>Ga0075163_10001450_pt1 | contig 32011 bp, 27 predicted proteins | sample JI1023141ADNA_FD_71478 | JGI IMG/M metagenome (GOLD analysis project Ga0075163, IMG submission 71478) | Wastewater effluent complex algal communities from Wisconsin, to seasonally profile nutrient transformation and Carbon sequestration -... | ecosystem: Engineered > WWTP > Effluent > Algae...
CGGCGCCAGCAGGAATGCTTCGACGGCTTCCTCCGTAACCCCTTCAGCCGCGTACGCCTTGCCTTCAGACAGACAGGAAAAGGTCTGAAGGCAGATCTCGCCCGGCCGCACACGATAGAGAACCAGCTCGCGTCCGCTGGCAGAACTCAGCCCCACGCGGATGCAGCCGCTGCGAACGGCGATAAATCCCTTACACGCATCATCGGGTCGAAAGAGGACTGTTCCAGGCGGAGCGCGCACGGGAACGCCGCCTGCAGCACAAGCGATATCAGCCAGGGTGAGACTCATGACGACCATGTCCATTCATCAGCTCAAGCGCCGATCACGATAAACTGAAGCCCACAAATAACCAGTCGGGATGCCGACATCGGGGAAGGTGCGACACGGGACATTGGCAACGAGTCCGGCTGTCAGCCCGCCGCCGACAGGTATGACTCACACGTGTCCGATCGTTGCGGATGTAGTCGACCTGCTCTTCACGTCTACGTCAGTCGGCCACCGTTGATGGCTACTCACCAGTCAGAAACAAGACACGTCCGGCCGCCTCGTTTGATCTGCATCAGTCGAGCCCGCGGTTACTACATTAGCATAGCCTCATATTGCTTCTGGTTCTTGGAAAGGGACTTCGCATGTCGATCACCCGCTCTTTCAGCCTTGGTGTTTTCCTTGCGGCGCTGGCGGCCTGCCCGCTAGCTGCTGGCTGCGCATCAATGGTCACTCCTGCCGCTTACGCCCAGACGCCGCAGGTAGCGCAGAAGCAGGACGTCGTCGTCCACCTGGGCAGCTTCACCAACGACTTGCACTCCGCATTCATGGCGTTCTCCCTGGCCACCAACCTTCAAAAGCATGGTGCAAGCGTTACCGTCTTCCTGGACCGCGAGGGTGTCCGCCTCGCTGACGTACGCGAGCGCGGCGACCTCACCTGGGGCGACAGTGGCGGCACATCCGCGGCGATGGCCGAATTCGTACAGGCAGGCGGCAAGGTAGTGGTTTGCCCGCATTGCGCCAGTCTCGCAGGCATCGAGGCCGCCAATATCAGACCAGGCGCGCGGCTGGCTACGCACGAGGAGGTCGCGACGATTTTCCTGTCCGCTGACAAGGTGATCGACTTCTGATCGACGAATGGCGCTGCTGACAGGCCAAATAGAACTGTCAGATAAATTGTACCAAGTCTTGTTGGGCTTTCGGCGCGTCTGAGGCGACTATGCCACCGCCCCACTCCAAACGGATTCCGAGCGCGCACGGAGTACACGCATCGCGCCACGGCTGAGCAAATGCCGCTGGATATTGAATGTGTTGTAGACTGCTGCATGCGTTTCAAGAAACCGCTGCGCGGATGATCGACTCTTAAACCCCTGCATCCTTCGCTCTCGTCTTCGAATTGAGAGATGCGAATTCTCGGCTCGATTGTTCTCACGCAAACGTCCAGGGCGATGACAATCACTCATGCCGAGACGTTCAAGCGCCGCTCGATAGGATCGCAATCCGTCAGTGACGATGGACTCTGGCTCGACGTTCTGATTCCTCAATAGCCGTCGCAGCAATCGAAGCGCGGCTCCAACGTCGCGCCGCTTCTGCACTATCATGTCCATCACTTCGCCTTCGTCGTCGACTGCGCGCCAGATCCACACATGCTCACCGGCAATCTTCGATACCATCTCGTCGAGATGCCAACGCGGCGATGGCGGCTGTTTGCGACGACGGAGATTGGCTGCGATCTTCGGGCCGAACTTCACAGTCCAGGCGCGGACCGTCTCGTAGCTCACATCGACGCCACGATGCGCTAGCATCTCTTCGACATCGCGCAGGCTGAGCGTGAAGCGGAAGTAGAGCCAAACTGCGTACTGAATCACAGTCGGCGGGAAGCGGTGCCGTTTGTACGAAATTCGCGCCATTGGAGTCCCCGAAAGACCAATAACCACAGCCCTCACCAGAGACTGGTTAGCATTGGTCTGACAGCACCGAGGTCAGAGACTGGTTAGCGTCAGCGCCCAAAATGCAAATACAATCCGAGTGTTACACGTCCCTGCAGTGCTGCGCAAACCCTGCCACTAAGCCGAAAGCGGGCTGCTTGCTCGAGCACGCAGACTGCGACTGGACTTCTCTCCAAAGTCGAGCGGTAGTGGCCCTGCCCGCATCGCCGGGCTCGTCTCAGTGGAAGTCGGATACGTGGTCCGACTGGCCTGGAGACAAATGCGATGCCCCTACAACGTAAGCCAATTGATCAGCATGTAGCGCCTCCCGAGGAAGGCGCATCAGGACCTCAAGCAGAAAGCGCGGCGTCGGCGCCAACCACCGAGCAAAAGATTCGGGAAGAGATCGCATTCCTATCGGCGGCTGGTCGGCAAGAGCTGCTAGCGAAATGGCAGGAGCTGTTTCAGGCTCCTGCGCCACCCTCACTCTCGACTTCGCTACTGCGACGAGGTGCGATTTATCAGGTTCAGGTCCTCGCCTACGGTGACTTGCTCCCATCTCACAAACGAAAGCTGCAGGAGGCGGCTCGCTCCGATCCCGCCAAGATCACTCCGCGCCTCCGGCCCGGTGCGCGACTCGTCCGCGAATGGAACGGTGTCGCACACACCGTTGACGTGGTGGCTGGGGGCTTTCGATATCAGGATCGCATCTATGTCTCGCTCACCGCGATCGCCGAGGAGATAACCGGTGTGCATTGGTCCGGTCCCCGCTTCTTTGGCATGCGGGGGAAAGCGTGATGAACTCGGAGAAGCGCATAGTGCGATGTGCGATCTACACGCGCAAATCGTCCGAGGAAGGCCTTGAGCAGGAGTTCAACTCGCTGGATGCCCAGTATGAAGCGTGCTCGGCCTATATCGCCAGCCAGAAGAGCGAAGGATGGAAACGCCTTCCGGGGCGATACGATGATGGCGGCATCTCTGGTGGCACACTGGAACGCCCTTCCCTAACGCGCCTCATGGCCGACATTGATGCGGGCCGCGTCGACCTTGTCGTCGTCTACAAGATTGACAGGCTAACGCGCTCTCTGATGGACTTCGTGAAGCTGGTTGAACGGTTCGACAAGGTCAATTGCTCGTTTGTGTCCGTCACGCAGTCCTTCAACACAGCAACCTCAATGGGCCGGCTCACGCTCAACGTGTTGCTGTCCTTCGCGCAGTTTGAACGTGAGGTCACCGCAGAGCGCATCCGGGACAAGATTGCTGCATCCAAGAAGAAGGGCATCTGGATGGGAGGCATTCCACCGTTGGGGTATCGTCCGAAGGATCGAGAGCTAATCGTCGAACCTGTCGAAGCTGAGCAGGTCCGCCAGATCTTCGCGCTGTTCCTCACGATGCAATGTCTCGGCAAACTCAAGAAGGAAGTTGATGCGCTGGGGATGCGAACCCGCCCAAGCTGGACCGAGAAGAGGAAGGGGCAGACCTTTCACTACACGCGGGGCCACCTGCGCGGAATCCTTATGAACCCGATTTATGTTGGAGACCTTCGACACAAGAACGAGATTCATCCAGGTCGTCACACCGCAATCATCGGGCGCGAGGATTGGGACAAGGTTCAATCGATCTTTGTGGCGAAGTCCCATGCCGTCCGAGGGCGAGGCAGAGACGGCGCAATGAAACGCTCCCCTCTCACTGGTCGGCTATTCGATGAGGCCGGCGACAGGTTGGCTACGACCTACGGCGCGAACTCGAAGCGCCGACTACGATACTTTGTATCGGCGCGGCTGACCGACCGATCCTTTGATCGAACCGATGACCGAACGGGCTGGCGCGTTCCTGCTATTCAGACTGAACAGATTCTCGCGGCGGCCATCAGCCAGGCGCTGAAAGACGCAGGACACGTTCGCAATCCAGAAGAAGGGGCAGATACCGTCCATACCGGCGAGAGCGCAGTTGCCACTGTCCTGAGCGACTCTGAACAGTCGGCCCTACTCGACTTGGTGGAAAGGGCGCATGTCGGCTTGGGCCACTTGGACATCCACTTGCAGCCCAAGAAGGTAGCCGCGCTGCTCAACATCTCGGTCGCGGATGTCCCTGACGCGTTGCGCGCGTTCTCAGCACCGTTTCACCGAAGGCGGAGAGGCGTCGAGACTAAACTTATCTTCGGACATCAGGCGCCGGCAGTTGATCCTGTTCTCCTTAAATGGGTGGCACGAGGATGGGTCTGGTGGAAGGAAATCCGAACCGGCAAGGCCTCGTTGCACGACATAGCGGAACGGGAGAATGTCACGGCTCGCTTTATCTCCATGCATCTGGAACTTGCATTCATGGCGCCTGATGTCATCGCCTCAGTGGTCGATGGCCGGCATCCTAGCTTCATGAACGCTCAGGCGCTTCGTACCTTGCGGCTCCCGCCAACTTGGACGGAACAGCGCTCCGCCCTGGCGGGGCTAGAAGTTGCCCGCCGAAGGTAGCCCATCATGGTCCGCTCTGAGCAGAGACCGAGTCTCCAGTGACTGCGCACACCGCCAGGTCACTCCCGCTAGAGTGACGTCTGGGCCATAGCCTGCTTGCGATGCGTCGAGATGGACTTCGCGAAGGCCGCGGACGCCGTTGGCCGCTTCTGGCCTCGTGAAGGTTATCCGGCAGGCGCCGAGATCTATTGCCTTCCTTCCAGCACGAACGCCGAGGATTGCGCCTGCGAGAGCTGCTGCGCGTTCCGGGTCTTCACACGCCGCCACAAGGCCGGTGACCAGCGCGTCGCCGGGGGCGGACGCCGTCGTCATCCTGGGGTGGGCGGTTTCGAACCGGACGCCGAACACGGCGGGATCGAGCTGGATCAGGCGTTTGCCGCAGATCGTGTGATCACGGAAGAGCCGGACGCCGGATGCTTCGGCTCTTGCCCCGATCCGGTTCGGATCGCCGCCATCGAGCATGACGACGTGGCCGGCGAGGCTTGCGACGTGGAAGGCTTCGTTGGCCGCGCTATCGTCAAAGCCCGGCGTGAGGACATCGACGGCGACACCGCGCAGGGCGAGTGACGTGGTGTGCAGGTCGGGCGTTGGAGCGGCGAGGCCAATCCGCGCCACGCGCAGACCAAAGGTTTGATGTGAGCGCGTTGCGGCTTGCGACACCGGGGCTGCGGCGGCGAGAGCGGCGGCGCCGGCGGCAAGTACGGCGCGGCGGGAGATGTCGTGTCGGATTAGCGTCATGACTGCCTCCTAGACCAGCTTGAAATCGACGTTGGCGATGCGCGCCACATCGCCGGCGCGGTCGCGTTGGCGTGCCTTGAGGTAGATCGAGGTCAGGCCGCGAAGCTTTGTTTCGCTGGGCGCGACGAAATCTATCCTGCGGTCGTCCACGCAGATGATCGAGCTGCCTTCCTGCCGGGCGAGGAAGACGCGTGCAGCCAGCGCCGCCTTGTCTGCCGGTTGCTCGACAGCGACCTCGGCGCCCACGATCTCTTCCGCAAGCGGCGAGTCGCTATAGGGGCCGGTGAGCGGATTGCCCCACCAGTTTTCCTCGGGCGTATATTTATAGAATTCGAAGCGCGTGCCGAAGTCCTTGTAGTTGAACTGCATCAGGCGCTGTCCGCCGAAGTCCATGTCCATCGCGAACTTCAGGCTTTCGGCCGTGGCCCGGTTGCGCAGGGCTTCTGCGTCATAGGTCTGCATGACGGCCATGAACCCGCCATCCTTGCCGCCACGCTCCTCGAAGAAGGTGTGCAACTGGTGCGGCTTGCGGATCGGCTGGACGACTTCGATCAGCGTGGTTCCGACACGCATCATCGAGGTTGTGAAGCCGAACGCTTCGGTTGGACCGGGCCCGTCGCGCTTGGGCGTCGGCTTGAGCTGCAGGAAATCGTAGAGCTGGTTGCATACGAAATCCTTGTCCGGTGTGGCGAGCACATAGTGCCGGACGCGGCACGGCCGCTTGGCCTGCTCTTCCTGCATGGCGTGTTTCCCCTCGCCGCATAAGTCGCTTGCATTACGATACTTAGGAGATGGGCCCTGTCAAGAAAGCGGCTGCGCTTGACTTGAGGCGACGGCGCCGTGACGGTCCGGCCCGATGCCAACCGCCAGACGCCGCCCCTCCCCGCAATCCGCCCGGAAGCCACGCGCAGCTTCCGATGCCGCTATCGTGGCGAAGGCGCCATCGCAGCTGATGGAGGCGAATTCGGCGGCGCGGGCGCTCAACATCGTGGGCGATCGCTGGACGCTGATGATTCTGGGATACGCCTTCGCGCGCGTGAGGCGGTTCGAGGATTTTCATGGCCGTATCGGCATAGCGCGCAGCCTGCTGACGGATCGCCTGCGGCGGCTTGAAGACGCCGGCATCATGCGGCGGGAGCTCTATTCGGATCATTCGGCGCGGCACGAGTATCGCCTGACGGAGATGGGCCGCGACCTGTTCGGCCCGTCCATGATGATCATCCGCTGGGAAAAGCGCTGGTTCTACGACAAGCGGATTGCAGCTCACCGGATCAGCCATTCCTGCGGCAAGACTTTCACGCCGGAATGCCGCTGCAAGGCATGTGGCGAGCTGGTCGAATGGCGCGATGTGCGCGCAGCGCCCGGCCCCGGCGCCGGCATTGACCCACCCCAGGCGCCGCGCACCCAGCGCCGGTCTATCGTGGAGAACGCCTCGCCCGAGCAGGCCATGATCGAGCGCTCGGCCGATGTCCTGGGCGATCGCTGGACGGCGCACACGATAGCGGCGGCGTTCATGGGGCGGAAGCGCTTTGTCGAATTCCAGCGCGCGCTTGGCGTCGCGACCAACATTCTGGCTGATCGACTCGCGCGGTTGGTGGAACTGGGCGTGTTGGACCAGAGGCTCTACCAGCAGAATCCCGAGCGCTGGGAATACCGGCTTTCAGCGCGTGGGCGGGACCTGTTCCCATTGATCGTCGAACTGGTGCGCTGGGGCGATAAATGGCTGTCCGGCGACAAGGGCGCGCCGATGATCCTCCATCATTCATGCGGCAAGGTGCTGAAGCCGCAGCTGACCTGCGATCAATGCCGCAAGCCGATCACACCGGGTTCGACGAACGTTGCGGCAGGCTGAAAGGTCACTTGCATAAAGCGACCTTGATGCGTAATCGGAATAAAACCCTGTGATCAGGAACCTGCGCCATGATTGTCGAGCGCCTTCCGCCCGTGAAGTCTTCGCTGCGCCCCAGCAATCATCCCTATCTCAACGGGCCGTGGACGCCGCAGCATGAGGAAGTTACCGCAACCGACCTCGACGTGATCGAGGGGAAAATCCCGACCGATATCGATGGCGTCTATATCCGCAACACCGAGAACCAGGTGCACCAGCCGCTGGGGCGGCACCATCCTTTCGATGCCGACGCCATGCTGCACCAGATCGATTTTCGCGGCGGCAAGGCATCCTATCGAAACCGGTTCGTGCGCACACGCTGCTTCGAGATGGAGCAGGAGGCGGGCCAGTCGCTATGGGGCGGCCTCGCAGATGCGCCAGGTACGTCGCTGCGCCCGGGATTTGGCGCGCATGGCGCGCTGAAGGACAATGCCAGCACCGACGTGGTCATGCATCGCGGACAGGTTCTGTCGACTTTCTATCAGTGCGGCGAAGCCTATGCGCTCGATCCGGAAACGCTGGAGCAGCATGGCGTTGCGCCGTGGGCGCCGCTTGAAGGCGTGTCTGCTCACGCGAAAGTGGACGAGCGCACCGGCGAGCTGATGTTCTTCAACTACTCCAAGCACGCGCCCTTCATGCACTACGGCGTGGTGGATCGCGCCGGGAAGGTCGTGACCTACATTCCGGTTCCCCTGCCCGGACCGCGCCTGCCGCATGATATGGCGTTCTCGGAGAACTATTCGATCCTGAACGACCTGCCCGTGTTCTGGGACGCCAACCTGCTGGGCCAGAACATCCACGCCGCGCGCCTTCACAAGCTGCCGTCCCGCTTTGCCATCGTGCCGCGCCATGGCCGGACGGAGGATATACGCTGGTTCGAGGCAGCGCCATGCTATGTGCTGCACTTCCTCAACGCCTATGAAAACGGCGACGAGATCGTGATGGACGGCTATTTCCAGGAAGAGCCGACGCCGCGCCCGATGGCCGGCGCGCCAGATGGGTTCTCGCACCTGATGGCGTATCTCGACGAGCACAGCTTCAAGTCGAAGCTGCACCGCTGGCGGTTCAACCTGCGCACCGGGCAGACGAGCGAACAGCGCCTGGACGATCGCGTGCTGGAATTCGGGATGATCAATCCGCGCGTGGCGGGCAGGAAATATCGCTATGCCTATTCCACCACGACCAAGCCGGGCTGGTTCCTGTTCAATGGCTTCGTGAAGCACGATCTGGAAACCGGCGAGTCGTGGAACGTGCAGCTGCCGGAAGGCCGCTTTGCCAGCGAGGCTCCGTTCGTGCCGCGCATTGGCGCGAAGGACGAGGATGACGGCTATCTCGTCAGCTTCATCATCGACGAGAACGCGGGAACATCAGAGTGCGTTCTCATTGACTGCAAGCGCTTCAGCGATGGCCCCATCGTGCGCATTGCCCTGCCGCACAAGATATCGAGCGGAACGCACGCGTGCTGGGCGGACCGTGAGCTTATCCGGAACGGCTTCGTGGCAGGCTAAGCGCCCTCAGGCCGCAGGCTTGCGCGGCGGCCATGGCACGAAGCCGGAGGTCTGCTCGATGTAGGCGACATAGTCGGGCCGCGTCTTGCGCAGGCGGGCCTCCAGCATCGGCGCACCGCTCCACTTCATCAGCGTCCAGGTGAGGAAGATCGGGCCGATGATTGCCCACAGGCCCGTGCCTGTCTCCGCGGCGATCAGATAGATGCCCCACCATGTCAGCGCATCGCCGAAATAGTTGGGATGGCGGGTATAGCGCCACAGACCGGTGTTGAGCACGCGACCGCTGTTCTCCGGTTTGCTGCGGAAGTGCACCAGTTGGAAGTCGCCGATCGTCTCGAACAGGATGCCCGTGACGGCCATGCCAGCGCCGATCCAGGCCACGACGCCAAGCGCTGCGGGCTGCGCATCGATCTGGCCGAGCTGCACCGGCAGGGAGACGATGAACTGCAGCGGCGCCTGGGTTGCGAACACCAGCAGCAGGGACGCCTTGGCGAAACCCCATCCGCGCTGTTTCTGTGCGTGGCCGAGGATCGCCTTGTAGCGCCTGTCCATGCCGTGATTGCGCCAGCGCCAGACCAGATAGCCGCCGAGCCGCAATCCCCACGCCGCGCAAAGGCCGAGCAGCAGCATCTTTCGTTCGGGAGCGCCGCCGGTCTGCACGTATGTCGACACCGCGAGCAGGACCATGCCCAGCGCCCACCACGCATCGATGACGGTCACGTCCTTCATCACCACGCAGGCAAGCCACAGCAGCAGCATGCCGCTGCAGCACACAGCGAAGTTAATCGCCAGGATGGTGAGAATTTCCATGGAATGCTCCGGAGCGCTGCTGTCTAGACGCCGACGACGAGGCTGACGGTCGTGGTGGTGGAGCCGCCGATGTTCAGCGTCTGCAGATTGCGTGCGCCTTCGACCTGATAATCGCCGGCGCGGCCGGTCACCTGGCGCCATGCATCGAGAGCCATGCGCACGCCTGTTGCGCCGACCGGATGGCCGCAGCCGATCAGACCGCCGGAGGGGTTCACGGGAAGCCGTCCGCCGATCTCGATGGAGCCGTCTTCGATGGCTTGCCATGCGGCGCCGGGGGCAGTCAGGCCGAGATGTTCGATCGCCATGTATTCGGTGGTGGTGAAGCAGTCATGCGTCTCCACCGCGTTGATCGCCGAGAGGTCCGTCACGCCGGCGCGCTGGCGTGCGTCCATGATGGCGCGGCGAACCTGCGGGAAGATGTAGGGCTGTCCTTCGCTGCGCTGGATCTTGCCTGCGTAGGAAATGCCGGCGGAGCGATGGCCCCATCCCTTGATGCGCGGAATGCTGTCCAGCGAAAGGCCGTGCTGCTTCGCGTAGGCCGCGGCGCGGGCCGGGGATGCGAGGAAGACCACGGCGGCGCCGTCCGTCACCTGTCCGCAGTCCTGCTTGCGAATCATGCCTTCGACGACCGGATTGACGTCGTTGTTGGCGGTGAAGCTTTCCGGGCCGAACTTCCAGCCGCGGGTTTGCGCGTTCGGATTGCGCTTGGCGTTGGTGAAGTTCACCTCGGCGATGCGCATCAGGTGTTCGTATTTCAGGCCCCAGCGCTTCTGGTATTCTTCGCCGAGGTCAGAGAACGCGCGTGGCCAGAGGTAGGTCGCGTCCTGGAATTCGTGGCCTGTCCAGGCTGCCGTCCCGAGGTGCTGCGCGGCGACGCCACCGGACACGTTCCGCATCTGCTCGATGCCAAGCACGCAGGCCAGATCGTAGCGGCCAGCCTCGATCTCCGCGGCGGCGGCGAGAATGGCGAGGCTGCCTGACGCGCACGCGCCCTCGTGCCGCGCTGTCGGCATGCCGTCAAAATCGGGATGCACCAGTCCGAAGAAGCCGCCGAGTATGCCTTGCGAGGCGAACAACTCGGCGACGAAATTGCCGACATGACCGCATTCGACATCGCGCGGCTCCAGCCCGGTCGCCTCAAGGCCTTTCAGCACGCAGCCTGCGAAGGCGTCGGAAATCTCCATGCCTTCACGCGACCAGTTCTGCGAGAAGTCGCTCTGCCAGCCGCCAAGAATGTACACCATGCCGACCTCCGATGCGCCGCGATGGCGTGGATCATAAGTCTTGTAATGCAAGTGTCTATGCTGACGTAACGGCGCCTCGCTTTCCCGCTTGATTGGCGTGAACCTGTAATGTGGACCGCCTGGCCCGCCGCCTCACCCGGCTGGGAAAATGGCGCGTTCGATCGAAACCCACGGATATTTGCCAGCTCATTGGCATTCCCAGCTGCCCACTTGAGCGGCTGAAAGCGTGACGTCTGCGCTCGTTACCAGCGATCGACGCAACGACGGCGCGAGACCTAATGTCCTACGACGTTGAAAAGTATGTCGGCGAACTCGGGCACCGTTCGTTCGCGTTGCCAGTCGCGCTGCAGTTCGCAGATCAGCTGTACCCAGCTTACGGGTTTGGCGCCGGCCTGGATGATGCGTTGCAGCCCGGCTTCATGAGCCTCGAGCGACGTACCGCCGACGGCGTCGATTACCGGGTAAACGTCGAAGCCTTCGTGCAAGGCGTCCAGCGCGGGAAACACGAGGCATACTTCCGTCCACAACGCCGCCATGACCAGCTTCTTGCGGCCCGTTGCTTTTACAGCGGCGACGAAATCCGTGTCTTCCCAGGCGTTGATCGACGTGCGGTCGATAGCGCGAACATTCGGGAAGATATCGGTGATCTGATGAATTGTCGGCGTATTGCGGCCGGTGGCGACATTCACCGTCGAGAGGACGACCGGAAGATCGTACAACTTGGCCGTTCTTGCGACGGAGGTGATGTTCGCAACCAGCTTGCGCTTCTCCATCGACGCGATGGAGCTGACCTGGACAGGTTGGAAGTCGATGATCACGAGCGCGGCGTTCTGGGGCGTGAGCATTTGATCCTTCGCGGGATCACGGATGGTGGCTGGGGAGGTCATGATGTTCGCTTTGCTCGATCGATGTGAGTGGGGAGGCGCGATTTAGTGAACGCCGGCGGCTTCGAGGATGACCCTGGCCACATCTGCGGGCATCGACGACTGCGGTACGTGGCTGCTCGCCAGCTCGGTGGTTTTTGCCTTGATGCGGGCGGCGCCGGCGCGCAGAAACTCCGGCTGAAGCATGCGGTCATTTGTAGTCACGATGGCCCAGGAGGGCTTCTTCTCCCACGCGGCCTGGCCGACCTTCTGTTCGAATGCGCCTGCCTGAACCGGTCCCTGCGTAGCCGCCATGGTCGCCGCTTCCGCGGCGGGCAGATCCTGTGCGAAGTTCTGCGCGACACCATCGGCCGGCAGGATCGCGAAGCCTTGCGCGTCAACCAACAGACCGGACAAACCTGGTGTCGGCGAATAGGCTTTCAGACCGTCCGTGGCGCTTTCGCCGCTGCCAGGGGACATGGCGGCGACATAGACAAGCGCACTGACCTTGTCGTCGTTTCCTGCTTCGGTAATGACCACGCCACCCCAGCTATGTCCGACGAGCACGATGGGGCCTTCAAGACGGGCAATCGCACGTTGCGTGTGAGCGACATCCTCGGCCAGCGAAGTCAGGGGATTCTGGACCGCGATCACGGCGAGGCCTTTCGCCTTCAGCAGGGGGATGACGCGGCTCCACGATGAACCGTCTGCGAAGGCTCCGTGAACGAGAACAACGCTCTTGGCTTGGACCATGTTTATCTCCTGGGGCTGGGTGAGATCGCGCGCGTCTGCGCAACCTGAAACGAGGGATACTGATGCGAGGACTGCCGTGCCGCCGGCGGTCGCGAGAATATGGCGGCGCGTCAAAGCTGGAACGGGTGCGGGAGGAAGGGACATCTGGCGGATTCCGCGGCTATTTCGGCTTTGAGGGGGTAGCGCGATACACCGTGTCAGTCGGGCCAACGCCTGTGATGAGGACGACAGCGGGCTCGTCACGCGTCAGCGCGTAGTGCGGCAGCCCTTGGGGCTCTGTGTAGAAGCCGCCGGCGGTGAGCAGCTTTACGTCGGCTGCAGCAGCGTTTTCTCCGTAGGCGAAGAACCACTTGCCGGAGACAACCATGGCCGTGCGTCCATCGCGATGGGTGTGACTTTCGATGCGGGTATTCGGAGGCACGCGGATTTCAAGCGCATAAGGGCCGGGCCTGGACGGATCTCCGCTGAGGATGGTTGTCTGGATGCCCGGCATACCGGACGTTCCAGCGCCTGCGCCGCCACGCGCCAGTTGATCGATCTCGACGGCGGTCAGGCGCAGCTCACCTTTGGCGCCCGGCTTGGTGGTGACAGCGTCGGAGTCCAGAAAGCTACGAATGGCGGCGACGGTTGCCTTGGGGTTTTCTTCCATCAGCCAGTGACCGGACGCCGGCACGACTTTTTCCTGCACATTGTCCGCGCCGGCGCGCATCACGTCAGCCATCTGGCTTCCGAAAGACGCATCGCCACCGATGGCAAGCACGGGCATATGGAGCTTGCCGCCGGCTGCCAGATAAGCCCGGTTATCGATAGCGTCCTGATCGAAAGCGGCGAACTGCGCGAACCCTGCCTTCATGGCGCCGGGGCGTTGATAGAATTTTGCGTAGTGCGCGCGTGAAGCTTCGTCGAATTTGGCGGGATCGGCCGAGAACTCGTTCCAGAACCGGTCGAGATAAACACGCTCCCTGCCCGCGACCAGTCGCTCCATATCCGCTCCGCCAAAGCGGAAATGCCAGAGCAGCGGATTCTTGAGAACTTCATCCCACGGGCCGACACCCGGTACGGGTGCATCCATCAGCACGAGACGGCTCACACGGTCTGGATATCGGGAGGCGAATGCGAAGGCGACCATGTTGCCGATGTCATGGGCGACAACGTCAGCCTTGCCGGCGTGGAGTGCATCCATGACGCCTGCGACGTCCAGGGCCTGATTCTTCTTCTCGAAACCTGAAGTCACTGGGGCCGAAAGGCCCATGCCCCGCAGATCCGGAATGATAACGGTGTGATCACGAGCGAGGTCCGCAGCAAGCGGCGCCCACATGTCGCCCGTCTCGCCATAACCGTGCAACAACACGACAGCCGGACCAGACCCGGCCACGCGCACGTAGATAGTCGTGCCGTTGACTGCGATTTCCTGCGTACGGAATGTTTTCGGAAAAACATATCCCTGGGCAAACGCCGGAGCGGTCGCAATCAACACGCCGATCAACGTGGCGGCCACCGTTTGTGTGAACCCGCCTAGGTGTCTGAAATGCATGTGCCGCTCCTGATCGCTTCTTTCGAAACGCTAGGGCGCTCGCGCCTGGAGCGTCTTGAACAATCCGATCCGCATTGTGCAGAAATCGGCGCGGCGTCACAGCCGACTACAGCGTGATGATGCCACGCCTGACGGCTTGCGTGACAGCGAGGGTGCGATCGGTCACGTAGAGCTTCACAAAGATGCTTTTGAGATGCGCCTTCACGGTGTCTTCGGACACCGCCATAGACCGCGCAATTTCCTTGTTGGCTTTTCCTTCGGCAACGCGTCGAAGAACTGCCAGCTCGCGCTCGGTCAGCGCTTCATCGGCGGTGTGGATAGCGATCTCGCTGGCGATTTCGGGCGGCACGTGCCGCCGACCGGCATGCACGGCGCGTATCGTATCGATCAGCTCCTTACGTAGCGAGCTCTTCAGGAGGTAGCCGACAGCGCCCGCACGGAGCGCTCTCACCGCCTGCGCGTCGCCGGTGTAGGTAGTAAGAATGATAATGCGCGCGGCGGGATACTCCTTGCGGATCGCCTCCGTTGCCTGAACACCATCAAGCACTGGCATCTGGATATCCATCAACGTTACGTCCGGACGTAGCTGTCGATACGCCGCAACAGCTTGCGCACCATCGCTCACCTCACCGACCATCTGCATGTCAGGCTGCGCACCGATGATGGCGGCCACCCCGTCACGGATCACGGGGTGATCATCAACCGACAGAATGCGGATAGGGGCGGCTGACATCATTTCGCTTGGCCCGTGGACGAAAGCCGTTTGAAGAAGGCTAACCAGAAAGACGCGCGGGCCGTCTTGTACGCAATCGCCGCGGGAACCGTAAGCGTTACTTCTGCGCCGGCCGAAGGCCGACTCAGGATTGAAAACTGGGCACGAATTCTTTGCGCACGCTCGCGCATTCCCAGCAGGCCGAAATGGCCTGCGCGCCCAGCTTCAATGATTTTCGGATCGACGCCGACTCCGTTGTCGCGAATGGTCATTCGCAGTAGTTGGGACTGATAGGCCAGTTCTATGATGATCGCCGAAGCGCCAGAATGTCTGGCCGCATTCGCGACTGCCTCCTCACCGATGCGCAGCATTTCCTCGAACACAGTGGGATGGAGTTCAAGCGCTCCACCCTCTTCCCTGATTGTTGTCCGGATGCTTTCCGGCACGAGCTTCGTCGCAGCCTCGGAAAGCGCCTCGGCAAGATCGCCGCCATTACTGGTCGAACGAAGGTCACGGACGCGGTCACGACCTTCGACGATGACACTGTCGGCCTGATCGAGAGCCGCTTCCATCATGCCGCGAGCATTGAGGTTGGCCGGAATAGACTGGGTTGCGGCCTGAAAGCGAAGAACCAGCCCCTGAAAACCCTGCAGCAAGGTATCGTGAAGCTCTCTCGCGATGCGTTCACGCTCGGACAATCGCTCTTCGAGTCGGCGGCGCATCTGCAGCGAAACCTGCCTGACCCGCAAAGTATATAGCGCCCAAAGACTGAGAACACCGAGAAGGACCAGCACACAAACGAAAAGCGGGCTCTGAAGAAATGTTGGCGGCACCGCGAAAGCGAGCGTGGCGCCGGCCTCATTCCATACGCCGTCATTGTTCGATGCCATGACATGGAAGCGATAATCGCCTGGACTCAGCTTTGTGTAGAACGCCTCCCGCCGCGCGCCAGCCTCGACCCAGTCGCGATCCACGCCGTCGAGTCGATAGCGAAAACGTACGCGCTCCGGAATGGACAGGCTGAGCGCAGTGTAACTGATCTGAAAGCTCGTGGTCCCTTCTTTCAGCCTGACGTCATGCGGGCTCGCATGGCTTTGGTCATCTGCAACAAGACGCGTGATGTGTACGGGTGGCGGCAGATCGTTTCGCGCAAGCTGGGCCGGATCCAGCCAGCCCAGACTTTCCGTCGTCGCAAGCCAGATGCGGCCGTCAGGCCCGACGCCCAAAATATCACGGACACTTCCCACAGCTCCGACCGGCCCGGGAAGACCGTCATTGCTATCGAAGCGATCAAAATCAAGCGGCGCGCCCGGCGTGGCGAAAGCTGCATTCAGTGACTTGGTTGAGACCCGCACAAGGCCTCTGGATCCAAGCAGCCATGTGTCGCCGCGCGATGTCTGCGTAATGCCTTGCACCGTCTCCAGCCACGACGGATCGCGCGACATGACGCGATCGATCTTGCCATCTCGCAGGCGCGCCAGCCCATAGCGGCCGCCGATCAGAAGTCCGTCAGGAGACTGGTAGAGCACCGCTATCTGCCCAACTGCAATGTCCTTTTCAGTCGCAACCACTTTCCAGGGCTGCGTGTCGATCTGAACAAGGCCGGTGGTACTGAAATATGCGATGATGCCCTGGGGGGTCGCCTGAATTGCGCCTCCCCATTCGCCGGGTCGGTCGGTGGGCAATGGGAATTTTTCCCAGCCTTGTCCATCGAGGCGCATTGCACCCTTGGCGCCGAGCGTGAACCAGAGAGCGCCCTTCCCGTCCCGCGCACACCCCTCGAAATCGACATGTTCCGGCAAGAGCGGAACATGGGTAAGCGCCTTCCCCTTCAAGCGGAGCATGTCGTCGCTCATCGTCAGGTAGATCGCTTTGTCATCGCCTTCGCACAAGGTTTCTGGATGAACGAAGCCGCTCGTCAGCACGCGAGGCGCGGCGGCGCCGTCGATGACGTGAAGGCTGGTCGATGCTGCAACGTACAGCGTTCCGTCATCGCCATTGAACAAGGTGTAGCCAAAATACGATTGTCGCGGAACAGACGGTTCGATCACGATGTGAGAGCTGCGAAACTGATCCAGACCCGTCGTCGTGCCGACCCAGATATTTCCTTCCCGGTCTTCGTACACGGCTTCAGCTATGTCCGATGTCAGACCGTCCTTGTAGCCAAATACCTGTTCGTCTCGAATACTGGTGGTTCCGCCATTTCGGAATGGCTCCGGAATGCGAAAGATGCCTCGGGACTTTGTCACGCCCCAGATCGCCCCGTCACGATCGACCGTGATGTTGCGGATGGCCTGCTCCACGACGGGAAGAGCGCCCTGTGGCTTGGCCGGCGCAGCTGCACCACCAAGGTAATCCGGCAGGCGCCGTGTGCCGCGATAGTTATCGGAAATCCAGAGAACGCCTTGCGCATCCTTTGTCAGCGCCGCACCACGCGGAAAGAACTCTCCGGTCGGCTGGAATTGCGTCTCGTTCTTCCGGAGATACTGAAGCGTATGGGCAGTCATCACCCAGAGCACGCCGTCTTTTGCCGGCACGATGTCATAGACCGCCTCTGGATTCAGGCCGCTTTCATCGCCGAAGTACTGCCACTTTCCTTTTGAGTAGCGCGCAAGAAACGCGTCACCATCATAAAGTCCGTACCAGACATCGCCTGCTTCATCCTCGCTGGCTTCGATCGCCAAGCCCACCGGTTGTTCGCCCGGCAGATCGACAACGGAACCGTTCCGATAGATGCCGATGGGGCCGGAGTCGTAGCTGATCCACACCTCCCCGCTGCTACGGACCAGCAGTGAGCCCACGTCATTGTTGCCAAGCGCGTTGCCCGGTCTGGGCAGATATTCAAAGGCGACGCCATCGAACCGGTAGAGACCATCACCCGTACCCAGTAGAAGATAGCCGTCACCGGCCTGTACGATCGACCTGATCCCTGCGGGCGCGCCATCTTCGAACGTCCAGCGGCGATGCTTGAACTGGGAGAGTTCGCGTGCCGGGTCGAGTGCGCCGGCCTCGCCAGACCACAGAGCGGTCAGCAGCATGAACAGGCAGAGGGCAATCTTGTTCAACTTTTCCTGCCCCGTTCGCTGCGACCCGCGCCGTCGCGCCAACCGTAGCACATTCTCCTATCTTGCACGCATCAGGCAGTCCTCGACGGAGTGGGGCGCAGCCTACCCGAACGGGTATTTCCCGGCGGCCCGGTCAGCCATATGTCCCCGAAGTGGAAACGTTCTCGGTCTATCCGGCCGGCGCCCAAGGCGCTGCCTTGCTGGCTCTCCGCGCATCGCTCGGATGCATGCTGATTTCGCGCTCCCTTTCTTCCACATCGTCTCTTCCAGATATTGTTCTGCTGATCACCGCCGGCGTTCTGCTTATTGGAGGCGCCGTTCGCATCATCGCGACCTGCGCCGTTGCGCTTGCAACAGTTGATCTCGTTGCGCTGAATACTGCCAGCACAATTCACCTGCTGGATAGCGTGGCGGTGGCGATTCTTGGACCTGGCGCATACTCACTCGATGCACGTCTGTTCGGTCGTCGGGTGATCCGTATCGGGCGCCCGAGATTGCCTTCATTGCCGCCCCCAGACGGGTAGTCGCACGCTGCCCCGATCAGGCATTCTGCTTTTGGCGCCACGATGACAGCCTCCAGGCATATTCAGGAGGTTGCGATGCAAACCCATCTTGCCGGTGCGCTGTCGCCATACTTGTCAGAAGCGCTGAGTGTCCTGCTTGTCGAAGCGCAAAGATCACTTCAGAAAAATCCGACGAGCGCGGAAATCTGCATCAGCCGTGCAGTTGACCTGCTTGCGCGCATTGCTCGACCAGACACCTCCGACGGGACGCTCCCATCTGGCGGCCTCTTGCCCTGGCGGATGCATCGTGTCCGCAAGCTGATCGAAGAAAGAATTGACGAGCAGCTTTCAAGCTCTGACCTGGCCGCTGCGGTCGGGCTAAGTCCCAGCCAGTTCGCGAGAGCTTTCAAATTGAGCTTCGGCACGACGCCACATCAATATCTCATGCGTGCGCGTATCGATCGCACCAAGATGCTTATGCTGACGTCGCTGGATGCCTTGTCGGATATTGCCCTCGCCTGCGGTCTGGCGGACCAATCGCACTTTTCGCGGCTCTTCCACAAGCTGGAGGGCGAAACGCCGGCAGCATGGCGTCGCCGGCAATCCTGCCAAAGCGGCGGAACTCTTCCGTGAGGCCCTGTCGAATGATCGCACGCGGACCAGGGCACGAACCAATCTCGATCTGGCGGAAGTGCTTGCTGGCGTATCGACGCCGATCAACGGAACCCGGGACGCGAGAGAACTGGCCAGACGGCTGAACAACTTCGCCTATGTTGCAGAAATGCAGGACAGGCGCGACGACGCGATCCATCTGTACGAAGCAGCCATTCAGCAGCATCCGTCCTTCTATGCCAAGGCGTTCAACAGCCTTGCGGAGCTTAAGCAGAGCCCGGCACAGCCCGATCGCAAGATCGCTGTCCCGCCGGCGCCCATACCTGTCAACGCGTACAGCAGGTAACCACCGCCGAATACCGCAACCCGACAGCAAAATGCAGCCCGTTCCGATCGGGAGCCAGGCCAATCGGCGCCGCCACGGCAAACAGCGCGACCACAGCAACGCGGCCGACATCGATCACCCTCGCTCCGTCGACTGACGGAACGCAAACATCGTGCCCGATCGCCCTGTCAGAATGCGACGTATACGCCTATGCGGGCTTCGTGGCGCTTGTCGTCGCTGAAGCGACCCTGATAGCCTGCCGTGAGACTAGCTGTATCGCTCAGCGCCCATTTACATTGCGGGTCGTGGACTGGTCCATCGCGCCGTAGAGCACGCCACCGCCGATTGACGCGGCATCGAACCGGTATCGCGCGAACGCTGAAGCCAGCATGCTATCCTGCTTTCCGCCGCCGCCATTGCCGCCCGGCGAGACATCGCCTTGCGACCAGCCCAGCGATACGCCCCCATCGATTTGGTCGGTGAGAGCGCCGCGCATGCCGAACGACACGCCTGTGCTGTCATGATCGGAGGCAAGCGTCTGTCCCGCCGCGTCACGCGATCTGTTGGCGGAGAAGGCTTCAGACCAGACGCCATTGCCCTGCCCGGGGCGAAGAGCATTTCTGGCGGCCATGTCGGCGAAGGCCATCATGGTGTCAGATACGGCAAGCGCCTGGCTGTTGAAGGTAGCGGGGCGCGCGCTCAACACGGATGGCGCAGCGATGCGAATGAGACGTGGTTTGCTGCACTTGCTAACGCCTCTGGAATCGCATCCTTGCCGTTGCTCTCCGAAGGGAAAAGGAGGCGCCGCGTGTGTGCGCTTCCCGGCGCCGTGGCCCTCGCTCAATTGGCGAGCATTGGCGCATCACGAAAGAATCGACCCTATTTCACCATCTGACCAAACTTCACGACCAAGTGAGCCCAGCGAAAAACGGCTCTATTATTGAACCCGCGATCCCTTCGGTTTGGTCGTCTGCTTACGGCGCGCTCCCACATTTGTTACGTTGATTGGCTGGGTGTTCGTCTCGATTTGGCGACCGGCGTCCAAGCTGCCAAAATGCGCTCACGGCTGTTCACGTGCGTCGTGTGGCCCCTCTCCCACAACAGGCCCGTCACGCTGGACAGCGACACATGACGATGCCCCATTTGAAAAAACACACCGTTGGCATCAGACCATCGGCAAGGGGAGGAACTGATGAAGACCTACATTAGACGCACCGCGTCTGTGCTCGCGCTTGCCTTTGTGGCCGGCAGCGCAGGTACAGCATTCGCTCAGGAAGTTGTCGCTCCGGAAACCATTCAACCCGGCCCAGCCGAAGAAAATGCCCCGACTGATCGGGTCATCGTTACGGGCTCGCGCGTCGCGAGCGGCGCCGACGCCCCGACCCCCGTCACGGCGGTCAGCACCGATCAGATCAACGCGATCGCGCTCCCGAACGTGGCCGACGCCCTGATTCAGCTGCCTGCGCTCAAGCAGTCCGTTTCGTCAGCCAAAGGCGGCCAGGGCCTCACCATCGGCTCGCAGCTCAACCTGCGCAACATCGGTGCGTTCCGCACGCTGGTGCTGGTTGACGGCAAACGCTTCGTGTCCACCGCGCCGTTCAGCTCCGGCCAGAGCATCGCGGTCAACATCGACGCCATCCCGCAGGGCCTGATCCAGCAGGTTGATACGGTCACCGGCGGCGCCTCGGCAGCCTACGGTTCAGACGCTGTCGCCGGCGTGGTCAACTTCATCCTCAACAAGGACTTCGAAGGCCTCAAGGCTGAGGTCACCTACGGTCAGACACAGCGCCGCGACGGCATCCGTTATGGCAGCGAACTGAACTTCGGCGGCAAATTTGACGATGGCCGCGGCCACGTTCTGGCCAGCCTCGGCTATGACCGCGACGAAGGTATCCAGAACGACCCCTACAGCTATAAAGCAGCACGCGACTGGCAGGAAAGCGCGCTCGGCCGCCAAACCGTCGCCGGCCAGCAGCAGCTGGTTGATGGCGTGACCTTCCCCAGCTTCCCGCTGAACGGCCTTGTGCTCGGTTGCCGCACGGCTACGACCGCGCTGAACTACACAAACTGCCCGGTTTTCGGCACCAGCTTCAACGACGCTGGCACGGCCACACAGGCCTACAATTTCGGCGTCCGCAACCTCGCCCCCTCCGGTACCCAAGCGGGTTCGACCTTCGCCGTTGGCGGTGACGGTTATAACCCTGGCCCGCAATCGCTGCTGTCCACGCCGACCATCCGCAACTCGATGTTCCTGCGCGCTGACTACGACTTCACGGATCAGCTGAACGTTTACATTGAAGCCAACTATGCACGAACCAAGTCCCGCTCCGAAGCTGGCGCTGGTACGTCCACCTTCGTCAACGCAAACCCCCAAGGCTTCACGATCAGCCGTAACTACGCTTATCTGCCCGCGAATCTCGCCGCCGCAATGGATCGGGGTCCGGGTACCGCCGACGACATCACGTCGATCAACGTGCAGAAGCAGTTCGCTTTCAACGTCAAACAGACTTTCGAGAGCCGCACCAACCGCATCGTCACCGGCGCGACCTACGACTTCGACGACAACTGGTCGGGCGACATCTATTACACTTACGGTGAAACCAAGAGCCAGATGACGCTGAACGACTTCAGCGACACGATTGCGATGGCGAACGCCCTGACCGCGGTCAAGGATATCAACGGCAACATCACGTGCGCCACCGGCGGACAGTATTGCGTTCCATGGAATATCTTCGGTCGCGAGGCTCTCTCGCCCCAGTTGAACAAGTACCTCAACCCGCAGAACCAGTACTTCAACGAGAACACTCAGCAGGCGCTCGAAGCGACGCTGACCGGCAAGCTGTTTGACCTGCCTGCCGGCCCGGTCGATATCGCTGCGGGCGGCGGCTATCGTAAGGAAACACTGAACACGTCCACCGACGCGCTCGGTCTCGCAGCCAAACGCAATGGGTTCAACAACAACCCCGGCGCTCTGATCTACATCAACTCGCCTGCCATCAAGGGCGACCTCGAACTGTTCGAAGGCTTCGGCGAAGCGCAGATTCCGATCCTGTCGGACCTGCCCTTTATCCAGACGCTCGATGCCAACCTCGCTGCCCGTTATACCGACTACTCGACCTCGGGTGGCGTTACGACCTGGAAAGCGGGTCTCGTCTGGGTGCCGTTCGACGGCCTGCGCTTCCGCGCTGCCCGTTCTCGCGACATCCGTGCGGCGAACCTGGTCGAACTGTTCAACCCGTCATCCTCGGGCTTCGGCAACGTGCGCGATCCTCGCAAAGGCGGCGCCAGCGTTTCGTTCGTTCCGATCACTTCGGGCGACCCGGGGCTGGATCCGGAGGAAGCCGATACAACGACGATTGGTGTCGTCTGGAATCCGTCCTTCTTCCCGCAGTTCACCGCGTCGATCGACTACTTCAACATCGAGATCGACGGCGCTATTTCGATCATCGCGTCGCAACGCACGCTTGACCTCTGCGAGGCTGCTACGACAAATCCGGGAACATATGGATCGTACTCACTCTATTGCGACCGTATCACGCGCGACAACAACAATGACCCGACCGGCAACCTGCTCTCCATCCGGACGCCTTACGGCAACCTTGCCACGCTTGAGAACCGCGGCGTCGACGTTGAACTGGGTTACAACGAAGACCTGAGCAACTTCGGCCTCGACGGTCGACTGTCGATCCGCGCTTTCGCAACATACGTCTACGAAAACGCCACGACCACGCCCGGCATTCCGGCGATCGCGGTCGATCTCGCACCCAGCCTTGGTCAGCTCTCGGGCCTGATCACGGCGAGCTACATCCTCGACGACTGGACGTTCGGCCTGCAGCAGAACTTCGTCGGCCACGGAACGTTCGACCCCTCGCAGTACACAACCACGGGTCAGCGCCTGCGTTATGCGGGCGACCAGGCGCCGAGCCAGTGGTGGACCGACCTCTCGGTCAAAAAATCGTTCGGCGACTATGAAGTGTTCGGTTCGATCCAGAACTTGTTCGACAAGGATCCGGGCCGCTTCCCGTTCACCGGCACGAGCTCGGGTATCGGAACGAGCAACACCTACGACACGCAAGGCCGTCGTTTCATGGTTGGCGCACGCGTCGCCATGTAGGCCAAGCCTAACGGGCCAACGGCTCGACAATCAGGCCCGTGACCGGCTCCGCCAGTCACGGGCCTTTTTGTTTTGACCGGGAGACTGGCCGTTCAAAGTCGAAGTGGACGCGACACGCTCGTATTGACACTATTCATGCCAATATATATTCGGGCCGACCTATCAAAGTTTGCCGGTCATGAGGAGATGTTGATGAAAGTGCTGCGGACGCCCGACGAGCGCTTTGCCAACCTGCCCGGCTATCCGTGGGCGCCCAACTACCTGACGATCACGGACGATGACGGCACGGAGCTTCGTGTTCATTACATCGACGAAGGCCCTCGCGATGCAGAGCCGATCCTCTTGCTGCACGGCAATCCGACCTGGTCATATCTCTATCGCAAGATGATCCCCGGCTTGTTGAAAACCGAACGTCGCGTGATCGCGGTGGACCTTCCCGGCACCGGCAAATCCGACAAGCCTGCGGACCGTGGGGACTACACCCTTGCGCGACATTACGACTGGGCTTCGAAATGGCTTGCAGCGCTGAATCTCAACAACATAACCCTGTTCTGTCAGGACTGGGGTGGCACGATCGGCCTTTTCCTCGTGTCGAAATATCCAGAGCGCTTCGCGCGCGTGGTCGCCTCCAACACAGGCGTGCCTACCGGCGAAGGCGAAAGCGACTTCATGAAAATGTGGGTCGGCATGATGTCCGTCGCCACCGAATTCCCGTGGCCTATGCTGGAGACTGGCATGGTCAACAAGCTGACGCCGGAAGAGTTGGCGGCCTATCGCGCGCCATACCCGACCAGCGAGTATGAGTATTGCCTTATCACCTGGCCGAGCCTGATCACGGTACAGCCCACCAATCCGGGGTTGGCGCTGAACATAGCGGCGTGGGAGCGGCTGCAGAAATTCGACAAGCCGTTTCTGACATTGTTCGGCGAACTCGACCCTGTGGGACGTGGCTGGGAGACGCGCGCCCAGGCGAAGATCCCGGGCGCACAGGGTCAGGCGCACGCCATGATTCCCAACGCCCACCACTTCATCCAGGAAGATGCTGCGGACGAACTCGTCGCCCGCATCACGAAATTCCTCGACGTGAAATAGGAACGAATGCTGCCGCGCTCAGCGAGGCAGCATTCGCCACCCAGCGACAAAGAGCACGAGCAGTACGGCTTCTACTGCCATAGGCGGCCCCATCTCGGGCGCGAAGCCGTTCATTGCAACGGCGACGACGCGGCCCACGAGCGCCAACCCGATCAACACCACGGACGGCAACAACAGTCCGCCACGCGCCTTAATCGCCGCCGCAAGCGCGAACACGCCGCCGGCCGCAAAGAAGCCGCCCATGTCAGCCCGTATTGTCGCAAGGCCCAGCGGGCCAGACGCGGAAACGCCCAGCTGTCCAGCCAGCTCGGCGGGCGCCATCCAGAGACGGACAGCCACCAACAGACCGAGTACGCCCGCCACGCCGATAATTACGCGTAATGCCAGCCGCATGTGTCGCACTCTCCACTGGGTGAGATATCAAGCATGAGCCTGCCATCCGCAATTTGACATTCTCCGTGTCATAATATCCCCTGCCGCCCTCGTTCACAACGTCATGAACCGCTGATGCGCCGTATCGCCCGGAAGTTTTTCGCCGCCGCTGCGATCGCTTTCGCGGGTTTGCCTTGTGCGTCGGCCCAACAGGATACTGTCTCGGTCAAGCGTCCGAACATCATCATGATTGTGGTGGACGACGCGGCATTCATGGACTTTGGCGTCTATGGCGGCGAAGCGCGCACGCCAAACATTGATCGCCTTGCCGCGTCGGGCGCAATGATGACGAATTATCATACGTCGCCCCTATGCTCGCCATCGCGCGCCATGCTGTTGACCGGCATCGACAGCCATCGCACCGGCGTTTCGACAATTGAAGAAGTCTTGCCGCCCGAGCTTGCCGGCAAGCCGGGCTACACCTTGCGCCTGGAACCGGGTGTCCTCACGCTTGCTGATAGACTCAAGACCAGCGGGTATCGCACGCTCATGTCAGGCAAGTGGCATCTGGGCCATGGCGAAGGCGACCTGCCCAACGCGCACGGCTTCGACCGATCGCTCGCGCTTGATGCATCCGGCGCGGACAACTGGGCCGACAAACCCTACATGCCCTACTATCAGGAAGCGCCATGGTTCGAGGACGGCAAGCCTGCGAAGCTTCCGGATACATTCTACTCTTCTGAACTGCTCGTTGATCGCCTGATGCAGTATATCGATGACGGTGATCGAACTGCCCCCTATTTCGGCTATCTCGCATTTCAGGCCGTTCATATTCCGGTGCAGGCGCCGAAGGAATTTTCGGACAATTACACGGGCCGGTTCGATGCGGGATGGGAAGCTACCCGCCGCGCGCGCTGGGATCGCGCTGTCGCATCCGGCATCGTGCCGTCCGATGCACCCTTTGCCGGCATGCCTGAAGGCATGCGCGACTGGTCATCGCTCTCCATGGAAGACCGGAGGAAGTATGCCCGCGCCATGGAGGTCTATTCGGGCATGATCGAGGCGATGGATCACCATATCGGCAGGCTGATGGAACACATCGCCGCGCGCGGTGAACTGGAAAATACAGTCTTTGTCATAACATCGGACAATGGCCCCGAACCCAGCGACCCCGTCCACGAGAACTGGATGAATGTCTGGATGGGCCTCAATGGCTACAACTGGAATCTTGAAGGCATGGGCGAGCGCGGAAGCCTCGCCTTCATTGGCCCCGAGTGGGCCTCATCGATTTCGGCGCCGGGATCGCTCTACAAATTCTATGCTTCGGATGGCGGGTTGCGCGTGCCGATGGTGATATCGGCGCCGGGAGTCAAAGGCGGTCAGCGCCATGCCACGTTCACATTCGTCACCGACATCGCGCCGACTCTGCTCGAACTTGCCGGAGCCGGCATCGCTACACCTGAAGGCATGCGCGAGATTACGGGCCGCAGCCTTGTGCCCTTGCTGACAGGCCGGTCGGACCGCACCTATGCGCCGACGGATGCCGTCGGCGTTGAAGTTTCAGGAAACTCCGCTCTGTTCCGCGACAACTGGAAGATTGTCCGCAACATGCCGCCAGTCGGTGACGGCCAGTGGAGGCTTTACAACCGCGCCAGGGATCCCGGCGAAGTGAACGATCTTTCGGCGGCCTTCCCCGATATCTACAGCTCCATGCTGGCCGACTACGACGCCTATGCGGTGAAATCCGGCGTGCTGGCTTTGCCAGAAGGCTATGAAGTCGAGCGGCAGGTTCGTCGCAATACCATTGGCCGCCAGCTGGCATTTCATGCCGGCGCATTGATTGCGGTCGGCGCAGGCATTCTGGGCGTTATCGGCCTGCTGATCTTCTGGCTTTTCCGCAACCGCAGACACAACGCGACTTGAGGAGAAGCTTCCTCCCGGCTCGATCCCGCCCTAGACATTCCGGAGCGCAAATCCTGCCATGGAGGATAGAATGACCGGGCTGGTGAATATCTCCGACAAGGGCCATGTCCGCACAATCGCGCTGAATCGCCCGCAGTTGAAGAATGCCTTGTCGGATGAGCTTGCATGGTCGGTCGTCAACGCGATCGATGAAGCCGCGAAAGACGATAATGTCTGGGTGGTAGCTGTAACAGGCACCGGCGATGCGTTCTGTGCTGGCCTTGACCTCACGATGAAGGAACGGTCCTCGCCGCTCAGCCCGCAAAATGCACAGCTCGACGATCTCAACTGGGTGGGCCATTTCCTGCTGTCGATCCGGAAGCGCTGTGACAAGCCGGTGGTGGGCGGGGTCAATGGCGTGGCGGTTGGCGCCGGTCTTGGTCTCGCGATGGCTTGCGATGTCCGTCTGGTAGCGAAGAGCGCACGAATGATGGCGGGCTATACGCGTATCGGTGGCTCGCCGGATGGCGGCCTTACCATCACTCTGCCCCAGGCCATGGGTTATGAGCGCGCCATGCGCTTCATGATGGAGAACCGCACCGTGATGGGCGAGGAAGCGGTCGCCATCGGCATGGCAGGCGAAGTCGTGGACGATGCAAGGTTTACCGAGCGCCTCGCGGAATATTGCGAAGAGCTATGTCGCTGGTCTCCGATCACCTTGCGACTGCTGAAGCGTGGAATGGTGAAATCCATGGAATCCAACGACATGGAGCAGCAGCTGCGTTACGAGCTTTCGAACATACGCCGCGCCTTTGCCAGCGAAGACGCGAAAGAGGCGCGCCAAGCCTTCGCTGAAAAACGGCAGCCAGTTTTCAAAGGCAAATAGAACATCCGCTTGATCAAGACGCGCCACCGCGCCGTTGACGTGCGTCGGTTTTGGCACTCTAACTGCCATTTAATGCCTGGGCTATCGAATGCCCGCGATGAGGCTTGCGAGGGGCCACGCGCAGATGCTGAAAAAGATCCTGATCGGCCTTCTGGCCGTTGTTCTTGTGGGCGGGGGCGTCGCCTGGCTCAATCGCAAGGCCATCGTGCTGTTCGTTGTCGGCAATACCGGCAAGCGCGAGGTCGGACCCAACATTCCGGTTCCGTGGAAGAATGGCCCCGCCGACAACGCGACGCCTGTCGCCGAGCGCAGGCCCAACATCATTTTCATTCTGGCTGACGATCTTGGTTTCAACGACATCCGCACCTTTGGCGGCGGCGTTGCAGGGGGGCGCGTGCCCACGCCGAACATTGATCGCCTTGCGGCGCGGGGGGCCAGCTTCACCCAGGCTTATGCGGGAACAGCTACCTGCGCGCCATCTCGCGCCATGATCATGACCGGACGATATCCCACGCGTACCGGTTTTGAGTTCACGCCCACGCCCGACGGCATGGGCGGCATTGTGTCGATGCTTGATGACACCAGCGCAACCGGCCTGCCCGCCGTGGTCTATAACAAGGAACAGGCCGAGAAGGCCCCGACTTATACAAAGCAGGGGCTGCCCGGTTCGGAGGTGACGGTTGCGGAAGTGCTTCACGATGCCGGCTATCATACCGTGCACATCGGCAAATGGCATACGGGAACGGGGCCGGAGTTTGGACCGAACGCGCAGGGCTTCGATGAAGCGCTGCTGATGGCCTCGGGACTTCATTTGCCGGAAAACGATCCGAACGTCGTCAACGCGAAGGTGCCGTTCGATCCGATCGATGCCTTCCTGTGGTCGCGCATGCAGTTCGCCGCCTCCTACAATGAGGGCAAATGGTTCGCGCCGGGCGGCTATCTCGCCGACTACTGGACCGACGAGGCCATCAACGTCATCAAGAAGAACAAGAACCAGCCGCTTTTCCTAAAGCTTGCGCATTGGGGCGTGCATACGCCTCTGCAAGCGCTCAAGTCCGACTATGATGCTGTCGGCGATATCCAGCCTGAACGTCTGCGTGTTTACGCCGCCATGGTCCGCTCGATCGACCGCAGCGTTGGCCGCATCCTTGATACGCTTGAAGCCGAAGGCATTGCGGACAACACGATCATCGTGTTCACCAGCGACAATGGCGGCGCGGGATATATCGGCTTGCCCGAGATCAACCAGCCTTATCGCGGCTGGAAGATGACGCTGTTTGAAGGCGGCATCCATGTTCCCATGTTCATCAGCTGGCCGGGCCACATTCCGGCCCAATCCAAGCTGGCATCGCCCGTCGCGCATATCGACCTGATGCCGACATTCGCTTCCGCCGGCGGCGGATCGGTTCCTGCAGGCGTCGAGATAGACGGGGTCAATCTCCTGCCGTTCGTGACCGGAACCGCAGCGCCCGATACGAAACCGCATGACGTGATCTTCTGGCAAAGCGCCTACTACAAGGCCGTTCGTCAGGGAGACTGGAAGCTTCAGGTTTCGGAAAAGCCCGCGAAGACATGGCTGTTCGATCTGTCGGTCGATCCTACCGAGAAGACGAACATCGCGGACAAGAATCCGCAGAAGGTCGCTGAACTGAAAAAGCTTCTGGCAGACCACCAGGCCACCGCGCGGCCGCCGCTGTATCCGCACACGACGGAAAATCCGGTCGCTATCGACAAGACGCCCGCCGAGAAGGCGACACCGGATGATGAATACATCTTCTGGCCGAACTGATCGGGGCGCGCGCAGTATCTACTGCGCGCTGTCCTTCACGATGCGAAAGCCGATGTGGTTGGACGAGAAGTCGATATCCTGGCCCTGCCTTGCAGCGCCGCGATAGCGCTTGCAGAAATTATCGGCGCACAGGAATGAGCCACCCTTGATCGTGCCTTGTTGCGCGCTGAATGGCGTCGACGTCCATTCCCACACATTGCCGATCATGTCGTAGAGGCCGATCCGGCTTGAAGGAAAGCAACCGACCGGAGCCGCTTCTGCGAAGCCATCTTTCACTTCATTGATTGCGGGGAAGACGCCTTGCCATGTGTTGGCGATGGGGCGTCCGTCCGGATTGAACGCGCCGGAAGTCGGATTGGCAGGGTCAGGCATGCCGAGCATCGCCGCGTATTCCCACTCGTCTTCAGTAGGCAGCCGCCCGCCAGCCCATGTTGCATAAGCCTGCGCGTCGTTGAGCGAAATGTGGACAGCGGGCATATCCATTTTGCCCAACAGACTGCTGCCCGGCCCTTCCGGTGTTTTCCACGTCGCGCCGCGCTTCAGAATCCATTGGCCGATATGGCTGGCGTCCGTGCCCTGCACGAACAATCCCGAACCGCCATCGGGCCGGTTCGAGGCAGATGTTCGTTCCGCATCGGTGACATAGCCCGTCTCGACCACGAAGCTTTCGAACCGACGGTTGGTGACTTCGTGGATCTGGATGTTGAAGCCGGCGAGGTGAACTTTCCGGGCGGGCCCTTCCTCCGGATAGACGCCGTTTGCGCCCATCTCGAAATCGCCATCCGGCACGCTGACGAACTGACCGATCTGTTGGGGGTCAAGACCGCACTGGGGCGCTTCCGCAACTGGCGCGACCGACGCCATCTCCGGCGCGGGAGCTGTCTCGCCTGAGCACGCGGCGGCGAATGCGACGGCAAGGGATGTCAGCCACCTCATTTACCGACCAGCATACACTCGATGATGAACCGCGCGACGTTCAGTGAATCTGCGGGCGAAAGTCCCTGGTCATGGCGAAGCCGGCGCCACGCCTGGAAACCGGTCGCCATCTCTATGCCGGAGAACAGCACGGCATCATTCACGATTTTCGGCGGCAAGACGCGCTTCAGCCCTTCGCGCTCCATGCGCAAAAAGCGGTTGTAGTCTTTCATCAGGAATGGAGAACGAAAGCGCTGCAGGCTGCCTGCGATCTTCAGCGGCATGATGCGTTCATAGATATCCGCGCGGCGTTGCAGCAGCTCTTCGAGCTGATCGCGCCACGTCTTTCCAAGAAATGGCTTTTCGACGATGGGCAGGATTTCCTTGTCCACGATCGCGCTGATTTCGCGGTTCAGCGTTTCCATCTCTTCGAAGTGACGGAAGACCGTGCGCAAACCGACATTGGCTTTTTCCGCGACGCGCGCCGCAGCCGGCTGCATCTCGCCCGCGCGGACCAGCTCGATCATCGCGCGCACGATCTGGTCGCGGCTGCGATTTGAGCGCTGGCGGCGGCCGTCGGATTCCACAGCGGTCTTGTCCGCCGTGTCACGCGCCGCCTTGGCGGGTTTTGCCTTCGTCTGCATGCGTTCGACCAACCGGCGGTTTCTGGGTGTCCTGCCTTCAGAGCTAGCATAGAACCAGCAGGGGCGAAGCGGCGATTAGGCCTTCATGCCCTGCGCCAGCATCACCAGCCAATCGGGCAACACATCCTGCTGGGTCAATTGCGTCTCTATGTTCAGCTGGCCCTTGAGGCCCGCAGTGCGATGCACCGACGCCTCTCGCCATTCGGGCGAGAACGACATGCGCACCATTGAGCCACGATCGGGGTAAGCAGCGATGGCGACTTCGTCCCACAATTCCTCGACCCGGCCCAGCGACAGGAAGGTCACGTCCGCGGCGAACACGGCGCGCCCTCCGAATTTGGGCAAGATCTCGGACACCGCACGACCATAGATCTGATAGGCATCCCGGCCTGTCAGCGTGGTGGCGCGGCCATCTTCATACTCTGCCCTGTCCTTAAATTTCAGGAGGTTGACCATGAAGACCGGCCCATCCGGGCCTTTCTCACGCAGCGCTTCGATCTGCGCTGCGTCGGCCGGATAGACGTCATTCAAGACCTGCATGGCGTATTCCCTTTCATGACCGGCTGGCGCGAATTGCATCCTCGATGACCCAGAGGCGATCCTGCCCCCAGGCAGTCGTAGTGTTGAAACGGAAACTCGGCACGCCCCACAGGCCGAACGACATCAGCTCCCGCCGGTTCGCCTCAGCCTCGCCGATCCAGGTTGTGTCGCCGATCTTCCGCCGGGCTTCACGCCAATCAAGTCCGGCAATCTCTACAATCCGGCGCATGCCCGCGTCAGTGCCGGCATCCACGCCTCGCGACCACACAGCTTCCATGAAGGCGTGGCAGTACGCGAAGCCTTTGCCCTGCTCGATCGCCCAGGGCAGCAGCGAATATCCGCGCTCTACCGGTCGCCCCACTGGATCACAGATACGTCCGAAGGCTACGCGTTCCCGTCTCGCTTCGCGGGCGGAATCCCCCATGATGTAACTGCGCTTGGCTTTCGGCACAGGCAATCCGCGCATCACCATTGGCAACACGAAGCGAAGCTTCAAGTCCAATCCATAAGCATCCGCCAAGACTTTCACGCGGTCGGCTGCGATCCAGGTGTAGGGACTGCGGAACGAGAGATAGTAGTGCAGCTCTCCCTTCGCGCCCGGCACGGCATCCTGGCGGGGTGCATCGGGCTGCGGATAGATGAATGCTGCCGGCGCACCGGGGCGGCGCACGCCCAGATCAGCAAGTCGCTCTTCCAGGTAATGAAGCCGATCCAGCCCCCAATACCATTCACCGCCATAATGCAGCATGCCACCCAGATAGTGGCCCAGTCTTGCGCGCAGTGCGTCGCCCGTCGCTTTCGCCGCTGTCGCATCCGCG
>Ga0075163_10001451_pt1 | contig 31979 bp, 28 predicted proteins | sample JI1023141ADNA_FD_71478 | JGI IMG/M metagenome (GOLD analysis project Ga0075163, IMG submission 71478) | Wastewater effluent complex algal communities from Wisconsin, to seasonally profile nutrient transformation and Carbon sequestration -... | ecosystem: Engineered > WWTP > Effluent > Algae...
GTTTCAAAAGAGCTTCTACTGTCATAAACAAAGCTCTTTACATTCATAAACTTCTTGGGACACATCAAAAAATACTTTTCAACCATTCATAGTGAAATCTTCCGAACACCCCTGGTCTGAAGACTGGCGCGAGTGAGAAGCTTTAACTCCTACTTTTCTTACTTGCCAGTTCTGTTATAAAAAAACTTAGTTTGTAATTATGCAAATTATTTAAATTCATCTATTTTTAAACTCCTTAATTATTAAAATCTAAAGCCTTGAAACTAAAAACTATTTTCTCATTTTGCCTTATTTGTCTTTCCTTAATTAATAAAGCACAAATGCCCTATCTCGTTAAAGACATTGAGCCTGGAACTGCAGCCGGTTTGCCTACGGGAATAACTCCGTTTTATTATAATGGTGTTTTTGTTTTTGTCGCCTTTAATACCACAACTGGCGATGAACTTTGGCGAACAGATGGTACCAACGCTGGAACTTATTTAATTCATGATATTAATCCGGGAACAGCCTCTAGTTTCCCTGCTGGTTTTTTTGAGTTTAATGGAGAGCTGTTTTTTATTGCTACTACAGCGAGCAATGGAAAGGAACTTTGGAAAACCAATGGTACAAGCGCAGGTACCGTGCTGGTAAAAGATATTTTAGTAGGCAGTGGCAGTGGAGTAGCTACTTTTAGTGTTGTATGGCAACACAATTCCTCCTTTTATTTTAGAGCAAGCAGCACTGCAACCACAAATATTGAGCTTTGGAAAAGTGATGGAACAACTTCAGGAACAGGCTTGGTGAAGGATATTTATCCCGGTACAACGGGAAGTTACCCTACCGGTTTTGTTGAATTCAACAATGAACTTTATTTCGGAGCAACGAATAACACAAATGGCGAAGAATTATGGAAAACAGATGGTACAACAGCCGGTACGCTATTAGTTAAAGATATTTATGCAGGTACTTCGGATGGTGTAACCAACTTTATTTCAAGATGGCAAAAAAATGGACTCTTGTATTTTATTGCAACAAGTGCTGCCACTTCTGATACTGAATTATGGAAAACAGATGGAACAACTGCAGGAACTACGAAATTAAAGGATATCACTCCTGGTGCTCAAGGCAGCAGTCCAACCGCATTTTTCGAATTCAACAATGAGCTTTTTTTCACTGCAAATGACGGAGCTATTGGAAGGGAATTATACAAAACAGATGGAACTACAGCAGGAACTGTCCTTGTAAAAAATATTAATCCTTCGGCTACTAGCGGTTTAGCCACTTTTAATGTTTACTGGATTCACAATGGCTTTTTCTATTTTATAGCTGAAAGCATTTCAAATGATTTTGAGCTCTGGAAAAGTGATGGAACAACCGCAGGTACAACTAAATTAAAAGATATAAATCCCGGTTCAACCGGATCAAATTGTAGTGACTTTTATGAATTCAACAATGAACTTTATTTTTCAGCCAATAATGGAAGTATTGGTAAGGAACTATGGAAAACCGATGGAACAACTGCCGGTACAGTTCTCGTAAAAGATATTTTTGCCGGAGTTGATAATGGGCTTGTTAATTTAAACCCAATTTGGGTGCACAACGGATTTTTCTTTTTTGCAGCTAGAGATATAAATGTGAGCAATCTTGAAATATGGAAAAGTGACGGAACTACCGCAGGCACTACTAAACTAAAGGACATATACCCCGGAAATACAAGCAGCACCGCAACCGATTTTTATGAATTCAATAATCAACTTTATTTTGCGGCCAATGATGGAGTAAGTGGAAAAGAGTTTTGGAAAACTGATGGTACAACTGCCGGAACAGTAATGGTAAAAGATATTTTTCCAGGCGCAGTATCAAACGAATCCAAACCTGAGTTTTTTGCTACCTATAACGGATACATGTACTTTACGGCTGCCACATACGGAAATCTTGATCGTGAAATTTGGAAAAGCGATGGTACAAACGCAGGTACGAGTTTGGTAATGGATATATATGCCGGATTAACTGGTTCAAATCCTTTTACGTTTAACATTTTGAACAATACCTATTTATTGTTTTGTGCAAATAGCAATGGACTAGGAAGAGAATTATGGGCCTTTAATATGGCCGGTATTGCGAACGAAGTAAATGCTGCTGCTGAATCGCTTAATTTATCAGTTTTTCCAAATCCTGCTAAAGATGTATTAAACATTAGCGCTTCAGAAAGTGGATTAACGATACAGCTTTATGATATAAATGCAAGACTAATCAGTGATATTATTTCAGACCAAAACACTGCGCAACTTAATGTCAGTAATTATCCTGCAGGATTGTATTACTTACGCTGCCAAAATAAAACTACTAGTATAAGTCGCAAAATCATTGTGGAATAATCTGGCTGTACTAGTATTTAGTCAAAACTAGCTTATACTTTCAAAGCTCACACTGGCGCGAGTGAGAGCACTTATTCATCAAAAATTCCACTAAATCAACTTAAGCAATTCCTGGAATCCTTTGAAAAGGTTGATTGATGGAGGTAGTTTTTTCTTGCGTTCAAATACTGCTCTTCCCGAAAGTAGAATAGTTTTTTTGGATTTGAGCGAAGCTAATGTGTTTATGAGCGAATCAAGCAATCCTTTGTGAGGTGGTGCGGTAATTACTGAAAGTAAGATGTTCGGTTTAACTATTTCACTTACTCTAACCAAGGTATCGGTTGGAACACTCTGTCCTAAATAAACTATTTTATAATTGCGCATCTTCAACGCATAAGCGTAAAATAAAAGACTCAGTTCATGCAATTCATTCTCTGGCAAAAATAATAGAACAGTTCCTTTGCTTTTTTTGCTGCTTGGCTTGATACCGTCAATAGCCACAATTATTTTTTGCCTAACGATGTTGCTAACAAAATGTTCCTGTGCAGGATTGATGCTGCCGGTTTGCCACATAGTACCAATGCGAATAAAAAAAGGAACCACTACCTTTTGTATGCAATCTTCAAAGCCAATATTTGTAACGCAGTCTGAAAAAGTTTTATCAAAACTCGCCTCATTTAAGTCTATCATACTCATAATGAACTTATCAATATGCTCTTCATAGGAAGTGGAGGCATTTGTTATTTCAGAAACTTTAGCAGCAATTTGCGCTTCGCTTAAAGCGGCTATCTTCGAAATTTTAAAGCCGCTTTTGTTGAGCATACTAATATTTAAAATGCGTTTTAAATCGTTGTTTGTATAAAAGCGAATGTTGGTATCGGTGCGCTCGGGTTCAAAAAGCGCATACCTTTTTTCCCAGATGCGAAGCGTATGAGCTTTAATTCCGGATAGTTTTTCTAAATCCTTTATGGAATAATTGGCAGAGAATTTCATTTTGCAAAAGTATCATTTGTTTAATAGCTTGTTTGAATTATTAAACAAAAAAACTTTCAATAATTTTTTAAATAGTTAAGATAATTCTCATCAATAGTAGTTCAATTATAAGTTGAATGTATCTCAACTTATAATGATATCCTATTTCAATAAACTCCATTTCTCAGTTTTAGTTACTTCATTAAAAGTATCATAGAATCAACCAATAAAACCAATTTCATAATTGTTGTACAATTTTCTTAAAAGCTTAATAAAATGATCCTCTATCATTGTATATTAAATTGATTGTTATAATTCTCCATATAGTTTTGTTTCCCTTAGTATATATTTAATAATTTAAAGGGGACTAATAGACACTAATTAGAACATTGAATTTAAATTGAACTATCATTCTTTTTGCTTGATCAAAAAGAATCAACCTGCCTGCTATTGCACAGGCCCAAGCTACTGTAGGCAGGAAAATCAAGGCTGATGATAAATTGGCTAAAATTTAAATTAATTTTTTGCAGCGCAACCCAAGCGCTCGATGATATTCATGTTCGAATAGTTGTATTATATTCTCGCTGGAGGGTTCCTTTCACAGTGCCGGCGTTAAAAAATTTATTCAAATTTCTTAACGCCAATTTCTCATAGGCCGAACATTATCTATTAAAAAGTAATTGGAGAATAGGATGTTTAAATGACTACAACTAATTATTTTGTTTGCATGCTAGCCCAATTTGCAGGAATTTTCGTCAAACGGAAAAGCAAACCTAGGTTAAAACCTTATATTTGTCAACATGATTGAGGGTAGGACCAAAGCTAAATAGCGCCAATAAAGCCACTCACAATTGTTTACAAACTGACGATGAAAACCAAAGAAACTACTTTTAGCGAAAACGATATTCGACCAAAGGATTTGCTCGAGGGGCAAAAAATTGCTGTAATGCAGGATGTGGGAATGCTTTTATCTAACGCCGATAAATTTGTTCACGTAAATTGTCCTGCCTGCAATGCCAATAAGGGCAGCAAGAAATACGAGAAATACAGTTTTACCTATCTCGAATGCAGCGATTGTAAAACAGTTTATACCAGTCCACGCCCACCAGCAGCATTGCTTGGCGAATTTTATTCAAATTCAGTCAATTATGCTTATTGGAATAAATATATTTTTCCGGCTTCTGAAAGTACACGCCGTCAAAAAATTGTTGTACCCCGTGTGGATCGTATTTTAGACTATTGTAAAAAATATGCTTCTCCAACCAACTCAATTTTAGAAGTAGGTGCAGGCTTTGGTACTTTTTGCGAAGAAATGGCCAGTCGCAAGGTTTTTAATCGCATTGTAGCTGTTGAGCCATCACCAACCCTTGCGCAAACTTGCCGCAGTCGTGGTGTTGAAACCATTGAATTACCTATTGAAAAAGTAGCACTCAAGGAAGATGAAAAATTTGATGTGGTAGTAAATTTTGAAGTGATTGAACATTTATTTTCGCCCCGCGATTTTATTCAGCAATGCAAACGACAAATGAAACCGGGAGCATTGTTTGTAGTGAGTTGCCCCAATGCACAGGGCTTTGATGTAATTACCTTAAAAGAAAAAAGCAATACCATCGACCACGAACACGTAAATTACTTTACTCCACATTCACTTGATTTATTGTTTAAAGCCAATGGATTTGAAGTATTAGAAGTACTTACTCCGGGAGTGTTAGATGCCGACATCGTACGCAACACAATTCTAGCAGGTGATTTTAATGTAGACGATGAACCTTTTTTGAAGCAAGTTTTGATTGATGAATGGGAGACTAAAGGCAATGCATTTCAAGAGTTTTTAACTGCCAATAAGTTATCGAGTAACTTGTGGATTATTGCAAAAAATAAATAATATGATTACAGCCGAACAAAAAAAGCAGTTTAATGAAAAGGGTTATTTGCTTGTACCCGGCGTATTATCTGCCGAACAAGTAGCGCAAATGCGAAAAAGTATACTTCAAATTTTCGCGAGCGATGAATGGAAAAAATCGCCTTATAATACCGAACGAGTTTTGAGCGATGTATTTCAAACTTTTCCTGAGTTTATTGATTTAACCTTAACCGATAAAGTGCTGCAGGTTGTAAGCGGATTACTGGGGCCAAATCCTTTGCTAATGCCGGAGTCGTCAATACACTATAAGTTTTACACCGGTTGGCACAAAGACACAACTTCTCAAGAAAAGGCCGGACATACTTTTCATCTTAATGATAATTCATTGATGATTGAAGCAGGCTTTTATTTGCAAGATAACAACGAGTATGGAGGAGGATTAACCGTTATGGAAGGTTCACACCGTACTCCCGATTACTTTGTTAATCCTGCAGCTCCGGGGATTGTTGAGCGAGTGAAAAACAAACTAGTGACTATTCCGGAACAAAAAAATGAACGCATAAATCCCAATCATCACACCTTGGTAGATATACCCTCAAAAGCCGGTGACCTAGTAATTTTTAATTTCAAAACCAATCATCGTGCTACTCGACCTTCAGTGGGTACTATTGATCAGGTTCCAAAGGAGATTGAGAAAATTGCTTTTTTCAATGCATTTAGTATTAATAATGAAACCGGGCATCAGTATGTAGATTATTTAAAATCGCGGCCTGAGCCTTTTTACCAAAATTTACCACAGCGCATTGTGAGCGAAAAGTTAAAGCAAAAGGCAACACAGTTGGCATTTACAGCACTTTAATTTCTTAAAAACATTGGTAAATTTTAGGCAAATACTTAAGTCAAGTTCGGTATACACCTTGCTGGCTTTTTTGCCAACAGCTTCGCGTATTTTATTATTGCCTGTTTACCTGCACTATCTGGCTCCTGAAGAATTTGCTATAATCGGTTTAAATACTTTGCTTTCTGCTTTGCTGCCATTGTTCATGACCTTGGGCTTGGAAGCAGCTTTTGCCCGTTATTTTTTTGAATATAAAAGCAAACCGAATTTGTTGAGCAGTTATTTTTCAACGATATCATTGAGTATATTTTTTATATCAATTACCATAGCCGTAATAGTTATTTTATTTGGGGATATAATTTTTCAACTTGCTTTTAAGAATCCCTATTTTACATTTTATCCATTTGGAATTTCAGCGGTTTTGTTTGCAATTGTTGCTTCACAAAATTTATTGGTGTATGCTTATTACCGAAATAAGCAAGAAGTAAAGTCCTATACCCGATTTGCTTTATCCTTATTTTTAAGTGCCACCATTGCCGAAGCAATTGCCATAGTGGTGTTTAAAAGCAATGCCGAAGGAGTTATCTGGACCAAGCTGATTGCAACAGCTAGTATTTCTTTAATAGCTTGGATAATTTTATTCAGGAAAACAGGTATCAGTTTCGATAAACGTTTTTTACCTGCATCGTTGCGCTATGCATTGCCCATGTTACCCTATTCCTTATCGGCATTAATATTTGCCAGCTTCGATCGCATAATGATTGAGAATCGATTTAACTTAACTTCATTGGCGGTGTATAATTTATCTGCTGCCATTGCCGGTATTACCGATTCTATTTTGTTTGCGATACAGAGCGCTACTTATCCAACGGTATATGAGATGCTTAAAAATAATCCGGAAGCTAATAGTGATGAAATAAGCAAAACCTACCGTATTATTGGTTTGGCAGTGCTATTAATTATTTGCGGATTAATCGCAGTGAGTCCGTTTGCGGTAATTGGATTTTTAAAACCGGTGTATGTTCAATCGTTAAGTATATTGCCAATTATGTTGTTGGCTTATTTTTTAAGGTACTTATACATAGTATTTGTTGAGCCTTTGTTTTATTTTAAGGATACAAAAAAGTTACCTTGGTTAAATATTATTGCCGGTGCTACAACCATAATAGGAAATTATATTTTATTACCTGTAGTAGGATTAATTGGCTCCGCAATTACAATTATTGTAGCACGCATGCTCCAACTTTCACTAACTTTATATTGGTATAAGCGTATTTCTAACTTACGTTTTCGATTGAGTTATTTATATCCGCTCATGGCGTTTTTAGGAGTATTTATTTTGTTGGCAGGATATATAAACACTGTTTATGCTGATGTTCATTGGTTGGTTTATTTGGTAAATTTATTTCCGTTGTTGATGTTAGCCGGCTTTGTTTTTATTTTTTTATTACAAGGAAAATTGCGTCCATTATTTCTATTGAATTTTAATTTCATAAGAGAGAGAATCTAACATGGAGCTATTTATCAGCGATAATCTAAAAGCCTATAATGGCAGTACCTGCAAATGTAAAATTTTGTACGGTGGTTCAGTGGTAGTTCAATGGAACTTATCTTCATCAATTGATGAATTTAACTTAGGATTAAGTGGTATTGAATATAATGCAGCAGATGCAATGCATCAAGAATTGAGCGAATGCATTTCTAATCTCGATAAATACACATTCACACACAATAAGTATTTAGCAACACGTGGCACTAAAAGCGATATACATTTTAGTTTATTGTATAACAGTTACTGGCAATTGGTAATAAAAAAGCATGTATTAAGAATTGTACTTCAAAAGCTGTTAGTTGTAATTGCTAGTCCAATAAAGCAAATTAAATTTCAATTAGATGAGTCCTTCTCATTGATAGCTGTTGATTTTAATACCTATTACACAAGCCAAGAACTTAATTTTAGTTTTAGTAAGAACCATGTTTCTTGGAAGAAGCAACTACTGGCCTCAATAAAGAACCTAGGGTATACTGGTTTTTATTCATGGAAAAAAATTACAGGATACAACATCCGCCATGCAGTTGGCAAGAAGCAAGTTTTACTGGTAATATATGATGTTCCAAGCTTGCATTTAGTTTTAGAGAAATTTTACACTTTAGTAAATTCACAAGAATTGCTACATCTTACCATCTTAGCTTTAACTTCCGGTATCTCTCAACAGAAAGCCATTGATGCTTTTAAGTATTCAGGTAAGTCCATAAGTGTAATTGATTATGTTCAATTTAGAAAGGGCAATTTTATAAAACACACAGATTTATATCAGGCCCTTGAATCCTTTCATTCTGCTTATTCTATAATTGGTCAGCAACAGTTAATTGAAAATTTGGAAACGCATTATTCATGGTTAGGAAATGCCTTTGAGCAGCTAAAGCCTGATGTATGTTTTACCCTTGGAGTATTGGAGATTAGTAGAGCTATAAGTGATGTTGCACGCTATTACAAAGTACCAAGTATAAATGTCGACTATGGATTATTTACAGATGATTCATTGTTTATGGCATCCAATATTAAATTTGATATAAGAGCTTGTATTAGTAAAATGAATGCCGATATATGGAAACGACATAAGGACCCAAGCACGCAACACCAAGTGATAGGATTTTGCAAACTCGATTCATATACAACCTACACACAAACACAAGCCGACTTGCTTGCAAAGTATGGATTCAACGCTACTGCAACAAGTATCTTTTTTGCAAGCTCATGGGCTTCTGCAAATAAAAGTTATAACCTCGAAAAACAAAAAATTGTAAGGGAACTTTCTCTTTTGTGTTCAACAAATAATTGGAATCTAATTATTAAAAAGCATCCAGCTGAAGTAGACGACCTGGTAAAACAGGTGATTGAAGAATTGAAATTCAAGAATCAAAAAGTTTTTGAACATGCTGAATTGCCATTAAACGATGCCATTTTTATGAGCGATGTGTGTACTACTCAATCGTCGAGCATGGTAGCGGATACACTTTATTTTGAAAAACCCTTTTGTTTTTTATCGGGTTCGGATGAAAAAGCTGTGACCGATTTATACAGTGAATTTAAGAAAGACGGTAGCATTGAAACCTTTGCCTCTATGCAAGATTTTGAAACTTTTGTAGCGAATATTACAACAGAAGTTTATAGAAAAACCTGGCAAGATAAAATACATGCACTTAAAGAAAAGTATCTTTTTAAAACAGATGGTAAAGCTTCAGAACGATTACTTCATTTACTAGCCACTACAAACGCTTCGAAAGGGTAGTGTAAATTTGTGTAAGTATATCGTTAATGTTGTATTTCCAAGTCCAAGCAGGATAGTGATTTTTAAATTTAGATACGTCACTAATCCACCAAATATGATCCCCAATGCGGTTGGTTTCGGAATATTCGTAGTTCATTTTTTTGCCGGTTATTTGCTCGCACAGCTCAATTGCTTCGGCCATAGAGCAGTTGGAATGCCTTCCTCCTCCTGCATTGTACACTTCGCCCTGTTTGGGATTCTGATAAAAATGCCAAAACATATTGACTAAATCCCAGCTATGAATGTTATCGCGCACTTGCTTTCCGGCATATCCAAAAACCGTGTATTTGTCGCCGGTAACCGCACATTTCATGAGGTACGATAAGAAGCCATGCAACTGAGTTCCTGAATGATTGGGGCCCGTTAAACAACCACCTCGAAATACGCCGGTATTCATGCCGAAGTACTTGCCATATTCTTGTACCAACACATCGGCCGCCACTTTTGAAGCACCAAACAACGAATGCTTGGTATGGTCGATGCTCATATTTTCGTCAATACCTTCTTTAAAATAAGGATGCGATTCGTCGATTTCCCAACGTTTTTCTTTTTCGATTAAGGGTAAAAAATTTGGTGTATCTCCATACACCTTGTTGGTTGAGGTAAAAATGAAAGTTGCTTTAGAACAATGCAAACGTGTCATTTCCAACAGATTTAAAGTACCATTGGCATTCACCGTAAAATCTGTAATGGGCTCTCTAGCAGCCCAATCGTGACTTGGCTGTGCTGCTGCATGAACAATGAGTTTAATGTCGTTTCCGTATTTTTTAAAAAGCACCTCTAAGTCGCTAAGGTTACGAATATCAATGGCATGATGCTCAAAATTAGCTACTTCATTAACCAAGCGTTGTGTATTCCACTCGGTAGAAGCATCAGCACCAAAAAATTGCATGCGCAGATTATTGTCGATACCGATTATTTTGTCGAATTTATCAGAAAAAAAAGCTACCGATTCACTTCCAATTAATCCCGATGATCCGGTAATTACACACACGTTTGCCATAGTAATTGTTTTGTTTTGAGGATTGTATATAAAATTGAAGCCGCAAATATGGCTACAATTATTTAAAACAAAAATATTCGTGCACATCCGTTTGTCGAAAACGAGCAAGTACACGTTATTTTTCAGTAGTTGATTACACTATATTTGCCTCATAAAGCGCTATGACAGCTATTCAATTATCTATATTAATTCCAACCAAAGATCGACCGCAAATAGTTGAAAACTGTTTACAGCATTGTCTTTCCGCTATAAATGGGATAGCTGCTGAGATAATTGTAGTAAACGATTCTAAAACGCAGGACTTGAAATTATCGTTTGAATCAACTTTGATAAAAGTTTATGCGAATCCAAAATCGGGGGTAGCTTCTGCTCGAAACTTTGCAGCCAGCAAGGCAAGTGGCGAAGTATTGCTTTTTTTAGACGACGATATGTTGGTGTTTCCTGATAATATTAAAAAAACACTCGAGTTGCATCAACACTATCCCAAATGCTTTATTAATCTGAATTGGACCTATCCCCCTGAATTATATGAAAAAATTAGCAAAACTAATTTTGGTAGATATTTGGTAATACATGGTTTTGATTTGTTAAAGGGTTGGAACAAAAATTCAACCTGGAAAGACGATAGCATCTTTGAATCAAAGGGTTTAACCAGTCAGTATTTATCGTGTAAACGCAGCGATTTTATTGATTCAGGAGGGTATAACGAAAATTTTCCTTTTGCAGGATATGAAGATTTAGCTTTTGCTGAAAAGCTCATTAAATCAGGAGTTAAAATTTATATTTATCCCTTAAGTGTGGTGTATCACAATGAAACCGACCGCTGCGAATTACGTCCTTGGCTCAATCGTAAAACCCGCGGTGGTGTTACCATTCGCACAGCCAACGAATTGGGATACAAGCAAACATTAATTTATTATTCACCCTTTAAGCGATTTTTTTACGGATTACTCTTACAATTCAAAGCACTGTGGTTTGCTTGCTACTCGGTTATTCCTAATACCAAGCGCATGGATGCTGTAGCATTTTTTTTTATTAATCTGTTGCTTGCAGTGCATTTGTTTGATGGCTATATGAATTATAAGAAACACCTTCACTAATTTTATTTATTTTTAATCAATGAATCCAAGGCTAAAAAATATATACAATGCACTGCCTTTTAAACAGCCACTTTTTAATTTAATTAAGAAGGTAGGAGTGCCGCATCCCGACATCTACAAACATTTATACTTTAAAGGAATTATTCCCATTAAAGTAAATGAGGATGTAAAATTTTTGATGCATCATCACGGATTTCAATTAGAGAATGAATTATATTGGAATGGACTTACAGGCGGGTGGGAGAAAATTTCGTTGGGTTTGTGGATAAAACTTTGCACAAGCTCTAATGTAATTTTTGATGTTGGTGCCAATACAGGAATTTATTCTTTAATAGCATCGGCCTTGCAACCAAAAGCAACTGTTGTAGCCTTTGAACCGGTTAATCGTGTATACAAAAAGTTGGTAGCAAACAATGAGTTAAATAAATTTTCGATACACTGTGTTGAAAAAGCAGCTTCAGATTTTAATGGAACTGCCACTATCTATGATACCGATGCCGACCATACTTATTCGGTAGCAGTAAACAAGGATTTAACTGTAGAAGGGACTAAAACCATACAAACTCAAATAGCCACAGTTACACTTGATACCTTTGTTAAGGAACAAAAAATTGCCAAAGTTGATTTATTGAAAATAGATGTTGAAACGCACGAACCTGCCGTAATTGCAGGGTTTATTGAACATATCAAATTGCACAAACCTACCTTGCTAATTGAGATTTTGAACGATGAAGTAGGAGAGAAGGTGAATTCGCTAATTGATGGATTAGGTTATTGTTTTTACAACATTGATGAAAACAAAGGAATTCGAAAAGTAGATAGAATTCGAAAAAGCGATTTTCATAATTTCTTAGTATGTAGTGCGGAAACTGCCACCCGGCTTGGATTATAGATAATAGTTGAAATACAATTAAGTTGGCCTCAAAAAAAAATATCTGTTACATTATTTCCTTTATCAATAAGTCGATCGCATTTGAATGGATTGCCGAAAATTTGAGTAAGGAAAAATACAACCTAAGCTTTATCTTGTTAAATACTGTGGATACTGAATTGGAAAGGTATCTCCGTGCCAATGAAATTCCTGTTGAACGCGTTTATTTTACGGGTAAAAAATCAAATTACTTTTCAGCTTTTTATAAGGTTTATAAATTGTTAAAACGCAATAAAATTGATTGCGTGCATGCACATTTGTTCGATGCCAATATTATTGGAATACCTGCTGCTTATTTTGCAGGTGTGCCGAAACGTGTTCATACCCGGCATCATGGAACCTGGCACCACATACATTATCCTCATGCTGTGTATTACGACAAATTGGTAAATCGTTTAAGTACTACCATTGTTGCCATCAGCAATAATTTATTAAAGGTGCTGGTAGAAAGAGATAAAGCTAATCCTACCAAAATACGGCTCATACATCATGGTTTTAAGTTAAATTTATTTAATGAAATAAGCGAGAATCGGTTACTAGAAATTCGCACTAAGTACAACCCGGACGAGCGCTATCCCTTGATTGGAGTTATTGGCAGGTATATTGATTTTAAAGGAATTCAATTTGTGGTTCCAGCCTTTAAACAGATTCTTAAAACATATCCCGAAGCCTTATTAATTTTAGCAAATGGAGTTGGTAAACATGAGCCGGTGATTAGAAAATTGTTAGAAGAAATACCTACCAAAAATTACAAGGAGGTTCCTTTTGAAAAAGATATTTTTGCCTTTTATAAGGTATTTGATGTTTTTGTTCATGCTCCTATTGATATCGATAGTGAGGCATTTGGTCAAACCTTTGTAGAAGCGTTGGCTGCAGGAATTCCTTCTGTATTTACGCTTGCAGGAGTTGCTGATGAATTTATTATGGACCATAAAAATGCGTTGGTGGTTCCATTCGAAAACAGTGAGCGTATTGCTGCGGCAGTTATTGAATTACTTAGCAATAAAGAATTATGCAAGCAATTAACTACACAAGGTAGACAGGATGTACAAAATTTGTTTACTTTAGATAAAATGATTCACAAGTTGGAAGCCATTTACGATAGCCCTTTATAAGCACCTTGGATGAAATTAAATTTACTTTTTACAATAGTAATTCCAACCTATAACAGGGCCGATTTTATTGCCACCACAATTCAATCGGTTTTGAATCAAACCTATCGTAATTTTGAGTTATTGGTGATTGATGATGGAAGTACCGATTCAACTGAATCTGTGGTAAAGTCTATACACGACATCCGGATTCAGTATTTTAAAATCACAAATTCAGAACGCGGAGCAGCCCGCAATGTTGGAATTGATAAGGCAAAAGGCGATTACATTACTTTTTTAGATTCTGACGATGTATATTATCCCAGTTATTTAAAAAATGCACGCGAATCAATTTTGAATTTCGAATCCCCTCCATTTTTGCATCTGGCATACGAAGTAAGAAATTCAACTTCAAAGTTAATTTCAAAAATTGATTACTTGAAATCAGATTCCTATGAATTTATTTTTAAAGGAAATCCATTGAGTTGTATGGGAGTTTTTATGAAGCAAGAAATAACTAAGCAGTTTCAATTTAATGAAGATCGATCGCTTTCGGGAAGCGAAGATTGGGAATTGTGGCTGCGGGTGATTGCCAACTTTGGAATAAAATGCGATCCAAGAATAAGTGCCTGTCTTATACAGCATGATGATCGAAGTGTTATGAATTTTAACGAGACCAAATTGTATAAGCGAAAGGAATTAGCTCTCCGATATGCGTTTGAAGACCCCGTTGTGATTCAAAAATTTAAAAAGCATTACGATCAAATTGATGCTTATGCGGATGGATATATTGCTTTGCATTTATTGCTCGCAGGCAAGAATATTAGCAGCCTTAAATACATTTTAAAATCGATAGTTGGTTATCCACTCTCGCTTTTCAGTAAACGCTTTTTAGTTTTTAATAAGTATTTTTTTCTTAATTTCTTTAGATATTAATTATGTGTGGTATAGCCGGCTTTTTTTCTGTACAACAAAAATTTTCTAAAGACGATTTAGAAAACATGACCCGTTGTTTAGAAAAACGCGGACCCGATTATGAAGGATTTTATCAAGATGCTACTGTTGGACTTGGACATCGACGATTGAGTATATTGGATTTATCGGCCAATGGAAACCAGCCAATGTACTCACATAGTCGCCGCTTTGTGATGGCTTATAATGGTGAAATTTACAACTATGCTGAAATAGCTAATGAGCTGAAATTGATTAAGGGAGATGGAAAATTAAATTTCACTTCCTCCTCCGATTCAGAGGTAATTTTAGAAGCATTTGCTCATTGGGGAACCGATTTTGTGCACAAGTTAAATGGCATGTTTGCCATTGCTATTTATGATACACAAGAAGAAGAATTATTTTTATTTAGAGATCGCATCGGAATTAAACCACTGTATTATTATTTAAGTGGTAACGATTTGGTGTTTGCATCTGAATTAAAGGCAATATTAAAAGTAGCGACTATTCCACGTGTTATTAATAAAGAAGCTATTGCACAATATTTACATCTTGGATTTATTCCAGCCCCAAACAGTATTTATCAATCCATTTATAAATTAGAACAAGGTAGTTTTTTACGTATCGGTAAAAAGGGTATTGATCATCAAAAATACTGGTCAATAAAATCAAGTATTCACACCGATGTAATTGAGAATGAGAAAAAGGCATTGGTGCAACTGAGCGATTTAACCATGAGTAGCGTGCAATACCAGTTAAAAAGCGATGTCCCTTTTGGTGTATTCTTGAGCGGCGGTATCGATTCAAGTCTTGTTACCGCTCAGGCAAGTATATTGAGTAATGTGAAAGTAAATACTTTTTCTATTGGCTTTGATGAAAACCGATACAATGAATCTGATTATGCTAAAGCAATTGCCAAATACCTAGGAACACATCATCACGAATTTATTGTGCACTACAGCGATGCCATTAGCTTAATTGACGATATATTTGATGTATACAGTGAACCATTTGCCGACTCAAGTTCTATTCCAACAATGCTTGTTTCGAAGTTGGCAAAGCAATATGTTACGGTTACCCTTTCGGGAGAAGGAGGAGATGAATTGTTTTTCGGATATGGTGCCTATAAATGGGCTAACCGACTTGATTCTTATTTGTTGAGAAAAGCAAGAAAGCCAATATCTTCATTGCTTTCAAGTTTTAGCAACAAATATAAACGAGCTTCTAAATTGTTTGAATTTACCAATGAGAATAATATAAACAGCCACATTTTTTCGCAGGAACAATATTTGTTTTCGAGCAATGAAACCGAACAAATATTGCAAGCACCCTACAATCAGTACAGTTCAGATATTTATTCAGCAGCAGCGCTTAGTACAAAGCGACATTTAAAACCTAACGAGAAACAAGCCTTGTTTGATATTGAATATTATTTACCCGACGATTTACTTACCAAGGTAGATCGTGCCAGTATGCGCTATTCGCTTGAAACACGTGTTCCCTATTTGGATCACCGCATTGTTGAATTTGCTTTGAATTTATCACCCAACTTGAAATATAGAAATGGAGTAACCAAATATTTACTCAAAGAAATTTTGTTTCAATACGTTCCCGAAAATTACTTTAATCGCCCCAAGCAAGGATTTGCAATTCCTTTAGAAAAATGGTTGAAAAATGAATTGAGTTTTTTAATTCACGATTTCTTAAACGAGAAAATTATTACTCATTACGGTATTGTTAAGTACGAGGAAGTAAAACAACTAAAAACCTTATTTAACGAAGGACACGATTATTTATACAACCGCATTTGGTTGCTCATTGTATTGCATAAATGGCTGGTGAAAAATATGGGATAGGCCTTGCCGCCTTTTATACTCGCACTTTTGCCTACATCTGTTGATTGCAAAACATTTAATTGTACAGTTTGCAACTTGCCAAATGTACTTCTTAATCAATACTGTTTTCCTTAATTCCAGCCTGCTTTATAAAATAGGCGGTAGTTTTTTTAATCACAATAAAGCCAAGTAAAACCGGAAGCGTGAAATTCAGAAAAGTGATTTTAAAAATATTTTGCACAGCTGTAAAAGCTCCAACGGCAGTAACAAATGAAAACTGCATGCGTGTCAAATGATTTACATACCAATTTAATTTTCCGTAACGATTTTTAAATTGTGGCTTGAGAAATATGTAATGAAGTATATCTCTACCAACAGTCCAGGAATACAACAAAGAGAAAAATATTCCTAAAGCAGCGCCAAAATAGTTTTGCAAAAGCAGCAAGCGAATAGCTGAAATTAACATGAATAGAATTACCAATACGGCAAATAGTGCAATCAATTTATCGGCAACAGCATAAGGTTTATCCTTGATTATTGCAGCTCGCAAGCCGGTTATTGCGAGGTAAAATCCAAGAACTACAATGGCTACAATGAGCATTGAACCTATGTATGCTCCTGTAGCAATTATGCCAATCCAGGAAATTAAATAGACGTAACCAATGTAGCGATGCAGTACAGTTCCTTTTTTTAAAACGAATTGTAAAATTCCACATACAAATAATAATATGCCAATAATGCCATGCAGTTTGGCAATTGTGTGATAGCTGAGCAGATCTGTTGTCATACTAGTTTATTGAGGTAGTTTAATAATTGAGAAATTAAATTTCATACAACAACCTTAGCTTTCTACAAGTGCTTTTAATTTTTGCAAAGCAATGGGAAAAAGTTTATTCATGAAATCAACATATTCTTCCAGCGTATCAACTTCAACTTTTAAAAGTGTTCCATTTTCACTCGAAAGTAGACGGTAACTTTCAATAGCATTGGTCCAATTTGGATTCGTGTTCACTTGTTCTTCAAAATTTTTAAGTTCACCTAGGTGCTTAAATGCAAGGAAATTGGGCTCCTCTATTTTTTCTAACAAGCTATACATTCCTTCCCCATTTGGAGCTAAAAGATGAATCTTATTTCCTTCGGTAAAAGAATCCGTTTTGTAATAGGAACCTTCAATAAAAGCACTCGTCCATTTTTTGTAATTTTCAATCTCCCATAAACAGGTCCAAACTTTTTGAGGACTGGCGTTTATATTAATTGTAAATTGTAGGGTTTTCATTGAGTTTATTTTTGCTGCGAATAAAATAGGCTACTATAGCTGTGGTTACTATTCCCATAACGAATGCACCTATAGTACTTTGTATCATGTAATTTTTTAAATTAAAGTAACTACTTGCTTCTTCATAGCTTTTGTAGTATCCCACCTCTAGTGAATAATTAATTACATTCTTAAAATAATCAGGACTAATCAGTGTAGAAATTACCCATTGGGTAAGAGGACTAAATAGGCAAATAATAAAAGTAAGAAGAGCACCTGAAAAGAAAGCTTGTACATAGCTGATTTGCCCACCATAATACTGCTTCTTTTTTGCTTTTAGCGCCAACACATAAATGTATATTACCGGCACTATAATTAATAGTGAAAAGTATTCATGTAAATCAATATGTATACTGTGTAATCCCGAAACTTTTTCGAGCCACATCCAAATTAGTGTAAAAGCGATGTAGGTGAAAGACCAGTATAACTCTGTTTTATATGATTTCATAGAGTAATTAAAAGTATGAAGTATGTTGTTTGGGTTAGCTTATTTAAGAGAAGTGTAAACTGTATCAAATTGTGTTTAGTGTTTGTGATAAAGGAATAAATTAGGAGTGAATAAGTGCCTCGTAAAACCTTTTATTTTAACCAAGCCTTTAAATTTGGCAGTTTGGAAATTGCATCAACCTTCAAATTCAAAAATATTAGCAAGCCAATTTCAAAATATCTTTAGGAGTAATAATTTTTTTATCGTATCCGGATAGTGCCACTCGCAGCATTGCCAAACCAATTTGTGTAGTATTCACTACGGTCGTGGGAGCAATAAATTTCTGAATACGTATTAACCACATAAAGTAATCGTAAAAAAACTGATAGCTTTTTGTTTTCGATTTAATTCCCCTTAACGGGATAATTACTCCCGGTCTGAATAAAAAGGTTTTGTTTGGATTCAGCGCCAATAAAGCATTTTCAGTTTTTCCTTTTACACGCGCCCACATAATTCTTCCTGTTTCGGTTGAGTCGGTACCTTGTCCGGAAACATAGGTTATTGTACTGTTTTTATTTAATTCAACAAACCTTTTTGCTAATGCAATAGTGTAACTATAAGTTAACTCGAAATAGGTTTCTTCTTTCATGCCTGGAGCACTAACACCCATGCACAAATAGCAGGCATCATATCCGCTAAGCTCTGCAGTGTAATTTGAATAATCTAAAAAGTTTTTAGGGCTAAGTTCATGAAGTTTTGGATGGCTAATTCCTACTGAGGTTCTACCAATAGCCAACACTTTTTCAACTTCAGTATTATCCAAACATTCGAGCAATACTCCTCGACCAACCATTCCGGAAGCACCGGTTATAATTACCTTCATACAGTTTTTTTTTAATTCTCTCAAAAGTAAAAATATATATCCGAAACGAAGCTTATAATTGTGCGTTAAGATAAAGTATACAAAGTGCTAATTTTTATAGAATTTGTAACATAAGTTCAACTAGAAAAGGATAGGAAAGAACTGAAACCACCTTAAAACTTGTTACGAAATACAAGCTCCAATCAAGACTGAAATTAGAAGTAGTTTGCAAATTATTTTTCTACATAAGCTTTGAAATTATTCAGAATGGCCTGCCAACCATCTTTTTGCATTTCAATAGGGTTTTCACTCTCTGCTTCAAATGTTTCAACTACCTCTGTCGCTGAACCAATTGATTTGAATATAATTTCGGCAGTTCTACTATCGTCCATTGTATATGAAATAAAGCTATTCTGTTTTACTTCATCGTATACTCCTCCAAATTCAAATCCAAAGCTGCCATCCTTTGCTTCCATTCGCGTGGTAAATTTTCCTCCTTTTCGCAAATCGTTTTTAGCCCAAGGCGCTTGCCAATCGGCGCTAGCAAAGCACCAATTACAAATATGTTCGGGCAATGTCCATAGTTCCCAAACTTTGGCAATAGGAGCATTGATGGTAGCTTCAACAGTAATTTTAACTCGCTTTGTAGTTTCCATAGTATTTAATTTTTGTTGTTTTTTTTGAGTTGATTTAAAACAGTATCCAATTCATTGAAACGATTTTCCCAAATGAGCCGCAATTTATCTAACCATTTATCAACGTCATTTAGTTTACTAGCATTTAATTGATAATAAATTTCGCGCCCGGAAGTTTTTTGTTTTACCAATTCGCATTCGGTTAATATGCGTAAATGCTTGGATACAGCTTGACGGCTGCTGTTAAAATTTTCGGCTAAAGCATTTGGAGTCATTGCTCTTACAGCTAACAATACTAGTATTGCTCTTCTGGTTGGATCGGCTATTGCCTGAAACACATCTCTTCGCATTGCTTCGTAAATTTTTAGAAGACAAATATACGTGCAACTAATCAGTTTCGCAAATATATTTAATGGAATTCGAAAAGTAGTTTTAATACTGAAACAAAATCGCTTGAAATTGCTACTAGTAGCGAAGTTAATTTAGAACGAATTTGTGTACCGTTGAATTTATTTTTAGGAAATAAGTTCCTTTACTATAGTTTGAAACATCAACTCTTTGAGGCAATGTTTCAATTTTAAAGCTTTGTATTTTTATACCCAATGATGAATAAATATGTGCTGTTTGATTTACTAAATTTTTTGTTCCAGTGATATTAATTTTTGAAACTGTTGGATTCGGATAAATACTAAACTCACTGCTATTACTTGAAAGAGTTAAAAATTCAATACTGGTATTTGTGCTAGCAATGGTTTTAGAAAAGTAAATATTCATCTTCGAATTTCGAGTATCGCCCCACACTGCGTAAATGGTATCGTGCTGATATCTGCTGCACATAAAATCGTTTCCATCGGTACTAAGTATAGAATCAAAAGCAATAAATTGAGCCGACAATGGTTTATTCGTTGAAAAACTTAAGCCATTATCAGAACTGGTTGCATAATAAAATTCATAGCCAGCATTCCAAAAACCGCTTGCCGTGGCCGACCTTCTGTCGCGCCAGGTAACCACTAACTCACCACTTTCATTGTAAGCAGCCCACACCATATCTTGTGCTTTATTAAGCTGCAAGGTATCATCGTTTACACGTTTAGGTGCCGTCCAGTTTTGCCCGGCTGTATTGCTCGATAAGCATACAATATTTGGATCGTTTGACTGATTCATAGGGGAAACAAAAACCATTTTGTTGCTATCGTTTGGATGACAAATTAATAAGTATCCGTTTTTTAAATTGGTATCCGGAATCCCGGGTAAATAGGAATACATCGTTGAATAATTAAAAGTATTTCCTTTATCAAATGATTGGGCTAAATAAAATGCGGGTAAAGGATTTTGACTACTAACATAACTTGGATAAGCAGCACAAAATTTTCCGTTCATGCTACAAGCCGGACTAGCCATAGGAGCTGCAATGCTATTTCCAACCAAGTAATTTCCACCATCTACATTAGCTAGAGGAGTCCAAGTATGACCACTATCAGAAGAGCTTTTAAAATAGTTTCGGTTAGGAGGAGCAATCCAAGGTGCCGGTTTTGTAGTTATATACAAGGTTCCTGAATTACTACTTGTTGAATTATCAACCACCAGCCATGGTCGATCAATGGGGCGCTTTGTACCATCCTCAAAAATATCAAAAGCTTTAGTAGGATTGTCCCAATTTAGTCCACCATCGTTCGATCGAGCAACATAAACACCACCACTATCGGGGTTTGTCCGGAAATCAATATAGGCAAGATACAAACCACCATTTTTATTAAAAGCCATTGATACATCTGCTGAACCGTATCCATTTCCAAAATGCGGTAAGCTTACTGCATTGCTCCAACTCGCACCACCATCAAAACTTGCACGAGTTTTTATGGCGATACGAAATTGACTTCCACTTTGTTTTAATCCCATCCAAGCCACAACTAAATTTTGTGAATTAGTTGGATTTTGCACTAAATAAGGTTCTCCATCAAAAAGAAAACCGTTACTTAGGTTGGTATTTACAGGTTGTGCATACACTTGAAACAAGGGTAACATTCCACACAACAGAATAAGTTTTTTAATGCAGTTCATTTTTAACAAAACCAATTTGTGAATAGTTAATTACATTTCTCTTCCAACAGGATACAACAAATAATTTGCATCGTAGTACTTAGTTTTACTGTAAAACCAAGTTAATATCGCATAAGGATCTTTGGCAAAGGCTGCATCCTGTTTCATTTTTAACTCAAAGTCTTTTTGCAGCTCAGGTGATTCTTCCAACATTTTCTTTGCATAGGGCTCCAACACATATCCTTCAATGTACTCGGTTCGTTGAAAAATGGAATGAAAAAATCCCCAACTAAAAAATGAATCCTTAGAACCGGGTTCCAACAACAAAATAGCTAAATCGCCCAAGGGCTGATCCGTTGAAACATAAGCTGAACCTTGAGGGAAAGTACGTTTTTGCTTTTCGGTTTTGGTTGTTGCATTTACTTGCATACGTCCTTCAAAAGGCAGCACTTTTTTTTCATCGTTGCCAAAAGTATATTCCGAAATTCGATACATGTCAACGCTTACTTCTTTTGTTTCAGTGAGTAGTTCAAACTTAATTCCATGTAATTTCAATCGTTCAATTACCTCCTCACATGCTGCTGGAATCCAATAGGCTTTAGGGCGCTGAACATAGTTTTCTCCACTATTCATAGCATATTGCACACAGGTAGTTGAAGTTTTTTTTCCGGTAAATTCAACATAATCGCTATTCGTAATTTTTGAACGATGTTTTTTGGTTTCTACTGTAAGTAGGTTAATACTATCGTTTTTATGTTGGGAATTTTCTACGGTAGAAGTATTCGGAAGTGTCCAACTTAGCGGTATAGAACTGTTTCTAAGAGCAGCATCTTTTCGAGAACTATCACGCAGAGCATCCCCACTTTCAGCAAGCAAACGAAGTGTATTTTCAAGTAATACATAGGTGCCTAAAACTCTTTGTTTGTAAGGTTTTAAACTATGGTTTTCAACCAACAGCGCTCCTAAATGTCGCAAGTCGGCATACTCATTTGAAAAGCGTGGTCCACCCGAGTAAAAAATATTTCCATTTTTAAAATCAGATCCATTATAGGCATTCATTAATGGACCGGGAATATGATCTTTTGCTTGTAACTTCTGATATAAATAGGGTGTATATTTTTTAAATAGCCACGACGAAATAGCAGGAGAGTACCCGGGATTTTGAGCTCCAAAAGTAATGTCGTATTGATAATCGGCTCCATCGGTAACATGTATGTCCATATACAAAAGTGGATCATATTCATTAATAACTGCAATTACCGAGCGCAATTCTTTTGTATCCAGTTTAGTATAATCACGATTTAAATTCAGGTTTTGAGAATTAGTTCTCCAGCCCATACTTTCGGGTCCGCGTTGATTAGGACGATTATAAGCAGCGTTTCTTTCATGTGCATCTACACTCAAAATAGGAATAAATAAAAAATTTACTTTGTCAATTAATTCCTTTTTCTTTCCCAGAGCAATATCTCTTAATAACATCATGCCTGCATCTTTGCCATCAATTTCACCCGCATGAATTCCGGCTTGCACTAGCAACAATGGTTTAGTAGATTTTTTTAGATCGCTCGAAAGAATAGATTTTTCGGTACTGGCCACAATCATTTTTATGGCACGTCCTTCAGGACTTATTCCTATTGTTACAAAATGCAAGAATGTAGAGCTTGAGCATAATTTACTAATCCAGTCGAAGGTTTCTTTGTAGGAAGGAGTAGTCGTAAAATTACTTAATTCACATGGAGTAATCCAAGGATTGTTTTTAGAATAAATAAGATTTTCGCTTTTGCCATGCCATTCCAATACAGGAGGCAAAGGAGCTTGGGCAAAGGAGTTATCAATGGAAATGCACTGAATTAGCACAACAAAACAAATCACTAGATGAGTGTATCGCATATAATCAGTTGAGTAGTTATATAGTAGGAATATTTTTTTTGCGGAGCTCAATCAACACTTCATTTCCTTTACGTTTTTCAACAGAATTAGTGCATGGTTCAAATTTGATGAAATGAAAATAAGGAAGAAACAGTTTTTCAAATTCCTCATTTGAACCTCCAAAAGGTGGTCCGGGGTTTTCGAATTGAACATTGAACAGTACACCTCGAATACTGCCATTTTCAAGCAGTAACGCATGGCATTTTTTTACGTAATCAGTTCGAAGTATAGGATCAATTGCACACAAAAAGGTTTGCTCCAAAATCAAATCGTATGCTCCTTGGTGCTGAAAAAAATCACCTAGGACTATATTCAATTCTCCTTTATTGAATTTGTTTTTTAATTGTTCAACCGGAGAAGGTGCAATATCAATCACTGTAATATTTGTGAATCCTGATTTAATTAAATATTCAGCTTCATGTGCATTTCCGCAACCTGGAATTAGGATACTACAATTTTTATTGTCAAGGCTATCAATAATCTCCTTTAATGGAGGTGAAACGGATTTCAAATCCCACTGTGTTTCCTGGGTTTGATAGCGATTATCCCAAAAAGATTTGTCGAGCATTGTGATAGAAATTTATTAGCTCTTCAAATTTACATATATAATTGAGTTTGAAATTCTAGACTTTTATCAAATTTAATTTTAGAATATAACTAAAGACAATTTTACGCTTTAAGATTGTCAAGCTAGGGCGATGTAGTAATACTATACTAAAATCGAAAAAGTACAGAGAAAATGATTCTGTTTTCATTTTTAACTAAATCTGCTTGATAGCCCATAGAATTGCCAATTGGCGGATTCCAACCGTTGGGCGATGTTACACCACCATGTCCTGAAAAGTAAGGAGTATCGGTATGTCGAGTTACAAACTCAACACCAAAAGTGATGTATTCGTTGGGCATTAACTGAAATCCACTGGATGCATCCCAACCATTAAATGCATCTCCCGGATTTTGAGTCATTATTCCATTGCCGGTTGGTAGTAATGCAAGATATCTTCCGGGATTACTAATAACTCCGCCACCTGTTGTCCATGCAAATTTTTGCTTTTTTCCAAACCAAATTCTGTTATACAGCATTCCGCTTAAAAAATGTTGTGAAGGAGTAATACTATCACCATTAAATGGTCTTACTCCACCACCGTTTTCAAAACCCAAATCAGCAGTAATTGAACAAGCAGCTTTGCTAATAAATTGGTTACCGGGTTGGTTAAAATAGCGCAATACCAAACTATTGTCGGTATGAAAGCGCATACGATCTTTATTATTAGGTGTATCCCATCCAACGTACGAACTAGAAAGTATCGATACAGATTCTTTTGGTCGCCATTGAATTTGATATCCAACTCCGGGAAGCTCATTAAACATCGCATAGGTTTGCCAGCCATTTACCAACCATAGTTCAAACTTAAATTTGCTGGTTGGAAAAATTTGTATGCGCGCTCCGGTAAAGAACCATGGAGTATTATCGGAAGTATAGGACGGTTGATAATTCCAGTTTTCAAAATTGTTGTAAGAAAGTAAACCAACATAGGATTTAAACAATCCAAAATCAACATTAATTCCATGTAGTTTATTAAAATGCATACCTGCATATCCTTCCGTTACATAGCGCAATGCATTGTATAAGTCGAATTGACCTCTTAGCGGAGTATTGTCATTTCTAGGTATTCCGGTTGCTCTGCTTCCAAATTGTAACATTAGTTTGGCGCGTGCTCCTGATTTAGTTTCATGAAATTCTCCTCCGGTTTCGATGTAAGAAATATTGAACTCATTACTCCTAAAAGTAGCGGTACTACCACTGTTGGTATGATCAATAGGATTGTTGAATGAATAATTGTAATTGCAGTCAATTGTAGTGCTGCCTGTAAAATACTTGCTATTAAGTAAAGATTTTGACTGTCGGTTATTCCCTTGTATCCAGCTAAAATCGCCCCATGAAAATGGTTCAACTATATTTTGTTCCATTTTAGTAGTATCGATTTGATCAATGTTCGCTAATTTTTTTGAATTTATTTCCAGTTTTAAACTATCGTATAATTCTCGCTTAAGTTGGATAATTATTGCTTGTTTTTCAGCATCAGTCAGCGACTGTGCTTGAAGTTGAATGTTTACTAAAACAGCGACAAGTAAAAGTATTTTTTTCATAATTGTATTTTTAGAATTTTATTTCAAAAGAGGAGTCAAGGAATTTTATGCTTCGGATATTTTTTTGAAAAATTATTTCGCCAATCAAGTATCCAAATGCATCAATTCCAACTGGCGATTTGCATTGATCATTCACAAAGTGCCATCGGTCAATGGTTGGCACATCCATGGTTTCATCAGTATAGTAATGCGACACAAATTTGCCAATCATACTACTTCCATTTTTTAAACGTATTTCGAGTGTCTTAGATTTTTGTGACACCCATTGATTGTAAAATTTCTCACAAGGTGACGTGCTCATTCTCATCGGAATTATTTTTAACCAGCATCACCGTATTCACTTGTTGAAATAACAATGGAACCTGCTCAACCAGAACATCGCTTTTTTCGAGACCAAACGCTTTTTCATCACTTAAACCAAGGCGTTTTAAATAGAAATAACTTGTTAACAGAATTCCCTCTTTTAATGCAAATTCGTTTTCTATAGAAAGAAATTTTTCAATAACAATAAATTTGAAATCCGGCTCATCATTGTATTTTGTTGAACCATCTCCGCGTACATGTAAATTTAATTTTCGATCTTCAACCAATTCCTGTACTATTTTTTTGAAGTACAATTCTGTTTTAGGTTGAATTCGGAAGCCTGCATTGATAGTGATTTTTATTACTTTATCATCTACCAGTTCTGAAACGCTATAGTTTAATGTAAAGGGTTCTTCTGTACGATGTATGTGGACAAACCAATATACATCGGCTCTTTTGGGCTTACGTGAAAAAATTGAATTAATAATTTTCTCTTCTATTTCGTGACGAGAATTCGCTTTTGTGAGATAAATCAAGTGTGTAGCTAGCTTTGGTATCGCTTCATCTGTGCTTAATTCTTTGATTTTATGGACATACTTACCCAGGTCAACAAATTTGGTAAATCGATTATTAATTTTTCTGGCTTTGTACCAAATGTACATGGTGAGAAAAATGAAGAGTTCAAAAAATAAAAACATCCAGCGTTCTTTGATTTTAGCAATATTGGCAATGAAAAAAGTGCCTTCTATAAAAATGAAACTAAGAGCGATGAACAATACAAGCAAGTAATTCATCTTTTGTTTATAGTATAAATAGTAAGCTAGTAAGATGGTAGTCATCAACATGGTAATGGTTATACTGAAACCATAAGCAGCTTCCATGTGCGATGAGGTTTTAAAGTAAAGTATCATCAGTACGCATCCTATCCAAAGAAGCATGTTAATACTTGGAATATATATTTGACCCTTTAATTCGGTAGGTTGGCGCACTGAAACGCGTGGCCAAAAATTTAAGTTCATTGCTTCATTAATCAGTGTGTAACTACCGCTAATCATAGCTTGTGAAGCAATTATTGTAGCTATTGTTGAAATAATAATTCCCGGAATCAAAAACCAATGAGGCATGATTTGAAAAAATGGATTCATCCCATGCAAATAGTTTCCTTCGCCTAAATTCAATAACCAAACAGCTTGACCCATATAATTTGTAACCAAACATAATTTTACTCCAACCCAGGTGATGCGAATATTTTTTCTTCCACAATGACCTAGATCTGAATAAAGCGCTTCGGCTCCGGTAGTTGCGAGAAATACTGCTCCTAATAACCATAGAGCACTTGGGTAGCTCCGTAAAAAATCTACTGCGAGTAATGGATTAATTGCCTGCAGAATAGTTGGATGAAGGAGGATTTGATTGAATCCTAAGATAAAGAGCATCAAAAACCAAAAAAGCATAACAGGTCCAAATGTGCTCCCTACTTTTTTCGTTCCATATCTTTGGAAAAAGAACAAACCGGTTAAAAGAAGTAGCACAATCGGCACTGTTTGCAGTTCTTGCATTCCATTAAGAATAGTTAACCCTTCAACTGCGGATGCAACGGAAATTGGAGGAGTTAAAATTCCATCTGCGAGAAGTGTTGTTGCACCAATTATGGTTGGTATTGCCAGCCATTTGCCATTATTACGCACCAAGGCATATAGCGAAAATACTCCGCCTTCTCCGTGGTTATCTGCCTTAAGTGTAAACCAGATATATTTTATGGTTGTTTGTAAAGTTAATGTCCAAATAATACATGAAAGACTACCATATAATAGCAATTCTGAAATTGGTTTTTCGCCAACAATTGCTTTTAATACATAGAGGGGAGAGGTACCAATGTCGCCATAAATAATTCCTAGCGCAACCAGCAAAGTACTACCACTGATTTTTTCTTTGGAACTCTCTTTTAATTCTACCATTAGCGCTATTTTGATTTCGCAAAATTCGGTGATTCGCTATTGGTAAATAATAAAACAAAGTGGTAAAAGGATAAAAAATTTATAAAGAAGAATCAATCCAATTTTCAATTAGGATCAGTTTCACTTCACAAGTTAGGCTCTAGGAAGATTGAATTTAAATAAAACGATAACCAACTCCACTTTCGGTAAGCAGGTGTTTTGGGTGGTTAGCATTCTCTTCAATTTTTTTGCGAAGTGTACCTACAAACACGCGTAAGTATTGTGTTTCCAATTGATATCCAACTCCCCAAATTTCTTTTAAAATAAATTGATGCGTCAACACGCGTCCTTCATTTTTAGCGAAAAGTGTAAATAAGTTGTATTCAGTTGATGTAAGTTTTACGACTTGATTATTTTTTAGTAGCGTTCGTGCAGCAAAATCAATAGTTAAATCAGCAAATTGTGCGCGAGTGATGCTTGGGTTTATTGTATTTCGTCGAATTGAGGCGCGTATACGAGCTAGCAATTCACCACTGCGAAAAGGTTTAGTAAGATAATCGCTTGCACCACTATCAAGCGCAGCTATAATAGCATCTTCACTATCTTGTACAGATAAAATAAGAATCGATTTTGTATACCAGCTGCGCAGTTCCTTAAGCACTTCATGGCCACTTTTATCAGGCAAGCCAAGGTCCAAAATAATCAACTCAGGAGGATGATTGGCAGCCAAAAGAATTCCTTCTTTTCCACTTACTGCAGTTTGCACCTTATATCCATTACTTTCTAAAATAATCTCCAGTAATTTTTGAATTTGTGGTTCATCATCAATAATTAGAATTTCAGCTTTATTCATAGTCTTTCACCTGATTAGTTAAGGCTTTTTCGATAAGATTATAATAAACATGTACTCACTTACTCGTTTTTTAATTGGCTGATAAATGTTGCTTCAACCGGAAGTGTTAATTGGATTAGTACCCCACCTTCTGCTTTATTTTCTAAATCAATTTTTCCACCGTGTGCTTCAACAAATCCTCTTACAATTGAAAGTCCTAATCCTACTCCACCAGCTTTTGAATTCGGCAAACGATAAAATTTGTCAAACACATTTTTGATTTCACTTTCCGGAATACCGGGACCTGAATCTTCTATAACAATCGTTAAAATTTCATTTGAAAATGCTGTCATTACTCGAACAGTACTACCTTTTGGAGTGTATTGTAACGCATTGTGAATCAAATTTTGTAAAACATTTTCAAGTATACCGGAATCAATTTTTACCAGCGGAAAACTTTCTGTTGGATGAAAAATAAGTTCATGCTCACATGCAGATTCATTAAATTTTTGAATTACAGTAAATATCATTTCATTGATGTCGCACCAATCTCTTCTTAATAAAAGTATACCTGTTTCTAATCGGTTCATGTTAAGTAAATTTTCAACTTGCCTGTTTAGGCGCATACCTGCACGTTCAATTTCTTCAAGTAGTTGATTTTGCTGCTCTTTGGTAAGACCATGAGTAGCGTCTTTTAAAGTATCAATAGCAGCAATTATAGTAGCTATTGGTGTGCGCATTTCATGACTCAGTGAATTCAACAAGGTTGTGTAAAGTTTTATGGTTTTCTCTTTTTCATCTTTATCCCTTGCTTTTGATTCGGCTTCACGAATTTTAAAAGTAAGAATAGCATTTACCATGGCTATAACGAAGTACATTAAAAACATCAGCAAGTCTTCTGTTGTACTAACATGAAAAGTAAAAATGGGAGGTATGAAGAAAAAATTCCAACTTAGTGAACTAATAAGTGCAGCAAACAACACCGGCAATATATCGAACAGGCTTGCCAAAAGTGAAACACATACTAGTAACAACAGAGCAACTACTCTGTATCCTATATAATTTGATGAGAAGAAACAAACTATAGTAACTACTAGCACCAATGCCAAACTAATTGCAAATTGCATTGGAAGCCTATATTGTCTATACGATGGAAAGCGATTCAACTAGCTAAGTTTATTATGCAAAGGTAAATTTATTGATATAAAGATTTTATAAGGAATTAAGCCAAATTCCCACCCATCAACTTTCAATTAACTTTCTGCAGGAATACGAAAATGATTTTTTTAATCGTGCAACTTTCATCAAACTACATTAATCAGTGCAGATTTAATCTTAAATTTTGAATCAGTTTGCTTTATTCAAACTTAAATTCATTTTCACAATTTGTTGAAAAATGTTTTGGTGTTTAAATATCTCTCTTTGCCCATAGGTAAATGAATATAATGGATCATAAATATGCGTAGGTTCACTTTTTGCACCATTTACTTCAATTATCGAAAAATTACGTCCCACTTCTAAGTCTTCTAAAGAAGAGTATCGAATATCTAAACGTCCAAAATAGAATCCAGGAACCTTTCTTAACAGTGCATCAAATGTTTGCTCCAGTTTAGTTGTGATACACATTTTGCCATCATTAAATTCAGTACCTCTGTTATGATTTCCAAATGGAACTAAACATTTCTGCTTTCCGGAAGGTAAAATTTCATTCAAATTAATTTGCGTTTTTAATTTTGTAAGTTGTAATTCATAACGAGGATTTTTTCTCAACAATTCTTCAAGTGTATTTAACCCATTTCCTTCAACAGTTAAAAATTTTTTAAGGGTAATACCGCTTATTTTTCCATGCTTTTGATTTGGCAACCGCCAATAAAATAAGCCCAATTCATTGGGATAATCAATTAGCTCCTGAATCAAAAAATTAGCTTTAATCTCCTTCTGGTAAGCAAGCAATTCAGTGTTGTTGCAAGCTTTCTTCACACCCACACCTCTGCACCCAATATCAGGCTTAACAATCACCGGAAAACTAAGTGAATGTTCCTTCAACAACAAACCAAAATTGTAGCTAGCTTCTTTTTTAATCAAGAGTGTGTATGGATATATACCACTGGGAAGCAGTTTGTAAATTTCATATTTACTATCCCCATATAGTCCACCATTTTTAATAGCAGGATTGGAATGTCGATAGAAGGAGAAGGAACGAAATTTTAGAGCATACCAACACCATAAAAAAAAGGTAGGTAAATACACAAGGTATACCGGCCAATATTCCCAATGCCTTATTTTATGCAACCACAATTTCATTTTATAATTTCAGTTAGTTGCAGCTGTTTGTTTTGAAGCAAGTCAATATGTGTTAAAGTAAATCGGTCATGCTCAATTACACATTGAGTAATGTTTTTGGTGAGTAGTTGTTGATTGCGATTGATGATTAAACCATTCTCCTTATATTTAACTTCGGTGCTGGTATGGAAGTTTAGCAATCCTTCCGGGTCAATTGTTCTTGTGGTTGATTCCAGAAATTCATTGAACCAAATTTTTCTTTTTTCAATGGCAGCCTTTTCATAAAGTGTAGCTGATGACCAAATATGAGGAATTGCAGTATCTAATTGTAAGTACGATTTTCCCTTTTCATCCCACCGTAACTGATGCAATTCATCTCCAGTAAAAACTATAAGTGTAAAGGGTTCAATGCTAGTTAAGTTTATTTGTCCCCATGTTTCAATTAACTCATCGGCACTTAACAAATCCAGTAAAATTAATCCCCTGCTTCGTTTATAAGGTGGTTGATGATGATGTTTTTTATCGGCACCGTTCAGCAATACGAAAGTTCGGCCTGAAGTATCTACTGCAAACCAGGTTCCTTGTGCTAAAGGATCTTGAGGAAAGTATACAGCTTTGTTTTGATAGTGATGCAAAGTTGGAAATAATGCAGCCGGCCTGCTAATGTGTTCGTCACGGTTAGAGGTAACAATTGTTTTACTTGCGCTTTTGTAAAAGGTTACTGTGCACATTGTTTTCTATAGGCAAGAGTTGATTTTGCAACACCATAATCGTCCGGAATTTCATCAATACCCAAATACTGAAATCCAATTTTAAGCAATGCCTGGTGGTGTATACAATGTTCTAAATTATACATTAGTTCGCGGTAATAATTGGTCTCAATTAGGTTTTCGTTAGCGGATAGCAAGGTGATGAGCTGTATTTTTTTATTTTCTTTGGTAACCGATTCAATGATTTTGGCAATGGATTCAATTGCAAAATCAAGGTTTTGCTGGATTCGCACATCTCTTTT
>Ga0075163_10001452_pt1 | contig 31962 bp, 22 predicted proteins | sample JI1023141ADNA_FD_71478 | JGI IMG/M metagenome (GOLD analysis project Ga0075163, IMG submission 71478) | Wastewater effluent complex algal communities from Wisconsin, to seasonally profile nutrient transformation and Carbon sequestration -... | ecosystem: Engineered > WWTP > Effluent > Algae...
CGCGGCCAAACTCGCCACTGACGTTCCTGATCTGCGTGTCCTCATCAATCATCTCGGCGCTTCGGGCGATCCGCAGGCGTTGAAGCCTGAGTGGAAGGACAACATCCGCGCCGTCGCCAAGCAGCCGAACGTCTTCATGAAAGTCTCTGCCCTTGTTGAACAAGTGAAGTGCGAACCCGGCCAGGCTCCGCGCGACACGGCCTACTACCTGCCCATCCTCGACCATCTCTGGGAAACCTTCGGCCCAGACCGCCTCATCTACGGCAGCAACTGGCCCGTCTCCGACAAAGGTGCGCCCTATGACGTGGTCTTTAGGATCGTGAGCGACTACTTCAGCTGCAAAGGCCGCGAGGCGTGCGAGAAGTACTTTTGGAAGAACTCGCTGGCAGCATATCGGTGGAAGGAGAGGGCGTAGGATTCTGAAATCTGAGATCTGACATTTGAGCCCCCCCCCAGATGCGCGCCATCATCCAACGCACTTCCGAAGCCTCCGTCGCCGTTGATGGAAAAATCGTCGGCCAGATCGGTCTTGGGCTGCTCGTCCTCCTTGGCATTGAGCATGAGGACACACAGGAGGACGCCGCCTGGCTAGCAGGGAAGATCACGCAGATGCGCATCTTCTCCGACCTCGATGGCAAGATGAACCACGGCGTCCAGGACGTCAGTGGGGATGTGCTCGTAGTCAGTCAGTTTACCCTCCACGCCAGCACCAAGAAAGGGAACCGGCCATCTTTCATCCGCGCCGCCCGTCCCGAGATCGCGATCCCGCTTTATGAGGTATTCATCGCCGCTGTGGAGGCCCAACTTGGCAAGCCGGTCCAGCGCGGTGTCTTTGGTGCCGACATGAAGGTAGCCCTGGTCAATGACGGCCCCGTGACCATTGCGATGGACTCGCGCGCTAGGGAATAAGACCGTTTCCATGATTGCAGAACGCCGGGCCTTGGATAGTGTCTGACTCCCCACATCGCCAGCACTGGCGTGTGCGGCAATAGGACGCAATTGATTCGATTCCATGAGCACATCCGAGCGACGCCAGATTTGTGGATACCTAATTCTCGCAGCTTGCGTGGCAGTTTACGGTGTTGCCCGTGGTGAGGATGAACCCAAGAAGGGTGGCTTCCTCAATCGCATCGTCGATCTGGTGAAGAAAAAGGAAGAGCCGCCGCCACCACCCGCGCCGGAGGAAAAGCCCAAGCCTGAGGCCAAGCCAAAGACCACGAGCAAGCCAAAGAGTAGCGCCACAGCCAAGTCCAAGACCGGTGGCAGTTCCTCGGCCAAGAAGACCGCGACCACCAGCAAGAAGACCACGCCCAAGCCAGCCGATACAAAGACGGATCCAGCTACCAAGACGGCAGTGGCCAAGAAGGACGCCGCCCCTGCCGCTAAAGACACACCAGCAGCGCCTGCCAAGGACTCGAAGTCGGAGTCAAAAACGGCGGCCACTCCGGACAAGCCAGCCAGTCCCGAGCCCGCCAAGACAGCAGAGCCAACAAAACCCGCGCCAGCTCCCGAGAAGAGCAAGACGGAAGCGGTGGCCGCCAAGACAACTCCGGCTGAGACGAAGGCGGATGCGCGGACTTCGCCCACACCCGAGAGCATCAGTGTGGATCCGCCAGGCAGGCCGATGGGTGGGTTTTCACCCGGAGACGAGCGGGCGCTCGACGTCACCTCCAGCACACGAACGGGAACCGTGACGAGTTCCGCGGCCAAACTGACCGAGCCGCCGGAGTCCTCCGGCGTCATCAACCCCTTGCCGACGGGTAAGAACGGTGGATGGGAGGTCGTCAAAAGTGGCGGTCGCGACTATGTGACGGGAGACAGCATCTTGAACTTTTACCGCGTCGCTGGCCTCTCGACGTACAAATTCACCGCGCCGCATGTTTGGTTTCGCGGCACCAATCTGAGCGTCAAGGCGCAGGTCGGCAGCATGGAACTGCTCATCAACAACGTGAAGTTCATCCTGAGCTACCCGGTCATCGAGAGTGGGGGCAAGGCTCTCTTTTCTCGTCTCGATCTTTGCAAGCTCATCGACCCCGTCCTGCGTCCGAGCTACATCACCGGCGCCGACCCGTTTGACACCGTTGTCCTCGACGCGGGGCATGGCGGACATGATGCGGGGGCCAAGGGCGTGTATGGCTACGAGAAGGACTTCGCGCTCAAGATGGCCCTCGTGACCAAGACAGCGCTTGAGCGGCGTGGCTTCAAGGTCGTGATGACGCGCTCCACCGATGAGTTCATCAGCCGCACGGGCCGAGTGGCCATCGCGAACAAGACGCCCAACAGCATTTTCATCAGCCTGCACTTCAACTCAGCCGGGCCGACGGCCACGGGCATCGAAACCTTCGCGCTCACCCCGACAGGCGGCTCCGCCAGCCTCGAACGCGGCGGAGGCTACAATTCGCGCACGCTCACCGGGAACCAGCAGGACTCCGAGAACATCGCGCTCGCCACTGCCGTTCATGCGCGTGTTGTCTCCACCTACAAGCTCATCGACCGAGGCATCAAACGTGCCCAGTGGACCGTGCTGACCGGTTGTAACAGGCCCGGCATTCTCTTTGAAGGCGGCTTCGTCACCAATGGCAGTGAGTGCCGCCTGATCGCTTCCGACACCTATCGCAAGGCTCTCGCCGATACCATTGGGGATGCGGTGGTGAACTACCGAAAGGCACTGCAGCCCAACATGGTGAGGAAGTCCTCGCCATATGCTAGGTAGCCTGTTCTCACTCCAAGGTAGTCCAGTCACTCCGTGACTGGAGCCTTCGAGTCACGGAGTGCCTTACCTATTTTCTCGCGTCACGCATCGCGCCAGTTTTCAGGCGCAGACCGTTGAGGCGAATGAAGCCGGTTGCATCATCCTGGTTGTAAGCGTTGCTCGGATCAGCCTCCATCGTCGCCACATCGGCGCGGTAAAGACTGAACTTGCTCTTCCGACCAGCCGCGTGGATGCCGCCTTTGAACAGCTTCACGCGCACGGTGCCGCTCACCTTCTTCTGGCTCTCGGAGACGAGTGATTGGATCGCCAGACGCTCCGGCGCATACCAGAAGCCGTTATAGACCAGCGTCGCGTATTTCGGGATCAAGCTGTCGCGCAGGTGCATCACCTCGCGGTCCATCGTGAGGCTCTCCATTTGGCGATGGGCAAAGTGCAGGATCGCGCCGCCCGGCGTCTCATAGACACCACGGCTTTTCATGCCGACGAAACGGTTCTCCACCATGTCCACGCGGCCCACGCCGTGCTTGCCGCCGATCTTGTTCAGAGCCTTCATCACTTGCAGCGGCGTCATCGCCTTGCCGTCCACGGCTACGCAGTTGCCGTTTTCAAAGTCGAGCGTCACATGGGCTGGCTTGTCCGGCGCGTCCTCTGGGAAGACGGACAGCGTCGTGAAGTAGTCGCGATTCTTCAAATCACCCGCATCGAACCACGGATCTTCAAGGATGCCCGCCTCATAGGAGATGTGCAGCAGGTTTCGATCCATCGAGAAGGGCTTCTTCGCGCTGGCCTGAACGGGAATCTTCTTCTCCTCGCAGTAGGCGATCATCTCCGCGCGGCCTGGGAACTGCTTTCTGAAACGCTCATCCCGCCACGGCGCAATGATCTCCAGCTTTGGAGCCAATGCGGCGGCTGTCAGTTCAAATCGCACCTGATCATTGCCCTTGCCCGTCGCGCCGTGAGCGATGGCGTCCGCCTTCTCCGCCTTCGCGATCTCCACCATCCGCTTCGCGATCAGCGGCCGTGCGATGCTGGTGCCGAGGAAGTATTGCCCCTCGTAGATCGCATTCCCCTGGATCATCGGGAAGATGAAATCCTTGGCGAACTCCTCCTGCAGGTCGTCGATGTAGATCTTCGATGCGCCCGTCGTCTTCGCCTTCTTGTTGAGGCCCTTCAGCTCTTCCTCCTGGCCGATGTTCGCGCAGAACGCGATGATCTCGGCGTCATAGGTTTCCTTGATCCAGGAGAGCAGCACGGAAGTGTCGAGGCCGCCGGAGTATGCGAGGACGATTTTTCTTTTCATGGGGCGGCGATTGTAAGCCGTTTCACCACCGGTGCAACCCCGCCGCAGTGAGTCGTCACGAGTGAGCCAGCGAACAGGGAAGGGGAGCGCATCGAATTGGGCGGCCCCGTCCCATTGTGTGAACGCAGACCCTGTTACGGGGTAACTGCACTCGTCGCCTTTGGCATGTGCGGCACAAGAACATCGGGTGACTGCGAGCGCTGAAGTGAGCGCTTGCCCGCCTCTTTGGTGAACGCATTCTGGGAGCGCACAGGTTTGCCTCCGTCAGGCTTGAGGAGCTTGTAGCGACCATCCGCGCCGAGCAGACGTCCCTGAGTGTTGTCGGAGAAGCACATCTCGAGAATCTGGATCAGCCGTTTGCGTGCGGCGGTGTCCTCGATGGGGACGAGCAGTTCCACGCGCTTCGACAGATTGCGTGTCATGAAGTCGGCGCTGGCGATGAAAACGGCGGGCCGTCCACCTTGGCGGAAATAGAAGATGCGCGAGTGCTCAAGATAGCGGTCGATCACACTGACCACGCGGATGTTCTCGCTCACGCCCTTGATGCCGGGGCGGAAACAGCAGATGCCGCGCACGGCGAGGCGGATCTTCACGCCGGCGCACGAGGCCTCGCAGAGCGCTTGGATCATCTCGCGGTCTTCGAGCGCATTCATCTTGAGCATGATCTCGGCTTCCTCGCCCTGCCGCGCGCGCTCGGTCTCACTGCGGATCATGGAGATGAGCTTCTCGCGCAGGCCAAAGGGAGCCATCGAGATTTTTTCAAAGTGGACGAAGCGCGAGCGGCCCGTGACGGTGTTGAAGAAAGCCGAGGCGTCCGCGCCGTAGTTCTGCCGGCAGGTGAGATAGCTGATGTCGGTGTAGAGTTTCGACGTGGCCTCATTGTAGTTGCCCGTGGCAAAGTGCATGTAGCGCATCATGTGCCCAGCCTCGCGACGCATGACGAGGCAGATCTTGGCGTGAGTCTTCAGGCCGCGTACGCCGTGGATGATCTGCGCGCCTGCGTTCAGGAGTTCCTCGGCACGCTCAAGATTGCGCGCCTCGTCAAATCGGGCCTTCAACTCGACTAGCACCGTCACATGCTTCCCCGCCTCGGCGGCACGGATGAGCGCGGAGATGATGCGGCTGTTCTTCGCGGTGCGGTAGAGGATCTGCTTGATGGCGACGACGTTGGGATCCGTCGCGGCTTCCTCCACGAGTTGAAGCACGGGATCAAACGTCTCATACGGATGATGCAGCAGAATGTCCTGACGCTTGATCGCATCAAAGATGCTCTCGTCAGGCTCGATCAGCGGGCTGGAGTGGCTCTCCCACGGCTCGACCTTCAGTTGCTCGAAGCCGGAAAGCCCGGCGATCTGGAAATACGCGCGCAAATCAAGCTCGCCGGGGATGACGTAGTTCTGCGCGCCGCGTGCGCCGAACATGTCACGAATCACCTTTTGGAGGTCACGCGGCGCTCCGTCCTCGATCTCGATGCGGATCGTCGGACTGAGGCGGCGGGCTTCGAGGATTTCCTCCATCTCGCTGGCCAGATCGGTGGCGCTCTCATCATCGACCGCGATGTCACTGTTCCGGCTGAGGCGGAAGCGCGCGCAGGCCGTGACCTGCTCGGATGGGAAGTAGCGGTGGAGGAAGTGCTCCAGCAGGTCTTCGAGGTTGATATAGGTGTGGAGTCCAGATTCCGACTCAGGGATGAGCACCTGGCGCGGCAAATTCTGCGGCAGGGTGAAGATCACGAGCCGCTTTGATTCAGGATTCTCCGGCTCGGCGAGGACCGAACAGAGTAGCGCGATCTGCAAAGCGGGAACAACAACGGACGGAGCGTCGGCATCCACGGCAATCGGCGAGAGCACGGGATAGACATGCTCAAGGAAATACTCTTCGAGATGCGTGCGCTGCGCGGGAGTCAACTCCTCCGGCTTCAGCCGCCGGATGCCGTTCTCCCGCAGCGCGGGCAGCAACTGCTCGGTGAGGATGGCGTACTGCCGGGCGACGAACTCCTTCACGCGCTCTTGAATCGCATCCAACTGCTGCGTGGCGGTAAGCCCGGCGTCATCACGCACCTTGCGGCCTCCCTCCTTGAGATACTGGAGCCCGCCGACTCGGACCATAATGAACTCATCGAGATTGGATGCGGTGATCGCGAGGAACTTCGCGCGCTCGAGGAGCGGCAAATCAGCGCGCGCAGCCTCGTCGAGCACGCGCTCGTTGAAGGCCAGCCAGCTCATCTCGCGGTTGATGAAATGCTCTTCGCCGAGCTTCAATTCCGCGGCCACTGCCTTGGCGGCGTCAGGGTTTGCTGAGGATGATTTCATAGCCGTAGATTTCGCGGAAGATGTCGCACTTGGAGTTGATGGCGATCTGCTCGACGGTCGTGTCATCCACGCCTGGCGTCAGGATGTAGAGCCGGTTGCCTTCGGGCCGGAGCTGGATGGTGCGGATGCGCTGTGAGTGGCTGCGGTCCAGCGCGTCGGCGATGCGGAGGATGGCGGCGAGCTTGAAGACGATCATGCGCTCGTCGCGCGTGAGGTCGGAGAAGTGAGGGTGATTCGGCTCCGGATTGTAGCGGCGATGGTAGCGCGCGAGCAGCGCGACGAGCTCGCGATCAGCGGTGCTCAAGCCGAACACTTCGGTGTTCAGGATGATGTACATGCTGTGCTTGTGATGCTCGCGCGGGCTCACGAACATGCCGACCTCGTGCAAGTTCGCGGCGACGCGCAGGAGCAGCTCGTACTTGGAATCGAGCGCGTGGAGGTGGCGCAGCTCACGGAAGAGCTGCTGTGCAAAGCTGGCGACATGCTCGGCGTGCTTGCGGTCGGTCTTGTAGCGCAGGCCGATCTCGCTGGCAGTCTGCATCACCTCGTCCTGGAAGGTCTGCGGCAAGCCGCCTTCCGACATGAGGTCGCGCAGCAGGTCGCGCTGGAAGTCTCCCTCGGGCACCCAGATGAACTGATCGCCGAATCGTTTTGCCAGCGCGAGGTTTGCCTGAAGCGCGGGCACCACGCCTTCACCACCGGTGTAATGCACGCTGAGCTTGCGCACGAGTTGGTCGGGCGTGAGTTCGGCAAGCTTGGCGGTGAAGCGCTCCAGTTCTTCCTCGCTGATGCGGCTGGCTCCCTGCTTCGGCGTGGAGATGTGTGGCGCGAGACTTTGGATCTCGCTGCCGATGGCGACGTGGTAGTCGATCTCATAGCCCGAGTAATCCTGCGCGAGGTGATCGACCACGCCGCGAATCTGCTCCTCAAGATGCGCGAGTTGCTGCGGGGACTGACCTTCCTCGGCGGCGGCGACGGCCTCACGCGCGCGGAAGATGCCGAGCCGGTAATTGCTGTATCCGGCGATGCGGCCCTTCTTGAAATACAGCGCGCGGGTGTTGCCGGGGCCGATGTGCGACACAAACGTGTTACCCTCGGCCAGCTTCGGATTTCGCTTCAGGAGGCGCAGGGCGATTTGATAAATCAGGCGCGTCATGTCGCCATCATCAATGAGGCGCGCGGCGAGCCCGGTGGTGACTTGGAGGCGGTTGAGGAAGATCTCGTTGTTCGACGCCTCGGCGAGGATGTTCGTCGTGTAGAGCCGCACACTCGATGATGGGAGGCCGAACTCGCGCGTGGCCTGCAAATAGTCGCGCATGATCATCGCCGCCTGCTCCATCGTGGAGCGCGAGATCGAGCCGCCGCGGAAAATATCACGCGCCAGAGGCAGCGGGCGGTCCATGTGCTCCAGCGGATGATCCGCGCCGCGATTGCCGATGATGAGCGAGATGGACGCGGCGCTCACATAGATGACGGCCAGCTCCGAGGGAGGAGCCACGGTCGTTTCGGGCGCTGGCGCAGGGGCGGGAGTCATCGCGGCGGCTATTTCTTTTTCTCCTGCCGCAGCCAGGCCACCGAGCCGATGGCCACCGCGTGATCACCGAGCTTGGCGACGGTGTAGCGCAGTCCTTTGGCCAGCTCGGGCATGGCGTAGCGGTTCACCTCCTCACGCAGCAGGTTCATGTAGAGCTTTGGCATCTCCGTCACGAGACCTCCGCCGAGCGTGATGCAGTCGGGAGCGAAGAGATTCACCACCATCGCCACGCCCATGCCGAGGTAGCGGATGGAATTGCGGAAGAGGATCATCGTCGCCTCATCACCACCGCGGAATGAAGCCGCCAGCGCCTTGCTGCGCATGTTCCGCAGGTTGCCCTCAGTCTTCTTCGCCAACTCCTCGGCCTGACCGCGATAGCATGCCACGCCTGCCGCGGATGCGAGCGCGAGGCGGCTCGTGAGATCTTCGAGGATCACCGTGCCAAACTCGCTGCTGCCGATGTGCGTGCCTGGAAGCTGGATCATGCCCAGCTCCATGCAGGAGATGGTGCGGCCCATCACGAGCTGGCCGTTATAGACAAACCCGCCGCCCAACCCGGTGCCGGGAAAGACGCCTAGCAACGAGCGCGAGCCAGTGCCCGCACCGAGCCGGAACTCGCCGTACGTTCCCGCATCCACGTCGTTGAGAACCGCCACAGGGCAGCCGAACTCGTGATTCAAGATCAGCTTCAATCCCATGTTGTGCCATCCGAGATTCGGCGCGCTCAAGAGAATGCCTTTCTCGGGATCCACCAAGCCTGGACAACCGATGCCGATGCCCTGAATGCCCTTCGGATCGAGGTTCGCCTCCTCGATGGCCTCGTGGATGGCATTGAGCATTTTCTTTCGCCCCTTGCTCTGGCCCTCGCTGCCGTTCGTCGATTTCCGTGCCGAGCCCAGCACCTTGTAGTTTTTGTCCAGCACGATGGCCAGCATCTTGGTGCCGCCCAGATCAAAGCCGATCCAGAAGGGGATCTTCTTCGGCTGCTTCTTGCGCTTGCTCTTGGGTTTTGATTTCGATTTTGATTTCGTGGCGGGCATGGAGTGAGGGGAAGGGGATGGATTACCAAAGAGGCGCGTGAGCAGATCGCAAGCAACAATGAGGCTGGATGTTTTGGCATCAGAGGCACGGACTACAAAGAGGAGCAAACGGTGAGGCTTCTCCACACCGTGTTTTCTGTTGCGTGTGGAGCGGGGAGACGCTTCTTAGCCGCCCTTTTCCAGCCAAACTCCGAACTCACATCATCATGTCCGACGCACCCGCCAAAGCAGACCCCATCGCGCAAATGGAGAAGATCGTCTCCCTGTGCAAGCGCCGTGGTTTCATTTACCAGAGCAGCGAGGTGTACGGCGGTTGTGCGGGTGTGTGGGACTACGGTCCGCTGGGCGCGGAGCTGAAGCGCAATCTGCGCGATGCGTGGTGGCGGTCGATGATGCGCGACCGGGATGACATCCTGGGCCTGGACGCGAGCATCCTCATGCACCCGGACATCTGGAAGGCCAGCGGCCATGTGGCGACCTTTGCGGATATGATGCGCGAGTGCTCGCTCTCAAACAAACGCGTGCGCGCCGACCATGTGGAGCCGCAGAGCGGCACGGTGATGCAGTTCAAGGGCGCGGAGTCGCCCAATGGCTGGAGGCTGGATCGTGTGCTGACGGTGTTGATGAAGCAGGGGGAGCACATCGAGAGCTTCCGCAAACGCGTGCGCAATCTCGTGGCGGCAAACGCGAGTGACGCGGCAGGCAAGCCGGAGGAGATTGTGCTGCACGGCGAGGAGAAAATCGACGTGGTGAACGGCAGCGTGGATTTCCACCCCGAGACGGGTGGTCAGCTCAATGAGGCGCGGCCCTTCAACCTGATGCTGCGCACCTTCCTCGGCCCGACGGCGACGGAGGCTGATGTGACTTATTTGCGTCCGGAGACGGCGCAGGCGATCTTTGCACAATTTAAGAACGTGCTCGATTCGTCGCGCATCAAGGTGCCCTTCGGCATCGGCCAGATCGGCAAGGCGTTCCGCAATGAGGTGACGCCGAAGAATTTTACTTTCCGCAGCCGCGAGTTTGAGCAGATGGAGCTGGAGTTTTTCATCAAGCCCGACGAAGCGGTGGAGATCATCCACGGCGCTGTGGCGCAGTGGGTCGAGGGTGCGGATCTGTCAGTGCCGCAGGAGAACTGGGGCTGGGAGATGTGGCACCGCTACTGGGTGCAGGAGCGCACGCGCTTTTACCAAGGCATCGGCCTGGGCGATGTGCTGGAGTACTTCTGGCAGCCTGCGGGCGACTTGGCGCACTACGCGCGGGCCTGTGTGGATATTCTCTGCCAGTTCCCCTTCGGCACCGAAGAGCTGGAAGGCATCGCTGCGCGCGGTGATTTTGATTTGAGCCAGCACCAGAAGCACAGCGGCAAGTCGCTGGAGTACTTTGACGAGGAACTCAAGACCGCCGCCGTGAAGCTCACCGATGAGCAAAAGGAAGCGATGATCCAGAAGCGTCTCGCGCAGGAAGTGGCGAAGACCAAAGGCGAGCCGATGCCTGAGGCCGATGTGCGCGCGTGGTTTGCGCGTCTGTTCAACGGTTTCTATGTGCCGCACGTCATCGAGCCGTCTGCAGGTCTCGACCGTATGGCGCTGGCGATCATTGCGAAGGCGTTTGATCAGTTCGACAAGACGGACGCGAAGGGCAAGGCGGAGACCTTCACCGTGCTGCGCTTCCATCCGCGCGTGGCGCCGATCAAGTGCGGCATTTTCCCGCTGCTGAAGAACAAGCCGGAACTCGTGGCAAAGGCGCGCGAGGTCTATGCGCTGCTGAAGCCGCACATGAACTGCTTCTACGACGAGAGCGCCGCCATCGGTCGCCGCTACGCACGACAGGACGAGATCGGCACGCCGTTCGGCATCACGATCGACTTTGAAACCTGCGGCGAGAAAGGCCCCGAGCTACAAGACACCGTGACGCTGCGCCATCGCGACACCAACGAGCAGGAGCGCGTGAAGATCAGCGATCTGCTCGGCAAGCTGCTGCCGGCGATTCAGTGATCGAGCCGATCAAGGCGCGACGGACACGCTGCTGAGCAGTGTGGAGTCGAGTACGGCGCGGGATTGCCAAGCGTCGAGCATTTTCTTCTCCTCGGCAAAGACGCCCTCGCCTGTGATCTTGCTGGCGAGCTGAGCAGCCTGTCTGACCTGACCGCCTGCGGCGAGGATGGTGGAGATGACGACGGTCTCGCCCTGATGCCAGCGGTGGGAGGGCAGGGGAAGGAGGGCTTTGACGGCCCCCGTGTAGTCGCCGTGGCGGTAGCGCATGAAGGCATTGAGAAATTTCAGATACGGCTCATCGGCCTTGTGCTGGCGGAGCTGAGCGAGATCGAGGGCAGCGCGCTCGATTTCGTCGCCACAGAGGAGGCGCAGGTAGATGGACTGCACTTGCAGGGCCTCGTCCTCGCGCTCCGTGCGGGCGCGGTTGGCGATGACTTTCATCACGCCGCTGGCAGGCTCGCCACTGCGGCGCGCTGCGTGGAGGTATTCTTTGAGCGGGGTGGCGGTGTCGCTTCCATGCTCGATGGCCTGGGCGAAAGCGCGGGAGGCGAGCGAGTGGAGTCCGTAGTCGAGCGCCGCGTAGCCAATGGCATGGCAGGCTGTGAAATGAGAGCCGCCAGCGGCTTCGATGAGTGACTGAGAGAGCATGTTCTCCGCCATCGCCTTTGGCTCGCGGCAAGTGCGGAGGACGCTGAGTGTGTGCAGCCAAGTCTGATGCTTGGCGGTTTCGGCGGTTGCGGGGTGTTCGGCCAATTCCGCTGCTTCCTTCCAAAGGCCGCAGGTCATGAGGGCATCGAGGCGCTGGGCGAGCATGACGGGATCGCCCGCTGCTTCCGCGAGGCTGATCCAGTCGAGGACGAGAGCGTCTTCGCCTCTCTTTTGCAGTTCCAAGGCGATGGCTTTTCTTTCCTGAAACTCGAGCGTGCGGTGCTGCGCGAGGAAGGCTTTGACCTCGTCCCGGCGCTTGGTGCCTTCTTCGGGCGATGGTTCGACCGGGTGAGAGAGGAAGATGCCGGCCAGGATGTGCTCCGACTTTGGATCGGGCATCCGACGCAGCAGGTTGGCAAGGCGTGAGCGCTGCTCGGGGTCGGTGACGGTGAGACGGACGAGGAGATCGGCCACGTCACGCGAGTTGGCGAGCTTTGCTCCGACGGCGCGGTCGAGTTGCGTGAGAAGCAGAGCCGTGGCCGCCTTTGTGTCCTGAGCGGTGCCGGAGCGCAAAATGAGATCGGCAATGCCGACGGTGGCCTGGAGGTCGTGCGGACTGAGGCCGAGCACGCGGCGGTAGGCCTTCATCGCTTCCGATAGTTCACCACGCTGATGGCAGGCGACGGCCCATGCGCGCCAGATGTCCGGGTCTTTCGGCTGGTGCTTCACGAGGGCTTGGTAGATGGTGGCCGCTTCCGCTGCCTGATCCAAGGAGAGCAACAGCGAGGCTTGAAGCATGAGATCTTCCGGCGTAGCGGCTTCGGCGTCGGTCAGTTTCTGGATGAACTGCTTTGCCTGCACAGGAAACGCCGGTGCTGCGGCCCAAGCGATGCCACGCACGATTTGGATCTCGTCTGGCGTGCGGTCATAGGCGTGCATCAGCATGCAGAGCGCGGCATCGGATCGGCCCGAGAGCCTGAGTTGCTCGGCCTTGCGCGCCTCGTAGCGTCCGTAGAGTTTCTTGCCTTGGTGGATGACGGTCGGCCCGTGGCTCCAAACGAAGTAGGGAAGCAAGAGGGCCACGAAGACAATCGCCCGATGCACCACTTGCTCGGGGGAGAGTGGATCACGCTTGCTGCCGATGAGCGCCTGGCCAATCCGATCCGTCCAGTTGCGGCGGCGATTGCGTTTGGAGCGGATCCGAAATTTCATGGCGAGCGCAGATCAGATCCGTTGCTGGCGGCGACGGCGGGCGAGTGTCATCGACATGGCGATGAGACTGAGAAGTGCTCTCGCGGGTTCCGGCACGGCCGACGCGCGGAGGGAGTTCTCGATCCATGCCTGGTTTGCCACACTGTTTGAGGCGCCCATGGAGGCGGTCGTCGATGAGACGAGCGAAACAGTCCCATTGCCCGTGTTTTGCACCATGCGCGTCCCAGCACCGCCACCAAAGCTGGCGTTGAGGATGCTTCCGGCGCCGAACTGGCTGATCACGGCGTTGGCGATGACACCTGGGTTGTCGTCATGGCCGATGGCGCTGATGAAGCCGGAGGTGTCGATGTTGTTTGAGGGCGGATTGTCAGTGGATACCCAGACGACAGTGCCGCGACGGTCGATGTCGAGGACTCCATCAATGACGGTTTCAGCATGGTCTCGTGCCCCCTGACCCGCGACGAGTTCGATGCTCCACGCATCGGAGTTCCCAACGTTGGCCGCTTGGGGATCGTAGGTCAGGTTTTGCCCTCCGAGGCCCGCCCCTTTCACCACAATGATCGAGCCGGCGGCGAAGGATGTCCGACCGGAACTCGCGAGCACATTGTTCAGGGTGGTCTGATCAAATTGAAAGACGCTGATGATCGTATTGGTTTGATGCACCGTGTTGCCAAAGGTGAGAGCAGCTAGTTCTGCGGAAGTAGCGTCTTCGGTGAGCACGAACTCGATGAAGTCATTGTTCGCCATTTTTGCAGTTGTCGGGCCACCTGATGCGGCTCGGTACTCATTCACCATGATTCCGACCGCCTGCCCACTCGTGGGCATAACCAACAGCAAAAGAACCGCAAACGCGGGCCTTTTGAGGCTGAGCGGGAGTTGGAAAGGGAGGAACACGATGTAACATTAACAGAACCGAAACAATAATCAACATATATTCTAGAAAAGTCATAAAAAAGAGTTGATTATTATGCCGGTTTCCGCCTTCGCGTCAGCTTTGGCTGACGACTACAGCCTCAAATGAACCTCGCCGAAAAGCAGCAAATCCTTGTTTCTGATCTGAACTTGATCTCGGACCCCCATGAGCGGCTCTCGGCTGTGGTCGGGCAGGCCTCGGCACGGGGACTTCCTGATTCGCAGAAGACAGACGTTTTCAGGGTATCAGGGTGTGTGTCGAGCGTCTGGCTGGTTGGTACCGCCCAGGACGGGAAGTGTTACTTTCGGTGCGATGCCGACTCACCCATGGTCAAGGGGCTGGTGACCCTGTTGTGCGAGTTGTACTCGGGAGCCACGCCGGAAGAAGTTGAGCAGGTCAATCCAGACGTCTGGACTTTGTGTGGGTTTGACCGGCTTCTGTCTCCGACACGAATGAACGGACTCCGCGCAGTCCGTGAGCGCATACGGGCACTCGCTGGTCAGATGAACGAGAGCCCGCCCTCCGAATGAGACTCTACGATGCTCACAATCACCTGCAGGACGAGCGCCTCCGTCCTTGGCTTCCGGGCATCCTTGCCAGTCTGCCGGAACTAGGTGTCACCTGTGCGGTCGTGAATGGCACCCGTGAAGAAGATTGGGAGGCCGTGGCTCGGCTAGCAAGAGCACACGCATGGATCAAGCCCTCGTTCGGACTGCACCCATGGCATGTCAAAACTCGTTCACCTTGCTGGCGCGATGCACTGCTGCGCTATCTGACAGCATTTCCCGATGCGGGCGTGGGCGAGATCGGGCTGGACCGTTGGATTTCCGATCCCGATATCCCAGCGCAAGACGAGGTGTTTCGGGAACAAATGAGCATCGCACACGACCTTGATCGGCCTGTCTCGATTCATTGCCTCCGAGCTTGGGGAGCGCTCGAGAAGACCCTGGCGAGAGGACCGATACCCCGACGCGGCTTTCTCCTCCACTCGTATGGCGGCCCTATGGAGATGGTGCCAACTTTCGTGGCGCTGGGTGCCCGATTCTCACTGTCCCCCTATTTCTCACACGAGCGTAAACTCCGGCAGGCTGCGACCTTTGCTGCCGTTCCCATCGACCGCCTGCTAGCCGAGTCGGACGCTCCAGACATGAGACCACCCGACGCGCTTAACCGTTACGTGCTGCGTGGTGAGGATGGGAGTCTCCTCAATCATCCCGCCAATCTTCTCGTCAGCTACCAGCAACTGGCAAAGATTTGGGGCAAGCCAATCGAGACGATCTCCGCTCGCATCGAGGAGAATTTTTTGTGCTTTTTCGGAGCCGGTGCGAGTTCAACGTCGGCGGCGTAGAATGATGACACACAAAGCGCTGAGCAGGAGCACGCAACGTGACGGCTCCGGTGCGGCGGCGAAATGCATCTCCTGGGCCCTCTCGCTCCACAACCATTGAAGTGAGGTGGGCGTCCACTGCGAAGCCATGTGGCTGAATTCCTCTGTGAACAACAACCGGAGCAGTAGGTAGAGAAAAACGGCGGCCAAAACCGTGCTGACAATCGCTGAAATCGAAGACACGGCTCTCCAGAATGGCTCCCCACCCTTCGGATGGACGCGCCATTTCTTCACTCGCACCCGAACGCGGAGTACTTGCGGTAGAGCTGTGACCGATCCAGTAATCATTCGCTATGGATTTTACACTCAATATAACCTCAAACCAAGCGTTCATTATTTCAAGTGCGTTGACTATCAGTGCATTAGGCCGCTTCACAGGCAAGGTCGGTCCCTAGAATCGCCATCGCTCGCCGGGCGGTGTTCATCCCACTGCAATACGGCGGACAACCTCAGCCGCCGCCACAAACGCAAAAGCACCAGTCACAAAAGTCGCCGCGCCGAACCCGCTGGCACAATCAAGGCGCAGGCTCGCATCAGCGCCAGGCTCTGAGGTCTGAGAGCACGACCCGTCCGACCATGGAAAAACAGGAAGCTCGGTGGAAAAGACGCACGGAACGTCCATCGCCACGGCGTCGCCATCGGTGCTCTTGGGGAAGCCAAAATCACGCCGCAGTTTCCTTCGAGTCTGCTGCAGCAAGAGATCTCTGCCAGCGTGACCGAGATCCGTTGCCTTGATTTGCGTCGGATCTCGCCGTCCCCCTGCGGAGCCAACGGTGAGCACAGGCATCCCGTTGCGGCGACAGGTGCCGATGATCAGCGCCTTGATGGACATCCGATCCACGGCATCGACGACAAAATCGAATCTTCCACTCAGGAGGCGCTCCGCCGTTGTTTCGGTGACGAACTCCGTGATCGCATTCACCTCGCATGCCGGATTGATAGCCAGCATCCGTTCCGCCAGCACGGCAACTTTTGGGTGGCCAATCGTGCCGGTCAGCGCTGGAAGCTGCCTGTTGACGTTTGTGACGCACACGTCATCGAGATCGATGATCGTTAACCTGCCAATGCCGCTACGCGCCAGCGCCTCGACCACCCACGATCCCACGCCGCCGACGCCGATCACACAAACATGCGCAGCAGCCAGTTTCGGCAAGGCAGCCGAGCCATACAGCCTGCCAATGCCGCCGAAGCGCGCGAGATAGTCTTCACTCAAAGTCATTCTCTCGCACTCTTGCGCAGTTGCCTCGCTTTCGCCACCTCACTCCTGCTCCACGATCACAAACGTGCGAGCCGTTGCACTGCCGCGCGTCGCGGTGATCTCATGGCGGCCTGGCTTCAAAATTGCAATCGTGCGGCTATCCTCGCTCCGTACTTCGAGTGTGGCGCACTTCCATTCTACATCCCCGCGCGGCTCCGCTTCGAGCAAGAGATGGCTGCCATTGTTTGCGATGTCGGGATCGAGCCGGATCACCGTGCCCGCGACAGGATTCACGATGCGCAGAGGTTTCGCCGAAGGGCCGGAGCCTGCGCATGTCACCAGATCGCCCATCCAATTGTCCCGACTCTTCACCCAGCCACTGAACTCGGACGGCAGGATCGCACGCCCCGTTTTCTCCTCGTAATCACGAGCATCGGCGGCGGGCGGCTCGCTGCCGCTGACAAACAGTTCCTCGCGGCTAATGCGCACCGCCGGGCTCTGCGGCGTGAGCCTCTTGCCGGTGCGCGGATCGATGCGCGCGCTCACGATCTTGCCCGGTCGCTGATACCAGCTCGCGTCAAAGCGCGATTGCAGTTCGACAAACACGTCGCGGAAAATGGGCGCGGCACCCGTGACGCCAGACACATTCTGCATCGGCGTGTTGTCGAAGTTTCCCGCCCACACGCCGACTGTGAACTCGGGCGTGTAGCCTAGCGTCCAGTTGTCGCGATATGTCGAGCTGGTTCCCGTCTTTACCGCCACGCGGAACGGCAGCCGCAGAGGCGAATTCGCGCCAAAGGTTAACAGCCTGGCTTGATTGTCACTCAGGATGTCGGCGATGAGATAGCATTCCGTCTCGCTCATCACCCGCACCCCTGATGCATCATCGCCAGCGACAAGTCGCCACGGCTTGTTCACACCGAGCCGGGCGAGACTGGCGTAAGCGTTCGCCAGTTCCACCAGCCGCACGGGCGCATTGCCGATGGTCAGACCAAGGCCGTAGTGCTCGGCTGTCTCAGTCAGCGTCGTAAGCCCAAGTGCCTGCATTCGCTCCAGCAGCGCTTCCGGCCCGCCGATATTCTGCAGCAGCTTCACTGCCGAGATGTTCAGCGAGTTGCCCAATGCTGCGCGGCAGGTCATCGGCCCATATAGCTTGTGGTCGTAGTTCTCCGGCCTGTAGGTTCCCGTGTTGGTCGTGAATTCAATCGGTAGATCGGCGATGATCGACGCTGGCGTGTGTCCTTTCTCAAACGCCAGTTCATAAGTGAACGGCTTCACCGCCGATCCTGGGGAGTGCGGTACCCATGCCCCGTTGATCTGTCCGCCGTCATCCGCAAAAAAATCTCGTGAGCCGGCCAGCGCGATCACATCTCCCGTTCGGTTCTCGATCACCACCACCGCGGCATGTGAAACGTGGCGCGCCTCCAGACCATTGAGCCGCTCGCGAATGATCGTCTCCACGCGATCCTGAAGCGCGCTGTCAATCGTCGTGCGGACGTCGCCCGACAATTGCCCGCTACCGAGCATCTCCACCGCATGAGGCGCGGCAAAACCACCGGCGAAACGTTGAAGCGTGATCTTCTGGAGCAGCGCCACCTCAAGCTGCGCCTCGCTCAACGAACCAGCGGCAGCCATCAGTCGCAATACGCGCTGCTGGCGTTGCTGCGCATCCTTTACGTTCCGAAACGGGTTCATTCGACCCGGAGCCTGCGGCAGCGCCGCGAGAAACGCAGCCTCGGCAACCGTGAGATCGGACAGCGGCTTGTTGAAGTATCCCGCCGCCGCGGACGAGCAACCCGTGAGGAGATTGCCATACGACACGCGGTTCAAGTAAGCCGCGAGGATCTCCTCTTTCGACCACGCTCTCTCCAGTCGACGTGCCTGCATAGCCTCGACCACCTTTGTCCAAAGAGTGCGCTTGCCTCCAGCCGCACTGATCTTGATGAGCTGCTGCGTGATCGTCGAAGCACCGGAGACGACTCGCCTCGCCATAAAATTGCCGCGTGCGGCCCTCGCAATGGCGAGCCAGTCGATGCCGGAGTGCGAAAAGAAGCGCTTGTCCTCTGCGGCCAGCGTCGCGTCGATCAAGGTCTGCGGAATCTTATCGAACGTCACAGCGATGCGGGCGCGCTGACCGTCGGAAGCCAAGAGTTGCCGCAAAGGCACGCCATCACGCGCCAGGAAATGAGTCGATGTCTCACGCGCCACCATCAGGTTTGTCGGCAACGCAAAACCATAGGGCATCACCCACCAGCCGATGCAAACGCACGCCAGCAGCAACATCAGCCATCGCCAAAGGCCTCTTGGGTGCCACAGTTTCACGCCACAGTTTTTGTCCCGATTGCCCGCCGCGTAAAGCGGGGTTTGCGCCTTTGCCACCAGCGCGAAAAACATGTCAAACGTCATCAAGTTTTGTGAAACCAGAATCATACAATCTGAGGCCAGGCAAAGGAATGGGTGGCAAGAGAATGCGGCTATTCCTTTGCTCCCCATTCCCTTGCCTTCATCACCGATCTTTTCCCAAAACCCAATGACGGAAGGTTATCCAGAGGTGAAATGCATGAAAGGCGTGGCACAGGACGATTGGAGAAAATCACATGCATCGCTTTCTTCTCATCCCGCTTTTCACAGCCTGTGCGCTCAACGGCTTCGCCGAATCCAACTGGCCGCAGTTCCGCGGACCGGGAGGGCAGGGGATCGGGACGGGGAAGCCGCCGGTGGAGTTTGGGCCGGAGAAAAATGTGGTGTGGAAGGTGGATGTGCCGGATGGGCATTCGTCGCCTTGCATCTGGGGCGACAAAATCGTGCTCACGGGGATGGCCGATGGAAAACTGGTCACGTTTTGCCTGAACCGCGCGGATGGACGCGAGCTGTGGCGAGCGGTGGCTCCGGTGGAGAAAGTGGAGGGCGCGCATCGCATCGGCAGTCCGGCATCGCCGACGCCCTGCGCGGATGGGGAGCGCATGTATGTGTACTTCGGCTCGTTCGGCGTCCTGGCTTATGACCTCGACGGCAAGGAGGTGTGGCGGAAGGCGCTGCCCGCGCCGGTGGTTGAGTTTGGCACCGGTGCCTCGCCGATCCTCGCGGACGGGAAGGTGATCATCGTGGCGGATCAGGATGTGGGCTCGTACATGATCGCGCTGGATGCCAAGACGGGCGCGGAGGCCTGGCGCGTGGAGCGCCCGGAGTTCCGGCGGAGTTTCTCGACGCCGCTCTTGTGGCAGCACGATGCGATGGAGGAGATCGTCGTTGTCGGATCGCTCTGGGTGCGTGGCTATGATGTGAAGGACGGCCGCGAGCGCTGGTCGTCTCGGGGCATCGCGCGTGTGTCGAACGCCTCTCCAGTCGCGGCGGACGGCCTGCTGCTCGTGTCGAGCTGGAACGTCGGCGGCGATGAAAGCGACCGCGTGGTGATGGTGCCGTTTGAGGAGTTCGCAACGGCGAATGATGCGAACAAGGACGGCGTGCTCGTGCTCGATGAGTTCCCGAAGAGTCCGGTCAAAGATCGCTTCTCTCAGATCGACGCCGACAAGGACGGTCGCGTGACGCAAAAGGAGTATGAGCACATGCGCTCGATGTTTGCCGAGGCGGTGAACCAGATCTTCGCCATCAAACCGAATGGCTACGGCGACATCACCGACACGCATGTGCTCTGGAAGGTGAGCAAGCATCTGCCTTACGTTTCATCGCCGCTCTGCTACAACGGCCGCGTCTTCGGCATCAAGAACGGCGGCCTCGCGAGCTGCTACGATCTGAAAAGCGGTCACCAGTTTTATCAAGCCGAGCGCGTGGATGCTCCTGGCGACTACTACAGCTCGGCGGTCGCGGCGGACGGTCGTGTGTATGTCGCCTCGCAAAAGGGAACCGTCGTCGTGCTGGATGGCGGTGAGACGTTCGAGGTGCTGGCGCGCAACGTCATCGGCGCGCCGATCTTTGCCACGCCTGCCATAGTCGATGGCCGCATCTACCTGCGCACGGACAAGCAGATGTTTGCCTTTGGCGAGTGATCCGAGGATTGCTCGAAGCGGCTTGTGGCGTCACTTCGCCGTCAGGTCGTAGCAGAAGATCTGGTCCTGCGCGCGCACGAGCAGCTTCTTGTCGTGGATGCTCGGGTGCGGCCAGCTCGGGCCTTTCACGGCGGGCAGCTTGAATGAACCGTGCAGTTTGTATCCGGCGGGCGATGCCTCCATCAGCCCCATGGTGCCGTCCTGCCAGCGGAAGTAGAGCTGGCCGTCTGCGCTGATGACGGCGGCGCTCTCGCGGCCGGGACGCTCGGCCTGTTCCCACACGATCTTGCCCGTCTTCCATTCTAGGCAGACGGGGATGCCGTTGTTGTGCCCGCTGCCCGCGTAAATGTAGTCGCCGATGCGCACCATGCCGCCGTGGTGGTTTTGGAAGGTGCCAGCCTGGAGAAAGTACTTCTCTTCCACCGTCACGCCGTCGCCTTGCTTCTTGAGCTGGAGCAGCGCCGCACCCGTGCCGTAGCCAGACGAGGTGAAAACGTAGTCGTCCCAAACGAGCGGCGTGGGAATGTTTGCCGTACCATTCGCCACGGGATTGTAAGTCCAGAGCGTCTTGCCATCGCTGGCGCGCACGCTGACGAGCCCTCGGCCCACGAGCGTGATGTATTGCTTCACGCCGCCGCCATTCGAGATCACGGCACCTGTGTAGCCCGCGCCGTCCTTGCCACGCTTGCCCACATCGGCAGGCATTGGGGCCTTCCACTTCACATAGCCGTTCTTCTTGTCGAGGGCGACCATGATGGCCTCGTTCCCGCCTGGCACGGCGATCACGAGATCACCATCGATCAGTGGCGACTCGCTGAAACCCCAGCCGCTCATCATCAGGCCGCCGAGATTGGCTGTGTAGTTCGTTTTCCACAGCTCCTTGCCGTCCTTCGCATCGCAGCAGATGAGCACGCCGTCCTTGCTCACGGCATAAACGCGCTCGCCATCAAAGGTCGGCGCGCCGTTGGGCTGATCCTTCTTTTCGCTGACGACCGTGCTCCACACTTCCTTTTGCGTGGCGAGATCAAAGGCCGTGAGCGCCGCGCCTTCCTTTCGATTGCCGATCACGAAAATCTTCCCGCCACCCACGGTGGCCGACCCCATGCCTCCGCCCGCGCCCTTGATCTCCCATAGAAGCTTCGGACCGGCCGCGGGCCACGATTTGAGCAAACCTGTCTCCGTGGAGATGCCATCACGATTCGGTCCGCGAAACTGATGCCAGCCCGCGAGGCTCGTGCTGGTGTCCGCCGAGAAAACAGCCGCCACCGCGAGTAGCGAGCCGACCGATGCGAGGAGAAGTCGTGATGTGTCCATGAGAACAAGCCAAACGGATGCGGGCGACCGACATTTCGATCCCTCCTCTTTTTCATCACTCAATCGCCGTCGGCCCGCGAGTCAGCATTGCGTCGGCAAGTCTGCGCACCGGCTTCGCGTAGTGTCTCCCGCCCATGAAACACTTCCTCATCGCCCTGCTCATCCTGCCGCTATCCCTCTTCGCGGCTGACACCACGCGACAAGTCGGCGCCGCTTCGGTGGACATCACGCCGGATTATCCTGTTCGCCTCAGCGGCTATGGTGGCCGCCGCGCGCCAAACACGGGCGTGTCACAGCACATCTTTGCCAAAGGGCTCGCCATCGGCAGTGATGAAGAAGGACCGGCCGTGCTCGTGACCGTGGACAATTGCGGCGTGCCTGCCTCCATCCGCGATGAGGTGTTGCGCCGGCTGAGTGCGAAAACCAAGGTGCGCAACGAGCGCTTTGCCATCTGCTCCAGCCACACGCACTGCGCGCCGATGCTGATCGGCGTGTTGCCGAATCTCTTTGGCATGGACATCCCCGCTGAGCACTTGCCCGCCATCGAGCGTTACACGCGCGAGCTGACTGATAACATCGAAAAGGTCGCGCTGGCAGCCCTGGCGGACCGCAAGCCGTCTCAACTCGCCTGGGGCGTGGGCAAGGTCGGCTTCGCGGCAAATCGGCGTGCGTTTCGTCTCAAGCCCATCGATCACGATCTGCCCGTTCTCCGCGTCACCAGTGCCGACGGAAAGGTACGCGCGATCTTCACCAGCTACGCATGCCATTGCACCACCATCGGCATCGACGCGATCCACGGCGATTGGGCTGGTTGCGCGCAAGAGGCGTTGCAGCGCGAGTTTCCCGGTGCCATCGCGCTCACGGCGCTCGGCTGTGGTGCGGATCAGAATCCCAATCCGCGCCGCACGATGGAACTCGTGCTCAAGTATGGTGAGGATCTCGGCGCGGAGGCAAAAAGGCTCGCGCTCGGTGAACTGAAGCCCGTGAACGGCCCGATAGAGTGCGAGGCAAAGCCGATCGAACTGGCCTACGACAAACTGCCGACGCGCGAGGAATGGCAGACGCTTGCGGCATCGAAGACGCCAGCCATCGCCTACCACGCGAAGAAGAATCTCGCCCGTCTCGATCGTGGCGAGAAGATACCGACGCATCTGCCTTATCTCGTGCTGCGCTGGAGCTTCGGCGGCGACATGGCGATGGTTTTCCTGCCGGGCGAGATCACGGTCGATTACTCGCTGCGCATCAAGAGCGAGTTCGATCGCGCCCGCATGTGGGTGAACGGCTACTCAAACGACGTGCCCTGCTACGTGCCATCGCGTCGCGTGCTCGATGAAGGCGGTTACGAAGGCGCGGGCGCTATGGTCTACTACGACAGGCCCACCAAGTTCGCGCCCGACGTCGAGGAGCGCATCATGAGCGCGGTGCATGACGTGATGCCAAAAGACTTCCTAGCGAAGCCCGACCAAGTGAACCAAGCCTACACTCCGGTGGCCATCGCCTATCCCGATCACTCAAACCTCCTTGTCGTGCGCGATGCGGGAGGCAACGAGCGCCCAGTCAAAACGGAAGCCGATTGGGTCGAGCGCGTCGCGCACATCAAAGCGAACATGCAGCAAGTCATGGGCACGCTGCACGACACCGCGCGCTGGAGGCCGCTCGATGTGGAGACGCTGTCGGAAGAGAGAACCGCCGCGTATCTGCGGCGTAAAATCCGATTCACATCGGAAGCCGGTGATCGCGTCCCCGCTTGGCTGCTCATCCCAAATGAGCTGCCCGCCGACGGCAAGGCTCCCGCGATGCTCTGCCTCCATCAGACAGAGAAGTTTGGCAAGAACGAACCTGCGGGTCTGGAGGGCAAGCCGTCTCTGCATTACGCGCACGAGCTGGCCGGACGAGGCTACGTCTGCCTCGTGCCGGACTATCCGTCGTTCGGCGAGTACCCATATGACTTCAAGAGTCAGGGCGCGTTTCGCCCCAGCGGATCAATGAAGGCCATCTGGAACAACATGCGCGCCGTGGACCTGCTCGAAACATTGCCACAGGTAAAAAAAGATCGCATCGGCGTCATCGGCCACTCTCTCGGCGGGCACAATGCGCTCTTCACCGCCGTCTTCGACGACCGCCTCAAGGCTGTAGTCACAAGCTGCGGCTTCACCCCCTTCCACGACTACTACGGCGGCAAGGTCGCGGGATGGACCAGCGATCGCTACATGCCGCGCATCGCCGACGTCTATGGCAACGACGCCAGCAAGATACCCTTCGATTTTTACGAGATTATCGCCGCCGTCGCTCCACGCGGTGTCTTTTCCAATTCGCCGCTTCACGACGGGAACTTCGACATCAACGGTGTCCGCAAGGCTTTCGCCAAGGCCGGCGAAGTGTTCTCGCTGCTGAAGGCGGAGAAGAATCTCGCGCTCGTCACGCCCGATGCTCCGCACGATTTCCCCGAAGCGGAGCGAATGGCTGCCTACGAGTGGCTGGATCGCCTGCTGAAGTGACGCGCAGCCGCTGGACGCTACTTGGACAGCGCCTCCAACTCCGGCACATTGAAGTGCTCCAACAGGCCAAAGCAGAACATCTCGGGCTTGTCACCCACGGTCCAGTTGTTGAGCAGGATGCCGTGCAGGTCTTCGATGTGTTGCGAAGGCTTCCGTTCGCTGGTGGCCTTGGGCTCAAGCGCCTTCGCGACGAGTGCGACGAGGCTGGTGCGTGCACCGATGGAATGAATCGCTGGCGCTGATTTGAATGTCTGGGCCGCCCAATGAGCCACCGCGTTCAATTCTGCAGCCTCAATGCCGAGGGCGCGCTGCCCCACGGTGGCGGCGAGAAGCGCGTGGAGATACGTTCGGCCGCCCATGCTCGACTCGCCGATGAACGTGGGATCAAGCGCGAGCACGCGCTGGCCTGTGGCGAGCAGTTCTTCAATCTCCCTGGCCGCGGATTTGCGTCCGGCGTCGGCGATGACGATGGCGGTGCCTTTGACTTCGCCTCGCGTGAATTCGGTGAGCGGAACGTTCCAGTCGTTGTTCATGCGAAGCCGCCAAAAGGTCGCCTTGGTGCTGCGGCGCGTGTCTTCGCCGGCTTTTTCGACCACGGCGCCATAGTTCGGCGCCTTGACGACTTCGCGCAGCTTTTCGCGCGTGGCCTGCGCGGGATTACGCGGTAGATTTTTCGCCACCGCGAGCGCGAGTTGATGAAAATCGAGATTGTCGGCCGGCAGCGGCACATCGAGCTGCTCCTTGGTCTTCACCTCGGAATCGCATGGGATCTCCTTGGCGCTGAAACTGGCATCGCCCGGGAAAAAGATGTCGCCGATCATGCCGTAGAGCGCCTGGCGGTTGTCGATCTCGAAATTGTGCGTGCCTGGATCGGTGTTGATGTGGGAACGGAAGCGTTCTGGCTGGCCGTAGAGCTTGAAAACGGGCTCCGCGGCATCGAGCAGCGGCGGGAGCGCGTGGTCGGCGGCGAAACAGCAGTTGTCCTTGGCGTTGTAGGTAAGCAGGGCGGCGCGACCGGCGAGCATGGCGGTGAGATGCGAGTAATCGGCCACAGTGGCGAGATCGTTCGGCGTTTGCTCGGAGTCGCCGAGATCGCTGGCGTGCTCGGCGCGGGTGACGAAGGACGAATAGCCTGCGACGGGATTCGCCAGTGTGACGCGTGTGTCGAGCGAGCTGATCGTGATCGTCTGCCAACCGCCGCCGGAGAGTCCGCTGACCGCGACGCGTGTCGGATCGGCGTTTGGCAGCGCGAGCAGGATGTCGAGTCCGCGTGACATCGAGAGATAAAACGGCGCGAGGCCGCTGACGCCGCAGAGGTCGAGCTGGTTCATGCGTGCATGCGTGAAGCCATCCGTGTGGAGCTGCCCCATGCCGAGCCATTCGACGTTCAGGCTGGCGATGCCGCGCTTGGCGAGGTTGATGCAGCGAATCTGTTTATATGGCGCGGCCTTGCCCACGCCGTCGTGGCCGTTGACCGCGAGATGCACGGGCATCTTCTCCGCAGGCGTGTCCGGCTGGTAAAGCAATGCAGGAATCCACAGGCCGGGCAGCGCCTCGTAGCGCAGCTTTTTGATCGAGTAACCAGCACCGCCTTCTATGGTATTCAGCCACTCGACTTTCGTCTTCGCATCACGCCACTGTTTTGCCAGCGCTCCGCGAAAGACGATGTTCTCGAGCACGTCGCGTCGCGTCTTGTCGGCAAAGACCTTCCATTCAGCGAGCGTGGTAAGTTTCGGCATGCGCGGCACCTTGGGTTCGCAAAACGCGCGTGATTCGCGTTCCGGCTGGCCTTTGTCGAGGATAGGACGCGCCAGCAAAGCGTCGAGATCGGAGGGCGGCGGCGTTTGCGCGAAAAGCGGCAGCCCCAGCGCGAGGAATAGAATGGAAGTCTTCATCGCCGGAACACTACGGACAGAAGCGGGAGCTTTGATCGTGGCAAAACCATCGCTGCGCGAGAGGTGGCTGGCCCTGGTGCGTATGAATCGCATGCTGTTCCGGCTGATCTGCCTCGTCTCATGCTTCTCCACCGCGTTTGCGGCACCGGCGGGCGATGTGCTGGTCGTCGCTCCGCATCCCGATGACGAAGTGATCGGCTGCGCGGGCGTGATCATGCGGGCATTGGAAGCGAAGCAGCGTGTGACAGTGGTGATCCTGACGAATGGCGATGGTCATGTGGCGCTGACGGCTGCTGTGGCGAAAAAAGAGCGCGAGCAGCTCACAGCGGAGGATTTTGTGAAAGCAGGTGCCTTGAGGCAAAGTCACACCGTGGCCGCGATGAAGCGTCTCGGCCTGCCACGCGAGGATTTGATCTTTCTCGGCTATCCCGACGGCGGCTTGGAGAAAATGTGGCAGATGGACGGCAGCCGCGCTTTTCGCCAGATGCTCACACAAAAGCGCGAGACGTATGGTGTGACGGAGCGCGATTATCACTCGCTCACACACGGCTCAGCAGCGCCGTACTTGAAGGCGAATGTGGTGGCTGACCTGACGGAGATCATCCGTGCGCGAAAGCCACCGGAGGTCTTTGTTTCCCACGAGTCCGACAAGCATGGCGATCATCGTGCCGCGTTCTGGCTCGTGCGCGAGGCGTTGCGAGCGGTGGCGTTTGAGGGACGCTTCCTCACCTTCGTCGTGCATGGTGATCCGCTGCCGCGTGAGCCGGATCTGCGCCTGAAACTCACACCGACGGAATATGAGACGAAAAAGGCCGCGCTCATTGATCACACAAAGGGAACGTGGCCCGTGCATGACGGCCTCGTGAAGGAGTATCTGAAACCGGAGGAGCTGTTCTGGCAATTTCCCATCCCATGAGCGAACCCCTTGTTTATCTCAATGACCGCTTCCTGCCCGCCTCTCAGGCGAAGCTGAACATCTACGATCTCGGCATCGTGCTCGGCGCGACGCTGACGGAGATGACGCGCACGTTTCGTCACCAGCCGTTTCGGGCCGAGGACCATGTGGCGCGGCTCTATTGCTCGCTGAAATTCTCCGGCATACATTTGCCGATCACGCCGGAGGATATGCTGGCACGGACGAACGAGCTGGCGGAAGAGAACTGCAAGCTCATCGGCCCCGGCGATGACCTCGGCATCGTTCATTTCGTCACGCCGGGCGAAAACGCGCTCTATGCAGGCAGCGCTGGCATTGCTGGGCCGCTGAAGCCGACGATTTGTATTCACAGCTTTCCGCTGCGCTTTGGGATGTGGCGGCACCTGTTCATCGATGGCGCGCATGTCGTCACGCCATCGATCCGGCACATCCCGCCGCAATGTTTGGAACCGAAAATGAAGAACCGCAGCCGCCTGCACTGGTGGCTGGCCGACAAGCAGTCCCAGGCCGTCGATCCGCGTGCCATCACGCTGCTGCTCGATCTTGACGGCAACGTCACCGAGTGCTCAGGCTCGAATTTCGTCATCATCAAAGGCAACACGATCATCTCGCCCACGCCTCGGAACATCCTTTGGGGCGTGAGCCTGCAAACCGTGAAGGAACTCGCGCCGCAGATCGGCATGGAGTTTGTGGAGACGGACTTCCAGCCCTACGACGTGGTGAACGCCGACGAAGCCTGGCTGACGACCACACCTTACTGCATGGCCCCCTGCACGAAGATCAACCAGACGCCCATCGGCCACGGCAAGCCAGGGCCCTGGTTCAGGAAAATGATCCGCGCATGGGGAGAGAGTGTGAGCCTGGACATTGAAGGACAGGTGTTGAACTGATCTCGCCTGCCATGAAGCGCCCCGCCGTTCTTTTTGCCATCCTGATCGCGTTGTCGGCGCACACGGTGATCGCCGCCGACTACCTGAAGGACATCAAGCCCCTGCTGAAGGAGCGCTGCGTGTCCTGTCATGGTTCCGTAAAGCAAAAAGGTGATCTGCGGCTCGATGCGGGCGCTTTGATCGAGAAAAGCATCCACGCCGATTTGATTGAGCGCGTGACCTCGCACGATGAAGACGAGCGCATGCCGCCGGAGGGGGCAAGACTCACGCAATCGCAAGTCGAGATGCTGAAACACTGGTTCGCAGCCGGTGCGCCGTTTCCGCGTGATGAAGTCATTCCGAAGAAGCCTTCGGAGCACTGGTCGTTTCAGCCAGTGAAGCGTCCACAGGTGCCGGATTCGCCTCACGAGCATCCGATTGATGCCTTTGTCTTCGCAAAACACGAGCCAGCACCGCAGGCGTCGCCAATGGCGTTGCTACGCCGCATTCACCTCGATCTCACCGGCCTACCGCCCTCGATAGAAGAACAGGATACCTTCACCCACCAGTCGCATCAGTCCTATCAGGAGGTCATCGACGATCTCCTCACCCGCCCCGAGTACGGCGAGCGCTGGGCGCGCCACTGGCTCGATGTCGTGCGCTACGCGGACAGCAATGGCTACGAACGCGATGCCGAGAAGCCCTTTGTCTGGCGCTACCGCGATTATGTCATCGAGGCACTCAACAAAGACAAGCCCTTCGCCCGCTTCGTCATGGAGCAGCTTGCGGGAGACGAATTGCCGGACAAGTCGCTCGAAACCCACATCGCCACTGGCTTTCTGCGCCTCGGTCACTGGGATGACGAGCCTGCCGACCCCGCGACGGATCGCTACGATCAACTCGACGACATCGTCAGCACGACCGGCCAAGCGTTTCTCGGTCTCACGATCGGCTGCGCACGCTGCCACGATCACAAGTTCGAACCACTGGCCACGCGCGACTACTACAGCCTCGTCGCCGCCTTCAATCCGCTCGAACGCCCTCGCAAAGGCCGCACCGAGTTGACCGTGCCTGTCGATGGCACGGACGTTTACACCTGGCGCGAGCCCTCCGCGAAAGCCCCCGAGACGCATGTGCTCGTGCGCGGCTCGCCGACACGATTCGGCGATTTCGTCGAGCCCGCCGTGCCTGCGATTCTCGTCAAACAGCAGCCACAATTCCCAGCGGGTGAAAAGACCACGCAGCGTCGCCTCGGCCTCGCGCAATGGATTGCGAGCACGAACAACCCGCTAACTGCCCGCGTGATCGTAAACCGCATCTGGCAGCAGCACTTCGGCCAAGGCCTCGTGACCACCGCAAACGACTTCGGCCTCATGGGTGCCGCGCCGTCGCATCCCGAGCTGCTCGACTGGCTCGCGCACTGGTTCATGCACGATGCGAAGTGGTCGCTGAAGAAGCTGCATCACCTCATCCTTACCAGCCGCGCATGGCAATCCGCCAAATCACCCGACTCGCTCATGCGCTACCGCCGACTCGAAGTCGAAGCCATCCGCGACTCGACGCTCGCCGTCAGCGGCCAGCTCAACCCGAAGCGTTTTGGTCCTGCGATGAAGCCCGGCATCCCCAAGGCCGCGCTCGAAGCCAACACCGACAAAGAAAAAGTCTGGCAGGCCTCCGACGAACGCGAAGCCTCGCGCCGCAGCATCTACGCCTTTATCAAACGCGGGTTGGTGGTCCCCATGCTCGAAACCCTCGACCTCGCCGACACCGTCAGCAGTTGCCCCCAACGCCAAGTCACCACCGTCGCCCCCCAAGCCCTCAGCCTGTTCAACGGGGACTTCGTGAACCAACAAGCCAAACACTTCGCCGCCCGCCTGAAACGCGAAGCCGGTGATGACCCAGCGAAGCAGATCACCCTCGCGTGGAGGCTGGCTTTGTGCCGTGAACCGACGGCGAACGAGATGGCGAAGATGCAGGCGTTCTTGCGCGAGGAGTCGCTGGAGCAGGCCTGCCGCGTGATTCTCAATTTGAACGAGTTTGTTTATCCAGAATGAAACCTGCGCACGAATCGCCTCCCCACTCTTCTTGCTGCTGTGAAGTCCACAGACACATCAAATCCGTATGGGAAGGTCGGGACATTGAATACTTCTCTTGGGAGTTAGGACCCATCAAAGAAGTGCTTCCGGAGTTCCGTGTCGCAAGAGTCCAGTCACAAAACAAAAGCCAATCTTGGGTGTACGTAAGCGAGGGCATGAGTTCGGTGTTCAAACCGAACACCGGTAGATTCGAGGTCTTCATATTGTCGCCCTGGGAGGAGGCGTTGCACGTCGAATTGCTGGCGATGATAGCGCACTTCTGCGCTGATCAGAAATATGGTTTTGGTTTGCACAGTATACTCGACGTCGGCCGGCCTTGGATCGAAGGATCGTTATGCAACCATCTTCTCATATCTCTGCCATATACAGTTGGACCACGACTTGAGTGGATGAGGCCTCAAAAGGGTGATGTCGTGCGCTTTTTGTGGGCGCTGCCGATTACGAAAGCCGAAGCGGCGTTTGCGAGAAAGAATGACGTCGAATCACTGGAGCAGCTTTTCGATAAGCATCGGATTAATCCTGTTGATCCCGGTCGAACTTCAGTTGTCTGAATTCTGGACAATCAAACCGACAAAATTCCGATGTCCCACCTCATCTCTCAGCACACGCCCCGTGGCATTACACGTCGTGAATGCTTGATGCGTGCCACCAACGGCTTTGCGGGGCTGGCGTTGGCGGATTTGTTGGCGGCGGAAGCGCTCGCAGCATCGCCGCTGGCGGAGAAGCGGCCGCATTTTGCGGCGAAGGCGAAGCATTGTGTGTTTCTCTTCATGAATGGCGGGCCGTCGCAGGTGGACACGTTTGATCCGAAACCGGCGCTGACGAAGTTCCATGGGAAGCCTTACACGGGCGATGCGAAGGTGGGATCGAATGGACGCGCGGTGGGGCATCTGATGCAGTCGCCGTTTGAGTTCACGCGGCATGGGCAGAGCGGATTGCCGATCAGCAGCCTGTTTCCACACACGGCGTGCTTTGCGGATGATCTGTGCGTGATCCGTTCGATGCACGCGGACACGGCGGCTCATGCCTCGGGTTGTTTGCAGATGAACACGGGCAGCATATTCATTGGCAAGCCGTGCCTGGGATCGTGGTTGAGCTATGGGCTGGGCACGACGAATCAAAATCTGCCGGGCTTTGTGGTGATGACGGACCCGCGTGGCGGGCAGATCGGCAGCGCGTCGAACTGGACGGCGGGTTACATGCCCGCAGCGTATCAGGGCACGTTGTTTCGCAGTGGTGGGTCGCCGTTGCTCGATCTGGCGACGCCGGAGGGCACGCGCGATCGCACGCAGCGGCGCAGTCTCGATTTGCTGAAGTCGCTGAACGAGGAGCATCTCAAGCTGCATCCCGATGAGACGGAACTGATGGCCCGCATCGAGTCGTATGAGCTGGCGTATCGCATGCAGACGGAAGCGATGAGCGTGGTGGATGTGGACAGCGAGGATGCTGCGACGCGCGAGATGTATGGCCTCAATGACAAGCGCACGGCGGACTTTGGCCGCAAGTGCCTCATCACGCGCAAGCTGATCGAGAAAGGCGTGCGCTTCATCCAGCTCTACTCCGGCGGCGGTCACATCGAGGACACTTGGGACGGTCACAACGACTGCATCACCAATCACACACTGCACGCGGGCGAGACGGACAAGCCCATCGCCGCGTTGATCGCCGACTTGAAGCGCACGGGTCTGTGGGATGAGACGCTGCTTGTCTGGGGAGGTGAATTTGGCCGCACGCCAACGAGCGAAGGCGTGGGCAAGCCGGGCCGAGATCACGACTGGCACGGTTTTTCCATGTGGATGGCCGGAGCAGGCGTGAAAGGCGGTCAGGCCATCGGCGCGACGGATGAACTCGGCTTCAAGGCCGTCGAAGACCGCTGCCACGTCAGCGATCTGCACGCGACAATCCTCCATCTCATGGGCATTGATCACACGCGGCTCAGTTTTCCGCATCAGGGGCTGAATCAGCGGCTCACGGGCGTGGAGGAGCGACGGGTGATCACGAAGGCGCTGGCGTAAAGGCCTGACTCGTTGCCGAATCTGAAACAAGCAGGGTTCTGAGGTTGTATTCACACGACCATGAATCTCTGGCTCAAACAGCG
>Ga0075163_10001453_pt1 | contig 31962 bp, 27 predicted proteins | sample JI1023141ADNA_FD_71478 | JGI IMG/M metagenome (GOLD analysis project Ga0075163, IMG submission 71478) | Wastewater effluent complex algal communities from Wisconsin, to seasonally profile nutrient transformation and Carbon sequestration -... | ecosystem: Engineered > WWTP > Effluent > Algae...
CCAGCGCCAGCGCCAGGTCGCCCTGGCCTTGTTGTCCGCGCAGGGTGAAATCACCGCGCGCATCCAGCGGACGCCCGCGCAGGGTGCCGCGCAATTGCGGCACGTTGAGGCTGGCGTTGAAGCCGCTCTGCGGTGCGGCCAACGCGGTGCCACGGGTGGTGAAGCGTCCCGACACGTTGCCGTCCCAGCCGGCGGCGAAATAACCCGGGTCGAAGCCCGCGAGCGTCGCGGCGAGATCCCAGTTCAAGGTCGGCGCCCAACCGACTGTGCCGGTGGCGTTGAGCGTGCCGCTGGGCATGGTCGCCTGCAATCGATGCAAGGTCGCCTGCTGGTCATTGCCGCGACCGTCGAACACCACCTTCGCCGTTTCGCCCGCGCGGGTCAGCGTGGCAGTCCCGTTCGCCGTCCATGCTTTCAGGCGGCCGGCGAAATCGAAGTCCGCATCCGCACCGATTACGTTGGCCGCGTCCTCGCCCCAGGTGAAGTCGCGCACGCTGGCGTGGAAATCGAAGTCGGGGTTCTCGCGGTCGCTGAAATCCGCTCGCCCGCGCAGCGTCGCCGAACCGTCCAGCGCATGGATGGCCAGCGGATCCACGGTCAGCACGTCGCCTGCGATCTGCAGGTGCGACGGATCAATCACAACCTTCTGTTCGGCGTACACCACCCAGCCCTGCACATCCATCGTGCCGCGCTTGCCATCGGCCTTCAGGTCGAAGGACAGCGGCGTGCTGTCTTCGGCCGCGCCGAACAAGGCCAGGTCCAGCCCCTCGGTCTTGCCGACGAAGTGCCAGGTCGGCGCGGTTTCGCCCACCACGGTCAGCGTCGCGCGCACCGGCGCCGGTGCATTGCCCGACACCGCCGCGCTCATCTGCGCGCGATCGCCGTGCGCGGCCAGGCCCAGGCGTGCCGGCGTGCGGCCAAGCGGCGCAGGGAACACCGCCGTGGCCACCAGGTCGGTGCGGAAATTGTCGCGTGGCGCATAGCCGCCATGCAGGGTGAAATCCGCCAGGTCGCTGCTGATGGCAAGGCGATCGGCATGCACGTAGCCGTTGCCGATGTCGATCGCGCCGGTGGCACGCGTCACGTGGATCAGTGGCTCGCGTGCGCTGGTCACGCGCAAGCCGTCGATCACCAGTTTGTCGGCCTGGATCGCCAGCGGCATCTTGATGTCAGGCAACACGTCGGGCCAGCGCGGCAGTTCGAAGGGTTCGTCGTCCTTCGGCAAATCCAGCGTCGCGTTGTCTATTTCCAGAGCGTCCAGCTGCAGGCGGCGGCGCAGCAGCGGGCGCAGGTCCGGATCCAGGTACACGCGGTCGGCGGTGAAGTGGATGTCCTCGTAGCGAAAGTCCACGCCACGCAGGGTCAACGGCCCGGACAGCGGGCCTTCCACGGATTTCCAGGTCAGGGTGGAACCGGCAGGCAGGCGCGCGATGATCTGCGCCAGCAACATGTCGCGTCCGGCCACGGTCTGCAGCAGCCAGTACACCAGCACGGCGGCCAGCAGTAGCAGCGTCGCCATGCCCAGCACGCTGCGCACGGCCAGCGTGCGCATGCGTGCACGCCGCCGCGTGCGCAGTTCCGCGATGCGCGCTTCGCGTTCCTGCGGGCTCACGTCATCGGGACGCGCGCTCACAGGTCCGCACCGATGTTGAGGTAGATCTGGAACGAGGAATCCGGGTCGTTCAGTCCATGCGCAACATCGATGCGTACCGGACCTACCGGCGAACGCCAGCGCGCGCCGATGCCGATGCCGGTGTGCCAATCCGGCGTGCTGTCGAACGCGCTGCCGCTGTCCACGAATACCGCCGCGCCCCACGGCCCGCCATTGAGGTAATGCTCGTACTCGACGCTGGCGGTGAACACGTACTTCGCGCCCAGGGCGAAATCTTCCGCATTGCGCGGCCCCACTTCACGCCAGGCATAGCCGCGGATGCTGCGGTCGCCGCCGGCGAAGTAGCGCAACGAGGGCGGCATGTTCACCAGTTCGTCGGTAAGGGTGACGCCGGCTTCGCCGCGCAGCAGCAGGCGGCTGGCGTCGCCGGGGGCCCTGAACCAGCGCGCGTTGAGGTGCATCTGGGTGAAGCTGGCATCCGAGCCCGCGCCTTCCACGCCGCCGCGCAGGGTCAGGTTGCCGCTGACGCCGCTGCGCGGGAACAGCCGGTCGTCCACGTTGACGTAATCGCCGCGCGCTTCCGGGTACGCGAGCGTCGAGTATTCGTAGTCCGTGTACTCGCCGAGTTCGTCCGGGCCATAGCGCCAGCGTTCGCGCAAGGCATTCAACGAGGCCACCACCGTCCACTGCTCGTTGATCACGCCGCTGCGGCTGAGGATCAGCTTGCCGTTGTTGATGTCGATGTAGTCGGTCTGTTCGTCGTTGGCTTCCAGCGCGATGGTGTACCAGCCGTCCAGCCACTTGAAGGCCGGTATGCGGTAGATGGTCGACAGCGTCTTGCGCGTCTCGGCGTAGTTCAGGTGCGCCAGCAGCTTGTGGCCGCGTGAATTCACGTAACGACGCTCCATGCCCAGGCGCACGCCGGCGCCGCTGTCGGTGCCGTAGCTCAGGCCCAGCGTATAGATGGTGCGCGGCGCCAGGGTGAGCTGCACGTCGATGGGCACTTCGCGGCCGATGGCGTTTTCCGGGTCGGGCACGATGTCGATGGCGCTGAAGTAGTCCAGCGCCACCAGTGATTCGCGCAGGCGATCGAGCTTGCCCTGATGGAAGTAGCTGCCCTGTTCCCAGTACACCAGCTTGTCCAGCAGGCCCGGGTTGAACTGGGTCTGGTGGAAGGTGACCGGCCCCATGTCGTAGCGGATGCCGCTGGCCCAGGTGACCATGATGTCCGCGGCTTTTTCGGCGCGCGTCACTTCGACCAGGCGCTGGGTGGTGTCGGCGTCCAGGTAGCCGCGTTCGGCCAGGCGGCGCGTCACCTGGTTGCGGCTGGCTTCGTAGGTGACGTGGTCGAATACTTCGCCGATACGCGGACGGAACGCGCCCAGGTCGCGCTGCAGGTACTGGTCGTCGTTGCCTTCGCCTTCAATCAGCAGGTGTGACTGGCGCACGCGCACGGGTTCACCCAGCACGACGGTGACGGTGACGGTGATGTGGTCGTCGTCGCCACCGGGCCGCGGCGCATCCACGCTGATCTCGGGCGAGTAGTAGCCGAACGGCTCCAGCGCTTCGCGCGCTTCAGCCTGGGCTTCGTTGAGCAGGAATTCCAGCCGCGATTCACCCAGCCGCTTGCCGGTTTCGTTGTTGATCGACAGGTTGACGTTGATGTTCTGCACCATCAACGGGTTGTCGAGTCCGCGCACGTTGACCCTGTCGATGGTCGCCGCGGCGTAGGCAGGGCCAGTGGTGGCCAGCAGGGCGGCGAGGATCAGGGGGGTTGGGCGCATGCGGTCAGGATAACGGGTGATTGTGAGATCGGGTTAGTTCGGCGTGATGCGCTTACGGCTTTTTTCGGCGACCGCAGGGAGTGCAGGGCTGAGAAGGTGGCGCGCAGCGCCGGATGAGGGCGTGGCAATTCCGACTCACGGAAACTTGCCCATCGATCTGAACGCACATGCCCTCATCCGCCCCTTCGGGGCACCTTCTCCCAATGGGAGAAGGAAAGTCTCGTTCAGTTCGACAAATGCTCGATAGCAGCCACCGCGCGGAATCTGTCCGCCAAACGCTTGAGCAAGGCCAGGCGGTTCTTGCGCACGGCCACGTCGTCCACGTTCACCATGACGCTGTCGAAGAAGGCGTCCACTTGCGGGCGCAGCAGGGCCAGGCGGCTGAGCACGCGGATGTAGTCGTGGTGGTGCAGGGCTTCGTCGGTGTCGCCCAACGCGGCTTCCACGGCTTCGGCCAATGCGCTTTCTGCGGGATCATTCAGCAATGCACGGTCAATGGCGTGCGGAATCTCGACGTCGGCCTTCTTCAGGATGTTGTTGATGCGCTTGTTGGCGGCGGCGAGCGCTTCGGCCTCCGGCAGCGTCGCGAACTGGCCGATGGCGTCGAGGCGGGTGTCGAAGTCGTAGAGGGAATGCGGACGGAGCTCGGCCACGGCATTGAAGTGCGAGGCTGGCGCACCCTTGTCGGCGTAGTAGCCGCGGAGGCGGTCGAGGATGAAGTCGTAGATCTCGGCCGAGAATTCACTCGAATCACCAGCCTTCCATGGAAGAGGAAGTTTTTCGTGGAAACCACCCGCAGGTTTTGCGTTCGCATCGGTGCCCGCGCTTTTCGCTTGTCCTATATCTGAAACAACAAGACTAGTTGAGCTCTGTATGGCCGATTGAAGCGAGATTTCCCAGCCGCTTTCGATGACAGTTCGCGCCAGTCCTAGCGCATTTCGCCGAAGCGCAAACGGATCCTTGTTGCCCGTCGGCTTCAAGCCCGCTGCAAAACCACCCGCAAGCGTATCTAGACGCTCGGCGATGGCGAGCACCTTGCCGGCCGGCGACAACGCGATGTCGTCGCCCGCAAAACGCGGCTGATAACTCTCGTCAATCGCCAATGCGACTTCACTCGATTCACCGGAGGCCGTCGCGTAGTGGCGACCCGCAATGCCCTGCAGTTCCGGGAACTCGTTGACCATGCGCGACTGCAGGTCATTCTTCGACAGCTCCGCCGCACGGCGCGCCAGTGTGGGATCGACGCCGACTTCCTTCGCAATTGCTTCCGCCAACGCCGCGACGCGCGCGACCTTGTCGGCGACCGTGCCAAGCTTGGCCTGGTAGGTGACCGTCTTCAAACCGTCGCCCATCGAAACAAGACCTTGCTTCAGGTCCTCGTCGAAGAAGAACTTCGCATCGCTGAAGCGTGGACGGATGACGCGCTCGTAACCCTTGCTGACTTCGGCCACGTCCTGCGACTCGATATTGGCGATGCCGATGAAATGCTCGGTCAACTTGCCGCCTTCACCCAGCACCGGGAAGAACTTCTGGTTCGCTTCCATCGTCGCGATCAAGGCTTCCTGCGGCACGGCCAGGAATTCCGATTCGAAGCTGCACGACACCGCCGACGGCCATTCCACCAGGCAGTTCACCTGCTCCAGGTTGTCCGCGGTGATGCGCGCCACGCCACCGGCCTGCGTCGCTGCCGTCTGCACCTGCTGCTCGATGCGCGCGCGGCGCTCGTCCGCGTCCACCAGCACGTGCGCGGCGCGCAAGGCGTCCACGTAGTCGCCGGCTTGGCCGATCCACACCGGCTTGTCGTGTTCGAAACGGTGGCCGCGGCTCATGCGGTCGCTGCGCACGCCCAGCACTTCGGCTTCCACCACGGTATCGCCCAGCAGCAGCACCAGCCAATGCACCGGACGCGCGAAGGCGTACTCGTGGTCGCCCCAGCGCATCGGCTTGGGAATCGGCATCGCGGCGATGGACTCGCGAATGATCTCCGGCAGCAGGCTCGCCGTGCTCGCGCCGGCTTTGTTGGAGCGATGCACGAAGCGCTCGCCCTTGGCGTCGCTGGTGCGTTCCAGCTGCGACCAGTCGACCCCGGCCTTGGCCGCGAACCCCTGCAGCGCCTTGGTCGGCTGGCCCTCGGCGTCGAGCGCGATATTGAGGTAGGGACCGAGTACTTCCGAACTCTGTTCCGGCTGCTCGACGGATACGGCAGGCAGCAACACCGCCAGGCGACGCGGCGTGTACAGCGGCTTGGCGTCAGTGCGGTCGAATTCGATGCCGCGTTTCTGCAGCGCGTCGATGATGCCGTCGAAGAACGCCTGCGCCAAGCCGGGCAGCGCCTTGACCGGGAGTTCCTCGGTGCCGAGTTCGATCAGTAGAGGTTTCATTTCACTCATATCGATAAAGCCTGGTGATGTGTCCTTCTCCCTGTGGGAGAAGGTGCCCGAAGGGCGGATGAGGGTGCGGCGGAGTCAACGAAGTCCGAACCCTCACAATTTCGCCGTACCCTCACCCCAACCCCTCTCCCGGTGGGAGAGGGGCTTTTGTTGTCTGCTCACCACCCTCGGGACCATAAAAGATCACCCAGGTGGCGAAGTCTTCGCTGAAATTCTCGAAACGGTGTTCAACGCCGGCGGGCACGAACAACAGTTCGCCGGGCTGGAATGGTTTGCGGAATCCATCGTTCACGAACTCACCGTGGCCCGACACCACCACGTAGACCTCGTCGCGCGTGTGCGGCTCCTGCGTGTCCTGCACCAGCGGCTGGTACATCTCCACCGACAGCGAACCGTGCGACAGCAACTCCACGAACGGCAGATTGGTCTCGCTGCGCTTCAGTGCATCCAGCGCGAACTGCGGCGTGAGTCGCGGTGTCACGCATCCGCCTTGCGCAGGCCGGGGAAGCCCAGCTTCTCGCGCTGCGCGTGATAGGCCTCGGCCACCGCCTGCGCCAGCTTGCGCACGCGCAGGATGTAGCGCTGGCGTTCGGTCACGCTGATCGCGCGGCGTGCGTCCAGCAGGTTGAAGCAATGGCTGGCCTTGCACACCTGCTCATACGCGGGCAGCGGCAGGCCGGCTTCGACCAGCTTCTGCGACTCGGCCTCGCAGGCATCGAAGCGATGGAAGAGCTCCGCCACGTCGGCCACTTCGAAGTTGTAGGTGCTCTGTTCCACTTCGTTCTGGTGGTAGACGTCGCGGTAGGTCACCGGCGTGCCGTCCGGGCCGTGGGTCCAGACCAGGTCGAATACGTTGTCCACGTTCTGCAGGTACATGCACAGGCGCTCGAGGCCGTAGGTGATTTCGCCCAGCACCGGGCGGCATTCCAAACCGCCGGCCTGCTGGAAATAGGTGAACTGGGTGACTTCCATCCCGTTCAACCACACTTCCCAGCCGAGGCCCCAGGCGCCGAGCGTCGGCGATTCCCAGTTGTCCTCGACGAAGCGCAGGTCGTGCACGCGCGGGTCGATGCCCAACTGCTTCAACGACTCCAGGTACAACTCCTGCAGGTTGTCCGGATTCGGCTTCATCACCACCTGGTACTGGTAGTAGCGCTGCAGGCGGTTGGGGTTTTCGCCGTAGCGGCCGTCGGTCGGCCGGCGGCAGGGCTGCACGTAGGCGGCGTTCCACGGCTCCGGTCCCAGCGCGCGCAGGAAGGTCGCCGGGTGGAAGGTGCCGGCGCCGACTTCGATGTCGAGCGGCTGGATGAGCACGCAACCCTGTGCCGCCCAGTAGGCGTTGAGGGTCTGGATCAAGCCCTGGAAGGTGGGTCCGGTCATCAGGTTTTATTGCAGTGCGGAAAAGCGGGCTAGTATAAGGGCGCAAGCCACTGACCGGCCTCATGTTCCCGCTGTGAATACCCACCACAAAGCCCCGTTCCTGATCGTCGAAACCGGCCAGCCCGCCCTGCGGCTTCGCCGCTACGGCCGCTTTCCGCACTGGATTCGCGTGGCCGCCGGGCTGGAAGCCAGCGAAGCCGTGGTGGTCAACGTGGAGCAGGGCGATGCGCTGCCGCGGCGCGAAGGCTTCGCCGGGGTCATCGTCACCGGCTCGGCGGCGATGGTCACCGACAAGGCCGAGTGGAGCGAACGCAGCGCTGACTGGCTGCGCGATGCGGCCCACGAAGGCATGTCGCTGCTCGGCATCTGCTACGGGCACCAGTTGCTGGCGCACGCGCTGGGCGGCGAAGTCGCCTACAACCCGGCCGGGCGTGAATCCGGCACCGTAGCCATCGACCTGCATCCGCCGGCGCAGGACGATCCCCTGTTTTCCGGCCTGCCGTTGAGTTTTCCTGCCCACGCGAGGCACGTGCAGACCGTCCTGCGTCCGCCGGAAGGCGCGACGGTGCTGGCGAAATCGGAACAGGACGACTGCCATGCCTTCCGCTGGCGCGACCGCGCGTGGGGGGTGCAGTTCCATCCCGAATTCGCCACCCACCACATGCGTGGCTACGTTGCCTTCCGCGGCGACGAGCTGAAGAAAGCCGGGCGCTGCCCGACCACCATCGCCCGCGACGTGACCGCCGCGCCGCAAGCGCGCAAACTGTTGCGACGCTTCGTCAAGCATGCGCGCGGCCTGCACGCAGGCTGATCTTCTTCCTCCTTCACCACCCAGAACCCTCGGAACCCCTGCATGTCGACGATCAACAAGGTGCCAGCCAGCGCCGGCGCGGAATGGCTGCTGGGCGGTTTCGCGCTGTTGCGCAAGGCGCCGCTGGCGCTGGGCTTGCTGGGCGTGATCTGGGGCGTGCTGTCCCTGCTGGGCGTGCAGCTGATGACGGTGAACGCCAGCGTGGGCATGTTGCTGCAGCTCGTATTGGGCATCGTCGGGCCGCTGCTGTTCGCAGGACTGCTGTGGGCGGTGCGCGAAGTAGACGAAGGGCGTGCGGCACAGTCTGCACACCTGTTCCACTTCGTGCGCAGCGAACAGACGGGCAGCGTGCTGGCGACCCTGCTGCCACAGCTGGCGGCGGTACTGGTGCTCGGCCTGCTGCTGGTGCTGATGATCGGCCCGGCCGAACTGCAGAAGCTCGGCGAAGTGATGACCACCCTGCAGGCGACGGCACAGGCCGGTGGCCAGCCGGATCCGGAACTGATGCGCAGCCTGCCGGTGGGTCGCCTGTTCCTGTGGATGCTGATGCTGTTCGCGGTGGTGATCGCGGTCAGCCTGTTTACCTTCGTGGCGGTGCCGGACATCGTATTCGGCGGCCGCGGCGGTTTCGACGCCATGCGCAACAGCTTCCGCGCCTGCCTGCACAACCTGTCGGCGATGGTGGTGTTCTACCTGCTGCTGTTCGTGGCCTTGTTCGCCATCAGCTTCGGCGTGCAGTTGCTGTCGATGATGGTGCAGCTGGTCGCCGGCCAGACTGCCGCGATCTGGCTGTCGAACCTGTTGATGATGGGCGTGCTGATGCCGCTGCTGGCAGGTTCGGTCTACCACGCCTGGCGGCAGATGCTGGGCGCAACCGAAGCCGCCACGACCACCGACGTCGCCGCACCCGCTACCCATTTCGAAGCCTGAAACCCGGGTAGGAGCGCCCCATGGGCGCGAGCTTTTGTAGCGTTCCCGCAAACATCAAAAGCTCGCGCCCATGGGGCGCTCCTACCGGTTCGGTCAGGCAGTTTCTTTGGGCGTCCGCGGCGTGACCCACTGCGAGGCCAGGATGCCGGCTTCGTAGAGCAGGTACATGGGGATGGCCAGCATCAGCTGCGACACCACGTCGGGCGGGGTGATGATGGCGGCCAGCACGAAGATGCCGACCAGCGCATAGCCGCGTGATTCCTTCAGCTGCGCGGGCGTGACCCAGCCCAGCAGCACCAGGATCACCAGCGCCACCGGCAATTCGAAACTCGCGCCGAAGGCGAAGAAGATCACCACCACGAAATCCAGGTAGGCGCTGGCGTCCGGCGTCACTGCGATCACGTCCGGCTTGAAATGCACCAGGAAGCCGAACACCGTGGGCAACACGAGGAAATACGCGAACGCACAGCCGGCGTAGAACAGGACCACCGCGGAACCCAGCAGCGGTAGTGCCAGGCGTCGTTCGCGCTGGTACAGACCCGGCGCCACGAAGGCCCAGGCCTGGTACAGCAGCCACGGCACGGCCAGGAAGATGGCCAGCATGAAGGTCAGTTTGACCGGGGCGAAAAACGCACCCGCCGGGTCAACGGCGATCAGGGTCTGCCCGGCGGGCAGGTGCGCCATCAGCGGGCCCGCCAGCCAGGTGTAGATGTCGCGGGTGAAGGGCAGCAGCACCAACAGCATGACACCCACGCCAATCGCCCCGCGCAGCAGGCGTGCGCGCAGTTCGATCAGGTGGCCCATCAGGCTGGATTCGGCTTCGTGCTCAGGCGTTGCGCGGTTCATCGCCCTCGCCTTCGTTGGGTACCACGGGGTCGGCAGGGGCTGCGGGCGGATCCATTGCCGTTACGTCGGGTTGCGAGCGTACGGCGGCACGCATGTCGTCGAACTCGCGCTTGGCCTCGGCGCCGCTGTCCCGGATTTGTTGCTCGGTGTCGCGCAAGGCGGTCTGTGCGTCCTGCAGGCTGCGCTTGAGTTCGTCGGCGGCGAGCTCGCGTTCCAGCTCGTCCTTCACCGAATTCCATTGCGTGCGTGCGCGGCGCACCCACAGCCCGGCGAAGCGGGTGACCTTGGGCAGCCGCTCAGGCCCAAGCACGATCAATGCGACGAGGGCAACGAAGAACAGCTCGCCGCTGCTGATGCCGAACATGGCGGGATCAGTGCCGCAACGTCACTGCGCGTCGCGGTCGCGTTCCTTGGATTCGCTGGTTTTGTCGCTGCGGGTGTCATCACCCAGCTGGCCGGCGGGCTTGTCGTCGTCCTTCATGCCCTTCTTGAAGCCCTTGACGGCTTCGCCAAGGTCCTGGCCTGCGCCACGCAAGCGCTTGGTGCCGAATACCAGCAGCACTACCACCAGCACGATGATCCAATGCCAGATGCTCAAACCGCCCATGGTGTGCTCGCAAAAAAATGAGGGATGTCAGGATAACGCAGGCGCGGCCCGGCAAGGTGCGAAACCGGCCTGCATTTGCATCACGGCGTGGTGGATTCCAGTGGCTCGCTGCGGATTTCGCCCTCGGCCACCGGCTGGAAACCCTGGGTCTGGGCCGCGCCTGCGGCAGGCGTGGTCGTCGCAGGTGCGGTGACCACCACCGGCGCAGCGACCGGGGTTCCGGCCGGCAGGCTGCCTTCGTTACGGGCGGCGCGGGCGGTGGCGGTGGCTTCTTCCAGCTGGTCGCGGAAACCGACCACGGCGTCGGAAGGCGCACCCGCGCGGCCTTCGAAGATCGCGCGCGGGGTGGCGGCGCTGCCATATACGGCGGTGTTGGCATCGTCATCGATCTGCAGCACGGCACCGTCGAGCGCAACGCCGGCGAACAGGCCGCGCGCCCGCGACCACGACCAGATCTCGGCCTTCAGCTGGCCGTCGGTGGAGGCCGACGCATTGCGACCCACCGGGCCGGCGGCCACGCCGGCATCGGCGCCGAGGGTGAACTTGCCGTTGACGATGTTGTCCAGGTTGCGGTCGTTGCGGAACACCAGCACCACGTCCGACGACTGCACGCCGGCCTGGAACCCGATGCTGCCGCCGGTGAGCTTGACGAACACCGGTTGCGACCAGCTGCCATCCGGGTTCTTGACCGACAACAGGCCGTGGCCACGGCGTCCGCCCAGCACCAGGCCGACTTTCAGGGTGTCTGGAATCACCACCACCGCCTTGCCTTCGTCCAGCAGCTTGTCGGGAATGCCCTGTTCGGGGATCTGCTGGATTTCATTCAGGACGCGCACCGCGTCGCTGGCGCGCTTGTCTTCCACGGGGCCGGCCCATGCGTGGCCGACGGACAGGCTGGCGAGCAGCAGGACGGCAAGGCGCGGCAGGCGCGATCCTCGAATGGGGCGCTGGACAGGCATGGTGTGCTCCGCGGGGGAAAGTGTTGGCAAGGTGGATTCGCAGGAAGACGCGCTAACGCGTTGAAAACCGAGCCTAGTCGCGGCCGCGTGAATCGGCGATGAGTTTTCGCCGTCGCAGCACCAATAGAAGTCAGTGTGGGAGCGGCGTCCCGCCGCGAGCCCCTGCATGGCTTTTGTAGATCCGAGCGTGCTCGGATGCTGTTTGCGAAAGAGCAAGAGCATCCGAGCACGCTCGGATCTACAAGGACTAATCCCTGGGCATACGGCTACGCGCGGGTTCACGAGTAAAAAGCTCGCGGTGGGGCACCGCTCCCACAACCGCTCGCACGCAGTGATCGAAGGTGCATCTGGCATCATAGTGCGATGCCAGGACCTTCCCAGCCGACTTCTTCCATCGCAATGCCGACGCAGGCCGTGGTCATCGTCAACCTGGGTACGCCGGAGGCGCCGACGGCCAAGGCGGTGCGACGTTACCTGGCCGAATTCCTGCATGACCATCGCGTGGTGCAGCTGACCCGTTGGCTGTGGTGCCCGCTGTTGCACTTCGTGATCCTGCCCTTGCGCGGGCCGAAGGCGGCCGCCAAGTACGCCAAGATCTGGTTGCCGGAAGGCTCGCCACTTGCCGTCCATACGCAGCGGCTGGCCACGGCCATGCAGGCGCACTTGCCGACCCTGCGCGTGGTACACGCCATGCGCTACGGCCAGCCCGCCCTGCAGTCGGTGCTGGACGGATTGCGCGCGGAAGGCGTCGAACGCGTGGTGGCGCTGCCGCTGTATCCGCAGTATTCCACCACCACCACGGCATCCATCGCCGACGTACTCGCACGCGACGGCAGCGGGCTGTCGGTGCGCATGATCGACGACTATTCCACCGATCCGCGCTGGCTGGTCGCCATTGCGGATTCCATCCGCCTGTGGCGTGAGAAAAACGGCAGCGGCGAGCACCTGCTGTTTTCCTTCCACGGCCTGCCGCAGCGCATCGCCGACGCGGGCGATCCGTATCCGAAGCGTTGCGAGGCCAGCGTGCGTGACATCGCCGCGGCGCTGGGCCTGTCGGCGGACGAATGGACGCTGACCTACCAGTCGCGTTTCGGCAAGGAGCGCTGGCTGCTGCCGTCCACCGACACGATGCTGGAGGTGCTGGCCGAACGCGGCCTGCGCCAGGTGGACGTGGTCTGCCCGGGCTTTGCCGTGGATTGCCTGGAAACCCTGGAAGAAGTGGCGATGCAGTTCGCCGAAGGCTTCGCGGAGAAGGGCGGTGAGTTGCGCTACATCCCCTGCCTCAACGATTCCGACGCACATGCCGGTGCACTTGCCGCGCTCGCGCAGCGCCGCATGGCCGCGCGCGAATGAACCTGCAGGAAGTCGCGTTCGACATCACGCTGGGTCGCCTCACCGGCCTGCGTGCAGGCAATCCGCACGGTCCCAAGGTACTGGCCCTGCACGGCTGGCTGGACAACGCGGCGAGCTTCGTGCCTTTGGCGGAACAGTTTCCCGAACTTGACCTGGTCCTGCTGGACCTGCCGGGCCACGGCCGCAGTGCCCACCTTGGGCCGGGTGCGGAATACACCTTCGTGGTCACCATGAACGCCATCCTGGACGTGGCCGACGCGCTGGGCTGGGAGCGCTTCGGCCTGCTCGGGCATTCCATGGGCGCCGGCATCGCCAGCCTGTTGTCGGCGTCGGTTCCGCAACGTATCGATCGCCTGGTGGCGATCGAAGCATTGGGTGCGCTGGCCGATGAGCCGGGACGTACCACGGCCCGGCTGCGCGACAGCATGGCCGCCGCACGTGCGTTACGTTCCAAGGCATTGCGCGTGTTCCCGGACCTGGCCGCGCCGATCCGTGCGCGCATGCAGGCCAACCAGTTGAGCGAACCCTGCGCACGCCTGCTAGTCGAGCGTGGCGTGGTGGCGCAGGATGAGGGCTATGTGTGGAGCAGCGATCCGCGCCTGACCCTGCCCACGTTGCAGCGTTTCACCGAGCCGCAGGTGCGCGAAGTGATCGCCGGCATTGAATGCCCCACGCGGGTCATCTTCGCCAGTCCACCCCAGGTCTATCTTCCGGAGCCGCTACGCAGCGAACGTGCCGGCTTGCTGCCGCGGGGCGAACTCTTCGTCATGGACGGCACCCACCACCTGCACATGGAAACGCCGGCGGCCGTGGCCCGTGTCATCAAGGGCTTTTTCCAGTAAGCGGGTCCAGCCGAGGCGCGCGAACAAGGCGCGCCTGAGCGTTCAGCGTCCCAGCTTGGCGTCCTGGAAGGCCTGCACCAGGGCAAGATCCTGCTTGCGGATCGGCGCACCGCCGTCTTTCCACCAGTTCACGATGGCGCGACCGAGTTCCGGATCGGCCAACGCGGCGCGTGACAGGTCGGTGATGTCGTCGGCCGTAGCGGGGGTTTCGTCATCGTGCAGGTAGCGGGCCAACTCGCCTACTTGCGGGTCCAGCCTGGCCGCCAACAGCGTGCAGGCCACGACCAGGCCGGCCAGCACAGCCGCAAATCCAGACACCAGGACGGGCAGGTTGGCCAACGTGCTTCCGTAGACGCAGAGCGCCACGCCGCCGGACACCAGGCCCAACGCCAGCAGGGAGCGTCCGGGCAGGTGGGTGCGGGCGGCCGCCTTCCTGCGTTGACGCGCGACGCGGTACAGCTCGTCCTGGCTCAGTCCCTCACGTGCATACAGCGCGGTACGCGCGGCGATGAGGTCGCGCGATTCCTGGCTGACGCTGACCAAGGTGACGGTGTGGAGGCGCTTGGCGCTGGGCTCCACCGATTTGACACGATCCATCCAATAGCTGGCTTCGACGGCCATGTGTGTTGCTCCCCTGTACACAATGTGTGTTGATGAACAAATGGTGGGGCAGGGCGTCACACTTCGCGTTCGCCAAATCGCAACCTCAGGTTTCGGGTGTTGCTCAGCCGGTGAGCAGGGCGCGCAGCGAGGCCTTCAAACGGCGTCCTTCGGCATGGAAATACACACGCTCGTCGGGCCATGTGGGGAAACGTGCCTCCACTTCATGCCAGAACGCGGGCGAATGGTTGGCGTGTACCAAGTGACACAGTTCGTGCACCAGCACGTACTCGAACGCCGACGCCCGCCCCAGCACCAGGGCCAGGTCCAGTGCCAATGAGCCATCCGGGCTCAGCGACCCCCATTGCGATGACATCACCTTCAGGCGGATGCGTGTCGGAGCACGCGGCAGCGCGGGCAGGTATTTGGGCAGCCAGCGGCCGATGTCGGCACGCGCCTCGGCTTCGTAGAATTCGCGCAGTGCGCGCCGCAGGGTGGCGTCGCTGGCGCGCGCCGGCGCGTGGAAATGCACGCCCTCCGCGTCCAGCACCACGCGGGTGTAGCGGCCTTCATGCCAATGCAGTGGCTGTTCTTCGCCACGCAACGGCAGGCTGCGGGTGAGGTTGCGCACCAGGGCGGGCACCGCGTCGTGCGACGTGTATTTTTCCAGCTGCAGCGACAGCCAGTCGCGGTGTTCGTGCAGGAAGCGATCGCCCGACACCAGGCTGGCGCGCAGAGGCAGGGTCAACCGCGCGCCACGTTCATCGACGCTCAACTTGATGCGCTTGGCGCGCGGATCGCGCACGCGCTGGATGGCGACGGTGCTGCCGTCGCCGAGCAAAAGCGGAATCTCATCGCGCTCCACGGGACGTGGCTTGGGTGCGATCAGGCGATGGAGCGAACGGAGCATGGACCCAGCATGTGCGAAATCGACGGTCAGTCAAGCGGAACAGGTTTTGCCGTTGTAGGAGCTGCGCGAGCTGCGACCACGGCAACAGGACTTGCGGACAATTCCCTGCACGCGAATAGTCTCCGGTCGCAGCTGGCGCAGCTCCTACACGGGCGGGTCAGTGTCAGGCCTCTGCCTTGCTCAGCTTGAGCGTGCTTTCCAGCATCGTAAACAGACGCTTCACCTCACCGCTCATCAGGGCGAAACGCGCATCCAGTTCGGCGCGCAGGTCTTCGCGCTCGGTGTTCTCCAGCTGGTCCACCGCGCCTTCCAGGAACTTCAGTTTGCGGATCACCAGGTCTTCGCCGAGCACGAACGACAGATGGTCGTCCAGGGTCAGCGCCAGGCGCGTCACCTGCTTGCCGGCTTCCAGGTGCTTGGCGATTTCATCGCCCTGCAGGTCCTGGTTCTGGCACTTCACCACCGCGCCGCCGTCCATCGCGTCCTTCAGTTCGCATTCTTCGCCCAGCGCCAGGCCTTCAGGCAGCGGTTCGCCCGCGATCCAGCCGGTCAGGATGTTGCGCGGCGCGACTTCCGCATTCAAAGGCAATGCCGGGAAACTGCCCAGTGCGCCACGGATCTGCGAGACCACGTCTTCCGCGCTCTTGCGCGACGAACTGTCCACCGCGACGAAGCCGTGCTGCAGGTCCAGCAGCGCGTCGGTGCGCGAAGGTTTCACGAACGCGCGCGGCAGCAGCTCATGCACCAGATCTTCCTTGATGCGCTTGCGGGTGCGGCCACCGGGCTTACGGCCTTCCTTCTCTTCGATTTCCGCCAATTTCTTGCCCAGCAGGTCGTTGACCACCGACGACGGCAGGATCTTGTCCTCGCCGCCCACCGTCAGCCAGATGGCGTCGCCGATGCGATGGAAGAGTTCCGGCTCGTTGCGGCCGAACGGCGAGACGAAGCCGCGCGAGGACAGCTCAAGCGCGCCTACCGGCTTGAGCTGCATCTCCGGCAGCAGCGTATCGAGTTGGGAAAAATCCAGGGTGTTGGGAAAGCGGAACAGGGTCAGGTTGCGAAAGAACATCGGGTATCCGGTGGAGGGCTTTGAGGAGTGAGTGGAGAGGAGTGAGTGGAGAGGAAAGCTCGTCATCCCGGCGAAAGCCGGGATCCATGCATCAGGTCGCTGGAAGTTGGGTCCCGGCTTTCGCCGGGATGACGATCCCATCTTTGTTACTCGTCAGCCCGATGAAATCGAAGAGGCTTTGATCCGCCAGTTGTGACGGTTCCACCCGGCCCAGCGCGCGCGCGATCTGGTCGATGCGGCCGGGCGTCGCGGTTTCCCATTCGGCCATCATGTTCTGCACCTGCTTGCGCTGCAGGTTGTCCTGCGAGCCGCACAGGTCGCAGGGGATGATCGGATAGGCCATGGCGTTGGCGTGTTCGGCGATGTCCGCTTCGGCCACGTAGGCCAGCGGGCGGATCACCACGTGCCTGCCGTCGTCGCTCAACAACTTGGGCGGCATGGCGCTGAGCTTGGCGTGGAAGAACAGGTTGAGGAAGAACGTGGCCACGATGTCGTCGCGGTGGTGGCCCAGTGCGATCTTGGTGAACCCATGCGCGGCGGCATGCGCATACAGTGCGCCGCGCCGCAGTCGCGAGCATAGCGAGCACATGGTGCGACCTTGCGGGATCACGCGGCTGACCACCGAGTAGGTGTCCTGCTCGATGACCTGGAACGGCACGCCCAGGGTGCGCAGGTAGTTCGGCAGGATGCGGGCGTCGTAACCGGGCTGCTTCTGGTCCAGGTGCACGGCGACCAGTTCGAAATCGACCGGCGCTTTCTTCTGCAATTGCAGCAGGATGTCGAGCAAGGTGTAGCTGTCCTTGCCACCGGACAGGCAGACCATGACTTTGTCGCCTTGCTCGATCATCGCGTAGTCGGCGATGGCCTTGCCTACCTGCCGGCGCAGGGACTGCGCGCTGTGCACGTGCATCGGGTGGGCAGGATCGCGCAGGGCGAAGGGTGGGGTCGTGACGGCGCTCATCGAGCGGCCCATTGTACCGGCGATGGGCGCGGTGACGGCTGGCCATGGCGCGGTGTACGCTGGTGGCGTGGAACCACTGAGCCTGTCCGAGATCACCCAGCGCGTGTCCGAGTTCAAGCTCGAGCACCGTGCGCTCGACGCCGAAATCGACCGTCTGGTGGCCGATATCCAGGCCGACGAGCTGTCCATCAAGCGCCTCAAGAAGCGCAAGCTGTGGCTGAAGGACTGCATTTCGCGACTTGAAAGTGCCTTGATCCCGGACGAACCCGCCTGACTGTCAGGTCTGGGCGATGCCGCGTACGAGCCCGCTCGTTCGCCGCGTCGCCCCAAGGCGTTAACCGCTTCCCTTGACTCTCCCAGGGCTGACCTCGCGCCCCGGCCTGCGGTTGTTTATTGACGCTACGCGTCACCCGGCTGGCCAGAACGCCCCTTGCGCGGCATGCGCACGGAAATACAGGCCCGCGGGGCCTCTGCAAAAGTTGGCCCGATATTTGCGTGAGCCTTCGCACATGAAGGGCCGGGGCCGGGCAAGCACCGGTAGGCCCGGCTTGGACCAGGGGAGCACGAGTGAACGACATCGCTACATCCGCACACCTGCTGGCGGCATCCGATCCCGGATGCCGCGAGTCGGCGCGCGTGATGAGCCCGCCGGGCGAAGGCCTGCGGGTGCGGCGGATACTGCCCGGTGAACCGCTAGGCGACGTGCAGCGCCTGCGCCGCGAAGTGTATTTCGAGGAACAGGGCCAGCAGCGCACCCGCAGCAAGCGCATCTCGGACGGACTCGACAGCAGCGGTACCGTCATCGTGGTGGAAAGCGGCGCACAGGCCGTGGGCAGCCTGCGCATGCATGATTTCGGCGCGCCTGCAGTGCAGGTGGAGTACGGCAGCCTGTTCCAGATCGATGCGTTCGCGGCCACCTTGCCGCTGCAGCACATCGCGGTGAGCACGCGCTTCGCGGTGCAGTCGGAACAGCGGCTCAAGCGCGTGGTCGACACGCTGGTCGAGGAAGCCTATCGCCACAGCCAGGACCACGGCATCCGCTATGGGCTGATGACTTGCGCGCCTTCGTTCCACAGCCTGTTCGAGTACTACGGTTTCCGCGAATACCTGCCGCCTGCCATCCTGCGCAGCGGCGATGCCGTATTGCGCATGGCCCTGGTCATGGACGATGAAGCCCACCTGCGGGCCTGCGATTCTCCGCTGCAGTACCTGGTGCGGAATCCCGCCGCCGGCGAAGCGGCGCGCAACTGGTTGCTGCGGACGTTCAAGCTCGGAGACTGAGTCTTACTCCACGCTCGACGCATCGGGCTCCGGCTTCGCCGCTTCCGGGCTGACGCGTTCAATCGTGTGGCGCAGTTCGCGGCCCAGGATGACCTTGGCGTCCTTGGCCCAGGCGTCGAGGCGTTCGTCGAACACCAGCTTGCTGTTCTCGTCCGGCCACACCAGCTTCAACTCGCGCAGTTTCTGGATGAAGCCGCGGAACAGCGTTTTGTCGAAGAACTCCGGCGCCGCCGGGGCATACAGCAGGCTGAGGCGTTGCGCAGCCAGGTGGCACAGGCTTTCCAGTTCCGACGCGCTGAGCACGCCGGGGCCGTTCTTCACCAGTACGCTGATGGCGATGTAATAGCGCTCGAAGGCCTGCTGCAGCGAGTGGCCGATGGCGCGCAGGCGGAACACTTCGTCGGTCTGCCCGGCGTTGCGCTGCAGGATGCCGCCATCGTCTTCGTTGACCTGTTCCAGCAAGCCTTCGCGCACGAACACGTCGATGGTCCTGTCGATGCGTTCGGCGAACTCGTCTTCGCTCCACGGCAGGAACAACTCCGCCTGCAGGAACGGATACAGCGACCGACCCAGCTTGAGCACGCGCTGGCGCACCATGCGCCGGTTGCTCTGGAAGCAGCACGCGATCCATGCCGCGGCGGTGAACAGGTGCAGCACGTTGTTGCGGTAATAGGTCATCAACACCGCGGTGTCTTCGTTGACCACGTCCAGCACGTCGCCGAGCGGATGCTGGATGCGGCGCAGGACGTTGATCTCCTCGCCGTGCGCGATGATGCGTTCGGGCGTGTGCGGGGTGACGGTGACGCGGTCCGAATACGGCATCTCGGACAGCAGGGTCTTGCTCAGTTCGATCTGCGCCACCAGGTCGGCTTCGCCCATCGCGTGCTTGGGCGTGGACAGCAGGGCGAGTGCCAGCAGGTTGATCGGATTCACGTCGGCGGCGCCGTTGATGTGCACCTGGATCTGTTGCGCCAATGCGTCCACGGTGTCGGACAACCATGCGGGCTTGTCGTCTTCGCCCAGCGCTTCGCCACTCCATTCCGGTGCGTGCTTGGCCAGCACGTCGTTGAGCGGGATCGCCTCGCCGAAATTCACCACCACCTGTCCGTAGTTCTGGCGCAGGATCTTGGGGATGCTCCACAGCAGCACCCAGATCGATTCCTTTTCCTTCGGCCGCCCGATCAATTCATCCAGGTAGCTGTTGCCTTCCAGCAGCTTTTCGTAGCCGATGTAGACCGGCTGGAACAGCACCGGTTTCTTCGGCTGGCGCAGGAACGCGCGCACCGTCATCGAGATCATGCCGCCCTTGGGCTGCAGCAGGCGCCCGGTGCGCGAGCGCCCGCCTTCGATGAAGTACTCCAGCGAATAGCCACCGGACACCAGTTGCGCCACGTATTCGGTGAACACGGCCGAATACAGCGGGTTGCCGCGGAAGCTACGGCGCATGAAGAACGCACCGCCCTTGCGCAGGATGGTGCCGATCACCGGCAGGTTGAGGTTGATGCCGGCGGCGATGTGCGGCGGCACGATGCCGCGCTCGTACAGCAGGTAGGACAGCACCAGGTAATCCATGTGGCTGCGGTGGCAAGGCACGTAGACCACTTCATGCCCGGGCGCGGCCTCCTTGAAGGTGTCCAGGTGGTGCACCAGCATGCCGTCGTAGATGCGGTTCCAGACGTGGCTGAGCAGGAAACTGGCCGAACGCACCACCGGGTTGGAATAGTCGGCGGCGATTTCCCAGGCATAGGCATGGGCTTTCTTCCATGCGTCTTCGGGCTTGCTCTTGTCGCGCCGCGCCTGTTCGACGATGGCGTCTTTCACCGGTTCGGCGGCCAGCACCTGGTCCACCAGCAGGCGTCGCGTCGACAGGTCGGGGCCGATGATCGCTTCGCGGATGCGGTGGAAGTGGGTGCGCAGTACGCGTGAGAGTTTGCGCACGGCGCGTTCGGGCGGCAGGCCTTCGGCAATGTTGTCGCGGATCGACACCGGCGGCGCGAAACGCACGATGGTGTCGCGGCCGTTCAACAGGATTGCCAGCAGGCGGCGGAAGCGGCCGACGATGGTCCAGTTTTCCGAGAACAGCACCGAGAACCAGCCGCTGGCCTTGTCTGGCGAACGACCAACGAAAATTGATACTGGCACCAGTTGCACGTCCAGATCGGGACGCGCGCGGTGCGCCTGCATCAGCCGCGCCAGCGAACCCGAATGGGTCTTGGTGCTGCCGGCTTCGGGAATCAGGGCGCTGGCATTGCGGCGCGACAGGGCCACATAGGCGCGCTTGCGGCCCAGCGGATTGCCGCTGACCGGCAGCGGTACCAGCGGCGAGGGCAAGCCGGCATCGCGGCAGGCGCGGTCCAGGATCAGGGCGTTGGACAGGCCGTAGTCTTCCAGCACGTAGCAGACCGGGCGCGCGTCGGTCAGCTGGCGCGGGTCTTCCGGTTCGATGCTCAGGCTCAGCCAGGGATCGGCGAGCTTGCTCATGAGCTTGGCCCACAGCGGGCGTTTGCCCGGCCGCGGCGGTGCAGGCGCAGGTGCTACGACCAGCGCCTGCGGGTGCTCTGGTGCGGGTTCCGGTGGCGTCGGTGGCGGCGCGTCGGGGAAGGGCAGGGAGTTCTGTTCAGGCATCGTCGACATTATGGCCCAGCGGCATGGAAACGTTACCGGGCGTGATGCAGGTCGGGCATCAAGGCTGAGGCGGTTTGTGGGAGCGGCGTCCCGCCGCGAGCTCTGGACTTGAGTCCTGGCAACAAGAGGAGAGCTCGCGGCGGGACGCCGCTCCCACACGCTGCCTTCAGGGGGTTGGCGGGGTATCGGCCGGATCGACCTGCGAGTCCGAAGCTTCTTCGCTCGCGGGGGCCAACGCTTGCTCGGCATGGCGCAAGGTGTCGCTGAGATACCAGCGGCCACCGCGTCGGTCCAGGCTGACCACGGTGTCGATGCTGCGCTTGCCCAGCGAATACGTGACCCGCACGCTGGCTTTGTCGCCTTTCTTCTCCACCAGTTCGGTGGTCAGGCCGGCGAAACTCTGGTCCAGCGGCAGGCCGTAGTCGGCCAGCACGGCCTTGCTGGCGGCGAAGAACGGCGACAGTCGCTTCAGGCTGCCGTCCATGCCGGCTTCGTGGAAGGCCTGTTCGGTGGTCAGCCCGGTGTTGCGTGCGGCCGTGGTCAGTTTCGGGATAGCGATCGCCCCGCGCCTGGGCTCACCCAGCGGCGCCTGCGCGGCCCATTCCGACAACGCCTCGATCACCTGTGCGTAGTGCGCGCGTTCCTGGTCCGTATAGACGCCTTCGCGCTTGACGTATTGCACGCCGAACAAACCCAGCGAGCGCGCGGCGTCCTTCAGGTCCTTGTCCTGGTTGGCGAAATTGCGCTTGAAGCCCTGCTGCAGGGTGCGTTCCGCGTCTGGCGCGGCCAAGGCGGCGAGCATGGGTTGCAGCTGGTCATCCAGCGGAAGTTCGGTCAATGGCCAGCGGCTGCGGTCTTCGCGCCACGCGGCTTCAAGCTGGGCATGGGTGGTGGCGGGTACGGCGGCGCGTGCGTACGCGGCCAGGTCGTTGTCGTGCAGGTGTTGCACGAGTTGGCGTATCGCGCCTTCGGGCTCACTGGCGGTGGCGCGCGCCGGAGTGGGCGTGCGATTGCAGCCGACCAGGGCCAGGGCCAGGCACAAACCAATGAAGTGGACGAAGTGGCGTGGCGGCATGCGGACTCCCCAGTCGTCCCCATCTTGGCGGCAGACGCCGGACGGGGGCAAGGGCGGGGCGCACGGATTGGGTGGGTGGTGGTTGAGAGGGCCAACAAACTGCTTGGGCACTCAAGCCGGAATCTCGCGCCGCCGTAGTCGGAAGCGCCCCTCTCCCCTTGTGGGAGAGGGTGGCCGACAGGCCGGGAGAGGGGGGCCGCCGGAGCCAGGCTGTCTCTAGTCGCCATATTGTCTCGAGTGAGGCAACTCTTGAAGCAAAGCGACACTCGACGCGTCCATCTGGTCTGATAAGCAATTAGCTCCGGCCTTCCCCTCTCCCGCCTTCGGCACCCTCTCCCACAAGGGGAGAGGGGCGTTTCCGAATGCGTCTTAGCAAGATCAAGGATTCTCTGCCCTCTGGGGAAGAGCGCGTACCACAAGCATCCGCATTGCAGAAATCAATAAAAAAGGAGGCCCGTTGGGGCCTCCTGAAAGCCGGCCGAAGCCGGAAGACATTGTTGTGGCACATTTCCGGCCGAAACCGGACGTCGCCATGCTAACGGCGACTCAAAGTTAATGCAACACCTCAAGTAAAACTATGTAAATAACTGATTTATATTGAGATGGCGTTCCGAATTTCGTTCTGCATTGCCTCGGCGGCCGCACGTGGATCACTGGCCTGGCTGATCGGTCGGCCCACCACGATGGCATCCGCACCCCGCGCAAACGCTTCCGCCACGCCGACCGTGCGTTTCTGGTCGTCGCCACCGGCACCGCCCGGGCGGATCCCCGGGCACACGATCGAGAAACCCGGCCCGCAGGCAGCACGGATCAGGCCCGCTTCCTGCCCCGAGGCAATCACGCCATCAATGCCGGCCGCTTGGGCGGCCAACGAGCGCTCCACCACGATGTCTGCAGGTTGGAGGGAGATACCCATCTTTTCGAGGTCATTGCCATCCATCGAGGTCAGCACCGTGACCGCGAGCAGGCGCAGATCGCCTGCTCGCGCTTCGGCGGCGGCCTGCATCATGCCGGTGTGCCAGCCATGGATCGTGGCGAAACTCACCGGCCAGCGTGACAGGCCACGGATCACCCCCGCCACCGTGGCCGGGATATCGAAGAACTTCAGGTCCACGAAGACCTTCTTCTCGCGCCGCGCCAGTTCGTCCAGCACGTTGAAGTAGTCGCCGGACGCCAGCAGCTCCATGCCGATCTTGTAGAACTCGACCGAGTCACCCAGCCGGTCCACCCACGCCAGGGCCTCGTCACGCCCCGGTGCATCCAGGGCGAAGATCAATCGCTCGCGCGGCCCCAGCGTCAGCGGCAGGCGCGTGCTCACGGCGCATAGTCCAGCGCGTCGCGCTTGGCCTGGCGGCGCGCGTCCTTGGGCAGCGACCACTCGTTGTTGAACAGCGCCGGCTCCCACGAACCGTAGGTGGGGTTGGGCAGCATCCACCAGCGTTCGCCGAACCAGTCGTTGTAATCGGCATACAGCTGGTCGCGGCCTTCACGGGTGTTGGACACCACCTGCACGAAGTCGCCGATCTGGTCGCCGAACTGCATCAGCACGCGGTACTTCTGCCCGGCCAGCTTGCGCCGGCAATTCTTCTCGCTGCCGTTCTGCTCGCAGCCCTCGACGAAGGTCCCCAACCCCAGGAACACGCTGTCGTCGGCCACCGGCAGGCCGGCGCTGCGCAGGTTGGACAAGGTGGCGTCCTTCAGGTGTTCCGCCCGGTTGGAGATATAGAGGATGGTCACGCCCTTCGCCGCCGCGGCCTTGGCGAAATCGACCACCCCGGGCACTGGCTTGGCTTTTTTCTCGGCGACCCACTGGGCCCAGGTGACTTCGTCGTAGTCCAGCCCATCACGCACCAGGCGCGCCTGGTAGGGCGAGTTGTCCAGCACGGTCTCGTCCACGTCCATCACCACGGCCGGTTTCAGGCCGGTGGCGCGGCTGTCATCCAGCGTGAAGCCGCGCTCTTCCGGCACCAGCGCATCCCAATTCTTTTCCTTCAGCGCCTTGTCGAGCTGTTCGGCGGCGGCGCGGTAGGTCTGCTCGCTGAGCGCCTTGTATTCCACCGAGGTCTGCACCCAGGCCACGGCGTTGAGGTTGTCGTGGGGCGGGTTGGCGTTGGCGGGCGCTTCGACAGGCACTGGTGTTGCAGCCATCGGCGCGGCTGGTGTCGCAGGCGCGGCGGGGGCCTCGGTGCGCTTGCACGCGGACAGGGCAAGGGCGGTGCAGGCGGCAAGGACAAGTAGGCGCATGGAGTCGGTTTCGGCAGTGGCTATGCGCGCAGTTTACCGGCTGCCGATGACAGCCGGTTCCCGCCGTGCCGCCCGTGGGAGCGGCGTCCCGCCGCGAGCCGTGGCTCTGCTGTTGTAGGTCCGAGCTTGCTCGGATGCATTTCCGTATCGAAGCAAAAGCATCCGAGCAAGCTCGGACCTAGATACGGCCGCTCCGTTATCCTTGCGCTCCATTCAAGGGAAGACCGCACATGGATTCGACGGAAGCTGCATCACCGCTGGTATTGACCGCCGCCGAAGCACGCGTGCTGGGTTGCCTGATCGAGAAAGAGGCGACCACGCCTGACGCCTATCCGCTGACCGTCAACGCCGCGCAGGTCGCGGCCAACCAGAAGACCGCGCGCGATCCGGTGCTGGCACTCAACGTGGGCGACGTGAACCATGCGCTGCGCCAGCTGGAGCAGAAAGGTTTGGCCAAGCAGGTGTTCTCGTCGCGCGCCGAACGCTACGAGCATCGTGCCGACAAGGTGCTGGACCTGCCGAAGCAGCAGCTCACCTTGATTGGCCTGCTGTTGTTGCGCGGGTCACAGACCGTGCACGAGTTGCTGGCACGCAGCGAGCGCCTGGTGAAGTTCAACGACGCCGACGACGTGCGCCATCATCTGGATCGCCTGATCCAGCGCCAGCCCGCATTTGCGTTGCAGATCCCGCGCGGTCCCGGCCAGCGTGAAGACCGCTACGTGCATTTGCTCAGCGGCCCGGTGGATGTCGCCGCGGTGACGGCGCGGATTGCGTCGTCGTCTGCTTCTTCTGCAAGTGAAGCCGCATCGACGGCGTTGGAAGCACGGGTGCAGGCGTTGGAGAATGAAGTGGCGCAGCTGCGGGAGATGATCGCGGCGTTGGGCAGTGAAGAGAAATCCTGACGTCGGATCAATCAATCGGGTCGCTTGCTACTGCGCATCAGCAACAGGCTGCCCAGAGCGGTTCCGAGCAAGGCACACACCAGACCCACGGCCAGCGCGATCAATATTTCCAACGGCCACAGGTTGTGTGACGTTGGGTCGCGTGAGGTTTCCAACAACACCCGCGCCATCACCGCAGCCGGTACCGTCGCCGCGATCAACCACCAGATGGTCAGGAAGCGACCCGTTCCGAATGCGCGCAACATCATCGCGATCAGTCCGACTGCAACCAGTCCCGGCCCGCACAACGAATTCGGCAGGCTTACCTTGTCGTAAGGCAGTTGCCAGTGCGCGAAGCCCACGGCGACGAAAGCAATGAAGAAGCCGATCAATAACCAAGCAGGACTGGAACGGGTCATGGTGTTCACCGCCATTGGCAAGGCACGAAGACTACCGCAGCGATCGCCACCAATTCCATCCGCGTCATTCCTTTGTAGGGCCGTGCTTGTTCGGCTGCTCTTGCTCAGCAAACCCCTGTGGGCGGTTTACGGCACGGACTTGTCGCGTGCAGCCACCGCATAGCCGTGTGCGGTGGCCCGGAAGGCGACTTCATACACCCGATACTGGCCCGCATAGGGGAACAGCACCACTTCGGCCAGAGGACACTCCGGGTTGAATTTGTAGGCCAGGCCGACACCCATTTTCTCCGTGACGCGCACATTTGCTTCGGCTTTGCAGGTATCCAGATAGCGCAAAACGCCCGATGTGGTGGAAAAGAATGCGTCCAGGATTGCGGCGTCTGGCGATGTGGCGAAATCACTGTAACGGCGCCGGATGGCGAGTACCTCGCCATCGCGGTAGACCTCCATGTCGGGACGCAGCCTGTCCAGCAGCTTGCCTGGATCACGTGATCGCACCGCCGCCATGAAGATCTCCCAGTCCTTTTCCCTATCTTCAGCTGGTTCCATGAAGCCGTGGCCCATGCCGATACGAATGCTGTAGAGGCGGTCATCACTATCCAGCTCGACCGAATAATTCGTGCCTTCGTAATCCCAACGAGTAACCTTGGGTTCGTCGATTTCCGTTTTCGAAGTCGGTTCGCCAAGTGCAGCGATGACCCTGCCGCGATCATCGCCGAGTTTCAGTCCCTTGAACGGCAGCATGTCCCTTGCAGCGGTCCCTGTCAGTTGCAGGCTGTCAATGACCTGGGGCTGGTCGTCGTGCATGCCAAACAGCATGTAGGCGTCTGTGCCAAGGCCGTAGGCGCGATAGCGCAGCGGTGGATCGTCCCTGGTTGTAAAAGGCTCGCCCATCACCGGGTCAACCGCCTGCATAAACTGCAGCAAGCGCCAGCCATTGAGCTCGCTTTCGTACGCGGCGTCCTGTGCATGGCCATGGAACGACCAGCACAACAGCCACGCCATGGCGGCCGCCTGGAAATTACAGAGTCTCTTTCTCTTCATATCGGCACTCCTTGCCAAGAATGATTCAGTCAAATAAGGCCTGTATCGCGGCCAATCCCGCGCTCGCCCGTTCCTTCTTGCTCGCCGCGTCCGCCTCCGGATCCGCGCCGTCACGCTGCAATTCCGATTGCGGCAGTTCGTCCAGGAACCGGCTTGGCTTCAATCTTACCTTTTCGCGGAAGCGGCGCGTCTCACGATTGTGGCTGAGGTACAGGCCCTGCTTGGCGCGGGTGATGCCCACGTACATCAGGCGGCGCTCCTCGGCGATATTGCCTTCTTCCACGCTCATTTCGTGCGGCAGCGTGCCGTCTTCGCAGCCGATGATGAAGACGTAGCGGAACTCCAGGCCCTTGGCCGCGTGCAGACTCATCAAGCGCACCTGGTTGCCGCCATCGTCCTTGTCGTTGCGCGACAGCAGCGCGAGTTGAGCGGACAGGTCGCCCGCCGAACTGCCGCGTGGGCCGCCTTCGAACCAGTCGGCGAGCTCATCCAGGTTGGCGCGGCGGCGTGCGAACGAGGCGTCGTCCTTGCATTGCGCGCGCAATTCCGAAAGCAAGCCAGAGCGCTCGCTCAATCGGCGCACCAGTTCCGCCGCCGGTAGCTGCGCCGCATGGTGGCGCAGGTCGCGCAGGATGTCGTTGAACGCACTCAAGCCATTCGCCGCGCGCGGAGTCAGCGCCTTCAGTGCGCCCATGGATTCCGCCGCACGCGACATCGGCAGGTGCGCGTGCTGCGCCATTTCCGCCAGCTTGGCCAATGAGGTCGCACCCACTTCGCGCTTCGGTGATTGCACGGCGCGCAGGAACGCGGCGTCGTCGTCCGGGTTCACCACCAGTCGCAGCCACGACAGCGCATCCTTCACTTCCTGGCGTTCCAGGAAGGCGGTGCCGCCCGTCAGGTGGTAGGGAATGCGCAGCAGTTGCAGCGATTTCTCAAGCGGCCGTGACTGGTGGTTGCCACGGAACAGGATGCAGAAATCGCTCCACGGCGCATCGCGCGCGGTGTGCAGGAAGGCGATCTCGGCGGCGACTTTCTCCGCTTCGTGCTCGTTGTCACGGCATTCCCACACGCGGATGCGATCGCCGTCGGGCTGGTCGCTCCACAGTTTCTTGGGATGCTCGTGCGGGTTGTTGGCGATCAGCGTGTTCGCCGCGCGCAGCACGCGGTTGCTGCAGCGGTAGTTCTGTTCCAGCTTGATGACCTGCAACGCCGGATAGTCGCGGGCCATCTGCAGCAGGTTGTCCGGGTTGGCGCCACGCCAGGCGTAGATGCTCTGGTCGTCGTCGCCCACGCAGGTGAAATTGCCTTGCGGGCCGGCCAGCACTTTCAACAAGCGGTACTGCGCGTCGTTGGTGTCCTGGCATTCGTCCACCAGCAGGTAGCCGATGCGTTCGCGCCACGCGGCGGCGATCCCCGCATCGTTTTCCAGCACCTGCACTGGCAGGCGGATCAAATCATCGAAATCCACTGCGTTGAAGGTGGACAACCGTGCCTGGTAACGCGCGTACAGTTTCGCCGCGTCCTGCTCGCGCGCCGTCTTCGAAGCGGCTAGCGCTTCCTCCGGCGAAAGTCCCGCGTTCTTCGCACGCGAAATCAGGTTTTTCGCCATCTCCACGGCATCCGGCTTGGCGCCCGGCATCAGGTCCTTGATCTGCGCGTTGCTGTCATCGGCATCGAAGATGGAAAAGCCGCGCTTCAAGCCCACCGAAGCATGTTCGATCTGCAGGAACTTCAAGCCCAGCGCGTGGAACGTGCACAGCGTCAGTCCTTCCGCCGCATCGCCCTTGAGGCGTTTGCCCAGGCGCTCGCGCATCTCCTTGGCGGCCTTGTTGGTGAAGGTGATCGCGGCGATGCGCTTGGCCGGCATGCGCCCCGACGTGACCAGGTGGGCGATCTTCTCGATGATCACGCGCGTCTTGCCGCTGCCGGCGCCGGCCAAGACCAGCAAGGGACCGTCGCAGTGCTTGACCGCGTTGCGTTGGGGAAGGTTGAGGGAGTTCATCGGGATGCGGATTGTAGCCGCTGCGCCCGTGGATAGACGCTAAAATGCGGCCATGGCCAAGCTCTATTTCTATTATTCGGCGATGAACGCCGGCAAGACCACGACCCTGCTGCAATCGGCGCACAACTACCGCGAGCGCGGCATGCGGGTGGCGATCCTGACCCCGCGCCTGGATCACCGCGCCGGCAGCGGCGTGGTCGCGTCGCGCATCGGACTGAGTGCCGACGGCATGGCGTTCGATCGCGATGCGGACCTGGAGCTGATGATCCACGACGATATCGCCCGCAACGGCCCACTCAATTGCGTACTGGTGGACGAAGCCCAGTTCCTCTCGCGTGCGCAGGTCTGGCAATTGAGCGAAGTGGTCGACCGCTTGCGCATCCCGGTGCTGTGCTACGGGCTGCGCACGGATTTCCGCGGCGAGCTGTTCGAAGGCAGCCAGTACCTGCTGGCCTGGGCCGATGAACTGACCGAGATCAAGACCATCTGCCACAGCGGCAAGAAGGCGACGATGACGGTGCGCGTGGATGACAGCGGCCATGCCGTGCACGACGGTCCGCAGGTGGAGATAGGCGGCAACGAGCGCTATGTGTCGGTCAGCCGCGCGGAGTTCAAGAAGATCGTGCGTGGCGAAGGCAACATCGATCCCGTGCAGGCACCGCTGCCATTCAAGGCAACGTAGGCATGCGCACGCTTATCCGCAAGCCTCGCGGATGGCGTGGGCCTCGCGGGTGATCACGCCGCCTTCGGGCCGCGCCGCATGCAGTTCGTGGACCAGGCCATCCAGGTCGCGGCGTGCGCGGGCCTGCTGTCCTGCGCGGCAGCGCACTTCCGCGGCGTAGGCGCGCGCGCGCCAGCGTAGCTTGGGGATCTCGCTACCGGTGCCGGCGTGGGCGGACAAGGCATCGAGCTGCTTCAGGGCCAAAGCGACCTGGCCGATGCGCGCCTGTTGGCGCGCCATCGACAGGCGCGCGAACAACGCGCGTGGATCCGACTCGCCATAACCGACGCGCGTGAGTTTCACCGCGCGGTCGAAGTAGGCCGTGGCCTCGTCGACCTTTCCCAGTGAGGCCATCACTTCGCCGATCATGCGGTCGGTCTCGCCGACCGCCGCGTTGCTGGCGCCGTACAGCGCCGCGCGCAGTTCGCGCGATTCGTGCAGCGCCTTCAATGCCTGCTGCTCGCGCCCTGCATCGTGCAGGACCATGCCATAGACGAACAATCCGCCCGGCAGGTTTTGCGATCCGTCCGGTCCGCGCCAGATGGTGACGGCGTGGCCTACGTCGGCGATGGCCTGGTCCATGTGCCCGCGTTCCCACGCGATGACCCCGCGCGTGTTGAACGCCAGTCCTGCGCGGCGGTGGTTCGGCCCCAGCGCGGCAACCACCAGGTCGAGCATCGGGCCGATCTGCCGCTCCGCCTCGGCATAGTTTTCCAGGTCCACCTGGATGGCGACCAGCTGGCCCAGGATGCCCAACGTCACCGGGTGTTGTTCGCCGTGGATTTCCCTGGCGATGGCCAGCGCCTCGCGGAACGTGGCCTGTGCCGCCTCGGTATCGCCACGTACGCGGAACAGGCGCGCGCGACTGGATTCGATCTCCGCGGCCAGTGCGTTCTGCTTTCCCACGTACTTGTGCACGTGGGCAAGGGCCTCGTCGTAACCCGCAAGCGCACGGTCCGACTGGCCCATGTCGTTGTCCAGCAGCGCGAGGTCATACAGGTTCTGGGCGACGCCGGCCTGGTCCTTGATCGTGCGTCGCAGCGTCAGCGAACGTTCGTAGAACTGGCGTGCCGCCTGCCGCTGGCCCAGCTGGCGGTGGCAGCGGCCGTACTGCGAAAGGAAATCGGCTTCGGGCAGTGGCTGCGCCGCCCGCAATCCGGAGATCATGGACTCGCCCGTGGCCATGACCTGCAGGCACTCGCGCGAACGGTCCAGCAGGTCCAGGGCACGACCGCGCTGCGTCACCGCCTCCAGCCTCACCCCGGGGGGCACCGAATCGAGCTGCGACAACAAGGCATCCTGGCGTTCAATCAGGGCCAGCGCGTCCTGGTAGTCGCCCAGCCCCAGGCGCAGGCGTGCCACCACGCCCAGCAACTCGGCATGTGCCAGCGGTTGCTCGGCAAGTTCGCGCTCGCCGCGGCGTTCGCCGGCGATCAGCAATTTGCGGGCATCGAAGATGTTGCCCTGCTGGGCAACACCGGCATTGTCGAACAGGCCGATCACGAAATCCTGCATGGCCTGCGCGCGTGCGGTTTCACGCATGGCCTGGCGGCTTTGCCATGCACTGGCCGCCAGGGCCGCCATGAGCAACGAGGTGACCACGGTGCTGGCGGCCAACGCCCAGCGATGGCGCCAGACATACTTGCGCACGCGGTACAGCCAGCTTTGTGGCCGCGCCTGCACCGGGCGACCCTCCATGTGCCGCTGCAGGTCCTGCGACAGTGCTTCGATCGAGGCATAGCGGTGCTCAGGCACCTTCGCCAGCGCCTTCAACACGATGTTGTCGATGTCGCCACTGAGCTGGCGCGCCTGTCGCCGCGCCTCCACGCCCTGCCTGCGTGCGCCATCGGTGGAACGTTGCGCGGCGACCGAAGGTTTCAATGGCTCGACGGCGAGGATGGCCTGTTCCCATTCCGCATCGGTTTGCCGGCGCAGGCGATAGGGCTTGGTGCCGGCGAGCACTTCGTACAGCACCACGCCCAGCGAATACACGTCGGTCATGGTGGTGACCGGTTCGCCACGTATCTGTTCCGGTGCCGCGTAGTGCAGGGTGAAGGCGCGCACTTCGGTGCGTGGATGCAGCGGCGCGGGTTCGGAATCGTCCAGCAGTTTGGCGATGCCGAAATCCAGCAGGCGCACTTCGCCGGTGGGCGTGACCAGGATGTTGGAGGGTTTCAGGTCGCGGTGCACGATCAGGTTGGCGTGTGCGTGGCTGACCGCTTCGCAGACCTGCAGGAACAGCTTGATGCGGGTGTCCACCGACAGGCCGTGCAGCTGGCAGTAGTCGGTGATGGCAATGCCTTCCACGTATTCCAGCGCGAGGTAGGGCTGGCCTTCGCTGCCCACGCCGGCATCCAGCAGGCGGGCGATGTTGGGGTGCTCAAGCCGCGCCAGGATTTCACGTTCGCGGCTGAAGCGCAGGCGCAGGTTGGGGTCAGCCAGCCCCGGCCGCAGCAGTTTCAGCGCGACGTTGCGCTGGTACAGGCCATCCGCGCGCGAGGCCAGCCAGACCATGCCCATGCCGCCTTCGCCGAGCAGCAGTTCCATGCGGTAGGGACCGACCAGGGTGCCGGCCTGGGTCTGGGCCGGTTTGTCGAGGAAAGGTTTGTCGAGGAA
>Ga0075163_10001454_pt1 | contig 31961 bp, 36 predicted proteins | sample JI1023141ADNA_FD_71478 | JGI IMG/M metagenome (GOLD analysis project Ga0075163, IMG submission 71478) | Wastewater effluent complex algal communities from Wisconsin, to seasonally profile nutrient transformation and Carbon sequestration -... | ecosystem: Engineered > WWTP > Effluent > Algae...
ACTTCGCCCTCAATTTTAAGTTCGCTGCAGTGAAGGCATAGTCGGAAATAAGGTGTACCGCTATATTTGGTATCGCCAAGAATTGGGATGCCTAAATCAAGAGCGTGCAAACGGATTTGGTGTGTTTTACCGGTTTTAATCTGAGCTTGCCATAGATAGAGCGAGCCCGAGTCTGTAGAGATTGTGTTCAAGAATGTAAATTGGCTAAATGCATTGGCTGGTTTGGTTTTGTCACTGCACCAAACTTTCTCGGTCCCTTTTTGATCGATAAACGATTTTACGTCGATTGAGGTCTCTGATGTTTTGGCTTTACGATCCGTAACGAACAGATACGTTTTTATCGTCTGATCAGTCTGCCAAGATGTGTTTATTTCTCCAGCAAAGGCTTTCAAAGGGAACAAAATCAAACCTGATGTCGTTGCATCCAGGCGAGAAACAATCGCTAGCTCCAGCCCTGTTTTTTGCTCTAGAAATTCTTTGAAGCCATCTTTGTAGTCATCTACTTTGTGGGTCGTCATCCCATAGGGTTTTTCGGCAATGATAAATCGGGGAGTCTGCTTAATAATTAACTGCATGTTGATAGGGTGATTTGAGTATTTTTTCGCAAAAAGTCAACGCTTCGAGCGCCACCATGGATTCTATTCTCGATCTATCTCTAAAAACTAGGGTTTTTTGGGTTTACAGCTGAATTTTATGGAAGTATATTGGCGACTCAGCAACTCATGCGCGTCCGTAGCTCAGCTGGATAGAGTAATCGGCTTCGAACCGATTGGTCGGGAGTTCGAATCTCTCCGGGCGCACCAACTTAGATACGGTACGAACTCCAGACAGGGTGCTTCGAGCCCCTTTCTGGCCTTCGTTTTTTGAATTTTCCCCGATTCGACCCAAAATAACCTCTGGCGTATGCCCAAAAATTTCCACGCGGTAATTTCCATTCCCCAGGGCCACAATTCGGCGAATACAACACCTGAGAATTTCAGCTTGAGCAGCCACGGGTTGGGCATCAAAGGCTCCGTCTTTAAAAATTCGCAGCATTTTTATGGCTTCGGTAATATCCACTACATTGTTTGTTCTTTCGAACTCTTGTTTAAGCTCAAGAACAGACATCGTTACTACATCCAGTTGGTTTTTCACGTCCTTTGCAAGGTTCGACAAACTTAATCTTAGATCACGGTCGCTTTCTTCCGATATGGCTTCGTGCAGATTATTAACCTTTTGCTCCAGCTTACGGCGCTCCTGCTCTTTGGTAGCAAGCAAGGTTTTGTGATGCTCGTTACCGGCCTGGGATTTGGCTGTTGTTTGACGGACTAATTCAGTGACGAGTTCACGGTTACCTGAAAGATTTTTTATTCTCGATATAATGGATTCTTCGAGAATTGGAGCGGGCAGGTTCTCATGATTGCAACGCTGTAAGTGTCTGTCGCCATGAACAAGCATTTTTCGTTTGTGTCCGTAGTAAAAATATTTACCTCCGAGTCCCTTGCCTGATTTGCCAACAAGGGGAGCGCCACATTCACCGCATTCAACAAGGCCTGTTAGTCGATATTCGTGCACATATTTTCTAGCTTTTTTCTTGTTTTCTTCGAGCATGCGCTGGACATCGAAAAAAAGTTCTTGAGAAACGACTTCGTCCCAATGTGCCTTAACGCAAAAATAGCGTTCATCTTCTTTTAAGTCCTTGGCATCGCGCCCGCGAAACTTTTTATTGATCTCGCGTTCACCAATATAAATTCTGTTCGTTAAAAGCGAATGAACGCTTCCGATTGCCCAACGATTACCGCCACTTTTTTTGCCATCCTTGGTAACAGATACTTTTGTTACGTATCCATTAGAGTTCAAAAATCCGACCAGCGCGCTAAGACGCTTTAATTCCAGAAATTTTTTAAAGATAAATTCCACATAGGCCTTTTCGGATTCATCGACTTCTCGATAGTTGGGACGATGATCGACAAGTTTGAATCCTAATGGCACGTTCCCATTGGCAAGGCCTCTCTCTGCGCGGGCTCTTGATCCTCGCTTCACGCGGTCGACGATGGTCTGCCGTTCAAACTGTGCAAAACTCATGGCTTGGATGAGCATAAGCTCGCCCATGGGACTGGATGTATCGAAATTTTCCTTCAGCGAAAACAAGGCGACCTTTTGTTCTTTAAAAAACTCATGAAGGTCACAAAAGTCTTTCATTTTGCGAGTCAGCCGAGACAGCTCCGTTACGACTACGGCATTTATTTTTCCGACTTTGATATCTGCTAACATTTTTTGGAACGAAGGCCGGTTCATGTCTTTACCCGAAAGATCTTTATCTACATACCAATCTACAATTTCTCCCCAACCCCCGCCGCACTGTATGTTCTTGCTTTCAACAAATTGCTTGATTCGTTGAGGATGGGAAACGAGCGACCCCTCTTCACGTTCGTCGCCGGTAGGCGAAAGCCTTACGTAACCAGCTAATCTAAATTTTGGCTGTTCATCAGACTTTAATTTTACTTCTGTTAGTTCGCCTTTTTTTGTATTCCTCCACGGCTCTGATAACCTGCCGGGCGAGGCGCTGTATTCTTTCTTGGTTTTCATTTTCGGTTAACTCCACAGTTTCGTAACAAATTTCAAGTTCTTGCTCCCTAGCGGGATTTCTTCTGAGCTTTTTCAGCGAGCTTATGCGGCTTCTCCGGTTCTTTCGGACGCATTTTCAATTCCACATCCAGCCCGATGCTCTCCGCCATCTTCAACAGAAAATCTATGCTCACTGCATTTTTTCTGCACATCACTCGATTGATGTTCGTTCGAGCCGCTCCGATACGCCTGGCCATCTCGCCCTGACTGATGTCCTGTTGCTCCATCGCCTTTTGGACCCGAAGAAAGAGTTTTTCCCTGATTTGATCTGCGAGTATGAATTCGTCTTTCATCGAATTCATTTATAGTATATTCATTAATACTATTCAAGTCATTTCTCTTTTGCCGTGCTCGACTGTATTGCCTCATGGAGTCACTTCTATATTAGATTTGGTTGCCGTCTTCCTTGATCCCTCGGGCTTTCGACGACGCTTTGATCTAATCTTTTGAGCATCAGAAAGGGCGGCAGCCATTTGCTCCTCATAGTCACCTGAGCCCTTCGCTTTCTTTCTTGCCACATCAAAGTATGCGTCCGAATTAAAAAACTCAGCGATCAAAACCGCTTTATCTTTTTCAAAATGAGTTCCAAAAAAATCAGCGACAAGAAAACTCACAAACTGGGAAGACTGAAATTTGATGGTCGGTGTTTCGGCCTTCAACGCGGTCACCATGGATTCAAAAGCTTTGGTGGCCTCCAAATCCAAAACGATTCGTAGCTCTTTCTTAGTAACGAGCTTGCTCACTACTTTTGTTCTCCAGTGAAATCACTGTCATTCAGATATCGACAAGGTATGGAAACGTCTTGGCCGTCAACTTCGCGTGTGGCAAAACATTTATCACCAGAACCCGATGACTTACTTGATCCGTAGTTGCTAGTTGTATCACGTCCCATGACATCAAACTTTTCTAGATTCAAAAGTGTATCTTTGCGAACTCTTGTGTCCCTTGATTCGAGCGAGCCGTGAATCAGATAGCTTGCAAGACCTCCGATAACGCCGCCGATTACGGCACCCTTTAAAGAATTCTCAGATCTGTCGCCATCACTTTGATTGCCAGCGATACCGCCGACAATAACGCCAGTTCCAGCGCCTAAGATCAATGAATCTTTCAGCGTCGAACACGCTGTCAGATTTAAAACCAGCAGTAACCCAGCTATTATTCTTCGTTCTATATAGATCTCCTTTTAAAATTAAAAACTTTTTTATTATCTCGTTATCATTCACTTCATTTCATAAAACCGCTACCGCAGGTTCACTCCATTCAAGTCACTAATCGAAAAACTGTGTTTCATGTGACCCCCCTTTGAAATTCAGTTTTGATTTCCCGTCTTTTCAACTGTTTAACTCACTTTGTCCTGGCTCAACCGAGCCGGTCTTGAGCCAGGAGTTGGCTCGCTGATTTCTAGCACTAGAATAGCTCAATGTTTCCTCCATCAGCTTTACTGAATTGTATCTTCCCTGTTGAGTTCAACACATCTTTCTCAAGGGCCAAGTGTAAGATCGAAGTCCGTTTAGAGCGAATCACTGTGTCGGCCCGTGCTACGGTGTCGAGAATAACTTGCGAATCTGAAATATATAAAACGCCATCAACATTTTTCGCCGTGTAGTAGTTCGTAAGCTTATCGCGGTATCGCTCGTGGCTCTTTCTGCTGATCTCAAACTCTAGACCGTAAAAATAAAGTGGCGCTTTTGGCGGCGATAGAACCAAAGCTCCGTCAGCTTGTAACTGCGTCAATGCTTTTAGACGTTCGTCATCTGAAAGAGCCGTTGAACTTTGCATTAAATTTTCAGTGAAGAGACTTTTAAATGTTGAAAGCCTTTCAAACGATTCAGCTAACTGTGCAACGCGCAGGTCATGAATCGGTGACTCGCTTTTTAAAAGCGGATTGTCGATTTCAAAGTTCCAAAGTTCGTTTGTAGCCTTCCGACCTTTCTCAGTCAACCTTAAGCAGTTGTAAACATTTGATCCTTCCCCTGTAACAAAGGATTGAAGAAGTCCTTCATTGGCGAGTTGTCGAATTCGCCTAGGCCCGACCGTCCGAAATGTTTTAGAAAAGTATCGTCGTTGAATCTGGGCAACACTCACCACGCGGTAAGCGTAAATGAATTTTAAGATCTTTCTGTCCCGCTCTTGCAAAATGATGCTCATGATGCGTTTACCTTATCATTTACAACCTGCACTTTTTTGTCGGAATGCGTTTCAAAAATATTTTTCTTTGGCTGTACTTCGTCTAAATCTAAGAGCATCGGACCAAACTGACATTTACCAGTTCCGTTGAACTTTTCTAGCAAATCATCGACTCGGTCGTTTGCTTCTTCTGGACTTAGCCGTGGTACTTGCACGACGATGTCTTTGCTTCCGACTGACCAAATACCACGTCCTTTGATTTCTGGAAGTTCAGCGGCCATCTTGTTACCAAGCACTGTCATTGAGCTTGCGACTGTGTTCACCCGGAAAACCATTCGTGCGTTGATGTTTGTTTGAACGCGTGTATCGATGGTTTCTTTGACCACTTTTTGCGTTGCTAGAATCAAATGAATCGCAGCCGCACGTCCCAGTTTTGCTATTCTGTCGGTAAGATCACGCGCACTTTGTGCGGCGGCCTTTGATGAGCGTGAACTTTTCTCGATCGTAAAAAGCACGGACGCTTCATCAATACCGACAACGATACGATCCATTTTATCTCTGTCGGGAACAATTTCTGTCAGTCCTTTTTCCTCTAGAAACTTAAATCGCTTGTCCATTTCATCTACAACCGCAGTTAAAATTGCTATCGCTTCGTGGGCTTCTTTTGCGATTCTAACATTGTCCAGCCTCTCAAAAATCTTCACTTCGACACCGCGCTTAAGATCAATAAGATAAAACTGAATGTGCTTTGAGCTTTCGGCAATCCCCATAAGGGCTTGCTTGAAGAAAAAACTTTTACCTCCGCCGGTAGAACCGGCGACAATCATATGATGCAGCTCAAGCAGATTTCCAACGATAAATTCACCCAGCGATTGGCCAACCAAAAATGTATATGGCGCAGCTAAATGCTTTGTGACCATTTCGTCGTAACCAACAAGTGTTGGAAGAGATTTTTCAGATAGCAAAATTTCAATGAACTGGCGATCATTCTCAAGCACTCTGATGTCTTCGACAATTGCGTTGAATGCTGACTCCAATGCACCTTTTCTGTTTTTGAAATCGTTAATATCAATTCCAATAGCTCGAACGAGCAATCTCTTTTGATGTTCGCCGACACGGAAAGAATCAATAACGACAGGCTTTAAATTTGATGATGTCCTAAGCCCTAAGTGATCGAGTCCAACTTGATATTTTCGCACACGAAGACTAACGGCAGCGCCGATTGCGCCAAGCCATCCTAGAAACGGTATAACGACTAAAACTGTAAACTGCATTCCGCGTGGCACATTGAAATACACCCATTCCCCTAAACCTTTAGGGAAAATCCACGAAAGACTATCAATGAAAAAGGGAATGTTAAGATTGTGAGCCAGCACAAAGAATGTGACGGTCATGCTATAGAAAAACCATGCATTGATCCGCCCCCATGTCCAAGTCGCTTTCCGCCTGGCCCCTTTTAGAATTAATCCCCCAAATAATCCCCCCATGACTCCGACGATTAAAGCTAAGCGAGTTATAAGGTCATTATCCTGCGTATTTTTTTGTTCGCTCATTTGTAGTCCTCCAAAAGTTCAATGATCATTTCTTTTCCCTCGGGCACAATCACATAACTGCGCTCTTGCTCAATCCCCGAAGCTGTTCGCCCGGTCTGATCCTGCGCTGCTTTTGATAGCCCTTGCAGCAGGGCATTTTTCATTGTGGGTTTAGCGGTAGGATTTCCAAGCGAATTTCCTAGTGACTCACGCTCTGTCAAAGTGTTCGTGATCCCCGAAAACATACTGAGCCCAATACTGGCTGCGACTTTCATTCCTTGCCCCGTGAACTCTTCGCCTTGAATTCCTGCGGTGAAGTTTCCGGCATCAAGCCCAACGGCGCTGATCTTTTTAGGTTCACCGCCATCAGGAGGATCAAGTCTTGAAAAGGTAATCAGTACTCTGTCGCCATCACCTTGATAGTTGTATTGACCGACGAGCACAGATCCAGCTTCGATTTCCACACCACCAGATTCACCGCCGCGAGAAACTAAAACGCGCACAAGAGTTTGCGCCCTTGTGTCGATTGGATTTTTTAAAATACCAATCAACTTTGAACCTGAACGAATAGCTTTTCGACTATTCTCATTTTCTCCAACGATTTGTGGTGCCCAATATTTAATTGCAACTCGTTTTCGCTTTAGCTCGGCTTCAGATTTATTGTTTACTTCAACTTGCTTTCTGCCAGCAGCAAATAGTTTTCCTATGGCTTCACTAACGGGCGGAAGTTTTTTGTCGCGCTTAAATTCACTCTTGCCACTGGTTTGACGGTAGAATGTTTGATCGACTTTTGGTGACAGCAATTCAATCGTTACTCCAATAACAAGAATCCCTGCCGCCACAAAAGGGAGAGCTTTTTTGATTCGTAAAACCGTTTTACCGCCGCTCTTTTCTTGAAAATACGTTTTCGCCCTATTGAAATAACTCCTGCATTTTTCTATCGGCTTAATAGACGACTCCTTGGATGGTCCCAGCTATTCCCTGGTATTTGACCGCGATTGTAGCTCCTTTCGAGATCGAGCCAGTTACAATCACGCGGCCTTTTGAATTGGCGCTTGGCTTTATTTCTTCGATTTCAAAAAGTGCCACTTGGCGTGGAATTGGGTGTCCGGACTTTTGCAGTTCGATTTGAATATCTGAGGTTTTCATCAAATCCTTTCCAGAATTTTTCACTTCAAATTCTAAAATCGTGCGTTTAGATTTTGATGCCGTGATTTGCCGAACAAGACTGATATCAAGGGCGTTCATTCGAAGATGACCTTTCAGCTCCTTCACGGTTTGTTTTGATCCCGCATTGGAGGTTAAAAGACGTTTAGCTTCCTGGGGCGGAATCCAGCGGACCTCTACAAATGTATCGGGCTTTGCACCATTAGCCGGAGTCAGATAAAACAAGAAACGGCGTCCTTGGCTGAGCACGGTCAGATTGGTTGAAAAATTTGAACCGGCTTGGATTGTGATACCTTCTTTAATTTTGTCGATGTGAAAATAGTTTTTATTTCCGCAAATAACTGTTTCAGGCTTCATTCCAAAATAAAGCACGGTGCTTTGACCCAATTGATAGCGGATCGTGTGCACTTTTTCGCCGGATGTAAGGATCGTCCGCTTTTCACCAACGAGAGCATGACTCTGAAAATAACTAAGTAGACCAAATACAACCAACAGGTAAAAACTACTTCGCATTTTCACTCTCTTTGATGCCGCCGACATAAATTCCCATCGGATTAAAAACAGTTTGATCACCTTGAGTGAGCGCAAGCGTCACTTCGGTGGGGATCACAAGCGGAATGCCTTCTATTTTTAAAATCCGATCAAATTTGCAAATAACTCGGTCGTCTAGGACACTCACATCTACGAACGCCAAAGACTGCGCAAGGCGCTTTCCACCAAGCTCCTTTAAATACTTCTGACTCTGGGTGCCGATGACCTTGTCAGCGAGTGCGCCTTCGGTGAACGGTGAAATGGACCGAGCGATTTTCTCAGCGTTAAATTCGCCCCACACATAAAGACTTACTAAAAACTGCTTTGTGAATTGCTCAACCTCTGCTTTTTCTAGCGGAACCGCTACGCTTTGGGTTGGGTAAAATTCAATCTCATGATTTTTTGCAACAACCACAAACGGATTTTTAAAGTGTGATACGATGAGCGCAACTCCCATCGCGGACGCAAATACACATGCGGTGAGTGAAATCAGTTTGTAAAGATGAAGCACCTTTTCCTGCGCGGTCCAGATATTCGGTATCGTATTTTTACTCATATTTATTTTTTCTCCCTATTTGATTTTTCTTGTTTATTTCGTTTATTGATAATTTCCTGCGGTAATCCGATTTTTTCATAACCGCGCTTAAACCGCTCAAACCTTGGCTTCAGTCGATCTTTTAGTTGTTCCGCTCGACCAGCAATTGGGTTGGTAAGTGGTTTTGCTGCAAACGAAGCCGCAGACTTTAGCCCTTGGGCGGCTTTAGCAGCGAACTTACTTGCCACTAATTTTACTGCGCCCGACGCCGCAAATGCCGGAGCTAGTGCCAGCGTTGATGCCATTGAGTTCATCCCGTCAGAAATCAGGGACTTTGTCGCAATCGGAATGAATAGCATCGAAACGCCAATGCAAAGATTCGTTACAATTGACAGCAAATAGTCTTCTATTCCTGCGGCTTGTGGTTGAACTGCGAGTTTCAATAACAAAATACCCAAAATGCTCCACAGGATTTTCCAAAGGACTACTTGGATGAGTCCCTTGTACAAACTCGTGGTGACATAGGCGGTGCTGCGGCTGATATACATAAGAATCATCAGGGGCGAGCAGATATACAAAATTGCCCATACAAAATGCGTGAGAGCGGTTGCTGTGAAAAAACCAACGTAGGCTATGATGTAGGCCGCCAAACTAAAAATATAGATTGTCGTTTCTCTTAAGCTAAACCAGTTATCACCACCGGAATAATTGGGGCCAAGCCGAGCCATAACTTCAGAGAGTTGCTCCATACCGTTGATTTGGGCCGTGACCGCATCGCCGATTGAAGCGATTGAATTTAGACACCAGTCAAAGGTGAGCAGCATCACGACTGAAATCATGATTCTACGGATGATATCGCGCGCATTGGGGCTTTCGTCTTTTAAAAGTTCTAGACCAAAAAGCAACAATACAAATGGAATGATGAGCACCCAATACATTTTAACCATTTCGCCGTGAAGTGCAGCGCCTGCTGATCCAAGGTATTCAAACATCTAAAACCTCGTTAGTTTCATTTCGGGTTTAAAATTCGAAAATCCGCTTCCTAAATCACGGCTGACTTTTTGGAAATTTGCGACACCTTCTTTTGATGATTTGTTGTTAATCGCAAGCTGTTCACTTTGAAGCTTTAGCATCTGGGTGTTGAGCCGGATAAGCTGTGCCAAACTTTTCAAAATATCGGCGCTCATTTCCACTTGCATACGGGCAGCCCCTTTTGGTGAAGCGTCTCGCACCTGGATGCGAGCAAGGTTAGAATTCATTTCCTGTGTTTCTGAATACTCCTTAAAACTAGTAGCCATTCGAAGACTTTCGGCAACGGTCTGGTCATGCAGCAGTTGCAGGGCCTCTTCGGGACTTCGTGGTACTTGGCCGTAAAGGGTTGATACTTTCCCCATGGCCTGCCGAAATTCTTTTAGCTCGGACAGAACTTTTTCATCTTTGATCGGCAGCGACTTCAAAAGACCGATCGAGTTATCAAGGCCCTTGTTAATCCAGCGCAAATAGCTGTCAGCATTTTGACCTTGCTTGATCATTTCTTGAAGCTGGAAGTAGTGACGAATATTTTCCTGCAAAATCTGCATAAGGACCGCAACATCACCGCCGAAAAGATCGGCCCGTGCAGATCTGGATACAAAAATGGTGGTGGTCATCAGACAAATCACTAGCGATTTAAAAATAGATTTAATAATTTTCTCCTTTTGAAAGTTTGGTTAAAATATCAATCAGCGCAAGCTCAGGGGATTTCTCGCGCATACTTTCGATCTTGGACTTTTCAGCTCCGTCGGTGGTGCAAATCCAATAGCTCAATGGTTCTGGCTCAAGCCTGAGCACGGCTTGGTTTTCATCCTGCATAAAGAAAAATTCTGAATATTTGCCTTTAACGATTTCTAAACTTTTAACGGCATCAACTTGAGCGTCGTTGAAATCGAAAGTAGTTTTAAAATCGTCCCAATCAATTTTTCTCTGCCGCAAAATAAAAACGCTCGTCGTGTTCGGCATGAGCGCATCGGCGAGCTCACGGTCTTTCAAAAAATCTCTATAATTTTGCGAAATACACCATATACCTGCGTTGTATTTTCGAAAAACGCGGTAGCTCTCGATAGCGAAGTCTTTTCCACTGGGGGTCAAAAAGAGCCTGTGCGCTTCATCTATAATAAGTAAATACGGTGTCGCCAGATCCCGGGCCGCTTCTTCTTTGATGTAGCTTGTAAACAAGAGTAGAAAAATGTCCTTAAGCTCCCGGTGGTTATCAAGGCCCTTAATCTCGATTGTCACCAAATCTTTGCTGAGCTTGACGGTCGTTTGACCGTCGAGCATCCGTCCGTAGGCGGTTTCGCCGGTCCACGAAAACAAAATGTCCGCAAATTTTCTTAAGCCCTCAACAGAATGTGCTCGCAGTATGTCTTTTAAATCCGAAAGTGTCGGACTCAAACCATTTGCCTTTTCGTAAGTCGCAAAAATGGCTTCTTCCAAAAGTGCCTTTTCACGCTTTGGAAGCCCTGGCTTGTCTTCATCTTTTAGAATCAGTTCAAGACAGCCTAGAATAAGTTTGATCTTACTTGACGTTGGTTTTGTGGCTCCTTGTTCAAGATCGAACATATTTAGACGAATTCCTGACTCTAGGTTTAGATCGATGAATTCACCGTCCATGACTTCGATCAGTTTTTCGCTGGAGGCACCGTTATCAATCCATACGATCTTCGGGCGAGGGCTCTGGCCGCAAAACTGAAGCATCAATTGCGCGATCGTAAAACTTTTTCCGGCTCCACTACCTCCGAAAATTAATCCGTTCCAGTTGGGTAAGGTTTTCGAAAAAACGTCGATCGAAAAGGGTGCTCCCTCACGGTTAGTGAGAAGCACCACGGGCCGAGAATTTCCGCGCCAGCTCGCATAGAGCGGCATAAAGTGAGCACAGTTCGAGGTTTTCATTTTCCGATGACGAAAACCTTCGCAAACGCCAGGAGCCGCTTTAAAAAACACGTCTTCTAATGCAAACGTCTCAACAAGCCCTTCGGCTTGATTCATTGAGCGAAAAGCACGAAGAATTTCTTCACTTTTTTGCTCTAACTCTTCGGATGTTTTTCCCCATATGATTATGTTTAAGTCTGAACTAATCAGGCGTTCGGAGCCGGTCATCACATCGCGCAGTAAGTCTTCAATACTTGAAAGTTTTGATTCACTTTCAATATCTGTGACATTGTTACTGCCGTTTGCCATGGAGTTAGCAATTCGGCGTTTTAATTCTAAGCCCTCAATTTCTTTTTGCTGCTTAAGCGTTTGGATATTCTGCGAAAGCCAGAAATGAAACGGCACTTGCAATAGACCTTCGATCATCGAAGCGTAAGTTGTTCCTTCCGGAAGCAAGCTTTGGCTGATGGCTCGAAATTTTAAGTTTCCAATTTCAAGCCATTTTTCAGAGACCGAAATGTCTGTAAGCGCCAGTTGATCGCTGATGGTAGGAGCCATCGCTTCAAGCGAATTTCGCAGTTTTGGAGCGCCCAAGTTTTCGCTGCGCTCAAAATTAAAATACGAAAAAGCCAGCTTGAACCATTCGTCACTTAAAAGCCGTGCGGGAACTACTTGCGCCGAACGAAGGGCCGCTTCAAATTGCGTGACCAAAATGTAAAAACGCTCTTTAGCCGCCAGGAATTCTTTTTCGGGGAATCCTTGAAAGACTTGTTCTTTTTCAAAAAATCTTCTCTTCTTAAGATTCAACGGCGCTGATCTAAGAAAAATAAAAATTTCGGGAACAAACAAATTCTCATCAGTCATTTTCGCTTCGACAAACTTAAGCCTAGCATCACGAATGGGTTTGTAGTTGGCTGACGCTTCAAACGAAATGTTTGAATGCTCCTTCAAAACTTGGCTCGCCGAATTTGTAAGACGATAGAAAACTTGTAGCCTGACCTCTTCTGGTAAGCCCACAAGCAGACTTTCAACTTTCTGGCTTACTGAGTTGATAAGTTCTGGCGCGGCTGAACTGATATCGACGCCACCAAGTTTAAACCCGACGCCAAAAGAGCCGTCATCAAAAACCATTGTGTGGTCGTCAAAACAAAAAAACGGAATTTTTTTAGCAATCATCGGTGGTCCTCTTTATTTCCGGCGCGAAGTTCGCCGGATGAAAGATAAAATTTGATAGCGTGTTGCAAATAGCCGTCGGGTTTCCCGCGTTTTCCAAAATAAAGGCCCACAAATAAAGCCGCTGGAATTCCAAAAATAAGGACTGCGCCGTAAGGCACGCGTCCTAAAACAAGATTCATAACTGCCGCGAGCAGCAAAACCGATAAAAGATCAGAAGCCTCAACGCTTCCGATCTTGAACTTGGCATCAAGTCGCCGGTGGATTTCTGATGTTTTAAGTTCCATCACATCGCCATCCCTTGAATCCAGCGAATGATCAGAGGGGCCAGCATCCCGATGAGGGAAGTAACGGCTACTAAAATCATTCTCTGTTTCGCGGAGGCATCACCTGTTGCGGCTAAAATTGCCGCATAGACAAGACCGATCACACTCGCCGCTGGTAACAAAAATGTGATAAGGCCATTTGTTACCCCTTGGACTTTTGACTCAAAACCACCGCCCGAAAACTGCGCGAGCGCCAGTTCTGGACAAAAAATCATAAGCACACCAATGGCTGCCATCAGCACCATAAAGATGGCCTTTTTATTCACGCTGCCTCCAAAACTAGAGTGCGTGCAAATGGACCAATATCCATAAAAATGGGGTAACCGCTTTCAACGCTCGCATGACCTTCGCCAATTTCGGCGCGATGAAGAACAACGCCTTGTTTGCGGACTGCGGCCTCGACTCGAAAATGAATTAAACCATCGCTCATGGAAATAGGTTTTAGATAAATGACTTTATCCTCAGGGAACGTATCCACCTTTAGGCGGTAGTCGCCTTGAAGTTCGTTGTAGAACGCAACTCCAGCCGGGTAGCGTTTTCCACTGTCTTGAGCGATCCAATACAGTTTGTGAACTTTTGCGTTTGTATTTTCTGTTTTCAAATAAATCTCCATTGTTGAAAGTTAAAAAATCCTGCCCATCCCACCAATTTACGATTTACTTAGCTGATTAAAACCTCCCTTGAGGATAACGAGCTTTAATACTAGAGTTTAAAACTACTTGGACATTGCCCGTTTGACTAAACCAATAGTAATCGTCGCGCCAAAATTCAATTCGTCCTTTTAGCCAATGATTCTCGATTAAAATTTCAATTTTATCACCGGACGTTAGTTCATAGCTTCCGGCAACCCAGCGACCGATATCGTTTTTGAAAATAGTGTCTTTAGTTGTATTCATTTAAATCCTTAGTAAGATTTCTAATCTCTGCTGTTTTCATTTTTCTATTGGCATTTTCGACAAGTTTTTTAACTGATCGCTCACTAAGTCCCATATTTATTGAAATCTCAGCCAACGAAATTCCTTTTAGTAACTGCGAAACGACTATCCTTTCTAGATCAGCGATCTCTAGAACCTGACATTGTTCTAATGTTTTCAAACATGCTCGAAACGTTTTAGGTTAAACAAAAGTTTGACGTCGTTATTTGGCCTTTTCATTTTTTTACCGAATTCCCTGATGGTTCATTCTCTCGCCATCGCGTGTTGGGTAGTCTCGTCGATATTCTAGTCGGTGCCACTCGTTCAAACTTAGATCTGAATTCCGACAGAAAAACTTAGCAACGTGCTTCCAAACTGATCGCAGTATAGAAATGAGTTTTTTTACTCTTTGTTCTTCAGAAACTACGATCGCTTTTTTTACAAGGCTGAGTTCATAGGCTTGGTTAAAAGATTCGATTTGTTTGGTTAATAAATTCATTTTTTTCCTTTTTGTGTTTTTGTTTATTTTAAATTTCTTAAGACGCTTCTTCGTTACTTTGGCAATTTGACGACGGTGTCCTTGGGACTGTATCGTGCTTCGGCTCAGTTATAATTTTTGGTACCAAATTCAGTTTTGAATTTTTACTTTTTTTGCTTGCCGCTTTTAGGGCATCATGTGCCCACTGAGGAATTGGTAGGTCCTCGACTTGGCTGTAGACATTGCTGTAGTTGCATCCTACGCAATAAGAATGTGTAGCAAATCGTTGAAGTCCACCATCTCCACAACGGGGACAAGTCTCAAAATAAGGTGCGCAATCGGCATTAAGCATAAACCCTCCAGTTTTTAGGGAGCTAACTTTGTGTTCCCCCTTTTTTATATTGCAAGTTAATGCCAGGAAGTTGGTCAGTTGGTGAATCCGATCTAAGCTTTCGAAATATAGCGGTAATTATTGATTTGCCTCAGTATCAATGCTGAGACTGAGTCTCATCGAGTATCAAGTGCGAGTATCAGTGAAAGAGAGACTACTATTTGAATTGAAGTTTGAAAGTCTGTTGATGGAAATGTCGTATTTGTCGCAACTTCTAAAATAATTTATAGATCTTTTTTGAGATTGAGAAAATCTATCTCTACACCTAAAGAAATAACGGTACTTCTTGTGTACCGGCGTGATCCAGCGGCAAAGAGTTAATTCGGTTTGGGCAGTTTTGGGAGCCCTCGCAAACTACGAGCATATAAGGAATTTAATGCGGTTCAGACAAAAAGCTTCTCTGGACCGTACCAAACAACCAGTTTGTCGATAAGTCGACAATATGAGAGAACTAACGGATGCAAAATGAAATAGCTAATTTTAGCTGGATTGTCGTTTTTATCCTAACTATTTTAGGAACAGGTCTCCTAAGAGTTGGGTTAAAAGGTTTTAAATCTGATAAAATAGATCAGAAAGATTCACTGGGCGTTGCCTGGTCAGAGCGATTTGGAATAATCGCTCTGAATGGAGTCTTCCTATTACTAGCCGCGTTCATTGTATCGATCGTTAAACTCGCTTCTCTATAGCCGCGATTAATTTCCCTTCCTAATTGTCGCCAAAGTTCCACGCGTGGGGAGCTTTCGTGACCAGCTAGGTTTGGTTTGAAAATAGCTCTCCGCAATTGGGTTACGGAGCTCAAATAAATATTAGTGATGTACGATTAAGAATAGAATTTTTTACAAATGCGTAACCTACTTTGCGGCTGCATTTCAAGACTAATTGTCCATGCTTCGATTCTTCTGCCGAGAATTAACCAAGCCAAGATCCTTAGCTCGACGAAAAAACGTAGCTCTCGGAATATTCATATTCTTTGCAGCTTGTGTTTTATCTCCATGTGCTTCAATGATCGCACGCTCATAACGTTTTTTTTCCGCATCCATCAGATTTGATCCATAGCTTGCAATTAAAACCTTTCGGATTCGCGTTGAGGCAAGGTGCGCAAGTTCAGGCAATGCCCGGCAGACGTCTTTATCCCTAATTACTGGCTCGACACAACGGCTTTGAAAACCCTCGATAACGGATTTCAACTCTCGAACGTTGCCCGGCCAACTATAGGCTTGTAGCAGACTCATGGCATCGTTAGTAATCGTTTTTCTTTTTCTTATTGGGAATTGGGCTAAAAAATATTGTACCAACTCTGGAATATCTTCGACTCGTTCACGAAGTGGCGGAATCCATAAAACTTCTTTAGCGATTCGATAGTAAAGGTCTTCTCTGAACCGTTTTTCAGAAATGGCTTTTTTAAGATCAACATTTGTCGCAGAGATAGAGCGAAAGTTTACCTTTTTGCTATCAAGCGATCCCACACGTTGAACGGTGCGCTCTTGAATTACACGAAGTAGCTTCGCCTGTTGATTGAGCGGCATATCGCCAATTTCGTCAAAAAAGACAAATCCGCCGCCGACTGCCTCAAAGGCGCTCAAGCGATCACGGTCAGCTCCCGTGAAAGCCCCCTTAACATGACCAAAGAGTTCAGATTCGGCCAGCCCGTCGTTAATAGCTCCGCAGTGAATCGGGATTAAACGTTTCGCGGGGTCGGCTTGCTCAGTAAGCATTTTCACCAAAACTTCTTTGCCAGTTCCCGATTCTCCCATGACAAGGACATCCTTAATCCCATCTCGAACTATGCGGCTAACCTCAGAGCGAAGGTATTGAATTTTAGGTGAGCAACCGATAAAGTGAGTGCCATCGTCACCAGTCGAGCCGTCTATCGAAGCCAAGTTTAGGGCACGCAGACGAATTTCTCTGTGCTGAAGAGTTAGTCGGACGGCTGCGCGTACCTCATGTGGCTGTGCGGGTTTAGTTACAAATTGAGTGACGCCCGCATTTAAAATCTGAATGAGTCGATCAGGTTTTGTTTCACCACTAATAACAATAACATCGGCTCCGCGATCAGCGGCTGCGATGTGGCGAAATATATCTAACCCAGAACGAACATCGTTATCAAAATTCAAATCAAGTAAAATGATATCGTAAAAGTTTCTCTCAATAGCTTCAAGGCCCTGATCAATTGTTGGGTAAGACTCAAATTCACACTCATCTTCTAGTATAAGCGATAGCTGACGCAGCCAAACAGAATCATCGTCGATTGCTAATATTCTTGGTAGTTTTTTCACAAAGCCACCTCATTTGGTCTTTCAGAATAATTAGGAAGACGTATTTCAAAGGCAGCTCCCCCAAAACGAGCCGAGCGTCCCACTTCTAGTTTACCACCGTGCGCCTCAACAATTTTTTTGGAAACTAGAAGTCCTAGGCCGCTACCATGAGTTTTTGTGCTTCGAAAAACACGAAATATTTTATCCGGCTGCCCAGAAATTCCAGGTCCATTATCTTCTAGCTTGATCTTAAATTCATCCGGCCAATTTTCAACAGACACAATCAGCTTGGCTTCGCCGGAAGATTGAGAAGCCTCTAATCCATTTTTAATTAAATTTATTAACACACGGATGATTTGAGTAGGATCATGGGCCACTTTAATATCATATTGTGATTCTTCAAAAATCAACTGCCCCCGTCGGCCATGTACGATATCTTTAGTTAGATTTATCGCTTTTTTAATAGTTGAATTAATTTCTAAGTTCCTTTTATCAACATGAATTTCTCGGCTGCCATCCAACGTGGACTCGATGATTTCCCCGATGACATTAAGGCGGGCATCGCACACTTCGAACAAGTTTTCTAAACGGCTAGCACGCTTCGGAGACTCTTTTGATTGCTCCCGGACTAAAGAGGTCGCGGCAACAATAGAAGCTAGGGGTGTCTTGATGTCATGCATGATGCCACTTGTGAGCTGACCAACAATTGCTTGATCACGGGCTCGATCGTGTCTTTCGATAATATCAAAAATGCTATTTGCTAGATTATTAAACTCGGCAATTCTAAAGGCCGGTTTTTCTTTATGATTACCGTTGAGATCATCTTCGAGCCAATTTACTAGCAATTTTAGATCTGATGGAACCTGACCTAACATTCTTGTTAACATTAGAAATAGAATACAAAAAGTAACAAACAATAAAGAGAACGTCAAAAGGAACGTCTTAACCAGCTCTCCACCTGCCACTGAGCTTGCTTTTTTTTCTTTAAGTAAATAGCTAAATAATTTTTCGCCTTCTTTAATAGGCGTCAAAACAGTGATCTTCTCGTTGTCACTACAGATTACTGCCTCTCCTTGCGGGTGGCAGTTTTTAGTGGATTCTGAAAAAATAGATTTATCTACTATTGAAATTGTAGTCAGGTCTTCGTCGTTTTTGATTCGATCTAAAATTAAACTAGCACCTTGTTTTTGTTCCGGCAGAAGAAACGAGGGAACTAATGCGTCCACCTGATCCGATAGATTTCTAGTTACTGTTTCTTCTGCTTGCTTTCGAGCTATAGATCCATGAATATCGGCGTAACCAAAAATAACGGCACCAGAGCCAAACACTAACAATAAAAATGTTGCTGCAAGGGTTTTATGCGTTTGCGATCGAAGCGTAGCACGACTCATTTCCGGCCTCGATTTTTTTCCCAGTCCGATTTTAATAAAGCCATAATACAGGTATCGCGATACTGTCCGTCACGATAATAGCCCTCCCGAAGCCGACCTTCTTCTACAAATCCAACTTTCTGGTAGCATTTAACAACAGGAGCAAATTCAGGATTACATTCTAGCCAAATTCGATTGAGGTTCATTTGTAAAAAAGCATAATCGCAAATGGATTGGACGGCATCCTGTCCCACTCCTTGGCCCCAATGTGACTTTGAGCCAATGTAAATCCAAATCTCAGCTCGGCGCGAACGAGGACAAATTTCTCTTAACCCGATAAATCCAAGATGCTCATCGCCGATATCAATTGCTAAACTTAACTCGGTGGGCGATTTTCGACGTTGATTTTCAATCCAAGTTGCCGCTTCATCGGCAGAGGTCGGGTGATAGAGCCCTCGCCATTGATTTGTTTCCTCATCATTAATCCAGTGGTGATATCCAAAACTATCGTCCGCTTCGATTGCCCTAAGTGTTATTTTTTGTCCATGAATCATCGGGCAGCTCCTTTGGAGGGCTCAATTTTTTCAATTACATTAAATTTCGACTCGTTAGCTGAGAGAAGAACTAAACTTTTTCTTGGAGATTGCTTTTTTCTAAAAATGAATTTACCGGTAACACCTTGAAATTCATTTAATTTCGACAGGGATTTTTCAACCCCACTTCGAGTAAAGTCGTTTGTTTTCAGTAGGGCATCAATAAGAATAGACATGGCATCATAAGCAAGTACGGACGTATCATTAGGCATTTTACCAAAACGATTTTTGTAGTCGGTTACGAATTTTTTCGATTTGATAGATTGTTCCTCGGGATGCCAGTGAGAAACCGAGTAGCCTGTTAGCGGCTTGCCGCCTAAGATCGAAAAGAATTCGTCCCCAACATTTCCCCAACCATCACCACCAAGAAACGGTTTGGAAATTCCACTTGAAATAAGACTCGATATAATTCGCGCCGATAGTAACTCTTGATTGGGAACTAGAACGGTATCGAATGAATAGCTTTTCAGCTTTTTAAAAGTTGACGTAAAGTCCGTATCTTTTTGAAGTACTTGCTCAGATACGACTATCATTCCTCCGCCATTTTTAAATTCAGCTTCAAAAGCGGTTGCTAAATCGGTACAATAGGCACAGTCCATCGCTGTAATCATAGCGACACGTTTAGCTTTAAGTTTATTCAAAGCCACATGAGCTAACGTTTCTCCCATAAAAGCATTGTCAAAGCACGCTTGATGGATAAACGCGCCAAGTGAACCTACTCGATTGGCGGTGGCACTCGGGGTAATCATCGGTAATCCCGCTTGCTGATGAATCGGAGCGGCCAATAGTGCATGTGAAGAAAAGTTGTAACCAACAACGGCAATGGCTTCAGACGATGCCGCATTTTTTGCTACTTCCAGAACCCGCGCATCCGATGTGCCGTAATCAAATTCTTGAGTCTTTATGGTGATTTCTTTTTGATCTAGCTTTGCTTTTGCATTTTGAATAGCTAACGTGATTCCATCACGAAAGTACCCTCCAAATGGATTAGAAGAGCTTGAGCTAACTTCGCTAAAATTAGAGGCTAGGCCAATTACAATTTCTTTTGGTTTTGATATGGCCTTATCTTGAAAGAATAATAGTAAAAAAATGGCTAGAGCCGTTTTCATGCCACTACCTCAGAGCTATTTCTGGCTGAATTCGCTGGGGACTGAAAAGAAATTCTAGAATTTAAACTTTGCGAGAATGTGCCATTAACCTTAACAACACCAATAGTAGGCTTTATCAAATCATCAGCCGAACGACTTTTCTTTTGAAAAATAATATTTTTATCAGGAATCCAGCCGCATAGAGTTCGGGACATAAAAAACTCGGATTCCGTATGCTCCGTAATTGCGATAATAAAATTGATATTATTTTTTTCAAGATAGTCTGTAATTTCTTGAAGCGGCATAGAATCTCCGCCGTGCATTTTATCAAATGACAATTTTATGGTAGCGCCGGTCATTTTACATACTTCTAACAACGATTGGTTGAATGCCTCTGGCTTTAAAATCCATCGGCCATGAGTTTCAATGAAGACATTTTCTGAAAATTTAGAAGCTACTTCGACAATTGAAGCCAGGTGGGGATGTCTAGTCGGCTCGCCGCCACGGATTGATACAAGTCCTAATTTTGGTTTTTCATCACTGAATAAATTTGAAAACAGTTCCAACAGTGTTTTTTGATCAATAAACAATTCTGGCTTTTCTAGTAAAAGTTTTTCAGCACTTTCCTTAGAAACAACATTTGGCGCATAACAGCCAGGACAAATTCGATCACAAACCGAGGTCGCTTCAATAATAAGATCAGGTGAAAATTTTAAATACGAATCGATCATTTTTTCCTCACTTGTTCTTTTTGAGAGAGCCAAACACCAAAAGACACGACGATTCCACCTACCAACAGCGAAAGAGAAAATGGCTCACTAGCTAGGACGCATCCAAGAATAACAGCAGTTGGTGTCTTAATGTGCATTGTTGAAGCAAGCTCGTTCGGTGTACTTTTAATGATCGCCTTATTCCAAATAAAAAAGCAAAGAGCCGAGCATACGATGGCCAAGTAAAGCAGAGATAAAAATGATGGCCACGATGGGGCAAATAAACCACCGTTAGCTATTTCATAAGTCGAAAGTGGTAGAAGCAGTACTAGCCCAAGTAGCATTGACCAAAAAGTTAAATTTGCTGAGTCCATATAAACCGATGCCTTTCTGGTAGCAATCACCGAAAGCGCGAGAAAAAACGAGGCTGCGAGAGTTAACATCGAACCTTGAAAGAAATTAAACTCCGTCGTCGAAATAAAATTTGCGTTTGGAAAAAGAAGAACACACCCGCCAACTATTCCAAGACCGAGTGAAACAATTTTTAGAATTGAAATCGACTGTTTTAATAGCAACGCACTTAGGGCAACGACAAAAAGTGGGGAGGTCAGCATAATAGCTGCCGATAAACCTGAAGAAATGAATTTAAGACCAGTTAATTGAAGTGGATACAAAAATCCAAAACCAGAAATACTAACCATTGATATCCAAAAAAATTCACTTCGGCTCTTTGGCATTCTCAATTTTAATCCGATAAGACTAAATAACGGAGCCATAACCAAAAGGGCAACCGCAAAGCGCAGTGCTGAGGCTGTTAGCGGCCCCCAGGCCGCGAGAGTTTGTTTGGACGCCAAGAACGACGTTCCCCAAAGGATATTTGCAGCCAGAGCGAGTTGGAACCCTGAGATCTCGTGACTAGGGGAATTAGGTATCGAATGCGCATTATTAGAATAATCGGTGGGTCCGCCAATTCTGGTATTTTCGCTTTTTATCGGATTCAATGCCCCTCCAAGTCTCACTTAGAAGACAGGTATCGTGATACTCTAATAACGTCAAATAGCTGAATTTAATAAATTTGTTAAAAATCTATTGAGACTATAGTCTCAATAGATCAAACGTATTGAAATTATTGAACGATTTGTACAATTCACGTTGAATTCAATTCCATAACTGGCGTGAAAAAAATTCAATCGGTTTAAACAATTTGTAAGTACACGTTGAAAGATCGTCAAATACAAGAATAGTTCTTTCAAATTTTCAGAAAGCTTATTCCTTATTTAGCTTAAGTAAAATCTCTACAGTTGGGCATCTTTTCTAGATTCAACATTAAAAACAAAAAAATCGCCAGCGCTGCCATTTTTGCGGTAAGTTTTAATTTGAGATGCGGTTGCATCTAAAAACGATATCAAAAGTGAACACTATAGATTAAGTATAATAACCTATGCTTCCTTATTTGTTTATATACCTAAGCGCCTTAGCAGTTGATTGTATCCCAGTATTTGCCCCGCCCGCGTGGATGCTAATGATGCTCCTTATGTTTAAGTTCGATCTTAATCCTTGGGCAGTGGTAGTAATTGGAACAGCAGGTACAGTATGCGGTCGAATGATATTTTTTACTTACATAGTCCCATGGGTGGGCAAAAAGGCGGTCGGTAAGAAAAAAGAAGCCGACCTCAAATTTGTTGGGAATAAAATATTTGGAAAACGCTGGACCACATTTGTTTTCGTTTTCATTTATTCTATCTTACCACTATCGACGACGGCTCTTTTCACCGCCGCTAGCCTTGCTAAGGTAAAACGAGTTTTAATTATTCCACCATTTTTTTTAGGCAACTTAATTGGAGACGGTTTCATTATTATTTCTGGCAATTACGCGATTACGAACTTCAGTGATTTATACGAAGGTTCATTTGATTTGAAAAATATCGTGTTAATGGTGGTCGGTTTAATCGTAATGTTACTTTTTCTATTCATCGATTGGCGGGAGCTCCTTGAGAAGGAGAAATTAAAACTTAAATGGCGATTTTGGAAATAGGTGGCATTTTTTCGACGCCTATCATCATAAGACGAAACGCTGACTTTTCTTTTTTAAAATTTCGATACATATGTATAGGAACTTTTTGTGAAATGACTACACATGATTGAAACTGGTAAACCAATATTTTTCCTCGGTTCTATAAACCTTGAACGCTCTATTTCTTTTTATAAAAAATATTCGGTTTCGAGATTCATTCTAAAGATAGTTCGTGTGCACGTCTAAAGCTTGGAAAATATTCTCTTAGAATAGTGAAACTGAATTCGTTTGCTCCTTCGCCTTATACGGTTTTAGCATGGCAAGTAAAAGATTTAGAATCTGCGGCCGAGAAATTAAAAAAAAACAAAGTAAAAATAAAGAAATTTTCCCATATAAAACAGACGTCGCGTGGGATTTGGACGTCGCCAGAAAAATCAAAGGTGATTTGGTTTAAAGATCCAGAGGGAAATTTACTTTCTTTTATTAGCTCGCCGTTGAAAAAAAGTAGAAAGAGGGCCTAGGTTGGTCTAGGTGACCTCGCGTATTCTTCTAGGAGCGCCTAATTTCCATGTTCGTCGATAATTTCGCCGACTAGTTCCTCAAGAATATCCTCAAGTGCAACAAGTCCTATGTTCGCGTTGGTTTTCGAATCCTTAACGATCGCCAAATGCGAACGTTTTTCATTCAGCAACTTCATGATTTTATCCTGTTTCATTGAGGCGTCTACATAAAGCGTTTCTCTTGCAGTGCCTACAAATGCCTGATTGCTTGAGTCGTCCAGCATAGCCAATAGCGCGTCTTTCATATGTACTACACCAATTATATTCTGAAAGCTATTTTGAACAATTGGAAAGCGGGTGTACATCCGCCTTTGGGCGACTTCAAGATTCTCTTCCAAATTCCTTTCTAGAGAAAGAAACTGCACTTGATGTTCTGGAATCATAATGTCTCGAGCGCGTTTGTCAGAAAAAGTGAACGCTTGGTTAATGATTTCGGCTTCGCTTTTTGAAATAATCCCCTCGTCATGTGAGTCTTGGAGAACCATTTTTAATTCTTCCTCAGAAAGAGCTTCTTCTTCAAGTTTGTGAAAACCTAGAAGTCTTAAAATCTTATTTGCCAAAGAAGTGAAAATCCAGATGAGAGGCCTCGCAACCTTGTAGAAATAACTAAGTGGTTTAGAAATCACCAAAGTGACTTGTTCGGCTCGTTGAATCGCCATGCTTTTAGGGACCAATTCGCCGAGGACCACGTGAAGTAGAGTGATGATAAAGAATGAAATTCCTAGTGTAACTCCATGAAATTGAATGGGATTTGCCTTAACTAAATCCGGAAGCAAAAGAACGAATAAATTATAGAAACTCTCTTCACCAACCCAGCCCAATCCAAGGCTTACTAGGGTAATACCAAGTTGAGTTGCGGAAAGATACTCGTCCAACTCATCGACCATTAAAATAGAAATACGCGCAGCTGCCACGCCCTGGCCTTCAAGTTCTTTCAGTCGAGTTCTGCGTACTTTAACAATTGCAAACTCGGCGGCGACAAAAAAACCGTTTAATGCCACAAGAACAAGAGAAAGCAGGATAAATAGTAGGGTAATTGTAAAAGTGGGTGTTGGGTCTTCCATATTTTAAGTTATATCCATTTTAGTTTAAGAGCTCTTTCTAAACGCGCTTCCACTATTTCCCAGTTTATATTTTGGATAAATGCATCGATATATTTTGCCGCCGCTGCACCATAATCCATTTGATAAGAATGCTCATACATATCCATTGCAAGAAGGGGAACGGTAGCCGGAGGCGAGTGCATGTGATCCCATGACCAATAATTTTCTATGGTTTTAAAATGATAATTGTAACCTAAAATAACCCAGCCAGAGCCGCCGCCCAGGCCTTGTGCGATTTTTTTGAATTCATTTTGCCAGTTTTCGAAGCTGCCAAAATCGGAGCTGATTTTATTTTGTAAATCCGTTCCGCATTTCCCGCTACCTCCGAGATTCCCGAAATAAACTTCGTGAAGTATAACTGAACCAGTTCGCAGCAAATGTTCGCGTTTTAGCCCATTTAATATGTAAGGGGATGTGTCTTTATCCTCGATTGCTTCGCCAATTCTTTTTCTTAATCCATTGAGAGTTTTCACTGAACCCCCGTAATTATTTTCCCAATGGGATTGAATCATTTTTTCAGAAAGCCCCTGCAATTTAGTAGGATTAAAAGGTAAAGGTTTTAATTTATGTTCCAGTTCAAAAATTTTTCCTTTAATTTTTGGCGTCGCCAAGACCTTCTCTTCAGCATTTGCTGTTTTAGCTGTACCTAATAGCCATAGTGAAGCCCCGGCTGTTGCAGTTATGAATTCACGTCTTTCCATAAAAACTCCTTTGAGTTTATTTTCTTTTGAAAATATTAATACCTTTAGCAATAACCAAAAATCCTACAGTAATCGCCGTCATGCATGCGCCCGTTGGGAATGAAAATAAGAATGATGCTAAATACCCTAGAAACGCAGACGCGCCTCCAAGCAATGCAGCCATAGCAAAGCTACTATTGGAATTTTCCAAAATCAATAGCGCCGCCATCGGTGGAATGACGGAAAAACTGAATACAGGTAAGGCACCAATAGTTCTTGTACCTATACTAATAATCACACCTAACGATATAAGTAAAAAAAATCTTAAGATTCCGACGGGGTATTTTAGAGTTTTGGCCATAGAGGGATCATAGGATATAAAGAGGATATCTTTTCTTAGCCAAATATGAACAAGTAAAATAGGTAAACAAATCATAGCTAAAACTAAAAGATGTTGCGTATCGACCGCAACCGCATTTCCAAAAAGAACGTTAGCAACATCATGTGCTCCTTGAGCTACACGATCACCTATTAAAAGCAATCCCGCAGTTGCGGCAAGATATACGGCACCAATAAGAGACTCAATCGATTTCGAACGATCGCTAATTTTTGCTTGGGTATGCCGAGCCATCACCAAGGCAAATGATCCCGTAAGAAGAGTGGCCAATACTAACGGGAGGATATCTTCGGAATGATGAAGGGGATGAAGAATATCAATATTCACTAGGAGAAATGCGGTCATTACACCTAGACTAGATACCTGAGACATAGCAGCTGATACAAACACAATTCTATGAAGAATAACGTAGATCCCAATAAATCCACATACGATTCCTAGTAGGATAGAGGCCATTACGGCATTTCCCCAAAATTCCCACGATGAAAAAAAGAAATTTAATTTTTCCATCAAAACAAATCTCCATTCCGAATGCCAATAACTGTGGATGGGGATCCAATAAATACTCTTTGCTTATTACGATCAAGCAACACGACTTGATCAGATACCTTTCCGACAAGTTCAATGAAGTGGTTTACCATAAGCACAGCCGAGTGATGAGTTTTGGCAAGGCTTAAAGTCATTTCGATTGTTTCTTTGGCTCCGCTTTCATCCATTGAAGCTGTGGGCTCATCAAGGACTAATATCTGCGGCTCTGTGCACAAAGCCCTGGCAAGTAAACAGCGCTGCTGTTCGCCTCCTGAAAGAGTTCTGAATAGACGCCGCCGAAGATGGGTAATACGGGTCGAATCGATAGCGGCATCTATTTTAATTTTGTCTTCAGAGTTTAATTTTCTTCCGACACCACGCAAGCCATATCGTCCAGTCTCAATTAAATCTATCACGCGAATGGGATAGATAGGATCCATTGCTTCTCGCTGAGGAACATAACCGATGCGAGTTTGTTCTGCTAATTCTAATTCTCCTCCGTGTAGTGGCACCAACCCTAACAATGATTTCAAAAGTGTAGATTTACCTGATCCATTGTGACCGATAATACAAGTAACTTGGCCAGGTAGAAGATCAAAAGTAATTGGCGGCACCACGCGTGATCCATGATAGCCGATCTCAAGATTACGAGCTCTTAGAAGTGGTCCTATTTTTTCTGGGTTTAGCATTGTCATTATTATTTCCAATTGTTACATTTTTTTTGCAGCGAGCTTATGTACGATCTCATCAAATACATTGATGTAAGTTGTAGCGTCGCTACTGCCTTGAACTTCAGTGGGTAACTGAAGGAATGTAGCGCCTACAAACCGAGCCACGTCTTCGGCATTCCCCTTAGGGTAATAGGGTTCAATCAGCACAAATTTTACTTTTTTTTCCCGGGCCAGTTGAGAGAGCTTTACGATATGGTCAGGAGCGGGCGGCACGCCCGGCTTGGGTTCAACATAGCCAACTTCATTTAATCCGGCCCAATCAGAAAAGTAAATCCAACTGCGATGGTAAGTGATAATAGGTAGGTTCTTAAGGTTAGCTAAAGTTTTTTCCCAAGTGATAATTTTTTTTGTAAGGTCCTGAGAAAAAGATTCTGCCCGCGTTTTAAAGATACTTGCCTTGGACGTATCGATTTTACCAAGGCGCTCGGCGATGGCTTTGGCTACTAATATTCCATTACGCGGATCTAACATGAAATGGGGATTACCTCCGGGGTGAACGTCTCCTTGACCTCTATTAATTGCAGTCTTCGAAATTTCTTTAAGTACAACTAATGTTGAGGCATCAAGATCTCTTTCACCGCCGGTTTGAATTTTTCCATTTCGTGCACCAGTGAGTAGTGGAGGCAGCCAACCATCCTCAAGACCGAGCCCCGCTCGAATTAGGAAATCGGCTCGATTAAGTTTTAAAATCAAATCGGGTTTAGGATCAACAAAATGAGGGTCTTGGGTACCCTTAATTAAAGCACTTACCTCCACCTCTTCGCCGCCAACGATACTCGTAATGTCAGCAAAACTAGGTAACGTGGTGACGACCTTAATTTTTGCTTGTCCATAGACATTGAAAATTAAAATAAAAATTAAAAAATTGAAATTTACTTTCATAGATTATCTCCTTCTAAAATTTGTGAGCCCCATGGGCTCCCATAAGGAACTCAAGTTGTAAGTGAACCGCATGCTGAGCATTTTGCCAAGACTCAGGCTTGTCATAATCATATTGCAGACGCAGCTTGCTGAACTCGCTGGGGTAAAAGGTCACTACCGGAGACACGCGACTTCGCCCGGATATATCCCGATCTGGATATTTACCTGTCGCTGTATCTAGCTCTGTGCCGGGCGACGTATTAGGAGCGTCTTGCATTTTGGCGCTGACCCAATCATAACGTAATCCAATCATCCATCGCTGAAGCTCCTCCCCCAATCGATAGTTGAGTTCAGAATACCAACCCCAATCATTTGGTGTCGCGCTTTCTAAACCATAATCACGTCTAATTATCTCTGATTGCAGCGAGATAAACGAAACCGAATTCGGGTTTCGGTACTTAATATATATATCCGCTCCTTTTATGCGAGTTATGTCTCTGTGATAATTCGTCTCATTTGGTCCTTGCACATAGCTCCCTGCGATATTTATAGACAAAATATCTGTTAGAGAAAAATAGTTATTCCATTTTAAAAGAGTTAACGAATCCCCCGTCGTTTTCATTTTACTTTCCGACAAAAAACTGACAGCGGTCTCTCCATTAGAGTTTTGAGAAGAAAGAATGAATTCTGAATACCATGGAAGCGGACTCAGCCAAGACAATTGTACGCCAGGGTTTCTAAGACCGTCGCCACCAAAAACGCGGCTAATAATCAGTGGCTTATTAACATAGTTCCAAGAATGGGGATGAAACGTATTGTGGCGTCCAAAAGACGTGAAAAATTGTCCCGCTTTTATTTGCAAATTCCAGGGAAGATCGAGTGATGTAACATAGGCTTCCTCGATCTCTATCTTGGTTTCGCCGTTTTCAGGGACAAGAACTAGATTAGCGTCCCCACGTAAATAGGGATCAATTACCGAACCCAATGTAAGTTCTATTTGTTGGGTGTTAAAGCCACTTTGTTTGGGGTCATGACCTCCGCTAAACAAGAGTGGTTCCCCCGTGTCATATTGGGAGAAACTAAATAGACCTATTAAACTAATATCAGGGTTCATTATTTTTGCAGAATTTCCTGAAGAAACTCCTGCAGGCAGCGATGGCGATGCTAATACCGGAGTCGGGTTTAAATCATTTTGTGCCAAAGATTTTTTACAAACAGTGATGCATAAGATTAACGAAAAAACGAAAACCTGATTTAAGTTTTTATCAAACATAAACGTCTCCTAGTGAAGTTGGAAAAGAAAAATGCGGAGGTGCTAAAAAAATGAGTTAGGAATCTAGCAAATACTAGAAGGGTTCAGTAAAGGCGGTCCTCTTGCCCAAGAAGAGGAATAGAAATCAGATAATGAAATTGTAAAAATAAGATGAATACCAGGGGAACGAAAGAGATTGTTGGAAACGACAACGGAAATTTTACTTGCTAAGTAATTAAATTGAGTCTTGGCAATACATAAAGGACAATCCAGATCCGTACTTGAAGTATCTGACTGGCTCTGATTATCATCGTTTTGATGAGAGTGATGAGAATGAGTTTCGGACTTTGCTTGATGAAAAAATTCATGAATCGGTAAATAGGTGGTTTGAACTGAAAAAACTAAGACAACGAAAAACCAAAAATGTTTTACGAAATTTTTTGAAAAAAAGTTTTCTTGCGTTCTACGTCTCACAACCACCTATTCTTTAGCATGGCTAGAGGGTATATTCAAAACACCATGAGCAATGCGCAATGTTAAGACCATTTATATTATTAGCATTCTTATTTTTTCTCTTATTGGGGGCATATCAAAGGTTTCATTTGTTTTTTTCCATTCGAATCGCTGACCTCGACATACATATCAGATTCGATCTGAAATCCAGTTGGCGGCGAAATAATAGAAATGTCTTCTGATAGTACTTTTAGTACCGGCGCTTGGGCCACCATAGTTGTTACACAAGATTCTGTCGAGTTGCCTTTACTAGCATAGACTTTAGTGCATTTCTTTTTGAAAATATCAACGAAGTCTCCTTCCTTAACATGTGGTGAGCCAATGTTAGCCTTTATGCCTTCTGGGATTTCGGTCTTTTCCTGTCTGCCTAAAACTCTGTGGTAGTGGGCGCAACCTAGATCAAATAGAACCATGCCGAGTAGAACTAGTAGCAAACTTTTTGTCTTCATACGTACTCCTTTTTAGTAGGGAAGTTTCATTCCTTTTCCCCGTTTTCTTTTTGTTTTTAAATGTCTATTTTTATTTTTTTTCGTCGATGAGTGAGGCTTTAGCCAGAGAAAAATAATTAATGCAGCGAAGGCTACTATCCCCATTACTAGCACTCGCGGATCGTAAACGTTTTTAAATCTGATAACATGAGTATGGGTTTTGTTTTCCTCACTTGCAAATAGTAGACGACTAACGAAAATAATTGGAATTGCAGGGTTAAATTTAATTGGCAGGAAGGTCTTATTCATAAAAATTCTTTTCACTAAGCATATCTGCAATTTTGAACTGGTTAAGTTGTCCTACGACCCCTTACGAGCCGTAGGATTTGCGGAAATTATTTTCCCGAATAGTTTGAACCGTTTAATTTGCCGCCGTTTAAAGTAACCCAAACGTGAAGAGTTTGTTCATCTTTAGATTTCGATTTGTCTTCATATTTCAAAACGAATTCTTTTCCGTTGGCAGACTCCTCGATACTCTTTAATGTTCCGCCAGCCCATGACTTCTTCTTCTCGTCTTTTTCGGCAACTTTCGCCACAATTGCAGCAGCTGCTTTTTCCACTTCTGCTTTTTTACATTTAGATTGATCCTCGCATGTCACAACGACGGGGCGAGTATCCGGCGCGTGACCTTCTGGACCGTGCGCAAATGCAAAGTTAGTTGTTAGTAAGGACGCTATCACCATAAGAATTGTTTTCATTTTTTCTCCTTTGTTATGGTTATTGTTTAATTAATTATGAATATTTATTTCTTCGGCCTTCATATCCTCATGAACATGATGGTGATCATCTTTGTTTAGTGGGAATGCATCGGGGTCAGATGTGTGCCAGAAGCCGTGGAACTGCATAAAAAATAGAAATATACCGCCAGCTATCAAGCCCACATTGGCTGCATAGGCGAATTTGGCAAATGACTGAGCTTTTCTCCAGCCGCTCAGAACTATAAGCATCGCTGTAAGGGCAACGATTTGACCAACTTCAACACCGACGTTGAAAGATAAAATTCTGAAAAGCATTTGCATCTTGTCATCGCCTAGCGGCAACTGTTGAAGCCGTGTGGACAAACCAAATCCGTGAATTAAACCAAAGGCAAAAACCATTGTCAGAAGGCTGGGAGCCTTCCAATCAAAATATTTTTTAAAACCATCGATGTTTTCAAATCCCTTATACATTACGCTGATTGCGATAACGGCATCGACTAGATAGTAATTCGCCGTGATTTTGAAAAATGTGGCAAATACTAAAGTTATACAATGGCCAAAAGTAAATACGCTAATGAATTTCACGATATCTTTAAATGAGGTTAAAAAGAAAATTACCCCAAAAATAAATAGCAGGTGATCGTATCCCGAAAGCATATGAGTTGCACCTAACCATATATACCGCAAATAACCGCCATCTAGCATAGCTTGCTTGTCCGCAGCCGAAATTCCATGCGCCCACAGCTGCGGACTTGCTATCACAGAAAATAGAAAAAATAGTAGTTTCACTTTACGTCTCCTTTAAATTAAGTTCGCTCAGGTCATGAGTTTTCATGTATTTATCAAATGTTAAATAAAGAGCAGGAAGTATCAATAATGTAAGTAATGTCGAGGAAACAATTCCACCGATCACCACAGACGCCAGTGGCTTTTGAACCTCAGCCCCAATGCTGGTTGAAAGCATCATCGGCAAAAATCCAAAAATATCTACAAGTGCCGTCATCATCACAGGGCGCAATCTTAATAGAGCTCCCCGAGTAACGATCGTCCGGGAATCTAATCGCTCTTTCCTAAGGTCGTTAAAGTAGTTCATCAACACGACCCCATTTAAGACGGCAATCCCTGATAAGGCGATAAACCCAACTCCAGCTGTAATACTAAATGGAAGACCGTTCAGCATCAGTCCTAGAACTCCACCAACGAGAGCCATCGGTACACACGCGAAGATAAGAAGTGTTTCGCCGGCACTCTTAAACGCTGCATAGATCATCATTAAAACCAATAGCAATGCCAGAGGCGCTAAAACGATCAAACGTGACTTTGCTTCTTGGAGATTTCTAAATGTTCCTGTCCATTCGATGTAGTAACCCTCAGGTAGCTTAATCTGGGCTTCAACCGCTTTACGAGCATCATTTACAAAGCTCTCGGTATC
>Ga0075163_10001455_pt1 | contig 31937 bp, 22 predicted proteins | sample JI1023141ADNA_FD_71478 | JGI IMG/M metagenome (GOLD analysis project Ga0075163, IMG submission 71478) | Wastewater effluent complex algal communities from Wisconsin, to seasonally profile nutrient transformation and Carbon sequestration -... | ecosystem: Engineered > WWTP > Effluent > Algae...
GCCTGGCACGTCGCGATGTAGGTGATGTAGTGGTAGTTCCCGCGATATAGCGAGTGCATCCACCAGCGACCGCTGACGCGCTGTTCCTTCTTGAGCCATGCGATGCCGCGCTGGATGCGCTCGTCACTCGCGGGCACTCCGCTTTGGCGCATGAGCACGATGGCAAAGGCGGTCATGTAGGCATCGCTCTCGGGTTTCGCCGCGTCGGGCAGGCTGGCGATGAGCTTGAGTACGGTGTCACTCATCTTGTAGTGCCAGTCATTAACGGGCGACATGTCCCGCGTGCTCCATCCGCCATCGGCGTGCTGCTTGGAGGAGAGCAATGCCAGCGCGGCCTCTCGCTCGGCCTGCGGCACGATGTCTGGCATGTAGTGCCCGAGTTGCAGCTTCAGCACGCGATCGTAGTCGTTCTTGGGCTTCGCGTCGCGTAGCCACGCTTTCATCTTGTCGATGCGGGCGAGGAGTTCGCTGTCCTTGAGTGCGGCGAGCCATCCCGGAGCGGCGGTGATGGCTCGCACGGCTTGGAGCGTGAGTTCAAAGTCGGTCGTGATGTGTGGAATCTCCACCTCGCCGAAGCTGACGAAGGCGCCGCTCGCCGACTGGCGCGTGAACATCTCGCGCAACGACCGATCCGTGTGCTCGGAGAGTTTTCCTGTGACGTGCTTGTCCCACTCCGCGAGGCCCATCGAGCGCCAGAGACTGGTCCATGAGCCGCCGTAGTACTTGTGGCCATCCTTCTCCGTTTCCTTCTGCGGCTTGATCTCGGCAGGCACTCCCTTGATGAAATCGGCGAGCACTTCCTCATTCGGTTTGCCGAGCAGCGGAGTCAAAGCAGGGCGCTCGCTGAGATACGGTCCCGTGGTGTGGCAGTTGATGCACGTCTTCTCTCGCACCCAGGAGATGGCTCCGTCGTTGAGATATTGCGCGGCAGCTTTGACCGTGGCCTCATTGAAGGCGGCGACCTTTGCCTCGACGGCCGTGGGGATCGTGATGGCGATGCCGTCGGTTTTGTATTGGAACTCGGGCTTGGGTTTCGCCGCATCAGCCGCGAGAGCCTGGGATGCGGCGAGGACAATGACGGCAGTCAGATGGGCGCTGTGCTTCATGCGCAACAGTACGCGGAGACCGACTATCATTCTTCCATGCGATGCCTTTCCATCTCCGGGGACGATTCACGACCGCGCGCTTAATTTCGGCTTCCTCTCGGGTCAAAACGAGATTAAATCCGCGCCTCCCGCACCATGCCGTCCGACCGTCCGCTTTTCTCCGCATTCCCCCACGAAGACTATCTCGCGCACCAACCCGAGATCGATGCCGCCGTGCAACGGACGCTCGGAGGCAACAGCTACATTCTCGGCGGCGAGGTTTCGGCGTTTGAACAAGAGTTTGCGGACTACACGGGCACGCGCCACTCCATTGGCGTGGCGAATGGCACGGACGCGATCGAGCTGATCCTGAGAGCGCTGGGGATCGGTGCGGGGGCGAAGGTGGCTGTCCCCTCGCACACAGCCGTCGCGAGTGCGTCGGGCATCTCGCGAGCGGGAGCGGCTCCTGTCTTCGTGGACATTGATCTTGAGACCTTCACGCTCAGCCCCCAGTCGCTGCAACGACTCCTGGAGTCGCCTCATGGCAAAGACGTGCGCGCTGTGTTGGCCGTGCATCTTTACGGTCACCCAGCGGCGTGGGAAGAGCTGTCGGCCATCGCGCAGAAGTACAATGTCGTGCTCATTGAAGATTGCGCACAGGCGCATGGCGCGACGCATCACGGCCGGAAAGTGGGCGGGCTCGGGCGCGCGGCTGCGTTTAGTTTCTATCCCACCAAGAACCTCGGTGCCATCGGCGATGGCGGCGCCATCACCACCAATGACGCTGATCTCGCCGACCGCATTCGCGTCATCCGCCAATACGGTTGGAAGCAGCGCTACATCAGCGAGTGTGAGGGCGTGAACAGCCGGCTGGACGAGATCCAGGCCGCGATCCTGCGGGTGAAGCTCCGCACGTTGGCTGCAAGCATCCGCACACGCCGGGAACTAGCTGCGCACTACAACGAAAAGCTGTCCCTTTGCCCTGATGTCGTGGTGCCCGACACGTGCGCAGGCTGCGAGCACGGTCGCCATCTTTACGTCATCCGCGGCACTCGGCGGGATGCGCTCATGGCGCACCTGTCCGCGCGGGGCATCCCCGTTGCGCTGCACTATCCGGCGGCTGTGCATCAGCAGCCCGCCTACCAACACGTCACTGCAATCTCGCCACCGCTGACGAACACCGAGCTGGCTGTTTCTCAGATTCTCACGCTTCCGCTGCATCCGTATCTCCAGCCCGATGCCGTGGACGCCGTGTGCGACGCCATCGCCGACTTCAGCGCCTAACCGCCATGCTGGCCCACGAATACGACACGATGCGCAATGTGGAGGACACCTACTGGTGGTACCGTGTGCTCCGGCGCATGACCACCGCTGCCACCATCCGCCATCTTCCTCGCGCATACGGCGCAACGATCCTGGATGCGGGATGCGGCACGGGCGGCACCCTTGATGCGTTGCGCTCCACCGGGAACGGATGGCGGCTGCACGGTTTTGATTTCTCTCCGCTCGCGGTCGCGCTCTGTCACTCTCGCGGATTTGCGGATGTGAAGACGGGCAGCGTCAATGAGGTGCCGGAGGCGGACGCATCATTCGACGTCGTCATTAGCATGGACGTTCTCTGCTGCGATGGCGTGGATTACCGAAAGGCTCTTCTCGAGTTCCACCGCGTGCTGAAGCCTGGCGGCATCCTCATCATGAATCTCCCAGCGTTTGCGTGCCTTCGCGGCAGGCATGACGTGGCTGTCGCCTCCGTGCATCGATTCACCACCGGCGAGGTGCGCGGCCTGCATCAGGCGGCGGGGCTCGTGCCTGTGTCCATCCACTATTGGAATGCCTGGCTCTTTCTCCCCATCCTCGTCTGGCGGCAGATCACACGCCGCAGCGCCATGAAGCAGAGTGAGTCGGAGGCCGAGTCCGACCTCTCGCCCCTCCCTGCCCCGATCAATGGTCTGCTCACCGCCGCGAGCACCATCGAGTCGTCGCTGTGCCGCCTGTTGAAGCCACCCTTCGGCACGTCTGTCTTTTCCGTGGCGCGAAAGCCGGATTCAATCTAATTGAAGTCGATGCCGTTCTCAGCCAGCCAGCCGCTAGTCAGCTTTGTCGTGCCGCTCTACAACACGGGCGCGGCTCTCGGCAAGCTCCTGGATGCCTTCCGCTCCCTCCCCATCGAGGGCGGATGGGAACTCGTGCTCGTCAACGACGGCAGCCCCGATGGCACCGGCGACCGCGTGCGCCCATTGCTCGCCTCAATGCCCATCCCCGTGACCTTCGTGGACATGGCGCGAAACTTCGGCGAGCACGCCGCTGTGCTCGAGGGCTTCCGCCACGCCCGTGGGCAATTCGTCATCAATCTTGACGACGACCTCCAGAACCCAGTCTCCGAGGCGCTCAAGATCCTCGCGCACATGCAGGCCAGCCAGTGCGAGGTTGTTTACACTTGGTTCGAGGAAAAGAAACACCACTGGATGCGCAATGTCGGCAGCTCGCTCACCTCCTTTTGCGCCACGCTGCTGCTCGACAAACCACGCGACCTCTACCTCTCGTCCTTCCGCGGGCTCCGCCGCGAGCTGGTCGAGCGCATCATCACCTACCGCGGCCCCTATGCCTACATCGACGGCCTCATCCTCGGTGCCACCAATCGCATCGACCGACTGAAGGTGGACCACGCCGAGCGCGAGGACGGCCAGAGCGGCTACACCCTGCGCAAGCTCGTCAGGCTGTGGATGAACATGTTCTTCAACTTCAGCATCCTGCCCCTCCGCCTCGCCAGCATGATGGGCCTCGCCCTTTGCGCGCTCGGCGGGCTCGGCCTCGCCGTCGTGCTCGGCGAGCATCTCTTCGCCAGTCGCACCACTTCGGGCTGGGCATCGCTCATGGCTTCCATCTCCCTCTTCTCAGGTGCCCAGCTCATGATGCTCGGTGTCATCGGTGAGTATGTGGGCCGCGCCTACCTCACTGTCTCTGGGAAACCCCAGTCACTCGCCCGTACCATCCACGTCCACACCCCGGCCGACTCGTGAATCAAAGCCAGCCCTCCATCGCCATTCGTGACTCCGTGGTCAAGGGCGTACGCATCTACACGATGCGCACCATCATCGACACCCAGCGTGGCAATCTCACCGTGGGCGAGTTCGGCTCCGAGCTGCCCTTCTTGCCAAAACGCTACTTCCTTACCTACCAGGTTCCCGGCGAGACCACGCGCGGCGAGCACGCCCACATCCAGTGCCACCAGTTCCTCATCTGCGTGCGCGGCACCTGCGCCGTCATTGTCGATGATGGCTGCCAGCGCGAGGAGTTCGCCCTTGGCGATCCCTCCGTCGGCATCTACGTTCCCCCGATGGTCTGGGCCACGGAGTACAAGCATTCTCACGACTCCACCCTCATGGTCTTCGCCTCCGACCGCTACGACCCCAATGACTACATCCGAGACTACGACGAATTTCTTCGTCACATCCAGTCGTCGGACGCCGCTCATCAATCGTAAGGACAAAAGTCGCACGACGCACCACCGTCCCAGCCAACATCGAACCACCCGCATGAGGGGAATAGCACTCCATGTTCAAAGAGATCATCGTTGAAGCCCTCAACGAGCCGCGGGGAGATCGCCTGATCCTGCCGACGACGAGGCCGCCGCGCCTTGTGCGTGTGGTCGTAGTAGCCACTGCGCGACACTTCAAGAGTCTGGAACATGTCGGTGAGGCGATGAGTGTTGCCCGGGCGCGAGATCATGGCGCGGCGATGGGGGATGTCTGGCCGACAATGGCCAAGCTTTTTTCAAAATGTCGCGCTGAATGGTGACATGGCGCAGATCGGCCTGGGGGCGGGCAACCTCCGCCGCGAGCGCTACGGGGCCGCGTGCCTTTGGCCATCAGGCTGACGGCCTGCTCTTTGAAGGCTTCGTCATGCATCGAGTGCTGCACGCTGAGCTTTTTATTCTCGGGTTCTTTCTTCATGGGACACGGTTCCTATACCAGTTGGTTTTCGTGTCCGCGAATTCGGGCTAGGCTCATAAAACGGATGCAACTCATTCACCAACACAAAGACATCCTTGTGTCCCGTGCGCCCCACGGATCATCTTGAGGAAACCAGCATTCCCTGTCAGGCGTCGCCCCTATCCCTTTCGTTATTGTCTACCACCCCCAATTACTGAGTTCTTCCAAGAGCGCGACTCCGCTTTCGGGATTGTTTGAGGGCCTTGAGAGCGCTCATGCGATGCATGCTTCCGCTCTATCTCTCTCGAATGCCCTATGGAGGTGAATTGATCTTCACGCGCAAGAAGCGGGGCGCGGCAGGTGCGATGACCACGGTATCCTTGACAGTGAGTAGCGTGTGGTCGGAAGCGTCCACGGCGGAGACGACGTTTGCCGCACCGAAGCCATCGGCTGTGGTCCAGATGGGCGTCCAGACAGCGCCGACCAGATTGGGCGTAGCCTCGACGGTGAAGATGAGGTTGGTGAACTTGCGTACCTTGAAGGTGATGGTGCCCTTTTGATCGGGCCCGACGGTCTGCGTTCCCGGCGAGAGCGAGGTGTGCTCGCTCTCGTCCGTGGGACCAGTGAGGAAGGCAAACTCTTCGAGATTCGTGTCGCCGTCGCCATCCGCGTCGTCAGCAGGCCCGTCCTTCCCGACAGGCAGGCCCTGGGAGCCAGCCCAGGCACCAAAGGTGGTTATCACGGTGACGTCGAACGTGAGCGGGGTGAGCAGCGTGTTGCCATCCAAGTCGGTGGCCTGGACGCTGACGCTGGAAACACCCGGGGCAAGGGCTATCAATTGCACAGAGGTGGCATTGGTGACGGCGGATACCGCGGCGGCGTTCGTGTTGCCGCTCACGGAATAGGCCAGCACGGGGACGGTGGCGGCCACGTTGTTGATGCGCAGAATCTTGGCGGAGTCGATGGAGGACGGGGCGGTGGGATTGGTCGTATTGGTAGGCAGCGCGGTAAACGTGGTGCTCGCGCCGTCCAGAGTGACCGCATAGTTCGGAGCATTGACATTGCCCGAGTCAGGCGGCAGGGGCAGGTTGTTCAGCGTTCCGGTGAGCAGGGCCTGGGACGAAGCGGAAACGCGACCGAAGACGGTGAAGCCTTCGTTTTGGAAATCGAGGTTGGCGCCGTTGTCAGCGAGATTGAAGAAGAAATCGGTCGTGGCGCTGTTGGGGTTGCCCGGCAGCTTGGCCATGGCGATGGTGCCCGTCACGTTTGAGATGCCCGGTTCGTTGGCCACGGCGGCCAGTTTTGGTACGGTGACGAAGGCATTCGCGGCGGCACCGACGGCCGTGCTGGATTTGTAAGCGCCCCCTTGCAGGATGAAGCCCTGAACCAAGCGGTGAAAGATGGCGTTGGTGTAGCCATTGGCAGCGTTGTTCAAGTAGGCGCGGAAATTGGCCACCGTCTGGGGAGTCGCGGTGTCATTGAGGATGATCGTCAGGCTCCGGCCCGACGGTGTGCCGTCGGCGGCGGGGATGTCGAGGCGGACGGCAGACTCGGAATCCAGATCACTGATCAAGGAAGTCAGAGGTATCGACGCCGACGAAGTGCCGCCGAGGGTGAGCGTCTGCGCGGCAATGCCGCCGCTGGCGGCCGGTCTGGCCGGGCGGTAGATGGGACGCAGATGGAGCGTGTAAGCGCGCGTCCAGCCATTCGACCATTGGACATTGAGCGTGCAGGCGAATGCGCCATGCGCCGTGGGCGTGCCCGAGAGGGTCCGCGTCGGCGCGTCATAGCCGAGGCCGGGAGGCAGCGTGCCTGACACGCTGGTGGAGGTGACGGTGCCCTGCCCCTCGGTGAAGACAAAGCTGTGCGAGAAAGCATCGTTCACAAACAGCGGCGGAGAGAGATCCGAGTTGGTGCCGTCTTTGGTCGTGGCGGCGGCGGTCGCGGCGGCAGTCTGACTGGAATCCGAGATGGCGAGCACCTGGAAGCTGTACGCCGTGTTCGGCAGGAAGGGGTTGTTAAATCCACTGTCCTCACCCGTCGCCTGAAAGGACGTCGAGTTTGGCGCGAGCGTGGCGCAGACTTGATAGGAAGCGGTGGCGCTCTTCTTGCACCGCACGATGTAGGCCGTCTCCACGCTGGAATTGTCAGTCCAAGCCAGGTTCACCCGGCGATCATCCAAGGCCGTGGCGGTGAACCCGGTGGGCGCATTGAAGAGCGTAGTGGCAGTGACGATGTTGGAGAGCGGGGATTCGATGTCATTCGGCGTGGCGGTGAAGGCCGCGATGACAGCGAATTCAAGCGCCGTGCCCGGCGGCAGATTGGTGACGCCAAAGCTGGTCGCATTGGCCGCAGTGGTGCCGAGCAGCGTCCATTGGGTGGCACCCACCGCCCGGCCGAGTACCTGAAATTTGCTTTCCGCGGACGAGTTGTCTACCCAGGTGAGATTTACGGCGGATTCACTGACAACCGGCGCCGCCACAAGACCGGTAGGAGCATGGAAGGTATTGATCGTGGCTTCGTTGGAGAACGAAGAAGTGACCTCAGCCGAGGAGCCATACGTCGCGCGCACCCGGAAACGAATCGTGCCGGGAGTGCCGGTGGCGATGTTCGTGACGCTGGTGGTGTTAGCGGCATAGTAGTTGAAGTTCTGCCAGTCATTCAGGCCGCTGTCAAAATACTGAACCTCGTAGTTGCCCTCCGCGTTGGAGTTGTCCGTCCATGCGAGGTTCACATGCGTGTCGTCGGGTGCCGTCGCGACAAGGCCGGAAGGTCCGGTGAAAGTCGTGGTGATGGTGAGCGGCTCTCCCACCCAGAGAGTCGAGGTGGTCGTGGCTCCGCTCGTCTTGCTAGCGCGTACTTGAAACTGATAGGTGGCGTTCGGCTTGCCGACGGCACCGCCCAGGTTGGTGGTGGTCACATTCCACGGCACCTGCTCGACGAGCGAGAGTGCGCCCGTGGTGCCTTCGCGGAACTGGATGTCGAAAACATCCTCGGTGGTCGAGTTGTCCGTCCACGACATTTGAAAGCCGGCGTCTCCCGAGCGCGAGCCCGTGAAGTTTGACGGTGCGTCAAACGTCTGCACGGCTGTCGTCGTCACGGTGACGAGCGGATTCACACTGGTGGAGCCCCCCGTAAAGGACGTGGCTGCATTCACGGTGCGGTGGCCCCAGAGTTGGATCGCATAGGTCGTGCCCGGCAGGATTGTGGTTCCCGAGGGGCCGATGTCTTCGAGGTCGGCGCTGGTGGCGTTCAAGTTGGTCAATCCGTAAAGTCCAGCCTGCCCCACCCCGTTGATGGCAAAATTGTAGCCGTAACCGTCTTCCGTGGTGGCGTTGTCCGTCCACTTGAGCCGGATGTGAGTCGCCTGCGAGCTCTCCACCTGCAATCCCGTGGGCATGTTGAACGTGGCGGGCGTGAGCGTGGTGAAGGTGACGGTGGCCGAGGCGGTCGAATACTGGAGCGTGCCGCCGCTTCCCAGATTGTTATAGGACCTCACCCGCGCCTGATAAAGCGTGCCTGCGGCCAACTGGTAGGCCGGTTGATCCGAGCGGCTGAGCAGTTCCCTTGTCGCGGCAGTCCCGGTGGTTTCCGTGGCAGTGGACGTGCGCAACGTATGCGGAGTGAATGTGCCGGAGGCCACCGTGCCGATGTCGAGTTGGAAGCCCGCCTCGTCGGCGGAATTGTCCGCCCACGTCAGATAAACGCGATCAGCGGCGACCACAAAGGCCTGCACATTGCTGGGCGCCACCGGCAGGACTGCCGTCACGGTGGGGGGCATGAGCAGCGCAGCCGCCCCCAGCACGACAAACGAATACAAGCTCGAAAAATTGGATCGCGGGTTCATTGGAAGAGGGGAGGGCCGGGAGTAATAGTTTTGAAATATATCACAGTCAAATTGGCGGGACGCCTTGTTCGCAGAGCCGCAGGTGCTAGGCTGCGGCAGAGCACACCCATCCAGTGGACAATGCCTACTCAATCCCGTTCAACCGGGCGCGATGTTTCGCCCATGAACCGCCCATCCGTGTTGCGACCGCCCCGCCGCCAATCTTGCGCTCAGGAGTCGCGGCAAACCTTTGCATCAGATCACCCTTTGGCTCGGGTCTCCGCCAAATGAGCGCGCGCCATTTCGAGCAGCCGCGAGATTTTCTTGGAACCGAGCTTGGCACCTAGGCGAAACCAGCCGGACTCAACGCATGTACGACTCATTGAGTCGAGTTTGGCGGAATAGTCCGAGCCATCCCATTTGCCGACTTTCCGGCAGAAGCCAAACGTCATGCCCGCCCTGACCCACGCGGACTGCAACAACTGCTGCTGAAATTTCGTCGTCCGCTTGGCAAGTACCATCTGTTCTTTCTCCATCTCCCGCCGCGCCACCGCTGCCTGCGCACTGGATTTCCCCTTGGCTGCCCTCAACTCCGCCTCGGCGGCTTTTTGCTCGGCCGCCGCCGCCAGTTGCCGCGCCTCCATCACACGCTCTCCCGCCAGCCTGACCGACTCGGCGGCGGCGGCTAGTTGCGCCTGGACTTCGATCTCGCGCTTCTCCGCCGCTTCACGCGCCGCGGCCAGATCTCCTGCGAAACGCGCTGCCTGCTCCTCGAGCGCCGCCACGCGGTCGTTGAGTTTTTCGGATGGCTTCGGAATGTAAGTCATGTGAGGTTGCGGGGTTGCGCCGGGCTTGGTGATCACGGCGTTGATCTCAAACGCTTCGTAACGGTCCTTCAACACAGCCGGCAGGAGGAATTGCTGCTGGCTTTTCGGAACCTCGTCGAGCAATTCACGAAGCAGCACCTCCTCACGGTCGGAAACCGGACGCCGCCTTCGCACGTTCCACACCATGTAGCCGGAAACCGTTGTCTCCAGAACCTTGCAGCCCAGCGTCTTCTCGAAATGCAGGCGCATGGAGGGCACGTCAAAGGTGCGCATGTGAACGAATTCATACGGGTAGTCCGGCTGGAGGTAGCCGGACAGATCCTCCTTGTGCGGGGTTCTGACAATGAGAACCCCGTCGGGCTTCAGGACGGAAAGGATGCGTCTGCAGGCGTCGGAAAGGTCGAACACATGCTCTAGCACGTCCGTGCAGACCACGATGTCGAAGCTCCCTTCGGCATAGGGCATGTCCTCGATCTTGCTGTAGCACACCTCGATACCGCCCATCTCCCGCAGCGTCTTGAGATAGCCGAAAGAAATGTCCATCCCATGCCGGTCAAGCTCCGGAAAACGGGAGAGCAGTCGGCCGAGTCCCACGCCCACATCGAGAATGGCCAGACCGGGACGGGCGTGCTTCTCGATGAGTTCAGCAGTCGAGTCCTCGGTCTGCAGCCAGATATACTCGGGTATCCAGGGGTTCTCTCCGGTCTTGTTGAAATGGCTGAGGTGGTCGCCGGAGATGCGCTCGTAGTTCTTCGTATACTCGTCCATCGGCGAGAACACAGGGATGCCGTCCCTAGTCTCAATCGGCTGGCGCGAATAGTAGGTGGCCATGAGGAAATCGGTCTATCGCGTGGTCGCGCCGAGGGCCAGCATGGCGGCGTGCTTGTCGATACATCGCTGGATGCGGGGGAGGTTCTCCTGGGTCCAGCGCACGGTCTGCTCCAGTCCGACGCGCCACTCGGTCTTCACTTCAAATCCCAGCTCTTCTCGCGCCTTCGTTGGGTCGCCAAAACGGCAGCCCGACTTGTCCCACTCACGCCGGGGCTTGTAGTCGAGCGGTGTCGCATTGCCTGTGAGTTCGTTGATGGCCTTGGCCAGTTCCAGGATCGTCGTCTCTTTTCCGCTCGCCAGATTGTACACGTCACCAGGTGCTCCATTCAAGGCACAGGCGGAAAGCCCGCGCGCCATGTCACCTACATAGATGAAGTCTCGGGTCGAACTCCCGTCGCCCTCGATCGGGAGCGCCTCACCCTTGATCGAGCGGTAGATAAATGATGGCGTCACATTCCGCCACACCGTTGCCGGCGTCCCGCGCCACTTCCCCGCCCCAAGCACCTCACCGGGGCCAAACACATTCTGAAACCGCGCGCGCACGGCAGGCACTTGGTGGCGCTCGTGGTAATAGGCGCAGTAAAACTCACCGACGACTTTTGAGATGGAGTACGGACTGTCCATCTTGATTGAGATGGGCGCATCCTCCTTCGTTGCAGCCGCGTCACCGTACGTCTTCTCAGCCACCGCACAACCGGCGGCGGAGTACACGAACTTCTTCAGCCTCGTCCAGTTCTTCACTCGCTCAAGCAATCGCAGCGTCGTGATGAGATTGTTCTCATGGTCGGCCAGAGGGTCGTGCATCGAACTCTGGTTCCCATGATAGGTGGAGAGATGGAAAATGTAGTCGTATCCATCCTCGTCGAGTTGCGAGAGCAATTCGGGATCGGCGATGGACCCCAGCGTGAACTCGATCCGCGCGTCATCAGGCAGGTTGTCCCGCTCGGCTGAAAGGAGATTATCCACCACATGAATGCGCGCGTCCGGCGCTTGCTCAAAGATGAAGCGCACGAGATTCGAGCCGACAAACCCCGCTCCACCGCTGATCAGCGTGCGGGTGCCGTTAAAACGAGACAGATCACTGGAGGGAGGCATAATCGTATTGGAAACAAAACATCGCGGTGACGGCATGGCCAAAATATTTCCGGACCGATGCCACAGTCACCCGCGACACCACGTCAAGTTTTCAGCCTCTTTTTGCGCTACTCCATCTTCTCCAACTTGAGATGCGTGAAGGTCTCGGTGATGCCGAATTCCTTATAATAGCCAATGGCCTCGTCCACCCCTTCAAGGAGCGGCGTCGTGGTCTTCCAGGAGAAATCCTTATTTGTTTCCGAAGGGTCCAGAAGGATCGACGGCGCATCATCCTCACCGCGCGGCCGCACCTCTACCGGCTCATCAAGCTTGATCTTGAGAGCAGCGATGGTCGCATCAAAGAGTTCCTTGATCGAGAAGTCGGAACCCGAGGAGATGTGGTAGGCACCCTTGCGTCCCTGCCCGTCCACCGCCTTGATCACGCAATCCACAAGATCCTGCACATAGATAAAGTCACGCCGAGTGTCCATGCAAAAGCACTTCTTCCCCGTGGTAAGCCGATGATAAAAGGTCGGGAGCGGACCACTCAGATTGCGCGGACCGTACGCATTGGCCAAACGGAACGAAATGTGATCGACGGCACCTAGGGCCACATAAAACTCCCCCGCCGTCTTGCTGATGGCATAGCTGCTGTTGCCCGGAAGGATCGGATGTCCCAGCGTGATGGGCTGCTCCATCGGCTTGAGGCCATAGCACAGCGCCGTTTGGAAATAAATAATGCGGCGCGCTTTCACAGCCTCAGCCGCCTGCACCACCGCCGATGTGCCGGCAGCATTTGTCATCGAGTCCTCCACCCAGTTGTGCGGGTCTTTATAGGACGCCGCCGCATGGATCACCACCTCAGGATTGAAGTCAGCAAACGTCCGGCTCACAAGCGCCGCGTCGGCGATGGTCCCCTCCACCACCGTCAGCTTCGGCTGCGGCGTGAGGTTGTCCCGGCGGCCCGTAGCATAGTTGTCGATCACCAGCACATCATCGCCACGCGCGAGCAATCTGTCTGCAAGATGAGAGCCAATAAATCCGGCACCGCCGGTGATAAGTATTTTCATGTGTCTAGATTCAATTTTGGGGATGGGTCCGCCGACGCAAAACAGAATGCGCCACTGGCGAACCGAGCCATTTTCATCGAACAGCCAGCATCATTGTTCAAGCGGAAACTTCACCTGCGGCCCCTGCCTCACGCGGTGCCGCTTCGCCCTTGCGGAGCATCATGATTGCGGCACAGAATGGGAAGATGGCCAGCACCAAAGGCGCGCTTCATAACAGCTTGGGGTGGTGCCCCTCACGCATGGTGCATCCACACCCGCGTGCAAACTCCCCATAGGCCGGACGACTAGGCCCTCAGATGCCCATCTTGGCCAGCGTGTCGGCCACCTTGTTGATCGAGGCGGCGAGCTCGGGGTGGGATGCTTCGAGTTCGTCCACGGAGGCCATGAGCTTGCCGATGCCACCTTGCTGCGCGGATTCCGCATCGGTGCCGGAGGCGGCGGCCTCACTCTCCTGTCCGGTGAGCCCGGCGGCATCAAAGCGCACGGCTGCCACTAGATCCAAAAGCTCGGCCTTGGTGCTTTCCGGAAGTCCGACCGCTTGTTCCAGCTTGCTCCGAAGCTGCTCGATGTGCTCTTCAATCATGGCCGAAGTAAACGCACGACTTCACCGCGCACAACTCGGAATGTGCCGGGAAGAGATGTTCCCATTGACGCAGACGGCTCACCGGTTGTCTTTGCCCCATCCACACGATGCACTTCACGATCTCCTCCATTCAGTTTCATGTGCTGCCGATGCGCACGCGGTTCCCATTTAAATACGGCATCGCCAGCATGACGTGTGTGCCGCACCTGTTCGTGACGGCGAATCTCGTCGTCGATGGAAAGGAGGTGGTCGGCCTGGCATCCGAGGGGCTGCCGCCAAAGTGGTTCACGAAGAATCCCGACACGCTTTTCGAGACGGATCTGGCCGAGATGCTGGCGGTGATCCAAAACGCGGCACGCATCGCCCGGAATGCCGCTGACAAGCCAACGCGCTTCTTCGGCCTCTGGCAGGCGATGCATGAAGAGCAAGACTCGTGGGCACAGCGCATGGATATGCCGCCGCTGCTCTCGAACTTCGGCATCAGCCTGATCGAGCGCGCGGTGCTCTGCGGGCTCTGCCGCGCAGCGGGACAGCCCCTGCACCGGCTCCTGCGCACGGAGGCGCTGGGTATCGATCTCGGTGCGGTTCACGCGGAGCTAAAAGGCATCTCGTGCGCCAATTTTCTGCCGGAGCAGCCGCTGGCGTCCGTCTTTGCCCGCCACACCATCGGCCTGGCCGACCCACTGCGCACGCAGGACATCCCCGCCGCCGAGCGATTGGATGACGGCCTGCCTCACGCACTGGACGAGGCCATCCGCGCCTACGGCCTGAGCTACTTCAAGATCAAGGTCTGCGGCAATCCTGAGATCGATGTGCCACGGCTGCGCGAGATCACCACCGTGATCACCACTCACTGCCCCGGCGGATTCAAGGCCACGCTGGATGGGAACGAGCAGTTCTACGACCTCGCTGCCTTTCGCGATTTCTACGACTCACTGGCCAGCGATCCGACGCTGCGGCCCTTGTTTGACCATCTGATTCTCATCGAGCAGCCGCTCCACCGGTCCAAGGCGCTCGAAGACTCCGTCGCCGACACGCTGCGCAGTTGGACCGACGGCCCGGGCATGATCATCGACGAGTCTGATGGTTCACTGGCCGATCTACCGCGTGCGCTCTCGCTCGGCTATCGCGGCACGAGCCACAAGAACTGCAAAGGCATCGTCAAAGGCCTGGCCAATGCCGCGCTGCTGCATGTGGCGCGGAAGGAGAATCCTGGCGCGCTGTTTCACCTCAGTGGCGAGGACTTGGTCAATGTCGGCCCCGTGGCGCTCCTGCAAGATCTCGCCGTCATGGCACTGCTCGGCGTATCGCATGTGGAGCGCAATGGGCACCACTATTTCCGCGGCCTCTCCATGCAGCCCGCGGCTTTGCAGACTGAGATGCTCAAGAAGCACGCCGGGCTCTACCGCCAGCATGAAGCGGGATTCCCCACGCTGGACATCCGCGCAGGCCGCCTGCATCTCGAAACCGTCAACAGCGCGCCCTTCGGCTTCGCCGCCGACATCGACACCCGCGCTTACGAGCCACTGGATCAGTGGATCAAGCGCGGTGGGATGAGCGAGCTGTGAAATGACGAATGACGAATGACGAATGCAGAATGTCGAATGACTGAGCCTCAGTCCTCGCGTGTGTCGCCACTGCTTCCTTCATTCGTCATTCCTCCCTCCTCTACCGCTTCTTCACTTCCGGCAGCGCGGGGATCGGCGTCGTATCGACCTCGGTCTTCACTCCGCGCAGGTGCAGGGCAAAGAACTCTTCGGCACGCTTCATCACCTCTGGATGGCCAACCGAGCCATGCCCACCATTGGTGATCGGCACCAGCAGCGATGATACGCCCGCTTTCGTCAGCGCGGCGTGGATGGTCTCGGCATTGGCGTAGGCCACGCGCTTGTCGGCCGTGCCGTGGAAGGTGACAAAGGGCGGATCGTCCTTGCTCACATACGTCACGGGAGATGCGGCCACGGCTTCCTTCGGTTTGGCTTCGTACGTTCCGCCGAGCAGTCCAGCCACCGCGTCGTCATTCACGATGGGCTTGCCGTCCTTGTCGAACATGAGCGCCTTGGTGAAATCCTCCGGCCCGCACAAGTTTGCCACGCATTGCACGCGGCTGCTGAGTCCGGTGAACTCACCCAGCGCGCCCTCCAGTTCCTTCACATCGCCACTCGTCCCGAGAAGCGATGACAAGTGCCCGCCCGCCGAACTGCCCGACACCGCGATGCGATCGGGGTCGAGATTGAACTCCTTGGCGTGCCCCCGAATCCAGCGGATCGCGGCCTTGCAATCATAGATCTGCTCTGGCCAGTGCGCTTCCTTGGTGAGCCGGTAGCCCACGCCCACCGCAGCGTAATCGCCCGTGCGCGCCATCTGGATCGCAGCCGCCGCGTAGCCCGCGCGGTCGCCATTCACCCAGCCACCACCGTGGATGAAAGCGACAACCGGCAGAGGCTTGTCGCTATTCCGTTTCTTCGGCAGATACAGATCCACCATCTGTTTGGGGTTTGTGTTGCCTGCGTAGGGTTGGTCCAATCGGACCTCCACCTGATTCTTCTCGGCGATGGCGAGCAGGTTTTTCTTTTGCGCGGCGGAGTCTTGGGCAGAGGTAGCCGCTACAGCGATGAACGATACGAGAAGGAGATGCTTCATGGCCGATTTCAACGCCCCACGCTCGTGTTTCCTACAGTGAAACTGTTTCCTGTGGCCTGACGTCTGAGGCACAACCTGTAGAGAATTTACCCGCACAAGCGCCCGGATGCGCCTTCCACACGCAGCCCGGACAAACCACCGGTTGAAAAGCTGCCGCGACTGTTCTAAACGGGTGGCCCCCGCTCCCCGACCATGGCTATCAAGGAACCGAACATCACCTGGAAATCGTTTGGCTTTCTCGTACTCCTCGCGCTCATCCTCGCCGCAGATTTCCGGTTTCCATTTCTCGCCGACCGCCCGATGCACACGGACGAGGCCATCCTCGCCACGAAGTATGTGGACTTCTGGAAGTCGGGTGTGTTTCAATACGATAACAAGGATTACCACGGCCCAGGCTTGCACAACGTGACCCGCGCCTACGGCTGGGTGGCGCGCTGGACGCACCCCGATCAACTCACGGATGCGAAGCTGCGCATGGTCGTGGCCGTGTGCGGCTTTGGGCTGGTGCTCATCACCCTGCTAGCGGCGGATGGACTGGGGCGGCTGGGCACGGCGCTGGCGATGGTGCTGATGGCTGCGTCGCCGATGATGGTCTTTTACAGTCGCTATTTCATCATGGAAGTGCCGCTGGTCTTCTGGGTGGCTGTGTTTCTGTTTTCCTGCTGGCGCTACTCGCAGTCGCAGGGCAAGCGGTGGCTGATCCTGGCGGGCATCGCGCTCGGATTCCAGCACGCCACAAAGGAGACCTTCATCCTGAATTTCGGCGCGGCGGTGTGTGGATGGATCGCGGCAAGGGTGGTGTGCGGAGGCTTCTCCGCGCGTCCGACCAATCGACTGAGTCTGTCGCCCTCGAAACGCGGCGCGAGCAAGGCGTGGCTCTGGGTGCTGGTGCCGGCTGTGATCGTCTCCGTCGCGCTCTTTTCCTCCGGCTTCAAAAACTGGCAGGCCGTGAAGGACAGCGTGACGACCTACGCGCACTATCTGGGCCGCTCGGAAGGCGCGGGACACGAGAAGCCGTGGCACTACTACCTGACGCTGATTTTCTGGCGCAAGGACGGACTCGTGTGGTCGGAAGCACTGATCGGCGGCCTCGGCATCGTGGGCATGCTCAATGCGTTTTTCGGCTCGCACCGCAGCAACGCGCGGCAGGCGTTCCTTGTTTTCCTGAGCATTTACACACTGGCGCTGTTCACCGTGTATTCGCTGCTCAGCTACAAGACGCCGTGGTCCATTCTCAGCGCACAATACGCACTCACGCTGCTGGCTGGCGTGGGTGGCGCGGCGATCTGGCACGCGCTGGAGAGCCGGATGGCGAAGACTTTTGTCTTCGCGCTGCTGGCGGGTGGTGTGTGGCATCTCTGCATGCAGACCGGCATCGCGATCCACGAGTATCGCGCCGATCCGCGCAATCCGTATGTCTATTCCCACACGTCCGCCAACGTGAGCCAGCTCGTCAAACGGGTGGAGGAACTCGCGACCACGCGGCCTGCGGGATTCTCCGTACAGGTGATCAATCGCGACTCCGGCTGGCCCCTGCCCTGGTATCTGCGCAGGATGCAGAACGTGGGCTATCAACTGACGACGCCCGAGCAACTCAGCGCTCCCGTCATCATCGCCGACATCGACAAGAAATCCGAGATCGAGGCCAAGCTCGCGGGCAAGGCCTACGAGTCATCCAGCATCTTCGGGCTGCGGCCCAATGTGATGCTGGTGATGTTCGTTGAGCAATCGCTGTGGGATCAGTTCATGTCGCGAAACGCCCCGGCACCGGTGAAGAATGACTGAGCACTTTCGCTTCCAGCACGAGGCGATGGCGACACTCTTCGAGCTGACCATCGCGCAGGAGGATACCGACAAAGCCTACGCGGGCAGCGCGGCTGATGCCGTCTTTGCCGAGATCGACCGACTGGAAGGCGAACTCAGTCGCTACCAAGCGACGAGCGACATCTGGCGCATCAGCCAACTCAAGGCGGGCGAGTCGGCCTCCGTGGGACTTGCGGCATGGGATTGCCTCTCGCTCTCCAAGGCGGTTCATGCGGAGACGGGCGGCGCTTTCGACATCACCATTGGGCCCCTGATGAACCTGTGGCGCAATGAAGACGGCTCACCGCGCCAGCCCGACGAGGAGGACCTCGCGTGGGCGCGGGATCACGTCGGCTCTCAGCTCTTCGATCTCGATCCCGAGGGGCTGCGCGTCATCGCCAAAGCCGATCACATCGTCTTTGACCTCGGAGCCGTCGGCAAGGGCTACGCGCTCGACCAATGCGTGGAGGTGCTGAACGACTGGAGCATCTCCAATGCCCTCCTCAATGCGGGAGACAGCACCATCCTCGGCATTGGCGCGCCACCCGGTGATCCGGGCTGGATTGTCACGCTCGGCGGCGATCAGGAGAAGATTCTACGGCTGAAGGATCGCGCCATCAGCAGCAGCGGCTTTGCCGTCAAAGGCGCGCACATCATGGACCCGCGACATCTGCGGCCCGTGCCGATCCGCGAGACGCGCACCTATGCATCAGCCCCGACTGCCGCATTGTCGGATGCGCTCTCGACCGCGTTCATGATCATGGATCAGGCCGCGATCGAAGCGCTGTGCCGGAAGCACCCGGGAGTGGAGGCGATTGTCCTATAGACGATCCGCAGCGTCCGTGATCACCTTCTGCAAGGCGCTAGCCTCGCCCTTGAGTTCGTCCGCGTTCTTGGAGAGCAACGGATTCGCCGTGACGCTTCCTGATCCGGGCTTGCGGGACCACTCATCGGCGACGCCACGCGCCGAAGCACCGAGAGCAACGAGATGAACGATGCGGTCTCCGCGCTTTCGCATGTCATACTCCAGCCGATCGAAGGCTGGCTGCATCGTGCCGACCGACGCATCCAGTACGACGAACTGCACAGTCTTGATGCGTGGCGTTCCCGTCATCGCGTGCGCGAGGGAAAACAAAACGGCCAGCGCGGAGTCATCTGCTGACTTCGCATCGCCGTAGCCAGCGACCACGAGCACCACGTCGGATTGTCGCCGGGTCCCATCGAGTGCCACACGCAAAGAAACCCGGTCCACGCCACGATCGGCCTGCACGTCCTTCTTCAAGTCGTAGCCCATGTTCTCAGAGCCGATGGTGGACTCAACAAAGCTCGCAATCGTCTGCCTCCGCTCATCCGCGGTGAGGCTTGCCGACTCACCGATGATGCCGAGATAGCGTGCGATATCCTCCGTGCTGATGTCGCGGCGCAAAGCAAGCGCGTGGCGATAGGTGCGCTTCTCCTCCCGTTCCTTCTTTTCAAAGTAGATCCAGAACGAAGCCGCGCCCAACAGCACAAGACCAACGGGGAAGCCTACGAGTGCAAAACGCAGCCATTTGCCTTGGGTGGTGAGTTTGGAGCTGGTGGGTTCGCCATTCATGAGCGGAGACAATCGACGACGATGCCTGCCGCACGAGCATACGAACCGCCCTCGCCAAGAGTCGCGACCACGCTAGACAAATCGTCGGACAGATGCTGGCGGCGCTCGGCACTGAGCAGCAACTCCGCCATCTCTCGCGCGAGCGAGTCGGCGGTGAGGTCGTGCTGGATGAGTTCACGCACCACATCGCGGCCCGCGAGGATGTTAACGATGCCGAGGTTCTTGATGCGCACCACCATCTTCCCCACCGTGTAGGTCAACCAACTGACGTGATACACAAGAACGTACGGCAGCCCGAAGCACGCCGCCTCCAGCGTGGCTGTACCAGACGCGACTGCGCCGACCTCGGCGCGCTGCATGAGATCATAGACCGTGCCCGTCTCGATCCACTGCTTTGCCTCCGGCATTCCACGACGCTCGGCCATCTCACGCATTTCACCGGCGAGCGCCTCGTTTGCGGCAGCGACGGCAAAGCGAGCCTCCGGCACGGCGAGCCGGATCGCACGCGCGGCATCGAGCATGACGGGAAAAAGGCGGCGCACCTCATTGGCGCGGCTGCCGGGAAACCAGCCGACGAGTTTCGGCTCGCGGTTCCAGCTCTTCCGTAGCGCCAGTGTGCGATCGACCATCGGATGACCGGGAAACTCAGCGCGCAGCCCGGATGCCTCGTAGAGCTGCTTCTCGAATGGGAAAATGCAGATCATCAGATCGAGTACCTTCGCCATCACCTTGATGCGCCCCTTCTTCCAGGCCCACACCTGCGGGCTGATGTAGTAGATGATCTTGCCAGTGAAGCGCTTGCGCCGCAGCGCCTTGGCGATGCGCAGATTGAATCCCGGATAGTCCACGAGGATCACCGCATCTGGATCCTGCTCCGAGATTGCCGAGAGCGTCTCGCCAAACTTGCGCTTGAAGTAACCGTAGTGCTTCAACACCTCCCAAAGCCCGAGCACCGCCGCGTCACCAAGCCAGTCTTCGATGCCATTGCCGCCGACCTCACGCATTCGCGGTCCGCCGAGACCGGTGAAGCTGATGCTCGCATCGAGCGCCTTCAATTCGCGCATCAACCCGGCAGCGTGCGTGTCGCCGCTGACTTCACCCGCAATGATGAAGGCGCGGCTCATGCTTTCGCGGATTCCTGGTTCTTCTCAATTTGCTCGGTGATTTCCAATGCCAACCGCAGCGCTTCCGTTGCCTCCTGACCCGAGACGACCGGGCGCTTCCCCTGCCGCGCGCATTCGACAAATGCGGCTAGCTCCAGCTTCAACGGCTCATCCTTTTCGACCGCCACCGGCTCACGCACGATCTTCTGTCCGGCAAACTCGGTGACAATGGTCGAGTCGGTTGCAAGACCGAGGAGCTTGCCGAGCATCGAGCTTTCCTTCTCCCCGCTCTCAGCAAGGCGCAAGATGTAGCCTTCCTGCTTTTGGTAATCGAGCGAGAGATAGGCGTCGTTCTGGAACACGCGAATCTTCCGCAGTTTCTCCTGGCTGATGCGACTGGCGGTGATGTTGGCCACGCAGCCGTTTTCAAATCGCACACGCACGTTGGCGATGTCCTCACGCTTGCTCAGGATCGGCACACCGACGGCATCCACGCTCACCCAAGGCGAGCGCACGAGATGCAAGACAATCTCCAGATCGTGGATCATCACATCGAGCACCACACCGACATCAAGGCTGCGACCCGGATACGGCGACAGACGAGTCGCCTCGATGAAGCGCGGATTGTTCATCTGCTCCTCGATGTTCCGCATGACGGGATTGAAGCGCTCAATGTGCCCGACTTGGAGGATGACGTTCTGCTGACGAGCGAGTTCGATCAGCGCTTGTGCTTCAGCCAGGCTCTCAGTGATCGGCTTCTCGACAAGCACATGCTTTCCCTTCTCCAGCAGCGGCCCCGCGATCTCGCGGTGGTAAACCGTCGGCACCGCGACGGTGGCCGCATCGACCAGGTCGGCAAACTCGGCGAGAGACGACACCGCTTTTGTCTTGTGAATCGTCGCCAGTTCCTGCGCGCGAGCCTGATCGGTGTCAAAGATCGCCGCGAACTGCAACGCGCCACCACTGGCCTTTGCCAGCTCCGCCATCACGCGCGCGTGATTCTTGCCTATGGCACCAACGCCTGCGACGCCGACGCGGAAAACTCGGGAGGTATCACTCATGCAAAACAGAGGCTAACGTCGTTTGCCACCGCCGCCGCCGAGCCGCGGAAACTTGCCGCCAGACTTCGGCAGCCGGCCACCCATGCCGCCGAGGCCAGGCATTCCGCCGCCTCCTATGCCAGGGGGCATGCCCGGCATTCCACCGCCGCCTTTCATGCCGCCCATCATCGCCTGCATCATGCCTTTGTTCGTCATCATGTTCTTCATCATGTCGAACTGTTTGAGAAGCTGGTTCACCTCGACAACGGGGCGCCCGGAGCCGTCGGCGATGCGCTTGCGGCGGCTGCCGTTGATGAGCGATGGCGTGCTCCGCTCCTTCTTGGTCATCGAGAGGACGATGGCCTCGGTGTGCTTCATGCGGTTTTCGTCCACACCGCCCATGCCCTTGAGTTTGCTCATGCCGGGGATCATTCCCATCAGTCCTTCGAGCGGCCCGAGCTTCTTCATGAACTTCATCTGCGAGAGGAAATCGTTGAAGTCGAACTTCGCCTCCTGCATCCGCTTGGCCATGCGCATGGCCTCCTTTTCGTCGATCTGCTCCGCCGCCTTCTCGACGAGACCCACGACATCGCCCATGCCGAGGATGCGCTGCGCCATGCGATCGGGATGGAAGACCTCCAGTGCCTCCACTTTCTCGCCCGCGCCGGTGAACTTGACCGGACACTTCGTCACCTGACGCATTGACAACAGCGCGCCACCGCGCGCATCGCCATCAAGCTTTGTCATCACGAGGCCGGTGATGCCGATGGTCTCGTTGAACTTTGACGCCACGCTCACCGCTTGCTGACCTGTCGCCGCATCGGCCACGAGCAACGTCTCGCGCGGCTGCACCACGTCACGCACACGCTTCAACTCATCAAGCAGCGCCTCGTCCACCTCTTGCCGTCCCGCCGTGTCAAAGATCGCGATGCCGCTGCCCTGCTTCTCCAGCCATTCGAGCGAAGCCTTTGCACACTTCACCGGATCGGTTTCACCCGCCGCTGGCGCAAAGACCGGCACACCGAGCGACTCGCCGAGCACCTGAAGCTGCTTCACAGCAGCTGGACGATACAAATCGAGAGCGATGAGCAGCGGTCGCCTGCCTTGCTTCTTGAGCCAGTTGGCCAGCTTCGCCGACGTGGTCGTCTTGCCGGCGCCGTTGAGGCCCACCATCAAGATTCGCTGCGGCTGCGCCAGATCGAGCGGCGACGCATCACCCAGCACACGCACGAGTTCATCGTGGAAGAACTTCACGATCTGCTGTCCGGGCGATACCGTGCGCAGCACTTCCTCGCCGAGCGCCTTCGTCTTGACGGACTCGATCAGTTCCTTGGTCACGCCAAAATCGACATCCGCCTCCAGCAGTGCCAGACGAATGTCGCGCATCGCGTCGCCGATGTTCGATTCAGTGATTTTGCCGAGGCCGCGGATCTTCTTGAAGGCGTCCTCGAGTTTTTCGGTCAGTTGGGAAAACATGAAGCGGGATGTTTAGGCCACGCCCGCGAGGCGTGCAAATACGCAGTTCAATCCAGATGGAGAGCAAACCTGCGCCGCGAAGAATCGCCGACTAATTGCCAGTCAGCGTCAACCGATCACATCCAACTCCGGCTTAAAGTCCGCTGCGTGGTACGAGCTGCGCACAAGCGGTGCGCTGGCCACATGGCGGAAGCCTTTGTTCAGAGCGATCTGTTTGTAGTTCTCGAAGGTGTCCGGGTGGATGTACTCGATCACCGGCAGATGACTGGCCGAGGGGCGCAGATACTGGCCGAGGGTGAGGACCGTGACGCCGTGCTCCAGCAGATCGTCCATCGCCTGAAACAACTCCGGCTCCGTCTCACCGAGACCGAGCATGAGCCCACTCTTGGTAGCGACTTTGGTTTCCATCTCAGCGGCGATCTCTTTGGCGCGACGCAGCACATGCAGCGAGCGATGATACTGGGCGCGTGAGCGAACGAGCGGAGTGAGACGCTCCACCGTCTCCAGGTTGTGATTGAAGATGTGGGGCCTGGATTTCATGACGACCTCGATGGCATCATCCTTGGCATTGAAATCCGGAACAAGAATCTCGATCACGATCCCTGGAACAGCGACACGAACCGCTTCGATGGTCTGGGCAAAGTGGTCGGCTCCGCCGTCCGCAACGTCATCGCGTGCGACGGCGGTGATCACAATGTGCTTCAAACCGAGTCGCTTTGTGGCATCGGCCACGCGTTGTGGCTCGTCGGCTTCCAGCGCAAAAGGCTTGGCCGTTTTCACCGCGCAGAAGCCGCAGGCGCGGGTGCAGCGGTCACCGGCGATCATGAAAGTGGCCGTGCCCTGGCTCCAGCATTCCCAGCGGTTCGGGCACTGGGCCTCCTCGCACACGGTGTGGAGCTTCAGGTCCGAGATCAGCCCCTTCGTGCTCCAGAACGCCGGATCACGCGGCAGCTTCACCCGAATCCAGTCGGGCTTTTTCTCTTTGTGCAGGCTGGGGTCGATCTTGCAGGCCATCAACGCACTTACGGCATGAGGTGTCGATTTGAAACTCAGAATTTGCAATTTCAGTTCCGCATGGCTCATTCGCCGCCCAACTCAAACACCCTATGAAAACAACCATCCCGACTCTTGCCGCTCTCGCCCTTGCGTTCGCAGGCCTGACCGGTTCTAACCAAGCCCAGGAGACCAAAACCGTGAGCGACATCAACATCACCATCAAGACCAACAAAGGCAGCATCGAAGGCGTAATCTACGCCTCCAAGACCCCGCTGAATGCAGCCAACTTCCTCAACCTCGCCAAGCGCGGTTACTACAACGGCATCACTTTCCATCGCGTGATCCCCGACTTCATGATCCAGGGTGGCGATCCCACCGGCACCGGTCGCGGCGGCCCGGGCTACAAGTTCGAGGACGAGATCGCCCCCGGCCTCAAGCATGACGGTCCCGGCTACTTCTCCATGGCCAACGCTGGCCCGAGCACCAATGGCAGCCAGTTCTTCATCACCCACGTCGCCACCCCGTGGCTCGACGGCAAGCACGCCATCTTCGGCAAAGTGACGAAGGGCCAGGACGTCGTGAACGCCATCGCTGGCGGCGACAAGATCGAGTCCATCGAGATCAAGGACTCCACCGACGCCCTCTTCGAGAAAATGAAGGATCGCCTCACGGAGTGGAACAAGGTGCTCGACGCCAACAAGAAGTAACCCCCTTCCCTGACCGATCCGATCTCTGAACGGATCCAACCCTCACCAAGGCCAGCCGTGTGAAAGCACGGCTGGCTTTTTTCTTGGAGTACCAAAACCGAGTATCACCAGCTCCCCGAGCCGTATCCGTCAATCATCGTCGTCTCTTCTATTGTGTGCGTGTGGCGCGGATCGAGTAGCTCGACGACCGAGTGACAGCGCCGTCACTCTTGGTCTGTGAGGCAATCGATCCTTTGATCTCGTTGCCGATTATTTCGATGGAAACTGACTCACTTCCGGCGGGAAGGTCATAGCTGCTGGAGAGAGTGGTGCCGCTGGCCTTTAGGTTCCAATGACCATCGAGTTGGGATGCGTTCGGCTTGCTTCGATCCGATCTGATATCCAAACCCCAGACCGTGCCCGATGGATCCAGGCGGATCGTGAATTTGGCAGGGCAAGGGCCGCCAGCAGCAACAGGGGCTCCTTGGGTGCTTCCGCTCACCAGCGTCACCTCTCCTTTGAATGTGCCTGCAAACGCACCGGGATTGGTTGTCGAAACGCTGACAGCTTCGGGTTTCCGTGGCAGCACGACGGGGGATGCGGCAGGCATGGATGCTATTGCGGCGGGTGGTGGCGGCGTGGGTGCGGGAAGACGGGGAGCGGCAGCCACAGCATTCCTCGCTGCTGCCGCTCTTTCACGCCACTGCCGTGCGACGGCTGCGTTTCGAGTCACCAGCCTACCTTCCTCGTAGAGGGCACCGAGTTTGATCATTGCCTCCACCAGATTTCCCTCGGCGGCGGCGTGAAGATTCTTCAACCCTGTTTCGATGTCGCGTCGCGTGCCCGAGCCGGTTAGCTGGACATTGCCCAGATGATAGAGGGCGGACGGTAGGCCAGTGGCTGCGGCCAGCTTGATCCATCTCACTCCTTCGGTGGGATTTGACTTCACACCCTCGCCATTGACGAGCATGGACCCGTACATGTCCTCCGCTGCCGTCTCTCCCTGCTCGGCCGCCATCCTTGCATGATCGGCCGCTTGAGCAAAATCTCGCCGCTCAAAGTAATGGAGCGCGAGCCTGAATTGCGAATACGAATCGCCCAATGCCGCCGCGCGCCGGAACCACTCGATGGCCTTCGCCTGCGCGTCGGCGTCGCCCGTCTTCTCGTCGTAGATCCGCGCCAGCAAAGCCTGGGCCGACCGCAAATTTTGCTCAGCGGCCCGCGTGAGCCAATTCATGCCGCTGGCGACATCGACTCGTACCCCGGTGCCGTTGATGAGACTGATCCCATAAGCCCGCTGCGCTCCAGCGTCGCCAGCTTCGGCCTCGACGCGGAATTTTTCCGTCAGCACCGCATCGTTCGGCCTTGGGGCAAACGTGACCTCCTTCACATAGGTTTGGAGATTCCGGGAGACGGTGAATGCGACCTTGGTGCCGGGTTGGCGCGTTTTGCTCAGGCGCAAGACATCGCCATCGCGTGCGATCTCGCCGTCGATCTCGCTGATGATGTCGTCCTTCTGCAATCCCGCCAGCGCCGCTGGCCCGCCAGACGTCGCGTAGATGACCTGCGCTCCACTGCGCGGCCGCAGGTGCAGCGCCTCGATCATCTCGATCGGCACGCGGTCTGTCGTAAGACCCAGCCACGAGATGAAAGGAGACGCACCTTGCTGCGAAGTGGTTGTCGGCGCTGGTGGCGGGGTGGGAGCGGCGGGTGCCGCCGGTGTAGCAGGGGCGACGGGAGCTAATGCTGGCATAGGAGCGGGAGCAGGGCTCGGCGTGGCCGCCGTAGCTCCATCGCGCACGAGCTTCACTGATCCATCATTGTACCCGATCACCCGTTCGCCGCTGGTGCTGACCGCCTTGCTGCGGAAGAGCACCTTGCCGGGCGGGTCGCTGGCTTCCACCGCTCCCGCAAGCTCGTAGCCGATCTGGCTGTCATCACCGAGCAGCGGACAATGCAAGACCCGCTCATCCTGAATGAAGCCGATTCTCCGCGGGTTCAGTTTCTCATTCTTCCCTTCGAGCAAGGCGTCCAGCGCTGCCGGGAACCTGTTGTACTCACTGACGTAGTGCCGACAGGCGATGGCGATCTCAAAGGCGTTGGCGACGGAAAGCCCTGTCTTGGTCCAGCTCGGGGCAGCCGAATGAATGCGCGCGAGGTATCCCGCCTGCGGCTTGCCGGTGCCTTGCTCGAACTTGAGCGTGGTCGTCGTCTCGTCAGCGCTCACGACAGTTCCGCTGCCGACCGCCACATCAGCCTCGACATCCGGGATCTTGAAGTAGATCTCCACCTTGTCACCGGCACTGGGCACGAAGGGGACAAATGAATCAGCGACCTTGGGCAGTTGATCGAACACATTGGGCTTTGGGATACCCGTGAGAGTCAGTCGTACCTCGGCGTCGGTGGCGCTGTTCACGGTGCCCGTGAACGTCGCGGCAGCCAGAGGAGGCGGGTAAACGGCCTTTTTTAACGGAGCTATCGATCCGGGGCCTACCTGCGCCAGAGCGCTGCACGCGGTTAACAGAAGCGCGGCGAGGAGGTGTTGGGCGTGAGTGTGGGAGCGCATCGTGTGATGATCAATGATTTGGTTCATGGCACTTTGGACGCTTTGAAGACGGCGCGATTGAACCAGCGTTTCCCGCTGAGCCTTTGAACGTGGGTGTCTTCCATGAAGCGGGTGCCGGTCAATTCTCCGTTCTCATAAGTCATCTCCCAAATTGTGTGCCAATGGCCGCCTCCCGTGGGTTTCACCTCCTGACGCAGCGATTGTCCATTCACCACCAGTGACGGGGATTGAAGGGTGAAAGCTCCCTTGCCTCCCGACGGTATGACCGATACGAACCAGTTTTTGCCAATCTGTTCAACTTTGATGGTCACTTCTTGCGCCGCCATGTTCTGGTTCACCTCTTTGTTGTTATTGTCGTAAACCGCACCTGCCGCTTCGGTGAGTTGGAATGTGCCACGATAAGTGCCGACGAGCTTCGACGAATCGCGCCTTGCCGCGTCCGCCATGCCGAGATCGGGGTTCTTGTCGTCACTTCCGTTGCGCGGGAGAGGCGCATAAACGACGATAGTCACGACTTTGTTCTCCGGGATGGGCTGCCCAGCGAGAGGCGTTTGATTGGCAACGGTGTCTGCATTGTCTTGTTTGTCTTTCGGCAGGGGCACCACCGTCACACCTCCGGGCTTCAACCCTGCGCTGCGGATGAGCGCGTAGGCATCGTCCAGCTTCTTGCCGACAACATCAGGCACACCGTTGGAAGGCGTGGTGCCGAACTTGGGATAGATGCTCAGCGTCACGGGCTGGCCGACCGCGAGCTTCTCGCCCTTCGCGTGACTCTGCGCCTGCACGGTGAACTCTTGCTCCTTTTTGTCGGGTAGACGCCGGGAAACCTCGAGCGCGGTCGTGAGCTTCGCGCCTTCGATTTGCAGCTTCGCCTCGCGCACAGTGAGTCCATGCACGTCGGGCACGATGGCTTCGCCGGGCTTGGGGAAAACGTAGAGCGTGACGGTTGTCTTGGGGTCTCTTTCCAAGCCGCCGGCGGGAACATAATCGTCCACGGTACCGCCCTTGCCATCGGGCGTCGGTGAATTGGCGGAAACGACAGCGACTTTGGCGAATCCGGCGGCATTCAAGGCCGCAACGGCGTCGGCCTCGGTCATCCCCCGCAGGCCATGGGGCACCTTCAGCATGCCAGCGGTGGCCGGCATGTTGTTGGATGCGTCTGGTTTGGGACCGAGCACCGTGAGCGTCACCGCCGTGCCACTCTTCGCCTTCGAGTTGGCAGTGGGGCTTTGATGCTCGACCGTGCCGGGCTTGTCATTCGCGCCGGGAACCTTGCTTGAGGCGGTCCATGTGATCTTGAAGCCCGCCGCTGCAAGCAACGATTGCGCCTCCGCCGCCGAGAGATTGACGACGGCCGGAACCACGACCTCGGCGCCCATCGAGCGGAGCTTCTGAATCAGCGCGGCGCTCGCCGTCATCCGCGCCTGTGCTGCGGCGGATGCGACCGTTGCACGACGTGCCTCGTCATCGGCGGTAGGCATGGTGAGATCGCTTGGGATTTGATTCAGGAAGGTGCGTGCAGCCTCGATCTTGCGGAAGAGCACGGTGAGGGGATCAAGCCCGGAGTTGCGGAACGCAATCGCCGTCTCAATCTCGGGTTCCGGCTTCCAATTCACGAACTGATCGAGTTCGGCCATCCGCCTGCCGAGCAGAGCGCGCATTTCCGGGGCCAGGTCGCCGAGGTGATTCTGTAGCTCTGTCGCCTTTGCTCGCAATTCGGAAGCAAGCTCTCTCAAGACGTTCTGCTTGTGATCAATCGGCAGGAGTCCCTGATAAACGGCATGGTTTCTCTTGGAGGCAGTTTCGATCAACCGTTCCAGTGCGGGGATCTTCGCAAGGGCCGCGTCACGCTCGGCCGTCACGCTCTTGGAGTCACTGGCAGCGCCTCGCAGGGCCGTGGCGGTGGCGTTCACCTCAGTCGCCTCCTTCACCACTCCGGTCACGATCACCTGCGCCTCGGCGAAGAGGCTTTGCGCGCGCTCGACATCGGGTGCGGTCGGATTGGCGGAGTTGGCGATCTGATCCGCGACATCCAGCTTCGTTGAAACACTCGCAGCACCGGTTTCCGCTCGGGTGGCCCCGGCACCGGCTGCCGATTTCTTTGTCGCACCGTCCTGAGCCGCAGCGGCAAGGGCGGTGACTCGTGCCTGTGTCAGTGGTGATTGGCTAGGCGGGAGTTGCGCGGCAAATCCTTGTACCGCATCCATCGCAGCCATTCCTTCGGCAGCAGCCTGCTTCACCGTCGTGCGGAGAGCGATGATATCGGCGCGCAAAGTGCGCAGTTCCGCGAGCCTCCCAAATACTCCAAACATCGCGATGAGCCCTCGCTCAGTCCCCTCGTACTGCGCGCGCTGCCGGTAGGCCCCCACGCCGATGGATTCCCCGAGACGGACCGCCGCGCGGTAGGTGCCATAGGCTGTGCCAGCAGCAGTGGCGACGCCGATAGCCACTGGAGATAACACGGCACCCGCTGCCGCACCCAGCACCGCAAACCCTGCGGCGGTCACGCCGCTCCAGACGAGTTCCTCTGCGATCTGGTCCGGCGTCTTGCCCTCCTGCACGGCGGAATAAACGTTCGCGGCGACGATCAATCCACCCGCAGTCAGTCGGCCGATGCGCGCGCCACTTGCGACCTGATCGGCATTCGACGGGGGCGGCACCGGCGTGGCCACCGTTGGATTGATCGCTGGCCTAGCCACCGTAGCTTCGAACCCCGGAGAGATAAGACCCCTCACTGTTTTTGCGGCCACCGCAACCACGGGCCTCGGCACCGACGGCACGGGTGCCGTGCCGGTTCCGCGCGATGCTTCCAGTTGATCGAGGCGAGACAGGAGCGCCTGCACGTTGCCAGTGCCACTGTCATCATGGGACACGATCTGACCCGCCGCATCATAGGCAAACGTGCAGCGTGCGCCATCCGCGCCAGTTATAGCCGCAAGCCGTCCGTCGGCGCTGTATTCATAGCCTGAGGATGTGCCGTCTGGCAGCTTCTCTCCGGCAAGCCTACCAGCCTCGTCGTAGCGGAACTCCGTCACTTTTCCCTGCGCATCAGTGGCCGACGTGCGGCGACCCTTCTCATCGTAGGCGTAATTCCACGACTCACCGCCCGGCAGCTTCGTCGAGACAAGCCGCCCGTCTTTGTCATAGCCAAACTCCGCGCGCCCTTTGCCATCGTCGATCGAGGTCAGGTTCCGCTGCGCGTCATAGCCAAGTTTGCGTTTCCCGTCGGGTCCGGTGATGGTCACCGGCAGCTTCGTCGCGCCGAGATACTCAAAACTCTGCTTCGCTCCGTCCGCGCCAGTGGTGGTCGTCAGCCGTCCCAGCGTATCGTATTCAAATGTCGCGCGACCTTTGTCCCCTGTCACGGAAACCATCTGGCCGGCTGCGTTAAATTCTTGAACCGCCTTCGCACCCGTCGCATCGGTCATCGTCAGCTTACGCCCGTCCTCGCTCCGCTGCGAGGTCAGCACCTGGCCGTCCGCCGCCGTATGCCGGACGCTGCGCTGGGCATCGTCGTAGTCGAAGCGTTCCTCGCCACCATCGGCCCAGGAGCGCGAGGTCACGCGACCCTTTGCGTCATACTTAAAATGCGTCTCGCCAGCCGCCGTGCCGTTCAGCGCCGATAACCGGCCCGCTTCATCATACGAGTAACTCCAGCTCGCCGAGCTTCCCGCCGGCAGCGGCGCATCCGCATAGCCGTAGCGGGCTGACGAGCCATCACTCGCCTTCGCTTCCAGCAAACGTCCCGAATCATCATGGCGAAATTTGACCGAGCCGCCGTCGCTCGCCGTGACCTCCTCGAGCTGTCCGAGCGTGCCGTAGCGAAGCTTTGCCGCATCACTCCCGATGCGGCGCTCGATCAGGCGGCCATCGCGGTCAAACGTGTCGATCCCGCCGTCATCGCGCGTGAGCACCGCGCCATCGGCAGTGAATGCAAGAGTGCCGACGCCCTTCGCCGTGAGTTGCTCTCCTTCCTTCACAAACACCGCCACGCCGCCGCCATCCAGAAGAACGGCATGCTGCCCGTCATCGCTTCGGGAAAGCCGCGACTCCCAGTTCAGCCGCCAGCCTTTGCCCACCGCTCCGTTCGCCGATGAATCTGAAACGAGCTGCCGCATCACCCGTAGTTTGGAACCCGCAACGGCAACGTCCTCAGTGGCAATACCAAGCTCACCACCGAGCGGCCCCAGGATCTCCGCCGGATGATCCGATGCGAGTGATCGCATGACACCCGTGAGACTCGGCGCATTCACCGCTCGAGTTGAAGGCGCTGGCGGAGTGGGCGGGCTTGCAGCCGATGGCGGCTGAGTATTGTCACAAGCTGACAGCGTCAGCACAACGAATGCACACAAGATCTGTGTCACCGACGGGAACGGGAAGATCCTTTTCATAAGCGGCTTACGACGATTGTCAGCCGAAGGGTATTCACCGTCCGGGACAAGCAAGCAGTCTTTCGTTCACAAACAGGCTGCTCGGGCGCATCCCTCAGTCATAGTCCTGCAGGCCGGAGCTTGATGGGGACGGGTCGATCTACATTTGCACGACGGCACTCTGGGCCAGTGCCTGACGCTTCGACGCTTGTACGGCGACCCAGGCTCTTTTTGGAGAGGGAGGCGTTTGATGGTTTGATTCGTCTCGGTGGGCAGGCGCTTGAAGATGTCGGTCAGACAGATCGTCGCGTCGATGAGTGTTCCGGCGTGTTGCTGGCCTCTGGTGAATCGTCGTTGGCCTGAGCCGAGCAAGTGTTGGGGCGAGCCAAGCACTTGTCGGCCTGAGCCAAGCAAGTGTTGGGGTGAGCTGAG
>Ga0075163_10001456_pt1 | contig 31925 bp, 28 predicted proteins | sample JI1023141ADNA_FD_71478 | JGI IMG/M metagenome (GOLD analysis project Ga0075163, IMG submission 71478) | Wastewater effluent complex algal communities from Wisconsin, to seasonally profile nutrient transformation and Carbon sequestration -... | ecosystem: Engineered > WWTP > Effluent > Algae...
CTGATTCTCTTGGTGGCGATCATCTTTGGTACACTGGGATTTTTACTGGGTCGCACCACGGGACACCATGGGCATCACCATATGGGCAACATGCAAGATGGTGATAGGAAAGAAGTAGAAATAATTGTGAATGAGGGAGGTGAAGAAATAGTGAAGATTGATACCCTCCTGAAAGATGGAAAACAGATCATCGTCAAGGAAGTAAAGAAAATAAAAGAATAGCAACTCAGTGCCTAGCATGAAACACCTACACATCTTCGTCTTAGTGGTTCTACTCTCGCCTGTAATTTCCTTATCGGCTTGTGGTCAGATCAGTAAACCCCTTGCCACTGCCGACTCGGTAAGAATAGCGGAACTCAATGCCTATTGGGAGGTAGTATCGCGTACGGTGCGTGAAGGTGACTTTGAGGGCTACGCAGCCACCTATCATCCCGATGCCGTATGTGTATTTACTTCTGGAAAAAATAAACGCACGGCACCCATTGATGAACAACTTGCTCTTTGGAAGAAGGACTTTATGGATACGAAGTCAGGCAAGACTAAAAACACGGTTGAATTTCGTTTTACGCAACGGGTGGGTGACCCTACCAGCGCCCATGAAACTGGAATTTTCTATTTTACCTCAGCAGATAAGGATGGAAAAGTTCTAGCCTCTGGAGGGGTGTATTTCGAAAGCCTACTGGTGAAACGCAACGGTGTATGGCTGGCATTAATGGAATACCAGAAAACAAGGGCTTCGCAAGAAGAATGGGATGCCTTGAAGAAACCATAAGACATCATTCAAAAAATATACGTCAATTACAAGAGCGCCCGAAGGTCAAAAGATGGTGACCCTGGTAAAGTCATGAAACATTGGTATAGAGTAGTTATGCCGTTTATAAACCGTAAAAAAATGATCAGCCTTCACACGACAGCCTAACGAATACATCATTAACAACACAGCAGTAGTAGGAGGCTCTTTTTCCAGTATTTCTCTATTCGTTTAACGCCTATCCTTTTCCTGATGGAGGTACTTCAACAGCAATGTGTTGGCGGCATGTTCGTCAAACGTGTCAAACTCTAAGTAGTAGCCTTCCGGATCGTAACCTACAAAAGTACGGTACATTGCTTCGGGGCCTGTGCTGACGGAATCTTCCCGCAGTGTGAATAATGCATTGTCCCTCGCATAACCAAACCAACCTGCCAGGTCATCCAGTATAAACGAAACATTCACGGCTTTTTTTTCTGTAAAGCTGTGCATGCCCCTGCGCTCATCTACAAGCCCGACATAACCGCTGTGAGAAGCGCTGTAGATCTTCGCCCAACCCTGATCAGCCACCCGCCTTAGGCCCAGCACCTCCTGATAAAAATTTTCCATAGCAACCATGTCTTTATAATACAACCAGGTAATGATGGCTTTAAAACCTATACCCTTAGGATGTTGAGACGTTGTTATCGTAGTCAATTGATTCAAGTGAGGAAGAAAATTTTCATTTTCAGGATGCACATTAAAGCGTTCGAACTCCAGGAGGTAGCCTTCCGGATCGGAGACCACGAAGCCATCGTGCGGACGATTGGGTTTCAGGTTGTAGTCGTATTTAATTTTTACCTCTCTCGTCTTCAGATAGGCATACCATTCATCCAACTGATCGGTAAGTAAAGCCAGTGCTACCGTCTTGGGCTCATCGGCTGTGTGCATTCCCTGTTGTGCATCCGCCAACATCAGATAGGAGTCGCTTGTGATGCGAAACATTCTGGTACTGTTGTAATCGGCCACTCGTTCCATGCCTAAGGTGTTGGCATAAAAGTCAGTAGCCTTTTCCAGGTCTTTATAATAGAGTACCAAGTTAGTGGCACGTACACCAAAATCAGGGAGAGTACGGAAAGGAGTATTTGTTGCCAGCAGTTGATTGATGTGGTGCGGTGGATAACCCAGCAGTCGTCCCATCCGCCTGGCGATGGCCTCACGCGCTTTGCCTGTGTAGAGGCCCTCTTGCTCCAGTTTACGCACTTCCTCTTTTACTTGTAAATACTCGTCTTTGCCTGTTCCTTTATAGATTAGCAGCACTTCTCTGTCTTTGGCGTAATCTGCAGGAAAGAGATCTGTCACCAGCAGGTTGGATTCGCGGTATACACTCACCTTGTTAAGTGCTGCTACACGCTTGGCTTCCTCCATAAGCTTATCCATTTCGGCAGAAGACAAGGGCACCGTGAGTGCTACCTTGGTCACATCGGCATTTACCATTTCTGCCATTGTTTTTATGCTGCCGAAGAGGTTGGCTGAAGTGGTCTCGCTCGTGTTCGGAGAAGAACAACTTTTCAGGATCATGGCACTGAGGCTCAACAGGCAACAATAAAGTAAGATACGATTCATAGAAAAGAGTAAAGTAGGGTAAGAGGTGCTCTTCGCACACACTTACCAAAGATAAGGACTTATGGCAGATCTATAGATTGCGTAATTTGCCGCCCTAACATTAAATAATCTTAAGCCGCGTTCACTATGCTCATTAAAAAACTGGCTGTACCCTTCATCAACGATAAGCTACTGCAACAAGTGGAGCATTGTTATATTGCCACCGCTGCCATCTCGCAAAGTGGGTTTGAATTCTTACGCAGTCGAATTCCTCTGAAAAGTAAGATGGAGATCGTCACGGGCCTGGATGCACCTACTTCACCAGAAGTACTTCGCAGGGTCTGGAGAAATTACCATGAGCGCATCACCCTTCATATTTATACGCGCAATTACTTCCATGCCAATGTCTACATATTCGATTTGCCTTTCCGAAAAGCAGTTGCCTTTGTGGGCTCGGGCCATTTAACGCTGGAAGGACTAAAGGATGGTGAAGAACTTTTCTATAAGATCACCGATGCGAAAGAAATTGAAAACCTGAAATCGTGGTTTACCGGCTACTATGAATTTGCAGAACCGCTGAGCGAGGAACTCATTCAGGAATATGAATACCTATATCCCAGCGTAAAGCAACGCGACATTGTATCGCGCCAGGAAAAGAAACAGTTTCTTGCCTTAACCACGGCCGGTTTTCGATGGGATCAGATCAAGTTTAAACATCAGTACTTTAAATACGAAGACTTCCTTGTGCTGAGCAGCAGCAATGCGCGCCTAACGACACCGGAGATTCAGGCAGAGCGAGTTCGCGTACACAACAAACTCCAGGAACTTCATGCGTTGATTAAGGATTCACTGCAGCGATTAAAACTTTATGAAAATCCAGATCCTGCACAGCTCGTTAGTAGCCTGAATCCTGCGGATCATTTCGAAGGAAAACTACGATCCTTGTGGTTGAGTTATGGCCTCAGTGAAACAAGTTTGAAAAATGAGTATCCGACTGCACACTTTCACCAAGTGATGCAGGTACAACTTGTTCTTCAGCAAAGAGATTTTGCCATTTACCTGGTACCCGGCAAGGCGAACACAGGAAAAGCTGATCGGGAATATTTTAAGAGACAAATGAATGAGCCGGAATACCGAAAACAATTCTTCACGCTGCTAACCAGTCTGGGGCCTGCTTATTGGATTGAAGTAGTCGGTGACAGAAGAGCCGTTGATTCATTTCAAACCGAAGACCTACTATGTGAATTTACCAAGGCCGATGAATGGATGCACTATAGTTTTATGATGGGTCGAACGTATTCACCAGGCGATCCTGAAATCAGCAGCGAGCAGATTGCTACAACGATCGTGAAAGAATTGGAGAAATTGGTGTTGTTGTACCGACATATGAAAAATATCGAAGGTAAAATTTCATAAGCCCTTTCGTTGGTGAAGAACACCAAAGAACACGAAGCCCTCTTCAAGCAGGGGATTGCCGCGTCACGCAACACACGTCCAACGCTTCGTTCCTCGCAATGACGCCTATTCGTCATTGCGAGCCGGTGTGCGCAGCGATGGCAAAAGCAGGCGAAGCAATCTCGTGGGGATAAAAGAACAGTTTCTTTTTGCCTTTTATTGCTCTCTTCACGAACGGGATTGCCGCGTCACGCAACACACGTTCAACGCTTCGTTCCTCGCAATGACGAGAACTGCAAAAAAGAGAGCCTACTCAAATACTGAACTCCGCCCACACCGCTGCATGATCAGAAGCCTGATTGACTTCACTCGTTACGGTGTCGAACTTCTCGCCCCGCACGCTACACATGCCTCTTCGTTCGATACCCCCTCGTACATAACGATCCGCCAGGGCCTGCGAGATGAGTAAATAATCCAATTGCTTTCTGCTGCCATGATAGGTTCCGGTATTTTCTTCGTTTAGCAGTGTAACTGAATTCACAAGGTGAGGCATCGTAAGAAGCGGTTGCAAGGGATCGTTTTCCGGAGAATCGTTTAAGTCCCCCGCAACAATTACAAAATCCCTGCGCAAGTCAAAGCCTTTTTCCTCGATGATCTCTCGCACACGCATGGCTTGGCGTTTCCTCTTTTTATCGTTCCCCTCTTTTGATCCATAGCCCTGACTTTTGAAATGATTGCACAGAATATGAATGAGCTGTTGATTGTATTCTATGGTATATACCGCACAATCACGACTGAATACTTCTTGCGACACGCCTCTATCATCCTGATAGGTATCGAAGATGTGCGATTCAATATTGACGATGGGGTATTGCGAATAAATGCCCACATCAATGCCGCGTTCATCGTTCCCATCAATCAGCATGGCATAAGCATATCTTTCCTTGAGCAGGTACTTATTGAAATTCTGCAAGGCCAATCTGTTTTCTACCTCAACACAACAGAGAAGATCTGCCCTTACTGCTTCCACTACGCGGGCAGTATTTTGTGTAGCCACTTCATTCACTTCCTTTTTAACAAGGTCTATCCAGCCCAGCCATTCATCACGGCCATTGGCCTTTATGGATAAGGTGCCCCGGTAGTTGGAATAGAGTTTTCCCTTTACCTGGTTGATGATGATGTATTGCTTTCTTCCTTTTTTAGGTTCCACATAAAGCTTAATGTAGTCGAGCATTTGCTTTTTGTCGCTCTCGGAGTAGCGTGCCTTTTCAATGGCGGTAATTAACCAATAGTATGCTTTTAAAATTGGTTTGGCTTCCGCTGAAAAGCCTTCCAGTTCGAGAACCCTTGGCCGCTCGAACAAATTGTTGAGGTTGTAGGTTGCGATGCGCATAACGAGTGTTTGAACTCGAAGTTAAAGAATGCATCTTTCTTCTACCCTACTAAAAATAGGGTATTTACTTACTTGTCTATTCGGAGCTTTCATCTAAGGTATACTAACATCATCCGATAGCTATCGGATGATGTCTGTTTGTCATCTTAGAGATCCAAAGTCTGCCTGAAACAGAAGCTCTCCTTAGTACTACTGGTTTCGGAACTTTCAACGTGCTTTATTTGTCTATACTACTTTATCATCAAAAATTATCTCTATGGAATTAGGCATTGGCATGTTTGGTGACAACCACTACAATGAACAGGGAAAGCCCCTTTCGGCAGGCGAGCGCTTGCGCGAGTTAATCGAAGAAATTAAACTCATGGACGAAGTGGGAATCGATTTCTTTGGCATTGGCGAGCACCACCGCCCAGACTATGCTGTATCCGTTCCGGAAGTAGTATTGGCAGCTGCTGCCAGCGTAACGAAAAATATTAAACTCGGCAGTGCTGTTACAGTGTTGAGTTCCACCGACCCAGTACGCATCTATCAGAGTTTCGCTACGCTCGATCAGCTCAGCAATGGACGAGGAGAGTTGATGGCCGGGCGCGGAAGTTTTATCGAGTCTTTTCCTTTGTTTGGATACTCCCTAAATGACTACAACGAACTCTTCGAAGAGAAGCTGGACTTGCTGTTAAAGATCAACCGCGAAGAGCGTATTACCTGGAAAGGTAAATTCAGAGCCCCCTTACAAGATCAGATGGTATTGCCCCGCGCGGTGAACAACCGTCTGAATATTTGGATAGCCGTGGGCGGCACACCTGAATCGGTTGTGCGTGCCGCCAAGCTTGAATTGCCCGTGATGTTTGCCATCATTGGTGGTAACCCGGCACAGTTCCAACCCCTGTTTCAATATTATAAAGAGTTGTATGAAAACTTTGGTCACAACCCGAAGAACATGAAGGTTGGTGTGCACATGCACAGTTTCTTTGGCGAGAACAGTCAACAAACAGCCGATGCCTACTTTCCGGTATACTCCTCCCAGATGAACCGGGTAGGTGCCAGTCGTGGCTGGCCTCCTTTTTCGCGCGCGCAGTATGAGCAAGGCCGGGGTAAGCAGGGCGCTTACTTGTTTAGCGATGCCAACGAAGCGATCGATAAAATTTTACACATGCATGAACTGTTTGGACTGAGTCGTTTCTCTGCTCACATGGATGTGGGTGGGCCTTCGCACAGCATGCTGATGAAGTCGATCGAAATTTACGGGACGAAGATTGCCCCGAAGGTGCGGGAAGCGGTATCCTCAATTCGTTGATGAGTAGATTTGTTGATTTGAAAATTCGTACCGATAGTCGTTTGGAGAAAGAGGTACTATCATAAAGAGAACCTTGCCGGCTCTATGCCGGCATCCCATCACTTAAAAGGAATAGTGATGGTCTATCTTCGCGGTGTCTCTCGAAGAGGATGCTGCGATTTACTCAATCGCAGAGTCCCAGCTATACTCAGTCTCCCGCAAGGAGACTCTGCAGGGACAAAAACCAACAGAAATAAAATAAAAAACCTCTGCAGTCCCGACTACAGAGGTTTTCACTTTTGCGCTTGTTGCATCATCCAGTTGTTTTAGTGATTTTCAGGGATCTGACTTGTGCAAACTCCTTGCTGCCGGTACCGAAGAGTGTACGAACCTCGTCTTTCACTTTTGTGAAGGTTGTTGCCAGGGAGTTTGGATTCACATACAAGACTTTGTCTCGTTCCATTCTGGCATTACTCCACTCCACATACGCAGTGATGACCTGGTTGTTTAAGCTTTCCAACTGTCTAACTTTTTCTTGCAGACTTGCTTTGGTCAGTGCCTCTACATAGGTGGTGTAGCGTGGCTGATGTTCGACTGTCTGCACGAGTTTGCTAAACCAATTGGCTTTGCTTACGTACGCCATCTGCAGATTCGACCTGCGGACAATTACTCCTTCCGCTTGCGCAGAAGGAATCGCCTGGCGGTTGCTAGCCGTTTTCCCTGTCAGGTTTCGTACCAGAAAGCGGGCATCGTTCAACGTCTCCTGACTGGCATCGGCATTTTTCATGGTGCGCACCATGTGTGATGCCAAGGTGCCGATGGACGCGAAGGCTTGCTTACGCCTATTCACCGTCTCATCGTACAGGTTTTTGTAGAAGTTTGCACGCTCTATTGCACTCCTGGCATTGTCAAGATTAGCAACCAGCGCATCAAGTTGGAGGTTTGGGTGACCGGGCTGGTACTTGCCTCCGTACCCGGTGCAGAAGCCTACTAGCCTGGAGTAGGCTTCCACATTTTTTACAGTTGTCATAACAGTAAATGTTTATTGAGTATTGCAACGGAAAATGGTAGAGGGTGCGTTGCACTTTTTTGCTTTTTTTTCAAAAGTATATTGTTGGGATTTTGTGCAACCCAAATGAGACTGGCACGTTTGAGTCCATTTTTTCAGAGGCATCGAAAGCATTTCGCTGAGTTGCATTTTTCTGCCGTTGAATGCCGAGGCGTCTTCCTTACTTCTTCACACTCCTTTCTTCACCAGCAACCCTGCACAGAACATCGCCCGGTGGGGTTGAGCGGCAGATCTGCTCAGGCCTGCTTCCTACAAAATATCCCTGACTACTATCGTACACTCCGTACGATTGCTTTGTCACTCCGCATCGGTGCCGTGTCCTTCCGCACAGGTGGTTCATCACTCCGTGCGATTGCCTCATCACTCCATACAGTCACCTTACCACTGCGTACAAGGTGCTCATCACCCTGTACGGGTGCCGTGTCACTCCCCACAGGAGGTTAATCACTCCGCACCACTAGCTCATCCCTACGCACGGTCGCCTTGTCACTGCAAACACCTAATCTGTTACGCTGTGCGATCGCCTTACCACTGTGCCTGCGTGCAGAACACATGAACGTGAACTTGGCAAAACCGGGAGGCACCACCCCCTGGAGAATCGGCTGCGAAACAGGTAACGCAGAAAGGTGAGCGACTACTAGGATAAGTTGCTGATTTTGATTTCTCTTGCAGGAGAAAGTGCTACCAAGGTTCGATTAAAAAATGAAAACACTGCTGATTACACCTGAGGGACTAGAAAAGTTGAAAGCGGAGTTGGATCACCTGTGGCGGGTGGAGCGACCCGACACCACCCAAAAGGTTTCCTGGGCGGCCAGTCTGGGCGATCGCTCTGAAAACGCAGACTACCACTACAATAAAAAACGCCTTCGCGAAATTGATAAACGCATCTTGTACTTACGCAAGCTCATTGATGAGTTGAAGGTGGTGCACTACTCCCCTTTTCAGGAAGGTAAGGTGATGTTTGGGGCTTGGGTAGAAATTGAGTTGCTATCGGGAGAGAAGCGTCTTAAGAATCGTTTTCGCATTGTAGGCGGGGAAGAACTTATTGGGGCGAAGGACTACATCTCTATGGATTCGCCCATGGCACAAGCCTTGGAGAAAAAAGAAGTAGGCGATGAAGTAGTCGTGAAAACACCGGCACGGGAATTTGTGTGGCGCATCACCAAAATTGAATATCAGAAGTAAAGTACGTAGCACCTTGTTCGCGATGACACCAAAGGGCGTTATTGCGAAACTGCCTACTCGAAGCAAAGCAGTTTTGTGGAGAATAGGCGAACGATAACAAGAAGCAAGTCTCTCACTTGTGTTCTCTTCAAGTCGGGGATTGCCGCGGGCTTACATCACTCTTCCTCTACTCATGCCCTCGCAATGACGATGACTCCAAGGGCGTCATGGCGAACGAAGTGAAGCCATCTAGTGAAGGATAGTTGAGATGAAGCAAGTAGTATTTTACCATGATTTGTTACACGGATCGTGTTTGATAACGTCAAATCGCTAATCAATAAGTCAATATCAACTGAGAAAAATTATCCACGTACTTGCGTGGATTCTCCATTTTAAGGCGTGTTGTGCTACTGCACCTTTGTATCGTCAACAACGACACGTAAAAACAAAAATTATGACACGTTTAAATGCGCTCAACCCCGACCAAGCTTCGGGTAAAGCAAAAGAATTGTTTACTGCTATTAACGGTAAACTCGGTATGGTGCCAAACATGATGCGCACCATGGGAAACTCCCCAGCCTTGTTAGGTGGTTATTTGAATTTCAGTGGTTCATTAGGTGAAGGTACACTTGGAGCGAAGTTAGGAACGCTGATCGCGCTGACCGTTGCAGAAGCCAACCAATGTCAATACTGCGCCTCGGCACATGCTTTCATTGGAAAGAATTTGAATGGCTTGGGTGATACTCGCATTGAGGCTGCCAGGAAACTTGACAAAATCGATCCAAAAACAGATGCAGCACTGGCTTTTGCTCATAAACTCGTGGAGAAAAGAGGTCATGTAAGTGATAGCGATGTAAACGAAGTCCTATCCGCGGGCTTTTCCCAAGGCGAAGTGGGAGAGATAGTTGGCCATGTAGCGTTAAACACGTTTACCAATTATTTCAATAACACCGCCAACACAGTAATTGACTTTCCAACAGTAGCGTTGCTGGAAACAGCCGCTGTGTAATACGCTTCAAAAGAATAAAATTTTACTTTCAACTATCAGCAATATGAAAACGATTAAACTTATCTTCTCCCTGGCCTTGGTGCTCGTGGTAAATACGCTTTGGGCGCAAACGCCTCCGATTGATGAAAAAGGATTGGCCCTCGGTGGTTACGATGTGGTGGCTTACTTCTCGGGCAAGCCTACGAAAGGCGATCCCTCCATTACAGCAAAGAATGGAAATGGAACCTATCACTTCTCTTCAAAAGCAAACCGTGATGCGTTTCAAAAAAATCCATCCAACTATCTTCCACAATACGATGGTTATTGTGCCTGGGCGGTGGGAGCGAAAAACACAAAATTCCCCGTAAACCCTGAAACCGCTAAAGTGATCAACGGAAAATTGTATCTTTTTTTCAACGGCCCCTTTAATGGTAGTAATTTTAATACGCTGGCCGAATGGAATAAGGACGAAGCCAATCTTTTAAAAGCCGCCAACGCAAATTGGCCTGCCTTGAAAGACGCCAAGTAAGTTAGTCTGTGGAAAGCAATAGATAACCACCAGTCATTGATTGGGGGTTATCGCTTTCGTCAAAAAATGATTGAAAAACCAGTGTATGAACCCGGTAATTTCACGCATCCGTATCTATCCCATTAAGGCGCTTGATCCAGTAGAATTACAAGAAGCCGAAGTAGGCGTTCATTCTCTTCGATACGACCGGGAGTTTGCTATGATCACACCGGATCAACGCTATCTGAACAGCAAACGAACGGGAAGAGTACACGAGCTAAAAGCAAGCTATGACTTACCGAACTACCGCGTTTTTTTATCGCCTCGTGCAGGTGGGGCGGTGGAGTCTTTTCACCTGATCGAAGATAGAGGTAAGCTGGCAATGTATTTAGAAGATTTTTTTGGCGAGCCCTTGTCACTCATTCAAAATAAACAAGGCCAGTTGATGGACATCCCCACCGCCAGTAGCGTAACCATTTTTAGCGAAGCTTCGCTGCTTTCTTTGCATAAAGAATTTTCGGACCGAACCTTAGAAGATCTGCGCCTTCGTTTTCGTGCCACCATTGAATTGACGGGTGTTGATTCCTATTGGGAAGAAAATCTTGTAGGTGAGCCCGGTGTGGGTATGCGCTTTCAACTAGGTGAGGTGGAAATGATAGGCGTCAGTCCGCGTGCGCGTTGCAATGTGCCACCTCGCGATCCGCATACAGGCCTCACCGACAAAACCTTTGTGAAGCGAATGATGAAGAGTCGTCAGGCTACACTTCCAGAGAAAAGTCATCTTCCTGAATATGGTAACCTCTACCACCTAACGATCAATACCTACCTTCCTAAAACGCAAAAAGGGAAATGGTTGAGGGTAGGCGATGAAGTGAAAATTATTGAGCCTGTCAGGCTGGAAAGCGCTTCCTAGCCACTCACCAGAAAAATCGTCCATTGAAAAGCGTGAATACTCCATTGGGGACCCAGGGGGTATTCTGCACCTTTGCATCGTCATCTTAACAGCAACAAAATGAAAATAAAAGAGAACACAACCGCCATTGACTTTGTGACCACCGACATTTATGGACAGCCATTAAAGCTTTCTGATTTTAAAGGAAAAAAAATTCATTTAGGATTTTTTAGAAATGTTAGTTGCCCCTTTTGTAACCTGCGTGTACACCAACTCACAAAATTGACCAGTGACTTTGAAAAGAAGGGGTTAAAGATGGTTTTCCTTTTTGAAAGCGCTAATGAAATATTGTTACGTAGTTCCTTTCATCAACAGGTATCGCCTATTCCATTGGTAGGGGATCCACAAAGAAAAATTTATTCACAATACGGGGTGGGGCCTTCTGTGTTCAAAATGGTAAGTACTTTTTTTACTAAAGGTGCAATGGATGACTTGAAGGCAGGAAAAGCGCTAAACCTTCCAGAAGACAAGAATGCTACCCAATCCCTTATCCCTGCCGATTTCCTGATTGATGAGCATTTCCAAATCAAGCGGGCTCACTACGGCAAAAACCTCAATGATCATATTGCTATAGAGGATGTTAAAGCCTTTGCAGGATTCTAGGCACAAAGGGTGGCTTACCAACATCAGGTCGAGATCAAATAAGGAATAGCATCAGGGAGGTAAGGATAAATAGTATATAAAATAAAAATACTTATGAGCGCATTTGAATACGTAACCGTATTGATTTCAGTTATTCTTGGGTTGGGAATAACACAAATCCTGACAGGAATTGCTAACCTTTTTCAGTGGAATGACCGAGTTAGTCTATACTGGCCTTATGTGCTTTGGATACTCTTTGTGCTGATCATGCATATTCAAGAATGGTGGGTAACATATGAACTTAAAGATTACCATCCCTGGAGGTTGCCGATATTCTTTTTCATCATGCTATACCCTGTAAACCTCTTCATATTGGCTAAATTGTTAGTCCCCACTGCAACAAAAGGGAAATCAATCAACCTAAAGGAATTTTATTTCAAGAATTATAGAAGAATATTTCTGGTAACGATAGTTTCCGCGATCCTCTCTGTCTTTTATAATATTTTTATCCTCAACCTCAGTGTCCAATCACAGGTATTCCAACTGTTATTGGTCCTGGCCTTAAGTATCATGGCTGGCAAGAGGCTAGAAAATGAGTGGATCCATAAGTTACTGTCAGCAGCACTCATCCTCTCTTTTGCAGTATCTACAATAATTGAGTGGAACGTGTGGTTAATCGAGTAATTTCCTTTTCAGTGGGATTCATGCTTGTTGTATCCACGGGATGCTTGTCCCTGAGATGAGATCAGTAGACGTTTCCCTGGCAGTTGTTAACCTTTTAACAAAGAGGAAAATCGTCCATCAGCAAGCGTACATCCTCCATTTCCGAGCAGTAAGGCTATCCCCATCTTTGTAACACCAAAACACAGGAATCATGACCACCATAGAAACTACAGGGATTCGAAAATCAGATTACCAGGGTTATCTTCAAAAAGGTAGCGGGTATAGTCAATACAAACACCAAATGGCAGAAGACCTGGTGAACAACCCTGACAACAACATAAAAGAGTACATCCACCTCAATCAGCATCGCATGAGTCGGGTGGAGAAAACCTATACCGTAAGCGAAGCCCTTGCTCAGCAGGTGAAAACCGTAACACACAAAACCTACTGGCTGGTGTTAACGGAGCATTGGTGTGGAGATGCGGCACAAACCTTACCCACTTTCCACAAAGTAGCAGAACTATCCAAAGGAAACATCGAACTAAAACTGGTGTATCGTGATGAGAATCCGGAATTGATGGACTCGTATTTGACAGGTGAAAGTCGCTCTGTACCCAAACTCATTCAATTAGATGCTCACCACAACGTAACAGGTGTTTGGGGACCACGGCCAACCGAAGCGCAGAAGTTAGTAAAGCAATTAAAGTCCAATCCGGAAACGGCCTCTTCTTATTCAACCGCATTGCACAAATGGTATGCACAGAATAAGCAACAAGCGTTAGAATCAGAAATCACAAAATTGATTCAGCGCGCCAGTATGTTCTGTCCAGATTGCTTCAACTAAACCAACCTTAGTCATGGAAGAAAAAAGAATGCCTTTGCCTCCCTTCACTATTGAAACTGCCAAACAAAAAATTCAGCTGGCCGAAGATGCCTGGAACAGCAAAGATCCGGTTCGTGTATCCAAGGCCTATTCACTTACCAGCGAATGGCGCAACCGAAATTTGTTTATCACGGGTCGGGCAGAAATTGTAACATTCCTTACCGATAAATGGAAGCGTGAACGCCACTACAAACTCAAAAAAGAATATTGGGCACATACTGATAACCGCATTGCCGTGCGCTTTGAATATGAATACCAAAATTCAGAGGGTCGATGGTTTCGCGCCTATGGAAACGAAAACTGGGAGTTCGATGAAAATGGCTACATGGCCAAGCGATATGCCAGCATCAACGATGTAGAAATTACAGAGCAGGAACGAAGGCTGGTATAAATGTGTTAGTATTACCATTCATTATCAAAAGAACGCTATGCTTCATCAATCCACTTTCACACTGGTCAATCCTCAAAATGGAAATCTAGGCTTTAAGCTGGAAGAGCTGGAAGACCACAGCCGATTTGATCATATTCAACGGCATAATTACTTTTCCCTGATTTGGATTATGGAAGGAAGCGGAGAACTGAAGGCGGACTTCTCTGCCTACCCCTTTCCCAGCAATTCTTTGCTGGCCTTCTCCCCCTACCAACCTTTTATGATTTCGAACGCGACTGGCATTAAGGGAGTAGCCATTCATTTTCATTCCGATTTCTTTTGTATTCTCAAACACCATCAAGAAGTTTCCTGCAATGGAATTCTCTTTAACAATATTTACAACCCACCCATTACCACCATTGATAGTGGTTCAGAAACCACACTAAAAATGGTACTCAGTCAAATCAAAACTGAAATGCAGAATCCTGCCCTGGCGCAATACGAGTTGTTGATTTCGTATTTAAAAATATTCTTGATCACCGCTTCACGATTGAAAGCATTGCAACAACCCGAAGCACAGAAAGTTACGGCTGCTAATAAAGAGCCCTTCATTCTTCAAAACCTGAAAGACGCCATCGAACAACATTTCCGCACCAAGCATTCCGCCAGCAACTATGCTGATCTTTTAAACATTACTCCGAAAGCATTAGCCAAAATCACCAAGACCCACTTTAACAAAACCCTGACCGACTTGATCTCCGAGCGGATTATTATAGAGGCAAAACGCGAATTATACCTTACCAATAAGCCAGTAAAAGAAATCGCCAGTGAGTTGGGCTATGAAGACGAACATTACTTCAGTCGCTTCTTTAAAACCAATGCCGATGTATCTCCACAACTGTACCGGGAGACGGTAGGCTTTGCCAGGGGAACAGCCTAAAAATTTATTCACACCCAGGGCATTATGGCGAACTTGTCTGCGCGGAGCTTCAGCGAAGGCAGACGAAGTGAGCCATCCCGTGGGGATAAGAGAACAAGTCTTTGTTGTCTTCTGTTTGTTCTCTCCTATTTTTTATCATGCCAGCGCACCATTTCAATTCGTGCCTTATCTTCGCAGTATGAAATATACACTTGCCAACATCTGCGTTGGCCACCTGTTGATACTATGCTGTTTGTTGCTTTCTTTGTCTGCAGCTGGCCAGGCGTGGGAATTGAAGACGCAAGAAGAAGGCATTAAGGTATATACGCGACCTGTCGAAAATTCCGCCATCAAGGCTATTAAAGTAGAGTGCACAGTGGAAGCATCCCTTTCACAACTAACGGCTGTGCTGCTGGATATCCCGGCCAGCGATGAATGGGTGTATGCCACCAAGTATTGTCGCGTGCAAAAAATGCTTTCACCCAATGAATTTATTTACCATTCAGAAATAGAAGTGCCCTGGCCTGTTAGTAACCGCGACTTTATTGTGCGGGTAAAGCTGGAACAGGACAGTGCCAAAACACTAACGGTGAGTGGAGAAAACCTTCCTCAATACCTGAACGAGCAAGAAGGTGTTGTTCGCATTCTGCATACCGTGAGCCACTGGGCAGCAACACCCCGAGATAATTATGTGGATATTGTTTTTACCCTTCACGTAGATCCGGGAGGATTAATACCGGCCTGGCTGATTAATCTCTTTGCCACCCGTGGCCCGCTCGAGACCTTTCGCAATCTGAGGAACCAGGTAAAGAAGCCTGAATACCAAGACGCACGTTTTGATTTTATTCTTGAGTAAATTTTACGCTAGGATAGCCATTACTTGCTCATGCAGTAAACAGCCATGATCATTGTATTGATTTTGTGATGAGCATTCCTGTGTCGTCAGGTTTTACGACCTCACGATTTTAATGAAAATTTTACTGATAGCTGTCAGCTGTTTTGTCGGAGAAGGATGAATCGAACATCCAAGGCACTTAAGCACCACTTTTACTGAGTGGCCCGCTTCCACTTACGGTCTACTCTCCGAAGAAATAACATCCCATGCATCACCTTAATGCTTCGGTCGAATTTGTCGAGATGGTTGGACTTGAACCAACATGTAACCAATTACGGCTTCTACACGGTATAAGCGTGAGCCGATACACCTCGCCAGTAGTATTACTTTTGTTTTCGCTTGCATCTTTCAATGCTGATCTCCAACACCTTGCAGTTCCATACCTCCGCGGAATGACTGAAGGCTTTCCGATACGACTTGATAGCCTTTCTATACTTGTGCTTCAACTCCCATGCATTACCCAGACTTTCAAACAAAAATGTCTTGTTTGCTCTTTCTGACTTTAATCCGCGTTTGCACATTTCTATCGTTTCATCATGTCGTTCATCCTGCTTTAATACTTCAGCCAAATACGTATAAGGTTCAGCAAAGTCGGGATTGAATCGAATCGCCCACCGGAAGTGTTGCTCAGCTTTCTTCAAGTCATCGGTATGCTTGAAATAAATTACACCAAGTACATTATGTAGTCTACTATACCCTGGCTCCTCATACAAAATCTTATCGAGAAGTTTAAGGGCACGCTCATGGCCTTCTAACGCAACAACTTCCATGGTATACTTCAGGTATTCTTCAATCCACTGAATTTTGTCTGTTTCCATGGTTTAATTTTTTATCCAATTCTTTACTTACTATTTTTTTTGAAACCGTCATCCAATAACTATCGGATGACGGTGCATTCAAACTTTCCAGAAGCTTGCCCATCTTTTCTTACGGCAACGGGCAACGTGGTTAGTCATGTTGGTTACTTCATGGTCAACCAAGGAAGCCATCATCGCTTCACGATAGGCTTTCATTGCCTGACCGAAATCTCCACGCAATTCCCACGCCTGACCCATCGCTTCCAAAAACACTACACGGTTAGCGGATGGCTTTTGCACACCCTGCTTCAGATAATCGATTGCTTCCGCATAGCGGTTGCAACGAATCATCAAATTACCCATGTGTATGAAGGGTGCTTGAAATTCTCCATCAAACTTGATGGCCATTTTCAAGTGCAACTCTGCCTGCACAATATCAGCGGTGTAATACAAATACGCCCAACCCAGTTGGTTGTGTAGGTAGCCATAGCCCGGTTCATCGTACAACAGGTTTTGCAACAGTGCAATACCATCGTTCACCTGGTTATTGTAGATGAGCTGTTCTGATTCATTCACATATTTTTCCATCCAATCAATTCTCATAACACTTCCTTATTTTAAAGTTCCTCTGATCAAGGTCCTTCAAAACATTCGAAGGTTACCTTGAACTAATCTTCTGCTGGCGAATCATCGCCACACATTCTTACAATCTTCGGAGTAAATTCTCCGAGCACATCCACTAACTCATCCTGATAGTGCATCACTTTCCGGATGTCTTTATAAGCCATCGGTGCTTCGTCCAATCCACCTCCCAACAACTCCACGCCATGCTTCTGCAATTCTTGCTTCATCATTTTGTTGGTAATGCTTTGCTTGGCTGCGCTTCGCGACAGGGTTCGTCCTGCACCATGCGAGGCAGAGTTCAACGATGAGGCGTTCCCTCTTCCACGCACCACATAACCTGGAGCTGTCATAGAGCCAGGAATAATTCCCATCACTCCTTCACCCGCTGGTGTTGCACCTTTGCGATGCACAATTACTTCCGTACCATCCAACAGCGTTTCCTTCCAGGCGAAGTTGTGGTGGTTCTCCACTCTGAAGAGCGGACGTTCACCCAACGCACTTGACAATCGCGCATGAATGTGGTGATGGTTTGCCGAAGCATAATCACCTGCCAGGTTCATGGCAAGCCAGTACTCCTGACCCACTTCTGTTTCCAGGTCTAACCAAGCCAGGCTTGCTGCTTCTCCAGGCAGGCGGCATACTTGCTTGGCCACGCGTGTGTAGTGACGAGCGATCTCGGCACCAAAGCCACGTGAACCGGAGTGCGACAACACCGCCAGGTAGTTGCCAGCAACAAGCTTCCATTCATTGCCTTCAGGCAGATCAATCAACCCAAACTCTACAAAGTGATTACCACTTCCCGATGAGCCGATCTGCATGGCTGCTCTTCCTTGCAAGCCTTTCAGGAGTTGGATTTCGTGGAAGAGTTTGCTCTCCAACACTTCATCTTCCTTTGGTCGTTTGAACGTTTCGCGCCCGAAGCATGTGTTTTCCATCAACATACTTTTCAGGTTATTGCGATGGCGCTCCAGGAATTTTTCATCCAATGGATAGGCTGTCAAACACATCCGGCAACCAATGTCCACACCTACTCCGTAAGGGATCACTGCATTTTGCACGGCCAGCACACCACCAATAGGTAAACCATATCCTTGATGCGCATCGGGCATTAATGCACCTGCCACTGTCACCGGCAGTTTCATCGCAATCTCCATTTGGTTTCGGGCGCCTTCTTCAATCTCCGATGCTCCGAAAATCCGATAGTCGATACGACTCTTTCGCATTTCATGCCACAGTGATTTTTTTTCTGTTGGGACAAGCTCCTGCGCCACTTTACTCCAAATAGAATCTTGCACAAATTCTTTTGGACGCAAGAGCACAGCTTTGAGCATGCCAAAAATTTCTTCCTTCTCCGCTCGCTTATAATATTTCTGAGCGGTGTTGATGGCGATGCCAATGGCGCGACCCTCCGGGTAACCCATTTTTATCAACTCTTTTCCGCTTAACATTTTACGTTTCATAAACTTTTATTTTTGTCACACTTCGACATGCTCCGTGTGACTCGTTTTACAAAGCCCTTCACCTACCTGCCTTTGCCGAAACGGCTACGTGCAGGCTCAGGCTGACAGTACTGCTTAGACACACTTCTTCCACCACCCATGAGGCAAATCATTTTTTATCATTTGTTCGAGAAAAGAATTCAGCTGGAAGCGCTGAAAATCTGCCTGTCCTGAGGCTTCGGCAGAAAAACAAAAAACCCGAACGTAGTCCGGGTCTTTCTTTATGGTTCAAGATTATTGAATCAACTGAAAAAGCCGGACATACCTGCACTATCGAAATTTTTCTCTTCGATACATGGATAGCTTATGTGTGTTTGTCTTAGCATGGTGCAAAGATATAACTAATCATTTTTGATTTGCAAGTAGTTCCTAGAAAAACATTCTTAGTTATTAAAATCAATTCACGTGCAGATGTACTTACAACTCAGCGAGAGATGATGTGAATTCATTTCATTTGCTTCTAACAGTCAGGGATTATTAAACTTTAAAACAAACAGAGGAAAAACCTTGGAAGATAAAATTTGTGAGACCCAATGGATAAACTTATTTTGTGGATCGAAAATGCACCTATGACATTTCAGTATCCACCAAGTCCTGTACTGAAGGACGATTCACTTTTACAACCTTCATCTTCCTTTAAAGACAATGTATATGCCATGATAAGGGGCATCACAGGTTTTGTCATGCTGTACATTTTCTTGATCATTAGCAGTGGAGCATTACTAGCAGGCTGTTGTTTCATTGGTTTTGGAATGATTGTTTTTAAACCCATGTGGCTTACCCTTGCAGCAGGATTGGGTATTGCAGCGCTGGGCATTATGGTTTTCCTATTCCTTGTCAAATTTATCTTTGCTAAAACTTCTGAAGTGGACCCTTTGCAAGTAGAAATTAAAGAAAAGGATCATCCACAATTGTTTGCCTTCATTCGCCAACTCACAGAAGAGGTAAAAACTGATTTTCCCAAACGGATCTTTCTTGTACCTGATGTAAATGCTGCTGTACTCTACAACTCTGGTTTCTGGAGTATGTTTTTACCGGTTCGTAAAAACCTGCGGATTGGTTTAGGTCTTGTAAACTCGCTTACCTTAAGTGAGTTCAAAGCTGTGCTCGCACATGAGTTTGGTCACTTTTCCCAACGCAGCATGAAGCTGGGAAGTTATGTCTATACGATGAATAGAGTTATTTACAACTTGGTAAATCACCGGGACAGTTGGGATAATTTATTGGAAGGTTGGGCCAATGCTGGTGGTGTGTTCGGAATGTTTGCTGGTGTTACTTATTGGATTGTTAATCAGGTGCGGCAACTATTAGTTTCCGTATACCAGAAATTGAACATTCGGTATATGGCACTCTCCAGAGAGATGGAATATCATGCAGACCTAGTAGCATGCAGTGTATCTGGCACAGTGCCCATGATTCAAACCCTTCGAAAGATAGAATTGACAGACTCTTCTTATCAATTCACTTTATCAAAACTAAACGAAATCGTTGCCCAAAAAAAGAAGGCTATTGACCTGTATGAGTTCCATACTCTTTGCACTCAATTTCTTGCAACAGCATACAAACTGGCAACGGTGGATCATACATTAACTATTTCGGATCAGGACCTGGATCAACATATCATAAAGTCAAGACTAAACGTAAAAGACCAGTGGGCCTCCCATCCATCTCGAGAAGATCGCGAGAAGAATATCAATGCTGTTCAACTGCCTGTTGAGTTAGTCAACACCTCTGCTTGGGAATTATTTACTGATGCCGAAAAATGCAGAAGACAGATGACTAGCCATTTATATGCGGTAGGGCAACTAAATCCTGAACACTTGGAAACCCTAGATCACGAATCGTTCTTGGCTGATTTAGAGAAGAATCAAAAAGAAAACACCTTGCCTTTGATTTATAGTGGTTTCTATGACAATCGATTAATCAAAGAATTTAATATTACTGAGGCCAAACAACTCACAGTAGATTTATCGTTTGAGGAATTGTTTAGTTCTTCCACACAGGAGTTCATTAAGCGTCATCACTCTAATCAATCAGACTTGGAGCTCATCAAAAACTTGAGGTTTACCATACAACAAGACGATGTATTTGAGTTCGATTTTTTAAAATGTAACAAAACGGATATCCCGCGATTGATCAATTCACTTGAACAGGAGATCGAAAGAGATAGCCAAAAAGTGACAAAACTTGATCAGCAGGCTTTTCACTACTTTTATAGGCTTTCTCTGCAACAGGGGCGTGATCATGAGCTACAACAAGCCTATCAAAACATTTATTATCAGCAAAACCTGCTAAAGCCATACCAGGATTTAATTGAGAAATTGCAGGAACACCACAAGACACTGGCTACACGTAAAGAATGGACAGACCAGCAAGTTCTTGGATTTAATAGTGTACTGAGGGGCCTCGAGCAAGATTTCAAAACTTTTATAATCAGTCTTGCTGATAAGAGTGCATTAAATGAAATGTCAGAAAAAGAAGAATTCGATAAATATGTATCAGGTACTATCCACTATATTCAGTCGAGTTTCTTCAGCCCTGAGGGACTTGACAATTTATCCTCGCGTATGTTCGAGGTTTTGGGTTTGTTACAAAGACAGCAGTTTAAAGCAGTAAAAGAGCTTGCGATTTTTCAATTGCCGTTTGTAGCACAAAACGGAATACCAGTAGATCAGCAAGTATAACCAAACAGGAATTCAAAAATAATAGCAACTGTTGATCAACACAAAACACGTCTAACAGGCTTCGCACTACTTATTTGTTGCCAAGACTTCTCGCATGAAGTCTGGTAATGAATGAATGGTGCGGTTAAGTGTTGCAATGTCCTCCATCTTACCTTGGCCATCCTCCAGGTTGTACACATAATTATCAAACAGGTACACCAACAGAAGACGGTTATACGGATCCAGCTGCTCATTTTGAATCATCTCCAATAACTTCTTTTCAAGTGATGCTTTATCCTTGGCGTCAGCCAATGCCCTGCCGGTTCGACCAATTGAGCCGAAGTAATGATTCGAACTCACATTTTTAACCCGCAAGGTTGTCCCTACCAGAAGATCGACTGCTGGTATGGCTAGTTCTTCTAACTCCTTCAAATATGTTTTTCTTCCTTGCCATGCATAACTGCCATCTGACATTCGTTCAAAACGGTCATTCATAATGTCTAAGTGTGAGCGAAGAAAAATATCCCATTGAGCTGTCTGAGCGGCAAGTCTGCAAATGTTCATGGCATGAAAGCGTGGGCTTAAATCCTGGCTACATCCTCCCACTACTCTTCTGCATCGCATTAGCATAAGCGCATCTTTATCGGACAGGTACCGTGCAACATAAAACTCTAGTCGTTCATCTGAGCGTCTGTTTTCAATTCCTTCATCGCGGGCCTCCATCAGCACGCTTTTCCAATATCGTGAAGTTGCCATTTGGTTGTCGAGGTGGATCATTCGCAAACTATCCCAAACCTTGTATTGAGAATGGAATACTTCATAGGCAGAATCAAAGTTCTCAACCTTATCATAGTCCGGTAACTCGGGTTTACGAGGAAAAGACTCAGCCCATGAAATATATTCATTCGCTTTTGTATTTATTGAAACCTCCTCCCTGTAAGTACTTTGTACACCTTCAAAATAAATTTGTGCTGTGGTATCAATCATACAATCTACATATTGCACCAAGCGTGCATATTCATAAGGGATGGAGACGGAATTTAATTCAATCAGATAAAAGGCTTCGTCTCCATCTTCATTGATTATCCATCCCGTAGTTTGATCATTTTCTTTTCTATCCCTTACTCTAATGCTGTAAGCATTTCCCTGTCCATTCGGTAGCCCCTCATATTCAATGATGGCTTTGTCATTATAGTCTATATAGCTGCTTTTTGTAATCCATACATTTTTCTTTTTAACACTTCGAGGATATTTCCTTTCATACTCATCAAAAGAAATTCCTGAAGCCATGAGCTTCCGTGCCTCCTTGGATGGATTTGTTATATAATTCGCAAAGCCCTGTGGGATCGAGTAATAGGGATGCAATAAATCGCACGTTCGAAATTTAAGATTGAGAGAGTCAACAATAACAGCCAATCGGTTCATTGTGCTCTCATTGTAGATTAGACCGTTGCGGTGAACCTTGAATTCATTGTATTGGGCAAATCCAGAAAAAGTCATCCCAATAATAAAGGTGCTTAGGATATAGGCTTTCATAACAAGCTTGGATTAATACTTTATTAATCCTAAGAATGTTAAAAAGTAACAAGAATAGTTGCCGGTGCAAAAGAGAGCTTGTAAGTACTTGAATGTTAGGAGGTGAGTTGATAAACAAAGGGGTTCTTCAAACTGGGGATTGCCGCAGGCTTCCATCACTCTTCCTCTACTCATGCCCTCGCCAAAACAATCGGGGCACGCTGCAATGACGATGACACCAAGGGCGTCATCCGATAGCTATCGAAAGCGAATGAAGCAAAGCAATCCCGTGGGAACAAGAATCACAAGTGACTACTCTTGTGGTCGTATACCGTAGATAAACAAGTAGCCAATCATCCAAAATTCTCCGATAGTAGCAGGTATCGTTAACATCTCGATCCAAGAAAAAGTAAATCCTGCATACGATAAAAAGGCGCTGGCTATATACCCCAACCCTCCTACTTCCAAGGTACGACCTAACCACAGAGGCATCCGTTTTGAACTGACTACAACATATCCCATGGGGATTGAGCCACAAACCAAAAAAGAGACTCCCTATACCCCAGGAACCTTTTATGAGTTGGACGAAAATCTGGATCATGATCAGCTTTTCAGTTTCGGGTAGTGTAGCGTAGGCCACATGGATGGCCCCACTCATCGCGATAGCACTGATCATAATAATGCCTGCGTTCATCGTGCCCCAGGCAGCCAAGGACCATGCTGCAAAATGATTAATATCTTTAAACAGTTTAAAAAAGTAAACGGCTGCTAGTGCTTGCGAACCAATGATGACGAACTCCGCTAATAGACGCAGTCGTGCGATTGTTTCTTGTTCCTGTAGGTTAGTCAGGGTTTTGGGAAGGTCATTTGAAACATAAATCTGTGGGTGCAAAACAAGAAAACCCAGAATTCCTGAAATCGCCAGGACCAAATACCAAATCCCGGCTTTTCGGGCCGTGGCGACTAAATCGTTGTGTTGATCATTCATACGTGTAGTCCTTAAAGTACCAAGACTAAGGTATTGCTAAAATATTACAAGGCAAGAAATTAAAAATGAAGAAGCTTAGAACAATTTTTTGTGTTCGTATTTACTCTAAGAATCGAATCAATTCGCCACACAGTTTGCTCCTGAAATTACTCAGATGTTTGATCCTTCTGTGAGTTTCATCTATAGGTGCTTTTCAATTGGCTTGTCTTGTTCGTTGTACAAATAAGTGAGGCCTTCCCTGAAACTAAGAATTACGTTTAAATATGAAATGAAAGGGTATTGTGGACTATTCTATATTACGGAATATGAAATGAGAATATTAGAGATAAGAAGAGAATAGCTAACCTCAAAACTTGGTTTGATGTTGACACAAAGGTTTTCATACTCAACATTTATGGAATCCTGATTGACAATCCACTGAAGGGCTCGCTGAATAATTCCATACTAAATCCCAAATAATATCAATGATTAAAGACGTTCAGATAAGGAAACCATACCTGGCTGCCTTTATCAATTGACCTTTACATGAAAAGAAAATCAATTCTTCGCTCGGTTTATTCAACTGGAAAAAATCGATGAAAACGAAGAAATAATTCTGATTATTAAAAAATCAAAAAAAAATAAATGAGTGGGCAACTTTTACCCTAACAAGTTTCAAAAACTCATTTTTTGAAGTAATTCTAAAGATTTTATACGCTATATAAATAGAAGAAAAATAAATGAGGGGGCAGTTTCTATACATTCCTGTTGAAGCTCACAATCAAGGGAGTTACTAAAATAAGAGGACCTTCCTAAGCAGTTCCTGCTGAATCCTGCCCCCCGTTTTTGGCGGATCGGAAGGTTACCCCCAATTTTCGTTCATGGAAAGAAAAAATATAAAAATCACTATTTACTTAACACCATCTCAATACAGTACACTGCAAAAAAATATGCAGGAACTTAAATACGATAGGCCCGCAGAATATTTTCGCGATTTAATTGAAGAAGGAAAAAAGCCGACAAAAGCTGAATTAAAAATGATTGAACAAAAAATAGAAATTCTCGAAGGTTTATCGGCTCTAAATACTTTATTCGAAAAAACAATTGAATTACTCTATGACGACGACAATATCCATGCATTCAAAGAGAGTATTGAAAACATTCTAACAAAAATTGAAACTCTGATTAATAAACATCTAAAATGAAAACAAAAACACATAGAAGAACAGACGTTAATAGCTTATTAACCTACAATGATAAGGAAGGATCCCATATTCTATTCTTTAACAAGATTCCAAATAATGATATAGCGTATGTAAAAACCATAATGAAATTGAGACAACAAGTGTATAACGGCACCAGTGAAAAGCTTTTTGGTCACATTATCATTTCTCCGAACCCAGAAGATAGTAAATTTCTAACCTTTAAAAATTGGAAAACTTTGGGCATTGATTTTATGCAGAAATCGAATATGTACGATTTACCAGCTGTCTGTTATCTACATATGGACAAGAACCACCTCCATTTGCATTTCGTAATCTGCAGAGTTCTCTCAAATGGGAAATTATATTCCATTAACGAAAATGAACTAGTAATGGCGCAATATATCTCTAATAGCATTGCTAAAGAAATGGGTTTACATGCATACTTATACAGTCAAAAAGCAACTGAGGAACAAAGAGAGTCCATTCGACTAATTGAAGAAGACTTGATTTGGGCGCGAGATGAAGCTTATTATAAACATGGAAAGATAACAGAAGAAACGCTGAATGAACAATTAAAGGATAAGGGTCGGCATTTTAAAAAAACAAAGGTTAGTTACTGTTTTCTTAAAGATGGATCCAGGATTAACCAAAAATCCTTGCGTAAAGACTTAAGACTTAAAAACCTAATCTCTTATGACGTGAACAATTCTATTACCAAGCGAAATATGCTAAATGATATGCTCACGGCTGAGCAAGTTTCCTTAAATCCAAAAATTGGATTTGAGAAAGAAACCTATTTTAATACTTTAAGTGGAATGGGTTATACCATAAATATTGAAAGAAAATTAGATCCGAAGACCAATAAAAAAGGCCGCATTCTAGGCTATTCAATTACTAAGAATGAACAAACCATTAATGCTTCGGAGATTAGTCCGGAACTTTCACTAAAAAAATTAAAAGCGCGCAACAAAGTTCTTACTGAAAGAAATTTGGAGGAACTTCAAATGCTTGATAGTATGCTGTGCACTCTAACACACTCACAAAGTTTTGACGACACCTTGCTATATTTTGAGGCCATAAAAAATCTTGGATTTAAGACAAGCTATCGATTCAAAGATCAAGAGATTGTGGGATATTATATACACGTAGGCAAGAATCCATACTCTGATGCAATGATAAGCCAAGGAAGATTTTCTCTAGACAAAGTACATGAGCATGCAATCGTAAAGAGAAAATTACTATTACCAGAAGGATTAAAAGTGACAAGTCATGAGCGTTCAGTAATTTTTCTCAAGAATTTAATAAAAAGTAAAATTCACAACGATCTACAGGCAGAAATTCAACAATTAACAGAAGGTGATAAAGGCTTTTCAATTGAAGGACTCAAAGAAACTTTGAAAAGCCGTGGGTTGAAAATGGAATACCCTAGTAAAATTCTGAAAAGCGACTTCACAATCAAAGTAAATGAAAAAATTCACTATGGATCTGATATTGATACCAGCGGAGAACTACTTCCTTTCCTTCGTCGACAATTTGAAATTGAGAATGAGAAAAGGAAGCAGGAACAGAAGAAAAGGAGAAAGGAATTGAGAAATGCTGAAGCAGAAAGGAAAAGCTTGGAAAAAAAGCGCCTTGAGGAATTGGAAAGTCAAAATAATCCCAAGAAGTACATGCTAAGTATCCTTGAAAAAGCTAAGCAAGAAAATATTAAAGGAAGAAGTCAGCTAGTAGGTTTTTTAGAGAAGCATGAAATTTACATAGAGAATAAGGATTTTTTTATTGATAAACGGACGGATACTTTGATAATCACATTTAATAGAGAAACTATCAATTCAAGAGAAATGGGAATTGAGTTGAGTCAGTTTATCGGTAGTAGCAAAAATGATCCAAATGAAAATAGGGCATCCGGGTTAGTCAGATAATTAACTTTACAATGAAATCCCTTTAATCCAAATTTTAGTTAAAAGAAATGATAAAATCACTAATAGTATAATTTGTTGACCTAAAAAGTGAAAACCAGTATGTATCCGTTTATACACGGGTAAAAACCCGGGTAGTATTAAATTGCTAATAGGCTTCCTGTTCTTCTAATCCATCAGCTAAAACGGGATTCATAAAGGACTAACAAGCTAGCCACGGAAAAAGGAAGGTTTATTTAAAAAACTTAACACTCAGTTTTGAATTGAATGCAATTTGGACGATTTTGAAGTAAATTAGAATTTCAACATCTACTCTAACCCTTCAGACAAAATGGATGTATCAGACATAACTGATAGTCGGATGTTGCCAGCAATGCGCGGACAAATTTGACCTATGGGTATAGAAGTTTACATTATTAATTTGGTCATTGGTATAATGACCTTTTTGGTTTTACGGTTGACACTTAAAAAACTTGTGCTGACTGAGAAGATAAGAATTCGACTAACTTGGCTTGGGACAATTATTTTAACACCTATAATTTATCTTGGATTAATTACAATATTTTTCAGCATACTTTTTTACCAACCGAAAAGGGACTTTGATAAAGTTGAATGGTTTGCTGACAGAGAGAATAGATATCAAATGAGGGACGACATTATAGAAAGTGGGATATTAAAAGAGAAAAACAAAAAAGAAATAATAGAAATTATTGGGCTCCCTGACTTTTATACTGACACGACTAACATTTGGAACTACGACTTAGGGGCTTCAGGGGCTGGACTTGGTTTGCAATTCAATACATTATTGGTAACGTTTGACAATGACCGAGTAGTAAAAGTTGAGAAAAATGAAATTTTGGACTAGCGCACAGCTGGCAACAATAGCTACATGTCATGCCGCGGGACAGTTTGCCAATTAAACACAAACTACTAACTTCGTTACTTAACGTTGGAATCATACGGGCTTCGAAAAGCGGCACGCCATGTAGCCGAGCGTTAGCACCAATTTTTAGAAAGACTCGGCAGCAAATAATATGGGACTCTTTAGCATTTTCAAAAAGAAGATTAAAGAAACAAGAACGACAGACAACGGAGTTCTTGGCCCAATTTTCTTGGACGGATTGACAGATGAGATAACTGAACCGAAAGGTCTTCAAAAGCATGAGTGGAGAAGAAACCTGAGAACGCCTTCTGGTCAAAGAAAATTTAAGATTAAATACTTCGGACAGTTGCATCCAGAATATCAAAACTTGATTGTTGGTCAAGATGACAAACCCCTGCTGGTTTTCGCAATTGAACCAATTAGCGGACAAGAGATTCTGATATTTGATGGTTGCAATCACGGCTATAATGCACTGTTTTGTGACAACTATTCAGCTGACATAAAAACAAACAGAAAGGCGGACAAAATATACAAAACGGAAAAAGGTGAAGACACTTTTGCATTAACAATTTCGGCCTATTACGGAATTGACTATGATGACGAGTTTTCAAAAAGTGTTGACGATAACGGACTTCTTAAATTAAATGACGGAACTAAAGTAGCTTTCGAGACAGTGAAGCGGAACGGATTTGACACGTTTCAAATATTTGGCACCGAAGACGATGGTGAAGTAATTGAAATTGTAAGCGAAGAATTAGCTTAGAGAAGAAAACTGGTGCTAACAACGGCTATAAAGCATTACTTTTGATTAATTATTTTTTAAAGGGTAAAAGTAACGCTTCATAGCCAAGCGTTGCCGGACATACCTCGTTTGCCAATAATAAAAATAATGCCTAACAAGATTTAACTGACCGAAGGCTTCTAAAGCTTTGGACAGTTCTATCGAATAACGACAGAAACGTATCGCCCATCGCGCTGTAACCAGATAACATTCTGCCCCGCGCTATTTGGCACATGCCATAGCCACACTTGCTAAAGCACAATCCAAAGCTATGGCAAGAGCCAAGCCCGTGGCTAACTAACTTCATAATTTGAGTTAGGAATGAATCTACAAATTTGTATATGAATTGCTAAGTGACTAATTTAGAGAGGGCATTATTCATATCTTATGAAACAAAATATCGACTCGTTGAAGATTTTCATATCCCTAGTATGTATTTTTTGCATAGTGTCCTTTCAATCATGTCAAGATCTTCCCGAAACAACTCAGACTGGTGCCGGCTTATTAGGTATGCGAGTGAATGGTGATGAGTGGGTAGCAGGTGTAATTAATACCCGTGTTGAAGCATCATATATATCCTTTGCTAAAGGGATTCAGATTCAAGCATCAATTACTAGAGAAAACACCCAACAGCAGTTAAATATAATTGTGCCAAATGTCGTTTCATCTGGATCATATAAGATGGACAATTTTCCATTCTTAAAATCAAGGAATGATAGTACCCGGTTTTGGTATGACGATAATAACATTGACGCATTTAAGTTGAAATCTGGAGATATAAACTCTATACAAATAACCAAATTTGACACAGTAAAAAATATTATTTCCGGAACTTTTACAGTCAATCTAGTAAATCGGAATAATGAAACTCTTAAAATAACAGAAGGTCGTTTCGACCTAATACTAAACATTATTAATTAACAGTATGAGGCATATTAAAATCTTACCCTATTGCATTATTATTTTATTTTTCAGTCAGGTATCAATTAAAGCACAGAATTTTCCAATACCAGCGAATTCAAATCACTCAGGTGGTACCTTCAGTATTTACAGAAATGCATTTGATAATTCTATCACTATTGCAAATTCTAGAAAAGTAGTTATCTGGGTAGAAGGCTTTGAAGTTCTTGGACCTGTTACTATTGAGAATAATTATAACATAATTAATACCGGCTCAATGGCTAACCAAATTCATGCGGCAGGGTATGACATCGTTATTTTAAATTTCAATAACGCCTCAGATCAAATTCAAAGAAATGCTAAAGTATTGGAAGACCTAATTATAGCAATCAATGCTGGTAAGCAAAATAATGATCAGTTGGTTATAATGGGGTATAGTATGGGCGGCTTGATTGCTCGTTATGGTTTGGTTGAAATGGAAAATAACAATATTGACCATAAAACTAGATTATACATTTCGTATGATGCGCCACATAAAGGAGCACATGTTCCAGCTTCCGTTCAGTCATTGGCGCTAACATTTAATTCAACAACATATCGCGCGCTCTTTCCTGATTTAGCTACACTACTCGACCGCTTTAATTCTCCTGCTGCAATGCAAATGTTAAAGTACAGGGTTACAAGCCCATATTCTAGTCAAACGCTTCCTGTAAGTACAAGCTATACTGCTTTTTTCAATGAGTTAAATAGTTTAAACTCTAATGGGGGATTTCCTCGAAACTGCCAATCTGTTGCACTCTCATTAGGTAATTGGAGTGGTGTTCCACAGCGTGCCAATTTTGATTCTAATGGCGATGGCAAAAATGATTTCCAATACAGCGGTTTTCCTGCTGTCTATATAAACTTTCCTCAAAGTAGCTACACGGGTCCACAACAAGTCTGGAATTTAAATGGCTGCCAAGCAGTCGCTGCTTTTTCATTTCAAAGTTTTTTATCAACAGCATCAGCTATAACTTATCCTTACTATTCTTCGAGGTCTAGCTACTTAGGTCTTGGTAGTTTTGATTATGCAACATACTGGTACAGAAACTCAACGGGAACTTCATTTCTTCCTGCTGGTGCTTGGAGTACCGTTAATAACTACAATAATGCAGAAGCAATTGATTTTGCACCTGGCAGCTTGTCTGACACTTACAGTCAAGTCGTATCTACCCTTAACTCCCAAATTAATTGCAGTTTTGCTTATTATAACAATAGTACCTTTGTTCCTACTGTAAGTGCCTTGGCATTTAACACTACAGACTTATTTTATAAAATTGGAGATGATCCAAATAGATTAACAAAAACACCATTTTCAGATATTTTTGCTACTTGTGGCGAAAACAGCTCTCATTCAACTTCAATTGCAACAAATTCAAATGTCGTTCAGTGGGTTATGAGCAAAATCAATGGTCAGACGACTCAACCTTGCTACTGTAGTTCATCCGCAACAATAAATGGTTTAAATCAGATTTGTTCAACAGGTACTTACACTTTACAAAATTTGGTCGGTAGCCCTTCCGTAACTTGGGCATCAAGCAATCCAACTGGGTTATCCATCAACCAATCAAATGGTGTGGTTACAAGGTTAAATAGTTTTATTGGTCAGGCAACCATTTCTTCAACAGTAAATGGAGGCTGTGGATCATTCATAGTTCCTCCATTGACGGTGTGGGTAGGCCCTCCTCCTGCCAATGCGTCTACCTTGATATGGTCAGGAGTTCGTGGAGTAAATCCAATAACGGTAAATGCTGGAAGTATTAATAATTACCAAGTTGACAATGTTCAAACAGCAACTTCATACACATGGACATTACCAAGGGGTTTTACTGCTTACAATTCTTCTACAACAACGGCAGGACCAAGCATTAGCATCATTACTGGAAATCAAATCGGTACTTTTCAGTTATTATGTCGTGCTAACAACTCATGTGGCTCTAGTTGGACTAATAGCCTTACAATTAATGTTGTAGGGAGTGGCGGTGGCGGTGGTATCCAAATGCGCGAAGCTTACCCTAACCCGTCAAATGAATCTTTTAATGTTCAATTAAAAGAAAATGATAACAAGGATTTTGCAGAAGTAAGTCTTTTCAATAGTTCAATGGAACGTGTATATTTTATAAGAACAGATAAAAAAGAAACAATAGTCCCTACTTCTCAACTACCTTCTGGTACATATTTTCTGAACATAAGTATTGGGAAGGATGTCTCCCAAAAACAGGTGATTATTTCTCACTGACAAATCAATTTGCCAAACTTAAGATTAAATAGTTCCCTTGAAGAATCTATTTAGTGATGCTTAATAAGGAAGCTAATATTGGCAGGTACTTTGAGTACATATATTCATCCAAAAGGGGAAAGTAGAGTATAGAAAACAATTGAACAGCGTAGCCCGTGGCATACCCACGGTAGAGTTCTTCTTCCAGTTCTTAAAAGAGCATATAGAGCCAGCCTTACAGACAATAATCCAAAGACAAGACTCGATTTTTGCCATTGCTCGTTACCTCATAAAAGACCGGATTAAAGAAAGGAAACAAGAGGCAGAAGCCTATCGCAATTCCTACCACTCCGGAGAATGGAATAAAAAGTAGAAAATCTCAAAAGGTCTACCCAACGAACGATCCTATTTACAATGGGGCGTTTCCCCTATTGCAGAATTCACATCCAATATTTATTTTAGCCTTAGGTCGAGAGTAAAACCACAGTTCAGGTATAACAATCACCTACTCGTGTTCAGTAATTAGTAT
>Ga0075163_10001457_pt1 | contig 31913 bp, 31 predicted proteins | sample JI1023141ADNA_FD_71478 | JGI IMG/M metagenome (GOLD analysis project Ga0075163, IMG submission 71478) | Wastewater effluent complex algal communities from Wisconsin, to seasonally profile nutrient transformation and Carbon sequestration -... | ecosystem: Engineered > WWTP > Effluent > Algae...
CTGCGCAGCGACCTGCTGCGCATGGACCGCGCCCTGGTGCACGGCGACACGATCGCCAGGCTCGTCACCACGCCCGACGACACCGCCGTCGCGGCGACCCTCGACGCCCTCACCGCGATGCCGATGCTGGGCGTCGCGGTCGATGGCGTGGCGGTGACCGGTGCCGCCGAGCCGCCCCGCGCCCTCGTCGAGGCCATGGGCGAGATCGCGTGCTGGGCGTCGGGCGACCCGGTGCTGCCGGCCCCGCAGGGCAGGCCCGTGGCGGGTCCGCTGTCGCCGGCCGCTCCCCTCACCGCGGAGGCGATGGTGCTGACGTCGCTCGAGACCGGGTTCACGCTCGACGTCCCGCTGAGCGGCCCCAGGCGCGCCGGCGCGCGGGTCGGGCGCCGCGGTGACGACCTGGTGGTGGCCGCCGCCGGCGTGAGCCGTGTGCTGCCGCTGCCGCCCGTGCTGCGCCGCTGCCACGCGGTCGAGGCGATGCGCTCCGAGCGCGGGCTGTGCGTGCGGTTCACTCCCGACGCCGCGCTGTGGCGTGAGCCGGATGCGAGCGTCGCGTGAACGGCGGTCAGGCACCGTGGTGGTACTCCGGAGATGACGAGCCCGGAACCACAGAGCCTGCCGCCGAGCCCACGGGCGAGCCCGGACAGTCGCAGCCGGGCCTCGACTGGACGGTGCTGGCTGCGGGTGCGCAACGGCTGGTCGACTGGGCCACGGAGCGCGTGGTGGCACCGCACGCCGAGCACGACGATCCGCGGGAGCACCCGCAGTGCGTGGTGTGCCGCGCCATGGTGGTGATCGGCGACCGGGGTGCCGCGTTCGGCGGCACGTCCGCACCTGACACCGCAGGCGGCGGGCAGCCCGACGGCGGCGGCCCCACGGGTGGCGCCGACGACGGCCGCGGCACCGAGTCGGACCCCGGGGGCATCGTCTGGATCCCCATCGTCGAGGAGTTCGGCGGGCCCTAGGCTGGTGCACGTGGGCATGAGCATCGGCGTGGACATCGGCGGCACCAAGATCCTCGCGGGCATCGTCACCGAGGATGGTGAGGTCGTCTCCACGGCCCGCCGCCCGACCCCGCGTCACGACGCCAACGACGTGCTCGACCTGGTGGCCGAGGTCGTCAACGAGCTGATCGAGACGTCCAGCGAGCCCCTGGACGGGGTCGGGCTGGGCGTCGCCGGGCTCGTCGACGCCGAGCGCTCGCGCGTCTACTTCGCCCCGAACCTGCGCTGGTCGCAGGTGCCCGTGCGCACCCTGCTCGAGGCCGCCACCGGCCTGCCGGTCGTCGTCGAGAACGACGGGAACGTGGCCGCCTGGGGCGAGTTCCGGTTCGGCGCGGGCCGCGGCGTCAGCGGGCTCACGCTCGTGACCGTGGGCACCGGCATCGGTGGCGGCATCGTCGTGAACGGCTCGCTGTTCCGCGGCGCCCACGGTGTCGCCGGCGAGATCGGCCACATCAATGCCGTGCCGGACGGCCGCCCGTGCGGCTGCGGCCGGAACGGCTGCCTCGAGCAGTACGCCAGCGGCAATGCACTCGTCCGGGAGGCCCGGATGCTGGCCGCCGAGCGCAGGTCCGAGGCCGGGGTGCTGCTCGCCCTCGGCGACGGCACCCCCGAGGGGGTGCAGGGGCTGCACGTGACGCAGGCGGCCAAGGCCGGCGACCCGGTGGCGATGGAGGCCTTCACGATCGTCGGGACGTGGCTCGGCCGCGGCCTGGCCGATCTCGCCGCCGTGCTCGACCCCGAGCTGTTCGTCATCGGCGGCGGCGTGTCGGATGCGGGCGACCTGCTGCTGGCCAGCGCCCGGCAGACCCTCGCGGACAAGCTGATCGGCCAGCAGAACCGGCCCGCTCCGGCTTTGAAGGTCGCCGAGCTCACGAACAGCGCCGGCCTCGTGGGTGCCGCGGACCTCGCCCGGCAGCCCCGCGACTAGACGACGGCCCCGTCGTTCCCGTCATCGTCGTCGCGGTCCTTCATCCGCCACACCAGCGACACGAAGCCGCCCACCGTCAGGGCGACGCCGAGGTTCGCCATCCACCGATCCCAGCCCAGCACCGTGACGAGCAGCACGAGCGCCGGGCCGCCGAGCACCGCGGCCCAGGAGAACCGGCCGATCGCATCGGCCGGTCGCGGCAGGGGCGGCGGATGGGGAGGCTCGTAGCCCTCGTCGAGCAGGTCGAGCGGGTTGTACTCGCCCGGGGCTCCGTCGCCCGGGGCGGGCTCGGGGTCCGGTGCCGGGGGCAGGGTGGACTGCTCGGCAGGGAACTGGGGCCCGAGGTCGATCTCGCCGCGCAGGTCGGCGACGATCGCGTCCCACGCCTGCTGCTCGTGATCGGGAAGACCCTGCGAGGGAGTGCTCACGTCCGCAGCATCCGCGCGTCGAGCACGGTCACGTCAGGATCCGCCTGACGAAGGCGATGCTGTCGCGGACGATCACCTCAGCGTCGTGGTCGAGGGTCGCGACGTGGTACGAGTCCGGGAGGACCTCCTCGTGCACGTCGGTGGACGACACGTGCGACAGGATGTACGCCGCATTGGACGGCTCAACCACGTGATCCTCCGCGCTGCGGAAGAGCAGCACCGGCTGGGTCACCTTGGCGATGTCCGCCTTGATGAGCGACCAGAACTTCGACAGTGAGTGCGCCGCCTTCAGCGGGATCTTGGTGTACGCGACCTCGTCCTGGCCGGGCTTGGCGATGTCGTTCGAGATGCCCGGGAACGACGGAACGATGAGCTGCAGCACGGGCAGCAGGAAGCGGTCGGGCCGCTCGGAGTGCACCGCCGGGTTGACCAGGACGATGCCGCTGATGGCGTCGCCGTACTGCTCCGCGAGGCGGAGCGTGAGGGATCCGCCCATGGACAGCCCCATGACGAAGACGGCACTGCATGTCTCGCGGAGCTCGCGGAAGCTGCGATCGGCCTCCGCGTACCAGTCCTCCCACGTCGTGCGGTTCATCTCCTGCCAGGTGGTGCCGTGCCCGGGCAGCCGAGGCACGCGCACCGTCCAGCCCTCGCCCGACAGCGCCTGCCCCCACGGGCGCACCGAGGCGGGGGAGCCGGTGAAGCCGTGGAGCACGAGGATGCCGACGTGGTCGCCGTCGGCCGACCACGGCTCGGCGCCGGGAACGACGGTCCCGGAGGCGTTCGGCATGGGGGCTCCTTTCGCGGAGGTCGTCGGAATCGACCGACCGGACCACTAGTCTGCCACCCGAGAGGAGGTGGGACGGGTGCTGTACTGGTTCCTCAAGTACGTCGTCGTGGGGCCGTGGCTGCGCGTGCTCTTCCGTCCCTGGGTGGAGGGCCTCGAGCACGTCCCCGACAAGGGGGCTGCGATCCTCGCCAGCAACCACCTGTCGTTCTCCGACTCCTTCTTCCTGCCGCTCGTCGTGCCGCGCCCCATCACCTTCCTCGCGAAGAGCGACTACTTCACCGGCCGCGGCGTCAAGGGCCTGTTCACCAAGGCCTTCTTCGCCGGCGTCGGGCAGGTGCCCGTCGACCGCTCGGGCGGCCGGGCGTCGGAGGCGGCACTGCGCACCGGCATGCGCATCCTCGGCGAGGGCAGCCTGCTGGGCATCTATCCCGAGGGCACGCGCTCGCCGAACGGCACCCTGTACCGCGGCAAGACCGGCCTGGCCCGCATGGCGATGGAGTGCGAGGTCCCGATCATCCCGGTCGCGATGATCAACACCTACGAGATCCAGCCTCCCGGCCAGGTGCGGCCCAGCCTGCGGCGTGTCGGCGTGCGCATCGGCCGCCCGCTCGACTTCTCACGCTACGAGGGCCTGAGCAACGACCGCTTCGTCCTGAGGTCGATCACCGACGAGGTCATGTACGAGCTGATGTCGCTGTCGGGCCAGGAGTACGTCGACATGTACGCCACCCGGGCCAAGGAGCTCATCGCCCAGGGCTCACCCGCCGACTCGCGATCGATGGTGGATCAGGCGTAGCCATCGCGGCCGGGCCGGCGACAGCGGAACCCCCGGTCAGGCGTGGTCAGCGCGGTCGAGCGGGACCCATCCCTTGCTGCGCTCCACGGCGCTTCGCCAGCGCTGGTGCGCTTCCTCGACGGGCTCACCGGGCTCGAAGATCCCGGACGAGGCCCGCGTGGTGGCCAGTGCGCCGGTCGACGGCCAGAGCCCGACGCCCAGGCCGGCCAGGAAGGCCGCTCCGAGACCGGTCGTCTGGAGCTGGGCCGAGCGGTCGACGACGATCTGGAGTGCGTCGGCCTGCAGCTGGCACAGCAGGTCGTTGGCCGCGGCCCCTCCGTCGATCGCGAGCCGTTCGAGCGGAACGCCGCCCTCGTCGCTCATGAGGGTCACGACATCGCGCACCGAGAAGGCGATGGCCTCCAGAGCCGCCCGGGCGATGTGCGCCTTGGTGGTGCCGCGGGTGATCCCGATGATGAGCCCGCGGGCGGCCGGGTCCCAGTCGGGTGCGCCGAGGCCGGTGAGCGCCGGGACGAAGACGACGCCGCCGCTGTCCGGGACGCTGCGGGCGAGGTCCTCGATGTCGCTGGCACGCTCGATGATCCCCAGCCCGTCGCGCAGCCACTGCACGGCGGCGCCGGTGACGAACACCGCCCCCTCGAGAGCGAAGTCGACGGTGCCGTCCGGATGCCCGAGCGCGACCGTCGTGAGCAGGCCGCTCACCGATCGGGCAGGGGCCTGGCCGGTGTGCACGAGCAGGAAGGAGCCGGTGCCGTACGTGCACTTGGCTGCGCCCTTCGCGAAGCCCGCCTGGCCCACGAGGGCCGCCTGCTGGTCGCCGGCGATCCCCGAGATGGGCGCGTCGATGCCGAGGAACGAGGCCGGATCCGAGCGGGCGACCACGCCGTACGAGGGCACGATCTGGGGGAGCGCGGAGACGGGGACGCCGAAGAGGTCGCACAGCTCGGGGCTCCACGCCCCGGTCGTGATGTCGTAGAGGAGCGTGCGGGAGGCGTTCGTGGGATCGGTGATGTGGTGCAGGCCCCGGGTCATCCGGGCGATGAGGTAGGAGTCCACCGTGCCGACCGCCACCCGGCCCGACGCGACGTGCACCCACGTCTGCGGGTCGTTCTCGCGCACCCAGGCGATCTTGGTGCCCGAGAAGTAGGGGTCCAGCCGGAGGCCGGTCAGCTCGACGACGCGGGCCTCGTGGCCGGCCGACCTGAGCTCGTCGCACATCGCTGCGGTGCGTCGGTCCTGCCACACGATGGCCCGCCGGGGCGAGCCCAGCGTCTCGCGGTCCCAGAAGCACACGGTCTCGCGCTGGTTGGTGATGCCGATCGCCACGATGGTGGCGTCGGTCGCGGCCAGCGCCTCGCGGGCGGCCGCGAGGGTCGCGGACCACATCTCGGACAGGTCGTGCTCGACCCAGCCGTCGGCCGGGAAGTGCTGCGGGTACTCGCGATAGCCCTGCGCGATGATGCTGGCCGAGCCGTCGACCACGAGGGCGGTGATGCCGGTCGTGCCCGCGTCGATGCTGAGGATGGCGTCCATGCGGCGACCCTAGCCACCGACCTGCTGCGGATTGCCGGGTCAGTCGTGATGACAGCGATTACATGGATGGCTACAGTACGAGTCAAGGAATCCCAGTCGAAGGAGTGCAGCAATCATGCGCGTTGGCGTTCTCACCGGTGGCGGCGACTGCCCAGGACTCAACGCGGTCATCCGCGCTGTCGTCCGTCGTGGCGTGACGGAGTACGGCTACGAGTTCGTCGGGTTCCGGGACGGCTGGAAGGGCCCGCTCGAGGGCGTCACCATGCCCCTGGACATCTCGTCCGTGCGCGGCATCCTGCCCCGGGGCGGCACCATCCTCGGGTCCTCGCGCACCAACCCGATCAAGGTCGAGGGCGGTATCGAGCGCATCGAGAAGAACCTGCAGGAGATGGGGATCGACGCCCTCGTCGCCATCGGCGGCGAGGACACCCTCGGCGTGGCCACCAAGCTCACCGAGCACGGCTTCCACGTGGTCGGCGTGCCGAAGACGATCGACAACGATCTCAGCGCCACCGACTACACCTTCGGCTTCGACACCGCGGTCGGCATCGCGACCGAGGCCATCGACCGCCTCCACACGACAGCGGAGTCGCATCACCGGATCCTCATCTGCGAGGTCATGGGCCGGCACGCCGGATGGATCGCCCTGCACTCCGGCATGGCGGGCGGCGCGAACGGCATCCTCATTCCCGAGGTCCCCTTCGACCTCGACGAGGTCATCGGCTGGGTCGAGTCACGGTTCGGCGCCAGCTACGCCCCCATCCTCTGTGTGTCCGAGGGTGCCCTGCCCAAGGACGGCGACCTCATCACGAAGGACGCCACGCTCGACGCCTTCGGGCATGTGCGGCTGTCCGGCATCGGCGACTGGCTGGCCCAGCAGATCGAGGCCCGCACCGGTCACGAGGCGCGCACCACGGTGCTCGGCCACATCCAGCGCGGCGGCACGCCCACCGCGTTCGACCGCGTCCTCGCGACGCGGTTCGGCCTCAATGCGATCGCCGCGGTCAAGGACCAGGCATGGGGGACGATGGTCGCCCTGCAGGGAACCGACATCGTGCGCGTCCCGCTCGAGGAGGCCACCGGGGTCCTGAAGACGGTGCCGCTGGCGCGCTACGAGGAGGCGGCCGCGTTCTTCGGCTAGGAGCGCGGCGCCCGCCGGCGCCAAACCCCTGACCGCGGCGCGTGAGGCGTGCCCTAACCTTGTGGCATGCCCGCACCCATCGTCTGGCCCGACCTGCCTGCTGCCCAGCAGCCGCCGTGGCCTGATGCCGCCGAACTCCAGGCGGCGATGGACGAGCTGTCGCTGCTTCCACCGCTCGTGTTCGCCGGCGAGTGCGACCTGCTCGCCCAGCGGCTCGCCGACGCGTCGCAGGGCAAGGCCTTCGTCCTCATGGGCGGCGACTGCGCCGAGACCTTCGCCGCCAACAACGCCGAGTCGATCCGGGCGCGCCTGAAGACCGTCCTGCAGATGTCCGTGGTCCTGACCTACGCGGCCTCGCTGCCCGTGGTCAAGGTCGGCCGGCTCGCGGGGCAGTACTTCAAGCCGCGCAGCAACCCGCTCGAGAATCGCAACGGGGTCGAGCTCACGTCGTACCTGGGCGACGCGGTCAACGCGCTGCCGTTCGACCCGGCCGTGCGCCGGCCTGATCCCCAGCGGCTGGTCCGTGCCTACAACGCCTCGAGCGCCGCGCTCAACCTCGTCCGGGCGTTCACGCAGGGCGGCTACGCCGACCTGCGACAGGTGCACGCCTGGAACCAGGACTTCGTCCGCGACTCCGTGGCCGGGCAGCGCTACGAGGCCATGGCGGGTGACCTCGATCGTGCGCTGGCGTTCATGCGGGCGATCGGTGCAGATCCGGAGGAGCTGCAGCGGGTGGAGTTCTACGCCGCCCACGAGGCCCTCTCGATCGACTACGAGCGCGCCCTCACGCGCATCGACTCCCGCACCGGCCTTCCGTACGACGTGTCGGGCCACTTCCTGTGGATCGGGGAGCGCACCCGCCAGCTCGATGGCGCGCACGTGCACTTCGCCTCCACCATCCGCAACCCGATCGGCGTCAAGATCGGCCCAACGGCCTCGCCGGACGAGGTCGTCCAGCTGTGCGAGATCCTGAACCCGGACCGGGTCCCGGGCCGGCTCACGCTCATCACGCGCATGGGGGCGGGCCGCGTCCGCGATGTGCTTCCCAGCATCGTGCAGAAGGTCGACGCGTGCGGGGTGCCGGTGGTCTGGGTGTGCGACCCCATGCACGGCAACACCCGCGAGGCGGCCAGCGGCCACAAGACGCGATCCTTCGACGACATCGTCGACGAGGTGGAGGGGTTCTTCGAGGTGCACCGCGACCTCGGCACGATCCCCGGCGGCCTGCACATCGAGCTCACCGGCGACGACGTCACCGAGTGCGTCGGCGGGACGGGCGGGGTGCTCGAGGGCAATCTCGGCGACCGCTACGAGACGGCCTGCGACCCGCGCCTCAACCGGGAGCAGAGCCTCGAGCTGGCCTTCCTCGTCGCCGACATGCTGCTCACGCGATAGCCGGCACCATGGCACCCGGTCGGTGATGGCGGCGTCAGCCGGGGCCCTGCTGGCCGCCTCGTACCCCACGCCGGCGGGAACCGTCGTCGTGGTCGTCGACCCCCATGCGATGGGCGACCGCGGTCCGGCCGAGTACGGAGCAGTCGTCGCCAGCACCTTCGTCGACCTCGACGACGCCCTCGAGCGGCTGCCCGGAGTCGGCCGCGAGGTGCACCCGCGCAGTCCGGTCCCGTTCATCCGCGACGTGCTGCGCCGCTACGGCGACGGCGACCTCGATGCGCTCGAGGAGGTCTCGGTCAGCCAGCCGGGCGGGCCGTTCCAGCAGCAGGCCTGGATCGCGATGCGCACCATCCGGGCGGGCAGCGTCGACACGTACGCCGGCCTGGCGCGCCGGGCCGGCAGGCCGCGCGCGGCCCGCGCGGCCGGCACCGTCTGCTCGTCGAACCTCGTGGCGCCGTTCATCCCCTGCCACCGCGTCGTGGCGTCGAACGGACTCGGGGGCTACGGGTACGGCCTGGACATCAAGGTGGCCCTGCTGGAGCACGAGGGCGTGCTGCTCTGACCTCGCCCGTTCCTCCGCCGAGCGGTGAGCTGTCGCCCGTTCGACGCGTTGCGGACGGGCGACAGCTCACCGCTCGCGGGAGGGGTGGGAGCCGCGGGCATGCAGGTCGGCGTCGTACGTGACCGATCGGGCCTTGCCGGCGTTCTTCGCGGCGTAGAGGGCGTCGTCGGCCCGGGCCAGCGTGGCAGCCGGGTCCTCGCCGAGGCAGGCGATCGTGACGCCGATGCTGATCGAGCTCTGCACGGTGTGCCCCGCGACCCGGCACGGCACGACGAAGGTCTGGAGGATCTTGGCGGCGATCACCTCCGCGTCGTCGATGGTGTGCAGCGTGGGCAGGACCACCACGAACTCGTCGCCGCCCACGCGGGCGACGATGTCGGTGCCGCGCACCTGGCGCGAGATGCGCGAGGCGACCTCCACGAGCAGGGCGTCGCCCACGCCGTGCCCGAACGTGTCGTTGACCGCCTTGAGGTTGTCGAGGTCGAGGTAGAGCACGCCGACCCGGTCCGCGGGGTCCGTCGATCTGGTGAGCGCGCCGGCCAGCAGGGTGCGCAGCTCATGGCGGTTGACCAGTCGCGTCAGGCTGTCGTGCGTGGCCTGGTACTTGAGCAGCTCGCGGGCGGCGTGCGCCGCATCGATGTCGACGAACTGGGAGACGAACGACGTCGGCGTGCCGTCCTCGTCGCGCACCACCCCGATCGAGTGCTCGACCCACGCCTCGCGCCCGTCCGGCCGCACGAGTCGCTTCTCGGCCACCTCGTGCCGGTGGGGGTCGGCCAGCGCCCGCTCACGCATGCGCTCATCGAGCTCGGCATCGGCAGGGTTCAGCAGGTCGGCGATCCGGCGGCCGATCAGCCAGTCGCTGTCGCAGTCGAGAAGCCGCAGCAGTGCGGGGTTGGCCACGGCGATGCGGCGTTCGAGGTCGACGACGGCCAGGCCGATCGGGCTGGACTCCATGGCCAGCCGGAACCGCCGCTCGGAGAGACGGGCCTGGCGGACGGCCTCGCGGAGCTCGTCCACCGCCGCGTAGAGCGGCGTGGCATCCCGCCAGGTCAGGCTCACCGAGTCCTCGACCTTGACGGCACGAACGTCGAAGCGCGAGGCACGCGAGGTCAGCACGTTGGTCAGTTCCGCGCCGTCGACGATCAGCGGCTCGCCGGTCTCCAGGACGGTGGTGCACCACCGTCGGAACGTGTCGGAGGCCTCGCCGGCCCAGTCACTCGAGGCGCTCCTGTGAAGAAGGTCCTCGGCGGTGACGCCAAGGTAGGCGCAGGCGGCCGGGTTGGCGTCCGCGAACGTGAAGTCGATGACCGAACCGTGCCCGTCGCGGACGGCCGTGATCCGCACGTGCGGGTCGATCTGGGAGTCGAGGGTCGCCCGGAGGATCTCGTGGTCCTCCACCTCCCGCGTGACGTCCCGCAGCGTGGCGACCGTCGACGACACCGTGCCGTCCTCGGCCCACAGGATGCGGATGTGGGAGTCGATCCAGCGGGTCGATCCGCTGGCATGCCGTGCGCGATAGCGCACCGAGCCGACGTCGGCATGGTCGGCGATGAGCTGCAGCATGGCAGCCCTGGCGCGTTCGGCATCCTCGTCGGTCGCCAGGTGCAGCATCGTGCCGACGACCTCGTCGGGGTCGTAGCCGAAGGCGTCCACGAGGGAGGGCGATGCCCACAGGACCGTGCCGTCGGTGCCGTAGCGGATGATGACGTCGGCCACGTTCTCGAGCACGACGGCGAGGTCGACAGCGTCGTCGCGTGTCACGGTGCCTCCTCCATGCGCGGCCTCCTGCCACGGTATCCCCGTCGCCGTCCGGAAGGCACCATGAGGAGTCCGGTCAGACGATGTTGACCTCTCCCCGATGCCCGCCGTTCACGAACCTGCCGGCCGACAGCGGTGCCACGTCGACGACAGGCGGGCGCCCTAGGTACAGGTCGCGGATGACCTCGCCCACGGCCGGGCCCTGGAGGAATCCGTGGCCCGAGAAGCCGGTCGCGTAGAGGAACCGGGCAACGTCCGGAGCCTCGCCGATGAGCGCGTTGTGGTCGGGGGTGACCTCGTAGAGACCCGACCAGCGATGGGCGATGCCCACGTCGAGCAGCGCCGGGCATCGGCGCTCGATCGCCTCCATGAGGGCGGGTAGCCACGCGTCGCTGTAGTCGAGGTGGAACCCCGGCTCCTCGTCCTGGTACGACATGCCGAGGAGCACGGCCGGTCCCTCGCGATGCAGGTAGAAGGTCGACGCCGCATCGATCGTCATCGGCATGGACGGGGGCAGGCTGGCGAGCAGGTCGTCGCTGATCGGCTCGGTGATGAGGATCTGTCGACGCAGGGGCTGCACCGGCAGGTCCACGCCGCCCATCGCGCCGACGGCCGCTGACCACGGACCCGCGGCGCACACGACCGCGCCGGTGCGCACCACCCCGGCGTCGGTGGTGACCGCCGTGACGGTCGACCCGGCGGTGTCGATGCCGGTCACGGTCACGCCGGTGCGGATCGATGCGCCCAGCCGGCGGGCTCCGGTGGCGTAGCCCAGCACGACGGACTCGGGGCTGCAGTAGCCGTCGCGGGGGTGGAACGAGGCGGCCAGGACGTCGTCGGTCACCACCCCCGGCGCGAGGTCGCGGGCCTCCGACGCCGTGATCATCCGGGTCGGCACGCCCATGCTGTTCTGGAGCTCGGCGGACGCCGTGTAGGCGGCCACGCCGGCGGGATCGGTGAGGAGGAACAGGTAGCCCACCTGGTGGAGGTCGATGACCTGGCCGGGACGCTCGGCGAACTGCTCGAACGCCAGCAGGCTCCGGGCGCCGAGGGCGATGTTGACCGGGTCGGAGAACTGCGCCCGCACGCCGCCCGCCGCCTTGCACGTCGAGCCGCTGCCGAGCTGGGCGCGCTCAAGCAGCAGCACGTCGGTCACGCCGGCCTCGGCCAGGTGGAACGCGATGGAGGTGCCCATCACACCGCCACCGATGATCACGACCTCGGCCTCGGCGGGCAGGCCACCGTGGGCGGCTGCGGTCATGCGAAGCTGACGCCCTGCGCGAGCGGCAGGTCGTGCGAGTAGTTGATGGTGTTGGTGGCGCGCCTCATGTACCCGCGCCAGGCATCCGACCCCGACTCGCGCCCGCCCCCCGTGCTCTTCTCGCCCCCGAAGGCTCCGCCGATCTCCGCTCCCGAGGTTCCGATGTTCACGTTGACGATCCCGCAGTCGGACCCGGCCGACGACATGAAGAGTTCCGCCTCCCGCTGGTCGAGGGTGAAGATGCTCGACGACAGGCCCTGCGGGACCCCGTTCTGGAGGGCGATCGCCTCGTCGAGGTCGCGGTAGGTGAGGACGTACAGCAGCGGGGCGAACGTCTCGCGACGCACGATGGCGGTCTGCTCCGGCATCCGCACGATGGCGGGCCGCACGTAGTAGGCGTCGGGTGAGCCGGTGGACTGGCGGTCGCCCCCCACGATGAGCGTGCCCCCGTCGGCCTGGGCCTGGCGCAGCGCCTCCTGCATCGCGTCGAAGGCACCCGCATGGATGAGGGGGCCGACGAGGACGCCCGGCTCGCGCGGATCGCCGATGGCGAGGCGCTCGTAGACGGCGCTGAGCCGGCGCACGAGGTCGTCGGCGATGGACTCGTGCGCGATGACGCGGCGCAGCGAGGTGCAGCGCTGTCCCGCCGTGCCCGCCGCCGCGAAGACGATCCCCCGCACCGCGAGCTCGAGGTCGGCGGACGGTGCCACGATCGCGGCGTTGTTGCCTCCGAGCTCGAGGATCGAGTGTCCGAAGCGGGCTGCGACGCGGGGCGCCAGCTCGGCGCCCATCCGCTCGGAGCCCGTGGCGCTCACCACGGCGACGAGAGGGCTGTCGACGAGGGCGGCAGCGGACTCGCGGTCGGTGACGACGAGCTGGTGCACGTCGGCCGGCACTCCGGCGGCCTCGATGGCCTGGTCGAGGAGCGCCGAGCAGGCCAGCGAGGTCAGCGGAGTCAGCTCGGACGGCTTCCAGATCACCGTGTCGCCGCACACGAGCGCGATCATCGTGTTCCAGGCCCAGACCGCGGCCGGGAAGTTGAAGGCGGAGATGACGGTCACCACTCCACGCGGGTGCCACGTCTCCATGAGGCGGTGGCCCGGTCGCTCCGACGGCATCGTGCGGCCCTCGAGCTGGCGCGACAGTCCGACGGCGAAGTCGCAGATGTCGATCATCTCCTGGATCTCGCCCAGCGCCTCCGACGGGATCTTGCCCACCTCGACTGTGACGAGCACCCCGAGGTCCTCCTTGTGCTGCTCCAGGAGCCGGCCGTACGCCTTGACCAGGGCGCCGCGCTGCGGTGCCGGCACGCTCCGCCAGCTGAGGAAGGCGGCATGGGCGCGCTCGATCGTGGACTGGACCTGCTGCGGGTCCGCCGCAGCGACCTCGAGGAGATCGGCGCCATCGATGGGGGAGCGGGCCCGCAGGCCCAGGCCGCTCACCGTTGCCGGATCGACGCCGCAGGCGGCGAGGGCGCGCTGGGACAGGGTGGTCAGGTCGTCGGTGGTCATGCGCGCAGTCTGCCGTGCGGCGACCTCACGGCAGACATCAGATCACCCGGATGGTGACCGTGCTCCCCTTCGGGATCTTGGTGCCGGGCGAGGGATCCTGCGAGTACACCCGGTCGAGCGGGGTGGCGGCGCCCTCGAGAACCCTCACCTTCAGGCCGAGAGCCTGGAGGGTGTCGACCGCCTTGGCCCTGTTCATGTCGATGAGGTTCGGCACGACGACGGGAGGGGGCCCCTTCGACACGACGAGGTCCACCCGCGTCCCGGAGTCGACAACCGTGCCCGCCTTGGGCTTGACGGACATGACGACGCCATCGACGACCGACTCGGAGAACTTCTCAGTGACATCCGCCTTGAGCCCGGCGTCGGCCAGGGCCGATCGGGCCGCCCCGAGCCGCAGTCCCTCGACGCCGGGAACGGGCACCGGCTTGGGGCCCTTCGAGATGACGACGTTGACGACCGTGCCCGGCTTGGCTGCGGCACCGGCCTTGGGCGACGTCGACACGACGGCTCCGAGCGGCGCCTTGTCGTCGTACTCCTCCGTGATCGTGCCGACCACGAGGTTCGCCGCGGTGATGGCGTCTGCGGCCTCGGCCTGGTCCATGCCCTTCACGGCCGGGACGTCGTAGCGCTCAGGGCCCTTCGAGACGATGGCGTTGACCGTGCTCTCGGCGCGGGCGTCGGCACCCCCGGCCGGGTCGGTGCTGATGATCGTCCCGGCGGGGGCGGTCTCGCTGAACTCCTCGCCCGCGACCGCCAGCACGAGGGTCGCGGAGGCCATGGCCTTCGTCGCCGGCTCGACCTTCTGCCCCACCACGGACGGCGTGGTGACGGTCTTGCCGGGCCCGGCCGCGACGTACCAGCCCCCGAAGGCCGCGGCCAGCACGGCCACCACGACCACGATGATGATCCACGGCGCCTTGCTGCGCCGGTAGCGCTCGGGCGGATCGGGCGTGCGCGTCGGCTGCGTGGCCCGCGACGACGGCGGCGGCGGCGGCGCGGAGCCCGTCGTCACGGGTCGAGCGCCGGCGGCGAGCTTGGCTGCCATGGACGCGTCGACGACCAGCGTGTCGCGGGAGTCCACGAACGGCCTCGGCGCGGGCAGCATCATGCGCACCTGCCGGACGTCGGCGAGGAAGTCCGATGCGTTCTGGTAGCGCAGTGTCGCGTCGCGCCGCGTGGCCGTGACGACCAGCGCGTCGACGTCGGCCGGGATGCCGGGCCGCACCGAGGACGGGGCGGGCACGTCGCTGTTGACGTGCTTGTACGCGACGCTGAGGGGGCTCTCGCCTGCGTGCGGCACCTGCCCGGTGATCATCTCGAACAGGAGGATGCCGGCGGCGTACACGTCCGACCGACCGTCTGCCTCGCCGCGCTCCACCTGCTCAGGCGAGAGGTAGGCGACCGTGCCGATGATCATCCCCTGCGTGACACTGTGGTCGCTCGTCTCGAGGGCCCGTGCGAGGCCGAAGTCGGCCACCTTCACGCGGCCGTCGTCGGAGATGAGGACGTTCTCGGGCTTGATGTCGCGGTGCACGAAGCCGGCGGCGTGCGCGGCCGCGAGCGCCTCGAGCACGGGATCGAGGAACACCAGCGCCTGCTCGGGGCTCAGGGGTCCGTACTGGCGAAGCACATCGCGCAGCGTGCGGCCCGGCACGTACTCCATGGCCAGGTAGACGAGGCCGTCCGCCTCTCCCTGGTCGTACACGGCGACCACGTGGCCGTGGGTCAGGCGGGCCGCCGACTTGGCCTCGCGCTGGAAGCGGGAGACGAAGGCCTGGTCGTGCGCCAGGTGCGGGTGCATGACCTTGAGGGCGACGATGCGATCAAGGCGGAGGTCGGTGGCCTCGTAGACCGTGGCCATTCCGCCTCGGGCAATGAGGGAGTGCACCTCGTAGCGGCCGTCGACGATGCTGCCGACCAGGCCGCTCTGCCCAGACGTCTCCACCCTTGCGAGTCTAGGTTGGCGTGCGAGGGCCCCGGAGTTGCCACGCCCGCCGCACGGCCTCGGTGCGGACCGATCCCGGTCCGCTGACACGGAGCACGGGGAGTCCCAGGTCGGCGAGGGGGCCCTCGACGATGGAGCCGATGAGGGCATGCACGCGGTCGCGCGCCTCGGGCCCGTCGCGCTGCGATCCGTCCGGCTCCCACGGCAGGTCGGTGCCGCACCACACCAGGAGGTCGTACGACGAGGTGAGGGCGATGGCGTCGTCGAGCAGGCTGTCGTCGTCGAAGTAGGCGAGGCTGTAGACGGCCGTCATGAGCGCGGCCGGGTCCGCGACGAGCACCCCGAGGCGGCAGGCCCGCGCCGCGGCGTCCTCCGCCTCCTGCTGCTCGAGCATGAGCCCGCGCTGCTCATGGCGCTGGGGCGGGCGCCCGTGGCTGTCGACGAACGCACGCAGCTGCTCGGTCACGACGCAGGCAGGCAGGGCGCGGCCGAGATCGCCGGCCAGGGAGGTCTTGCCCGTGCACTCCCCGCCCAGGAGCCCGATCCTGCGCACGCCATCGCCCACCCGGCGAGGCTACGCGGTAGCGTCGCTGGCCATGGACTCACGCTGGGCCTACGTGGCGGTGCTCGGGTTCGTGCTGGTCGGGTGCCTGTGGCTCGAGGTGGCCCTGCGCACCCGGGTGCTGGCTCGGCCGCGGAGGCTGCTGCTGACGATCGCGCCCGTGGTCGTGGTGTTCTTCGTGTGGGACGTCTACGCCGTGAGCCAGGGGCACTGGTGGTTCGACACCGACCGGATCCTGGGGCTCTACGCGCCGGGCCAGGTGCCGCTGGACGAGATCCTGTTCTTCATCACGATCCCGCTGGCGTCGGTGCTGACCCTCGAGGCGGTCCGCAGCGTGCGCGGCTGGCCCGCGGGCGACGAGGAGCCCACGTCGGCGGAGGGGGTCGAGCCGTGACCTACACCCAGCTGGGCGTCGTGGCGGTGATCCTCGTGGCGGTGGTCGACCTCGGCCTCCTGCGGACGCGCCTGCTGCGCCGCCGCGTGTTCTGGGTCTCCTACGCGATCATCGTGTTCTTCCAGCTGGTCACCAACGGGATGTTCACCGGATTCGGGATCGTCCGCTATGACGGCGACGCCATCATCGGCTCGACGTCGCCCGACTCCGGGCCGCCCCCGTTCCTCGGCGACGGGCGCATCGCGTTCGCCCCGGTGGAGGACCTGCTCTTCGGCTTCGCCCTGGTGCTGCTGTCGCTGTCGCTGTGGGTGTTCTGGGGCCGACGCGGCATCGACCGGACGCCGACCGCCGGCCCGCCCGTCTGGCGCCGCTGAGCACCCCACGCGCGGACGGTTGCTCGACAGGCGTCAGCGGGGGAGGGGGACGGTACCCGGCCCGAAGCGTCGGCGGGCCCGACGGGCCCGCCGCAGGGCGGGCACGGCCACCGCGAGGCGTCGCGGCAGCGGCACGGTGGCCCGGCTCGCGAACACGTCGTAGTCGTTGCGCTCGACCTCGTCGACGATCCCGCAGTAGAGCACCCGCGCCGCCTCGATGCAGTCGCGCGACGAGGGGTGCAGCATGTCCACCCCTGGGCGGGCCGACTCCTCGAGCGCGCGCACGCGGTCGACCTGCTCGACCAGCGCCGCACGGATGGACGGGGTCATGACGCGCGCCTCCAGGTCGCCCCTGGTCACGCCGAAGCCTTCGAGCTCGTCGAGGGGCAGGTACACGCGGCCGCGGTCGAGGTCCTCGTTGACGTCCCGGATGAAGTTGGCGAGCTGGAACGCCACTCCCAGGTCCTTGGCCCGGTCATAGGCCTCAGGGGCCGTGGGCTCGAGGATCGGCACCATCTGCAGCCCGATGACGGCGGCCGATCCGTAGACGTACTCGTAGAGGTCGTCGTAGGTCCGGTACTCGGTGACCGTGAGGTCCATCGTCATGGAGTGCAGGAAGGCCTCGAAGTGCGCGACGGGGATCTCCCACCGGCGCACCGTGTCGACGACGGCCATGCAGATGGGATCGTCCGACCAGCCCCGCTCGACATCCGCGAGGAACGCGCTGCCCCACGAGGCGAGCCAGTCGGCCTTCTCCTGCTCGCTGAGGGTCGACGCGAGGTCGTCGACGATCTCGTCGGCATAGCGGGCGAAGCCGTAGAGCGCGTGGACGAACGGCCTCTTGACGGGGGGCAGCAGCAGCGTGGCGAGGTAGTAGGTCTTGCCATGGGCGGCATTGAGCTCGCGGCACCGCTCGTAGGACTCCCGGAGGTGCGGGTCGGTGATGCCCGCGGCATCCATCTCCTTCTCGCTCACGCGGGAATCCTGTCATCTGTGGGCCAGCGCATGGCCGCGGCCCGCGCGCGCTCCTCATCGGTGAGCGGCGTGAGTCCCGCCGTGTCGGACGGGCCGAGCACCAGTCGGCGCTCTCCCGGGCTGGCCAGCAGGATGAGGACGACCACGACGATCGACACCAGGAAGGTGAGGCTGTCCGCGATGTCGGTGAGGTTGTCGGCGTTCGTGGAGCTCTCGATCATGCCGTGCACGGTGAAGGCGGCCGTGAGGATGACGGCGATGCGCATCTCCCGCACCGACAGCCCCGTCGCCGCGAAGAGGGGGAGGAACCACAGGAGGTACCACGGCTGCACCACGGGTCCGAGGACGACGATGACCCCCAGGGCCAGGGCGGCGCCGCGGACGGGGCTCCGCCCGCCCGGCCGGAACACCAGGAGCGCGATGAGGGCGAGGGCTGCCGCGATCCCGATGAGCCGCACGATGCCCAGGACCGTGGCCGGATCGTCGGTCCAGCCGATCCACGTCGACACGACGCCCAGCGGCTTGCCGATGGCGGTGGTGGGGGAGAGCCAGGTGAGGACGCCCGAGGGGGTGCCGAAGGTCGCCTTGATCACGCCGGTGCCGGCATCCGCGATGAGGAACACCGAGGCCAGGGTGCAGATCATGACGACGCCCGTGAGCAGCCAGGCGCGGATGCGCCGCAGCCAGGTGGCGTCGCGCCCCGCCCAGAGCAGGCCGGAGAACGGCAGGGCCAGCAGGGCGATGGGCTTGATGGTGGAGGCGAGGGTGATGGCGACAGCGCCCCAGGAGCAGTGCCGCTCAGCGGCCAGCGCCAGGCCCGTGACGACGAGGCCGACCATGAGCGCGTCGTTGTGGGCCCCGGCGACGAAGTGCATGAGGACGACGGGGTTGAGGACGCCGAGCCACAGCGCACGGGCGGGGTCGACGCCGTGCAGGCGCGCCAGCCGCGGGACGTAGTAGGCCATCAGCGCGACCCCGGCGACGGCGACGAGCCGGAACAGCACCGCCCCGAAGTAGGCATTGGGATGGGTGAAGTTGGACACCGCGCGCTCGATGACGAGGAACAGCGGTCCGTACGGAGTGGGCGACTCGACCCACATCGGATCCGCGCCGTCCTCGAACCAGCCGGGGATCACGTTGACGCCGATGGTGGTGGGGTCGTAGCCGGCGCCGAACACGCGGCCCTGCACGTAGTACGAGTAGGCGTCGCGGCTGAAGAGCGGCGGTGCCAGCAGCATGGGCGCGACCCACAGGGTGAGCACGGCGGCGATGTCGCGAAGGGGGGTGTGCACCCCGGACCGCCCGCGGGACAGCAGTTCGTACCCCAGGACCAGCCACGCCTGGAGCAGGAACGCCAGCCCGATGATCACCAGCGCGCGGGCCGTCAGCGAGCCCGACACGGTCGATCGCAGGACGGAGACGAGCGGGCTGTCGAGCATGCTCGACGACGGGGGCAGCCAGCCGACGCCCAGGGCGCCGACGGCGACGAGGGCGGATCCGACCAGCCCCGGGAGTCCGTGCCGGACGACGAAGTGGCGGGTGAGGCTCACCGTCGGCTGGCGCGCGAGCGGTAGGACGGGTCCTTGCCGGTCACCCGCTCAGCAGCCAGGCGCCCGGAGATGAGGACCATGGGGACGCCGACCCCGGGCTGGGTGCCGGACCCGGTGAACACGACGTTCTCGCCCCACAGGTTGCCCGGCCGGAACGGCCCGGTCTGCAGGAACGAGTGGGCCGACGCGAACGGGGCCCCCCGCTCCATGCCGCGCTCCTGCCAGTCGAGGGGGGTGGTGACGTCCTCGACCTCGATGGCGTCGCCGAAGCCGATGTAGCCGCGCTGCTCGAGCGTGCGGACCACCTCGTCGCGATAGCGGGGGCCCTCCACGCGCCAGTCGATGGGGGCATCGAGGTTGGGCGTGGGGAAGAGCACGTAGTAGATCTCCTTGCCCTCCGGTGCGAGCGCCGGGTCGGAGCGGGAGGGATTCGTCACGAGGATGCTGGGATCGCTCATCAGGCGCTTCTCATCGATCAGCTCGTCGAAGACGCCCCGCCACGAGCGGCCGAAGTGGATGTTGTGGTGCGCGGTCTTGCTGTAGCGGGCGCTGGACCCGGCGAGCAGGAGGAAGCACGAGGGCGAGTACGTCAGGCGGCGCACGGACCATGGCTCGTGCCCGAGCAGGTCGCGGTAGGCGACCGGAAGGTCGGGATTGAGCACGACCACGTCGGCGGCGATCCGCTCGCCTCCGGCCGTGTGGACGGCCACCGCGCGGTCGCCGACGACCTCCACTGACGTGACCTCGGTGTCGTACCGGAACTCGACTCCGTTCTTCTCGGCCGCAGCCGCCATCGCCTGCGGCACCGCGTGCATGCCGCCCTTCGGGAAGAAGACGCCCGCGACCGAGTCCATGTAGGCGATCACCGCGTAGATGGCGAGCGCGTCGTACGGGGAGAGTCCGGCGTACATCGCCTGGAACGAGAAGACCCTCTCGGTGCGCGGGTCCTTCATGTACTCGCGCACCTTCGGGGCCAGCTTGCGGAAGCCGCCGATGCCGGCCAGGCGCGCGAGGTCGGGGGTGAGGAGGTCGAACGGCGAGTCGATGTTGCGGTCGATGAAGTCGTTCATCTCGTACCGGTAGAGCTTGGACACGAAGTCGACGTACCGGCGGTAGCCCGCCGCCTCGTCCGGGCCGATGACCCGATCGATCTCGTCGGCCATCTGGTCGACGTCGGAGTGCACGTCGAGGACCGACCCGTCGGGGTAGAACGACCGGTAGAGGGGGGCAACCGGCTCGAGGGTGAGCCAGTCGTCCATGTCCTCGCCGACGCAGTCGAACGCGTCGGCGATGAGGTCGGGCATGGTGAGCACGGTCGGGCCGGTGTCGAAGCGGAAGGTGCCGTCGGCGACGTCGATGTCGAGCCGTCCAGCCCGTCCGCCGGGCGAGCTCTCGCGCTCGAGCACCGTCACGCGTCGTCCGGCCCCGGACAGGCGCATCGCCGCCGACAGCCCGGCGAGTCCGGCGCCGACGACGACGACATGGTCGGTGGGGCCGCTGACGGTGCGCATCACACGCTCCGTCGCGTGGCCGCGTAGGCCAGCCCGGTGAGGACCTCGCACGCCTGGGGATCCAGGTCGGCGGTGCCGAGGGCGGCGAGCGAACGGTCGAGAAGGTCGGTGATCAGCGTCTCCGTGTAGTCGAGCGCACCGGTCTCGGTGATGATCTCGCGCAACGCGGCGACTCCATTCGTGTCGAGTCCGGGATCACCGAGGTGCCGGCGCATGAGTGCGGCCTGCTGGCCCGTGCTGCGCTCGACGGCGATGGCGATGAGCACCGTGCGCTTGCCCTCGCGGAGGTCGTCGCCGGCCGGCTTGCCTGTCTCCTGGGGGTCGCCGAACACGCCCAGGATGTCGTCGCGCAGCTGGAACGCCTCGCCCAGCGGCAGCCCGTAGCCGGAGTAGGCGTCCATGACGGACGCGTCCGCCCCGGCCAGCGCCGCACCGAGGTGGAGGGGTCGCTCGATGGTGTACTTGGCCGACTTGTAGCGGACGACCCTCAGTGCCCGCTCGACCGAGCCGCCGCCGCGAGCCTGCTCGAGCAGGTCGAGGTACTGGCCGGCCATCAGCTCGGTGCGCATCTCGTCGTACACGGCCTTTCCCCGGCGCAGGGAGTCGGCGGGGAAGTCGGTGGCCAGCAGCACCTCGTCGGCCCACGACAGGCACAGGTCGCCGAGCAGGATCGCTGCGCCCATGCCGAAGGCCTCAGGCGAGCCGAGCCACTCCGCACCGCGGTGCACGCCCGCGAACCGGCGATGCGCCGACGGCAGGCCGCGCCGGGTGTCCGATCCGTCCATGACGTCGTCGTGGATGAGGGCGCAGGCCTGCAGGAACTCCAGCGACGCGGCGGCGCGCAGGGCGGCGTCGTCGAGCTCGGCGGAGCCGCCCGCGCCGCGCCAGCCCCAGTAGCAGAACGCGGGCCGCAGGCGCTTGCCGCCGGACAGGAGGGCGGTCAGCGCGTCGACCATCGGGATGAGGTCGTCGCTGACGCCGGCGAGAACCGTCGCCTCGTGCGCGAGCACCTCGTCGACGACCACCTGGACGCGTGCCCGCAGGTCGGCGACGTCGAGGGGGCTGGAAGTGTCGGACACCCTCCGAGCCTATGGCCAATCGGCCGGCGGGTCGCCCCGTAGTCTGTGCGCATGCAGCCGGCCGCCTCCCTCGGGGAGATCCTGTCCAGCGGAGAGCGCTCGTTCTCGTTCGAGCTCTTCCCGCCGAAGACGGACGAGGGCGAGCGGATCCTGTGGCAGACGGTGCGCGAGATCGAGATGCTCCGCCCCACCTTCGTCTCGGTCACCTACGGCGCGGGCGGGTCCACGCAGGACCGCACGGTGCGGCTGACCGGCGAGATCGCCGAGCAGACGACGCTCACCCCCGTCGCGCACCTGACCTGCGTGGGGGCCAGCGAGGACGATCTCCGGGGTGTCGTGGCCCAGTACGCCGCCGAGGGGGTCAACACCATCCTCGCTCTGCGAGGCGACCCGCCGACCGGGCTCAACACGCCCTGGGTGCCCCACCAGGAAGGACTCGACTACGCCGTCGATCTCGTGCGCCTGATCCGGTCGCTGGGCCGGTTCAGCGTGGGGGTCGCGGCGTTCCCTGAGGGCCACCCCGAGTCACCCGACCTCGACCAGGACGCTCGGGTCCTGGCGATGAAGCAGGAGGCGGGGGCGGAGTTCGCCATCACGCAGCTGTTCTTCGACGTCGCCGACTACGAACGACTGGTCGAGCGGGCCGCCGCGCACGGCTGCTCGATGCCCATCGTCCCCGGGATCATGCCGGTCACGAACGTGTCGCAGATCGAGCGGTTCGCCCAGCTGTCCGGGGCAGCGTTCCCCACGTCGCTGGCCGAGCGCTTCTCCGCCGTGGGCGACGATCCCGACGGCGTCGTCCGGCTCGGCGTCGAGGTCGCGGCCGAGATGTGCCAGCGCCTGCTCGACGGGGGTGCGCCGGGCCTGCACTTCTACACGCTGAACCGCTCGCACTCGACGATCGAGGTGTACGAGGCCCTGGGCCTCGGCGCGGCCACCGGGTAGAGGTCGGTGCCCCGATGACCCTCGACGCCCTGGCTCCGGCCCTGCTCGTCGGGGCCGTCATCGTGCTCGCCGCGATCCTGGGGGTCCGGCTGGCGGGCCGCCTGGGCGTCTCGGGACTGTTCCTGTTCCTGCTCCTCGGCCTGGTGCTGGGATCGACCTTCCCGGCTCTCGATCTGCAGGACGCCGAGCTCGCCACCGTCCTGGGCTACAGCGCCCTCGTGCTGATCCTCGCCCAGGGCGGCCTCACCACGCGGCTGTCGCAGCTGCGGCCGGTGCTCTGGCCGGCCATCACCCTCGCCTCGCTCGGCGTCGCCGTGAGCATCACCGCCGTCGCACTGCCCCTGGTCTGGCTCCTCGACATGGAGCCCCAGCTCGCCATCCTGCTGGGAGCCGTGCTTGCGGCCACCGACGCGGCCGCCGTGTTCTCGGTCATGCGCCGCATCAAGGTGTCGGAGCGCGTCCGCACGCTGCTCGAGGCCGAGGCGGGCTTCAACGACGCCCCCGTCGTCGTGCTGGTGTCCGTGGTGGCGTCCAGCTCCTTCGGCGAGGCGCCGTGGTGGCAGATCCCGCTGCTGGTCGTGGTCGAGCTCATCGGCGGCGCCGTGGTCGGTGTCGGGGTGGGCTACGCGTCACGCTGGCTGCTGCCCCGCCTCGCCCTGCCCTCGGTGGGGCTCTACCCGATCGCCGCCCTCGCGCTGCTCGTCGGGTCGTACGGCGCCGCGACGGTGGTGCATGTCTCGGGCTTCATGGCGGTGTACCTCGCCGCCGTCATCATCGGGTCGACCGCCCGACTCCCGCACCGGCGCTCGATCATCGGCTTCGCCGACGGCCTGGCCTGGATCGCGGAGATCGGCCTGTTCGTCATGCTCGGCGCCCTCGCGGAGATCGACCGCCTGCCGGCGGCGGTCCCCACGGCGCTCTTCGTCATCGCCGTGCTCGTCCTGGTCGCCCGGCCACTGGCCGTCCTGGTGTCGCTCGTGCCGTTCCGATGGCCGTGGTCGACGGTCGCATTCGCCTCCGTCGCCGGCCTGCGCGGCGCCGTCCCGATCGTCTTCGCCGCCATCCCGCTGGCGGCCGCCGTGACCGGGGCCTCGCTCGTGTTCGACGTCACGCTCCTCGTCGTGCTGGCCCTGCTGCTCGTGCAGACGCCGATCCTGGCGCCGCTGGGGCGCCGCCTCGGCGTGGTGCTCCCGGGCGAGGCGATGGAACTGGAGGTCGAGAGCGCCCCGCTGGACGGCATGAGAGCCCTTGTCCTCGGGGTCGAGATCCCGCAGGAGTCGGGCTTCGTCGGCACCTTCGTCATGGAGATCGGCCTTCCCCAGGGTGCGGTCGTCGCGCTGGTCGTCCGCGGAGAGCAGGCCATCTCACCCGATGCCCACACCCGGATCCGGGCCGGTGACCGGCTCATCATCGTGACCACGGAGGAGGCACGGTCGGCCACGGACGAGCGCATCCGTTCGGTGGCGCGCAGCGGCCGGCTGGCCCGCTGGCTCGACCCGCGATAGCCGTCGCCGCTTCACGGGGGTCGCCGCCTGCGGCGTATAAAGTGCGCCACGGACAAGGGAGGCCTCCATGGGCGGGATGACGTCGGACCTGGTGAGGTTCGACCCCCCTCTGCGCGCCTGGCGGCTGACCCGTCGGCAGTGGTTCCTCGCCGTGCTCGTCTTCCTCGGCATCGCCCTGGCCTTCGCCAGCTACGTGCTGCTGAATGCGGCACCGCCTCCGGATCGCTGGCCGGCCTTCTTCGCGACCGACCCGTCGACGGGCGAGCTGGTGCAGCCGCTCGCGGGCGATGAGCCGTACCAGACGTTCGTGCTGAAGAGCTGGCTCGACGAGCGCATCCCGTTCGTCCCCCTCCTGGCCATCCCGTACCTGTCGTTCCTGCTCATCGTCCCCATCGTCGTGCCGCTGCTTAACCTCGCCGTCGGCTCGTTCCGGAGGTTCCTCACTGTCGGGCTGGCCCTCATCGTCTCCCAGGTGGTCCTCGACGCCGCGTTCGTGCTCTTCCAGACGAACGTCATCCGCGATGTCGAGGCCGGCGACGGCCTCGCTGGTGATCTGGTGCGCGTCGTCTGGGGGAACGACCAGCCCTTCAACGGCTACCCCAGCGGGCACTGCGCCTGGACCACGATCGCCCTCCTGTCCCTGTGGCGGCTGCGACACCGCCTGGTGAAGACGTCGTGGATCCTCATGCCGTGGCTGCTGCTCGTCTTCCCCGCGACCGTGATGCTGCGCCAGCACTACCTCATGGACGTGTACGCCGGCATCGCCGTCGGCTTCGCGTGCTACTGGGCATGCATGTTCATCGTGGAGCGGCCCCGGCTCGTGCCGTCGAACGAGGGTCCGCTGATCGCACCGCAGCCGGTCGTCCCGCAGCCGATGCCCGTCGAGCAGGTGGCCGAGGTGGTCCCGGTGCCGTGGGGCGCGGAGGACCCGGCCGAGTACGTGGTCCCGGATGTCACGCCGGTCCCGGTGGACCACCGCGCCAAGGCCGTCGCGACGTACAACCGCTGCTGGGACCTGCTCGACAACCCGACCCGCAGTGCCGACGAGGATGCCGAGCTCCTGACGGCGGCGTTCGCGTCGCGCTACCACTGGCTGGCCGTCGACGACGAGCAGGCGCACATCATCGCCGAGTGGATGGTGAGCAGGGCTGCTGCGGCGGTCGGGGAGCCCGACATCGCCATCCTGTTCGGTCGCCGGGCCCTGGCCGCCGTGATCACCGGCGAGCGCCCGGCGTGGCTGCGGGCCAGCATCTACGAGGGGCTCGCCCGCGCGTATGCGTCGGCGGGGGACGGGACGCGGCGGGACGAGTGCATCGCGCGCGCCTGGGTCGAGCTCGAGGCGGAGCAGGACGTCGAGGATCGCCAGGCCATCGCCGACCAGATCGAGGACGTCCCGCAGGTGCCGGCCACGTGAGCGCCGACGGTTCAGGACCGGTGAGCGCAGACGGTGCACCCCCGGCGCCGGCCGATGGCCGGATCTACCACCTGACGAGCCGGTCGGCCTGGGACGCAGCGCAGCCCGGCGGCACCTACCGCACGTCGACGCACGGGATGACCCTCGAGGAGGTGGGGTTCATCCATGCCTCGACCGCCGAGCAGGTGCCCTGGGTCGCCGACCTCGTCTACGCGAACGTCGACGAGGAGCTCGTCCTGCTGGTCATGGACGTCGACACCCTGGAGCGGGCGGGACTGCCCGTGGTGTTCGAGGATCCGGGCGTCGGCCAGCACTTCCCGCACATCTACGGTGAGCTGCCCTGTCACCTCGTGGTGGAGGCCCGTCGGGCGTACTTCGACGAGGACGGGGTCCTCCGGTCCGAGGCCTGACGCGCGGGACTACGATCTGCCGCTCCCGATGAGCGTCGCGACGATCTCCGCGCTCATCCCGACCAGCGGCAGTCCGCCGCCCGGGTGGGCCGAGCCGCCGACGAGGAACAGTCCGGGGATCGGCGATGCGTTCGCGGGGCGCTGGAAGGCGGCCCGGGCGCCGTTGCTCGACGTGCCGTAGATCGACCCTCCCGGCGCCCGCGTCGCCCGCTCGAGGTCGGCCGGCGTGCGGGTCTCGCGCCACAGCACCCGGTCGCGTACATCCATGCCGCGCTCGGCGAGCCGGGCGAGCACGTGATCGGCATACGACTCGGCGAGGCCGGGCGCATCCCAGTCGACGGTGCGCCGCGTGCCGTCTCCGTGACGAGGGGCGTTGACCAGCACGAACCAGGCCTCGCTGTCGTCGTCCGGCCGCATGAGGGGGTCGTCCGGGGCGCACACGTAGATGGCGGGATCGTCGACCGGATGCGGCCGGCCGCCGAAGATCGCGTCGAACTCGCCGTCGTAGTCCGCCGGGAACCACACGTTGTGATGGCGAAGGCCGGAAGTGCGCCCCCGAACGGCCAGGAGGAGGACGAATCCCGACAGCGAGGGCGTGGTCTTGGCGAGGTCGCGGGCGGCGCGATCGGCGCGCCGGTCGGTGAGCAGGTCGCCGTAGACGTGCGAGGCGTCGGCGTTCGCCACGACGACGTCGGCCCTGATCACCTCACCGTCGGCCAGGCGCACCCCGCTGGCCCTGCCCTCCTCCAGCTCGATGCCCGACACGTCCGCCTCGAAGCGCATCGTGACGCCGCGCTCGCGGCAGCGGGCCGCCAGCGCATCAGCCAGGCGGGCCAGCCCGCCGCCGAGGTGCCAGGCCCCGAAGGTCTGCTCGATGTAGGGGATGGTCGCCAGAACGGCGGGCGCCTTGCGGGGATCGGAGCCTGCATACGTGGCGTAGCGGTCGAGCACCTGCCGCAGGCGGGGGTCGGCGAGGTACTCGCGACCGAGGTCGCGGAGGGAGGTGCGCGGCGCGACCGTGCGGATGTCGCCCGGGTCCTTCGCGAGCGACAGCAGCGTCCGCCAGCCCGTCAGCGGCGACTGCAGGAAGGGCTCCCGCGTGATCCGCCACATGCTGCCGGCCCGGGCCACGAGCCGACGCCAGTCGTCGTCGGCCGTGCCGCCGAACGCCTCGCCGAACGCCATGGCCGCCTTGGCCGGGTCCACTCCGGGCACGCTGACCGACGTGCCGTCGGCGAAGTGGTAGCCGAAGGCCGGCTCGATGGGCTGCAGGTCGACCGCCTGCTCCAGGGCACCCCCGGTCTTGAGGAACAGGTCCCGGTAGACGGCGGGGAGGGTGAACAGGCTCGGTCCGGTGTCGAACACGAAGCCGTCACGCTCGTATCGGGCGAGCTTCCCGCCGTAGGTCGGGGACTGCTCGACGATGGTCACCTCGTGGCCCTTCACGGCCAGGCGGGCGGCCACCGCCATGCCGCCGACGCCGGCGCCGATCACGACGACCGTGCTCATGCTGCCTCCTGCATGGTGACGGGCCGGCCCTTCCACGTGTTGCGCCGCGAGAGGTGACGGCGCCACGAGATCGCATTGAGCACGGCGAAGGCGGCGATGGACGCGGGCTGGGCCAGTGCGTCGGGCAGCACGCGCTCGCCTGTGCGGCGCGCGACCAGCGCCCGGCTCGTGACCCCGGCGACGTAGCCCACGCGACCCCACCGACGGGTGCGGGCATCGCGCGCCGCCACGGCGGCCACGGCCGGCAGCACGTAGGTCGCGAGGAGCAGGCCATTGACGGCGACCGAGCCTGCGGGACCTCCGAAGGCGGACCACAGCGACTTCGCGTAGCCGTCGACGACGGCGGCGGCTCCCTCGTACATCCGGCACTGGGCCAGGCGGGAGCCGTCGACGGTGGCCGCCCGGCGCCCGCTCGCCTTGATGGCGCGCATGAGGGCGACGTCCTCGATGACCTCGGCCCGGACGGCGGCGTGGCCGTCGACCGCCCGGTAGGCGCCGGCGTCGATGACGAGGAACTGGCCGTTCGCCGCCGACAGGGACGGCCGGGTCGAGTTCTCGGCCCATCGCAGGGGCATGGTCGCGGCCCACGACCACGTCACGATCGGCTGCACCAGGCGCTCCAGGGCGCTGCCGGACAGCTGGCGCGGGTAGGGGGAGACGAGGGACAGGCGACGCTCGCGCAGGGTGCCGACCGCCGCCCGGAGGGCCGGGGGATGCAGGACGACATCGGCGTCGACGAACACGAGGACGGACCCGGTGGCCTCGAGCCCCAGCCGCTGGCAGGCCCACGGCTTGCCCAGCCAGCCGGCCGGCAGAGGGCTGTCGCCGCCGCGCACCAGGCGCACGCGGTCGTCGGCGGCGGCCAGGGCCTCGACGATGCTCGCCGTGTCGTCGGTGGATCCGTCGTCGAGGACGACGATCGACAGGCGGGGCACGCCGGTCTGGGCGAGCACGGACCGGACCGTGGCCTCGATGTGGGCCGCCTCGTCACGCGCAGGGATGAGCACCGTGACGTCGTCGGTGACCGGCGGGGCATCGGGATCGGGCGACCGGAGGTACGCGAGGTTGACGGCCGTGTGCGCCGCGAGTGCGCAGGCGCTGAGGGCCCCGAGCCGCACAGCGGCCCGCCCCGCGCCCGCGGTCACCATTGCGGCTGGCTCCACAGGCGCCAGAGCCAGGGGACGATCACCAGGCCCATGCAGACGCCGCCCCACAGTGCCACCCCGGGACGGTGGAAGAACACCAGGTTGGCCACGATGTTCGAGGCGAAGACCCAGGTGAGCAGGACGGTGGGGACGCCGTCGGCCGCCACCTTCCGTGGCAGCCTGTCGAGCAGGAACATGAGGACGATGGAGGCGAGGAGCCAGCCCAGGTAGTTCTGCAGCGGGATGCCGGGAATGCCGGGCAGCGACCAGCCCGTGTCCTCCCACGTCCAGTAGCCCTGCCCGACCATCTGCGGATCGAGGAAGAGGTCCCAGGAGGCCAGGAGCCAGCCCGCGACGAGCGCCGTGCCGAAGCCCGTGGTCGACAGTCGTTGGGCGGCGAGGAGGCAGGGGTAGGCCATCATCGACCACGCGAGCGGGATGACCAGCGGGACGCCGGCGATGGTCACGCCCAGCGCGTCCCCGTAGAGGTACGAGCCGAACGGGAACGAGGTCTGGAGCCCGATCAGCTCGATGCCCCAGCCGAAGACCAGCGAGATCGCCAGGTAGCCGGAGGCCCAGGCGGCGCCCCGGCTGAGGAAGGCATGCGTGGCGGAGGCGAGGAAGAACGTGGCCACCGTGAGGATGGTCAGCGCGGTGCGACCGCTCGACCCGAGGAGCACCCAGACGATCTGCCCGACGATGGTGATCGCGGCGAAGGCCCACGGCAGGTAGCCGATCCAGCCTGAGGGACCGCCACCCCGGTCGGAGTGCGGACCGGTATAGACGCGGACGCTCACGGCGTCGAGTCTAGGGTTGTGCGCATGGAGCCCCGCGCCGAGATCATCGACACCGGATCGCGCTGGGCCAGGGCGGCGAGAATCGTGGTGGACGCGCCCGCCGACCGGGTCTTCGATGTGCTCGCGACGCCGGCCCTCCACGCGGAGCTGGACGGCTCCGGCACGGTGCAGGGGGTTGTGTCCGGACCGGACCGGCTCTTCCTCGGTGCCCACTTCGGGATGGGCATGCGACTGAAGGTGCCCTACCGCACGGACAACACGGTGGTCGAGTTCGAGGAGGGCCGACGCATCGCCTGGTGCCACTTCTTCCGTCATCGCTGGCGCTACCAGCTGCATCCGCTGGACGACGACCGCACCCTCGTCACCGAGACCTTCGACGCGCGGACGGCGCTCTTCCCGCCGGCGCTGATGGCCATCAACGCGTACGACAACAACCAGGTGGCCGTCGCCAAGAGTCTGGTCCGGCTCAAGCGGATGGTCGAGCAGGGCACCGCAGAATCCACCGAGGGAGCGCCATGACCGTAGCCGTGATCTTCTCGTCGCGTCGCACACCGGCGCACGACGACGAGTACGCCGCCATGGCGGCCCGGATGGACGAGCTGGCCAGGCAGCAGCCCGGCTTCCTCGAGATCATGAGCGTGCGCGACCCGGTGACGCGCGAGGGCGTGACCGTGTCCTTCTTCGCCGACGAGGCGTCGGCGAGGGCGTGGAAGCAGCACCCGGACCACCTCGAGGCCCAACGGCTGGGCCGGGAGCAGTTCTACGAGGAGTACCGGGTGTGGGTGGCCGACGTGACCCGCTCCTATGGGGGAGGTCGCTGACGGCTGCGCCATGGACATGTGTCCACAACCGTCGGTAATGTGGTCACATGCAGGTCGGCATCCGTGAGCTCAAGGCGCACCTCTCCGAGTACGTGCGCCTCGCGGAGGGTGGCGAGACCGTCCTCGTCACCGACCGGGGCCGTGTCGCTGCCGTCCTCGCCCCGGCACCCGGGCGCCACCAGATCGAGGCCGGCATCCGTGATGGGTGGATCACGCCGGCTGCGGAGAGGGCGCCGCTGGCGGCCATCTCCCCGCTTCGGTCGTCGGTGGGCATCGCGAGTGCCCTGGCGGAGGACCGCGGAGAGGCATGACGTCCTACGTCGACACCAGTGCCCTGCTGAAGCGCTACGTTGCCGAGGCGGACTCGGGAGTTGCGCAGCAGCTCCTCGCGTCCGACACGCTGATCACGTCGCGCATCACCGTTGTCGAGGTGAGGCGGAACCTCGCCCGGCTCGTCTCGGCGGCCGAGATGACACTGGCACGCTCGATGTTCGCTGCCGACCTCAGGTCGATCGACGTGATCGAGGTCGATGAGGGAGTATGCGACCTCGCGGCCGAGCTCGGGGAGGTCACCGGGGTACGGACGCTGGATGCCATCCACCTCGCGTCGGCGCGCCGGGTCGGGGGCACCCTGATGCCCTTCATCACGTTCGACGTGGCACAGGCCCAGGCGGCCCGATCTCTGGGGATGGCCGTTCTCGGCGCGTGAGCGAGCGGAGTGAGGTTACGCGGGCGTGAACACCGCGGGCAGGACGCGACAATCGCTCGCAGCCACGAGAGGGTGGAGGAAGCACGCCGCCCAATCGAGGAGCCGCACACCATGACCGCTGCCCAGGACCCGACCGTCGCCGCCATGATCGAGCCGCTGACCGACCAGGAACTGGCCGGCGTCGACGCCTTCTGGCGCGCCTGCAACTACCTGACGGTGGGGCAGATCTACCTGCAGTCGGACCCCCTGCTGCGCGAGCCGCTGACGAGCGACGACATCAAGCCGCGGCTGCTCGGCCACTGGGGCACCTCACCCGGGCTGTCCTTCATCTACGCGCACATGAACACGCTCATCAAGCGCACCGGCCAGGACGCGATCTACCTGACCGGCCCCGGTCACGGCGGACCGGCGCTGGTCGCGGCGTCGTACCTCGAGGGCACCTACAGCGAGGTGTACCCCGACATCTCGCTCGACGCCGGCGGCATGCAGCGGCTCTTCCGGCAGTTCTCGTCACCCGGGGGGATCCCCAGCCACGTCTCGGTCACGACGCCGGGCTCCATCCACGAGGGCGGCGAGCTGGGCTACGTGCTCATGCATGCGTTCGGCGCGGTGTTCGACAACCCCGACCTCCTCGCGGTCGCCGTCGTCGGTGACGGGGAGGCCGAGACCGGGCCGCTCGAGGGCTCATGGAAGGGGATCTCCTTCCTCAACCCGGCCCATGACGGTGCCGTGCTGCCGATCCTCCACCTGAACGGCTACAAGATCGCCGGGCCGACCGTCCTGGCCCGCAAGGACCCCGAGCAGCTGCGCGCACTCCTGACCGGGCACGGCTACGAGGTGCTCGAGGTCGGTGGCGACGATGTCCCTGGCATGCACGAGCGCTTCCACGCGACGCTGGCCCACGCCTACGCGCGGATCCGCGAGATCCAGCAGGCGGCCCGGTCGGGTGCCCCCGTCGGCCAGCCGCGCTGGCCGCTCATCGTCCTGCGGACCCCGAAGGGCTGGACCGGGCCGTGGGAGGTCGACGGGGTGCAGGTCACGGACTCGTGGCGTGCGCACCAGGTGCCGCTGTCCGGGGTCAAGGGCAATCCCGAGCACCTCGCCATCCTCGAGTCGTGGATGCGCTCGTACGATCCCGCAGATCTGTTCGACGCCGAG
>Ga0075163_10001458_pt1 | contig 31896 bp, 32 predicted proteins | sample JI1023141ADNA_FD_71478 | JGI IMG/M metagenome (GOLD analysis project Ga0075163, IMG submission 71478) | Wastewater effluent complex algal communities from Wisconsin, to seasonally profile nutrient transformation and Carbon sequestration -... | ecosystem: Engineered > WWTP > Effluent > Algae...
TCGAAGAAAATCTTTTCATCGTATGTTGGCGGCACAATTTCTTTTTTAAGTTCAGATGAATAAATACCAAATTTCTTTTTGATAGCGATGTCGAATAATAGTGTGTCCGGATATTCGCGTACGCCTACTTCATCGTAAAGAAAGGGAACCAGTGTGTTGCCTTGATTATCAAGTATTCCACTTTTTTTATTCTGAGTAGTTAGTATCACGCCTGATTTTAAAACCGTTTCTATTGCAGTAAATGGTTCTCGCTCAAATGTGTCATACAAAAAATTGATGATTATTTTTCCGGAAGCATCTATAAGTCCAGCCTTATTTCCTTTTATGGCCAGTATCAACATCGTATCATTCCAGTAAAAATTCTCCTGAAACACGAGTTTATTATCATACACACAGTTAACACTTTCAGCACCGATGTTTTTATTTACAAGTCCGTGTTTTTTATTTTTCACCACCGGTATCAGATTGTCATCGTATTCCGGGTAGCCGGGTTTACCATAGACAAATGGCAGCACAGTTTCGCCTTTGCGATTGATTAGCCCCCACTTACCACCTTTCTTTACAAATGTAAAATTGTAGTCAAAAAAATCTTCACCGGCTTCAAACTGTGGTTGAATAACCCAATCTCCGTTCTCATCGGTAAACCCAAACTTGCCGCTTTTGGAATCTTTTAATAACTCAATTTGAGCTTGAGTGATAATTGTTGAACAAAGCACGAGCAAGGAGAATAAAAATAATTTCATTTTGCGAAGTGTATTAATTAAGCGTTCAGAATATTTCTTTTAACAAGATCCGCCCTTAATTGCTCAGGCGACTGAAAGTGAATACCGGGCATACCTACTTCTTGCCCACCTTTAATATTGCGCAAACTATCATCAATAAATAATGCTTCCGCAGGATTGATGTCATAGCGATCAAATAAAATCTGAAAAAATTCAGGAAATGGCTTGCGGGTTTTTTCATGACCCGAAACCACAATGCCTTCAAACCAATGAAGGAACTCAAATTTCTCTAATGCCCACGGAAACGTTTCGGTCGACCAATTGGTGAGGGCATAAAGTTTATACTTTTTCGAATCGCGAATTTCTCTCAGGATATCAACCGTGCCTTGTATAGGGCCATTCATGGTTTCTTGCCAGCGTCCATACCATGCGCGAATGGGAACTTCGTGTTCTGGAAATTTTGCAAGCAGTTCTGCTGTTGCTTCTTCGAATGAACGACCAGCATCTTGCTTCTCGTTCCAATCGTGTGTGCAGATGTTTTCCAGAAACCAGGTAACTTCTTCTTCGGTTTTAAAAATTTTGCGATACAGGTAGCGCGGGTTCCAATCAATCAGTACTGCGCCAAGATCAAATACAATTGTGTTAGTCATTATAGAAATTAAATTTTTGTAGTTCCAAAAGCCCACTTCAAAAACTCTGGCAATGCCCGGCCCCACGTGGGTAAATCATGAGCCCCATCCGGCAATTCTAAATATTGAATATCGTGAAAAGGCCGATACCCTTTTTTAGCCAGCTCAACAATCAGATCCAACGTATCATCAATCGAATCAATCACACCATTTTTATTTCGATCACTTTGCTCATCCAACAGTCCGGTTTGAAACCAGAATTTTAATCCGGGCCGGTATTTTCCTTTTCGGATTTGCTGATGCATAATTCTATCGTAGTGTTCGGAGTAAAACCGACTGGCCGAATCGCGCTTACGCCACCAAAACGATCCGCTAAAAGCACCAACCTTGCCAAAGTAATCACTGTGCCACGCAATATCCATTGCCGAAAGACCGCCCAGCGAAAACCCGCCAATAGCCCGTTGGGTTGAATTTTTTGCAATAGGGTAACGGTATTCCAGATATGGAACAAGTTCGGTCATCATAAACCGGGTGTAGGCTTTTGCCTTACTGCCCCGTTTTTTAAAATCAGATTGTGCGGCCACTCCATATTCCTGTATCCGGTCGCCTGCATGCACGGCCACCACAATAACTTCCCTTATTTCCTTGCGGTGAACCAAGTCCTCAACCGTCTTTTTTAAGCTGATTGCTTCGGCATCCTGGCCATCATTTAAGATCAAAAGCGGGTAAGGGCCATTGGTTTTGGCATACTGAGGTGGGAGCAAAATCTCCACCACGGTGTCGCGCCCCAGTAGCTTGGAATGTATATCGGTAAGTTTCTCGGGGTGATAATGGGCAACCTGCGACAAGAATGAAATAATTAAATTCGATAGTTAATTTAAAAGGCATTTCCGATTTTGAACGGAAAATTACCGTTGCAAAAATAAGAACTTAAGCCTATGCCACACGAACATTATCATAAATGGTACTCGCCACGCCTCGGTCGCGATATTGAAGTGCTGAGTTTTGGCACACGTGGCTATCCGGTAATCTTGTTCCCAACCTCTATGGGGCATTTTAACGAGAACAAAGATTTTAAATTGATTGATAGCGTAAATTGGTTTTTAGATGAAGGCCTGGTTAAAATTTATTGTGTAGATGGCATTGATGAAATGAGTTGGTACAATAAAAATATTCATCCGGCCGACCGCGTGCGAAATCACATCTGGTACGATTTAATGTTGCTTGACGAATTGGTGCCTTTGGCGCAACACGAAACCGGAGTAAGACGCGTGGCCACAGCGGGCTGTAGCTTTGGCGGTTATCACGCAACCAACTTTGCATTTAAACATCCTGAGGTGGTGAAGTATGTATTTAACATGGGCGCAGCATTCGATATAAAAAGTCAGTTGGATGGCTATTATGATGATAATGTCTATTTCAACAATCCAATGGATTTTATTCCTCAATCGCACAATCCTTATTTTGCCGATATGTATGTGGTGCTGGGTACAGGTACAAACGATATGTGTTGGGATGCAAATGTGAAGATGGCCAACATACTACAAAATAAAGGTGTAAATTATTGGTTAGATGTGCGCCAGAATGCACCGCACGATTGGCCCGCGTGGCGCGAAATGTTTCCACATTATTTATCGCTTATTAAATAACGACTTATAAAAAGGTTAAACCATTTATCTAAACTCTTAGCGTATGAAAAAGATCGGAATACTACACGGCATGGAACGCTCCTTCCCCGAAGCGTTTGTAGAACGCATTAACAAAATGGGATTGAAAGATATTAAAGCCGAACCTGTATTGGTAGATATGGTGAGTCAGGCCGAGCCCACCGATTACGCGGTAATCATCGATCGCATTTCGCAAGATGTTCCGTTTTACCGGGCGTATTTAAAAAATGCAGCTATCTCCGGCACAGCCGTAATCAACAATCCGTTTTGGTGGAGTGCCGATGAAAAGTTTTTTAACAATGCATTGGCTGTTAAGATTGGTGTGCCGGTTCCTAAAACCGTAATCCTCCCATCGCACGAGCGCCCAACCGATACAGGCGAAAACTCTTTCAGCAACCTGAAGTTTCCGTTGAGTTGGGAAAAAATCTTTGAACACATTGGCTGGCCCGCGTATATGAAACCGCATGCCGGTGGTGGTTGGAAAAGTGTGTATAAGCTCAACAACATGGATGATTTCTTTAAAGCGTATGCCGAAACCAATCAATTGGTAATGATGCTTCAAGAAGAAATTATTTTTGAAGACTACTTCCGGTGTTATTGCCTGGGCCGAAAATATGTGCGCATCATGCAATACGAGCCCCGCAATCCACATCACTTAAGATACCAGAGCAACAATGGCCCCGCATCCGAAAAGATGTTGAAGAAAGTACATGATTACGTGCTTGACTTATGCAATGCATTAGGGTATGATTTTAATACAGTAGAGATGGCGGTGCGCAATGGCGTTCCGTATGCCATCGACTTCTGTAACCCCGCACCCGATGCCGAGGTTACATCGGTGGGTCAGGAAAATTTTGATTGGGTAGTTGAACACGCAGCTAAAATGGCAGTGGAGCGGGCACAAATTCAAAAGCCGGGTAAGGATAATCTTACCTGGGGAACATTTATCACCAGTTCGGTTGCATCGTTTGAGGCTGGTGTGGTAAAGCCAAAAGCAGCGAAGGTTGCCGCGCCCAAAGAAACAAAACCAAAATCATCGAAGAAGTAGTAAATTTATTGCTATGATCATAGAAAGAACGAAGAACGAAGTTATCATACGTTTATCATCCAAGATAAACGTTAAAGACCTTCAGGACTTGTCAGATTATCTGAAGTATAAGGAATTGACAAACAAGTCAAGAGTTACCCAGAAACAAGTTGATAAACTTGTTTCTACTGTAAAGAAGGGGCGATGGGAAAATACGCGTAAGAAAATCAATCTATGATCATAGTGGTGGATACTAATATTGTGTTTAGTGCCATCCTTAATTCAAGTAGCAAGATCGCGCAGATACTGTTATATCCTTCAACTGATTTAGAGTTTTACTCAACCACTCAATTGTTAACTGAAATTGAAAAATATCAGAACAAAATAAAAAAACTTTCCGGCTACACAGATGCTGAGTTGAAAGAAGTTAAAAGATTGGTTATAAAGAATATAACATTTATTGATGTGGAAATAATACCACAAGAGTCATTTCTGTTGGCGAAAGACCTTACAAAAGATATTGATGTTGATGATACGGAGTTTGTAGCCTTAACCGATTTCATCAACGGACTTTTGTGGAGTGGTGACCGTAAGCTCATAAGAGGATTGGCAACCAAAGGCTGGCAAAGATGTATTGATACAAACGAATTATTCAGATTAATTTAACTGTTAGTTGGCTTATGGAAACCTTTACACTGGGTGTTGAAGAAGAATACATGGTGATTGATCCGCATACGCGCGAACTCACCTCACACGATCAGAAAATAGTTGAACTGGCTGCACACATTATAAAAGATAGTGTGAAAGCAGAAATGCATCAGGCGGTGGTGGAAGTAGGCACCGGCATCTGCAAAGATGTAACACAAGCCTATCACGAAATCGCAACGTTGCGTAAAGTAGTAGGCGAAGTTGCCGGAACGCTGGGATTAAAAATCGGAGCTTCGGGCACGCACCCGTTTTCGCATTGGAGTAAACAGTTGATTACACCCAACCCGCGGTACGATGAAATTGTGCAAGAGATGCAGGAAGCGGCACGATCAAACTTAATTTTTGGATTGCACGTACACGTGGGCATTAAGGATAAGAATATGGCTATCCATATTCAAAATACCGTGCGTTACTTTTTACCACACGTATATGCACTTAGTTGTAACTCACCTTTCTGGGAAGGTCGCAACACGGGCTTCAAATCCTTTCGCACAAAAGTGTTTGATAAATTTCCACGTACGGGTATTCCCGATCGTTTTGAAAACTGGGATGACTTCAAAAACTATGTAAACCTGCTCATCAAAACTAATTGTATTGATAACGCTAAAAAAATCTGGTGGGATGTACGCGTGCATCCATTCTTCGATACCATTGAGTTTCGCATTTGCGATGTGCCCATGCGGGTAGAAGAAACCATTGCGATTACAGCCGTATTTCAGGCGCTGGTAGTGAAGTTGTATAAGTTGCGTTTGCAGAACATGAGTTTTATTATGTACACGCGCGCACTCATCAACGAAAACAAATGGCGTGCTTCGCGGTATGGATTAGATGGCCGGTTAATTGACTTTGGAAAACAAGTTGAGTTAGATACACGCGAATTGATTGTTGAATTATTAGAGTTTGTAGATGATGTGGTGGATGAGCTTGGCAGCCGCAGTGCGATCAACTATATTCGCACCATATTAGAGCATGGTACCGGTGCCGATAGACAATTAGCTGTGTTTAAGGAAACCGGAAGTTTGGAAAAAGTAGTGGATTACATAACAGACGAAACCTTGCGCGGACTTTAAATTAAAAACATTGATTCAGGAAAACCAGATCAAAATAGCCGTGCTCGATTTATATCAGGGCGAAGCAAACGAAGGCATGCGCGGCATAAAACAATTGATCTCAAGTTTCGCAAGCGACTGTCAACTCAACATTGTTTATCACATCTTTGATGTGCGCAGTAAAAATGAAGTGCCCGATTTAAGTTATGATGCTTACATATCTTCCGGTGGGCCAGGAAGCCCGATAGATAGTGCCGGTTCTATATGGGAAGAACGCTACTTTGGTTTGATGGATTCCATCAAAGATCATAACGAACAACATCCCGACAATAGAAAGCATGTGCTGCTCATCTGCCACAGTTTTCAGATTTATTGTCGCTATTATGGATTAGGAAAGGTTTCGAAACGGAAATCAACATCATTTGGGGTAATGCCCATTCATAAAACCAAACCTGGCAAGCTCGATCAGATTTTAAAATCGTTGGGCGACCCCATGTGGGCTGTTGATTCGCGCGATTATCAGATTACACAACCCGATAGTGAAAAGATTGAAGCAGAAGGCGGAGCTCTGTTATGCATTGAAAAACAACGGCCTCATATTGATTTAGAACGTGCAGTAATGGCCATTCGCTTTAACGATGCTATTATAGGCATGCAGTTTCATCCCGAAGCCGATGCAGTGGGTATGCGCATGTATTTGCTGCGCGAAGACAAGAAAGCAATAGTGATTGAGAAGCATGGTGAGAAAAAATATTGGGAGATGTTGAACCACCTCAACGATCCGGATAAAATTATGCTTACGTATGCTACGGTGGTGCCGCGGTTTTTAATGTTGGCCTTGCGTAACCATCTAAGTTCAGTTCCGCTATGATAACCAGCGCCCGCCAGCAATTCAATCAACAGTTCTCGGAAGCGAAGTACAAAGATTTTATTGCTGATCTGGATCGGGAGTTTAATTATAAAATTCCATTTCGTGTTGCCGAAAGCCCGGTGTTTGTAGGTAAAGAGTTTAGCACAAAACTTTTTAAAGCTGCTAAAGAGATTATTGATGTAATTGTGCGGCCCGACTTCAAAACAAAAATGCAGGGCGCACTTCCGGAAAATCTCCATGTTCCTAACGAAACTAATAACTCACTCTTTATTGCGTTGGATTTTGCGGTGTGCCGCGAAAACGGTGAACGGGTACCACGGCTGATTGAAATGCAAGGCTTTCCATCTTTGTTTGGCTATCAGGATTTTTTAGGGAATAAATTCCGCGAGCATTATCGCATTCCCGATAATTTGCATTTTCATTTTGGATTAAACTCAACCGAATATTGGCAACACATCCGCAAGGCCATTGTAGGTAATCATAATCCTGAAAATGTAATTCTGCTTGAAATCAATCCGCTGCAACAAAACACGGCTATTGATTTTCTGATTACGCAGAAACATCTTGGTATTGCGCCCGTTCATTTGGGCGATATTATTATCAGAGGCAGAAAATTATTTTACAAAAAGAATGGAATAGAAATTCCGGTGCACCGGATTTACAACCGCGTAATTTTTGATGAATTGCTCGAACAAAAAAATCTGAAAACACAATTTCACTTAACGGAAGATGTAGATGTTGAATGGGCCGGACACCCCAACTGGTTTTTCTATATCAGCAAATACACCATGCCTTTTGTGCAAAGCGATGCCGTGCCTGAATGTAAATTTTTGCATGAGTTCACAGCATGGCCAGCAAATCTTGAAGACTATGTATTGAAGCCACTCTTTTCTTTTTCGGGAAGTGGTGTAATTTTTCATGTAACACAAGCCGATCTGGATGCGATACCCGTGGCAGAGCGTAAGAACTTTATGTTACAACGTAAAGTACAGTACGAACCCGTTATACAAGCCCCCGATGGTTTGGTGAAAACAGAAATTCGCTTGTTGTTTATCTGGAACGAAGGCGAAGCCCGTCCCAAACTCATCACCAACCTCGCCCGTCTTAGTCGAGGCGAGATGATTGGTGTTAAATTTAATAAAGACAAAACCTGGGTAGGCGGTTCAGTTTGTTTCTTTGAGTAATGTCCAGTCATCACATCGTGCGCGAAAATCAAGAACCCGCGCTTGTCATTTTTGATGCGCGCGCAATTCCCTTTGAAAAAGTACAAGAGCTATTGGAGTGGATGCCCACGATTGTGGTTTTGCACACGCAAGTAGAAATCGTATTAAGTTGGGGCATTAAAATGGATGTGGTGTTAGTTCCCGCAAGTGAAGAAACCAGTTGGACAGAACGAACAAAAGATCAGCAACCCATTGAAGTAATTTCATTTCAGGCTAATGAACCTCCGCTCAATAAAACCATTTCACTTTTACAATCCCGAAACATACCGGCCGTCAACTGGCTGGTGAAAGAGTTACAGACACTTACCGGTTTAATTGATTTTACTGGCGATGCTGAAGTGTTTGTTGATAACAAACGCTGGAGCAGAGTAAAATCAGGTCGGTTTGAAAAGTGGTTGCCGACTGGAACAGCACTATATATTTTCCCCGAGCAGGCTTGTTCTGAAATTGCTGATGGAAAGTTTATAGTGGAGCGTGATGGGGTAGTGGTGTTACAAGGCAAGCAAGTGTTTTGGGTAGGAGAGGAAGTTGGGTGAAGGTTGTATCAAAATTTGTACCTTCACTATATGAGCGATAGTACACCCAATTCAGAAGGCTTCATTCCTACTCACGGAGGGTATCGTAATTTGTTCAGTTACCAAAAAGCTGAGATTATCTATGATGGCACCATTTATTTTACAAATCGCTTCTTTAACAAATACGACCGCACCGTTGGCCAAATGGTACAAGCTGCTCGAAGTGGCAAACAAAATATTGCTGAGGCAAGCATGGCTTCTGGAACCTCAAAGGAAACAGAGATTAAGCTAACCAATGTTGCCCGCGCCAGTTTGGAAGAACTCTGCATTGACTACGAAGATTTCTTACGCACTAAGAAGTTGCCTATTTGGGGAAAAGACCATCGCCTTGTGGCGCGCGTGCGCGAACTTAACCGCACACCCAAGCCCACATACGAAACTTTTAAAACAGCCATTGAGCACGAGAATCCTGAAATTTGTGCCAATGTTATGATTACACTAATAAAAATAACAACCTATCTGCTTAAGCAACAGATTAAACAATTGGAGGCAGCATTTCTAAAAGAAGGTGGCTTAAGGGAGAGAATGACTAAGGCAAGAATTGAGAGGAGAAAAAAAGAATAACCTATTGTGCGACTATTGTGACTTGTGCGACAGCGTCCCAGCTGTCGCAGGAGTCCTAAATAACACAAAGTTAACTTAACTCTCCCCAAACTACTCTCTCTTTCCCACTCCAATCTTTCAAAGTTTTCACACCTTCAAAACCATTTACTTTCATAATCTCACAAATCTCTTTTGCGTAATGCTCATTAATTTCAAACCATAATGAGCCACCCGGTTTTAAAGCCTGGTGTGCGCGTTGAGCAATAACTTTATAAAATATAAGTGCATCTTCTCCAGGTGCAAACAACGCGGTGTGTGGTTCGTAGTTCAAAACATTGGGTTTCATGTTTTGTTTTTCCTGTTGCGAGATGTAAGGCGGATTGCTTACAATCAAGTTAAATTTTTGGGTGATAGGTTCCGTTAAAATATCATGCTCACTAAACGTAACAGCAGCATTTAAATGGCTAGCGTTTTCCTGAGCTACTTTAAGCGCATGTAAACTCACATCAACCGCATGCACCACAGCGGGTATTTCCAGAGCTAATGAAATTGCAATACAACCACTTCCGGTTCCAATATCTAAAATAGCAGGCTGGTCAATTGATTTTGTGTGTCTGATAATTTCGTGTACCAATAACTCCGTTTCGGGTCGTGGAATCAAAACATCGGGTGTAACCCGAAAACTTCTTCCAAAAAAATCAGCCTCACCTAAAATGTATTGAATGGGTTCGTGGGTGTTAATTCGTTCAATGTAAGCATCAATCTCGGCTTGGTTAACGGTAACTTGCTTCTGAGTTAGTATATGTGTTCGGGTGAGATTCCATTTTTTATCCAGCAACAGATAAGCAATGCTTTCTATTTCTGCTTTGTCTTCGGGCAGATTAATACGCTTTACTACTTCGCTGAAAAGTTCTTTGGAATTGGTCATGCCGAATTTGATCTTTGCAAGGTAACAATTTCTGCATGCTGCAAGATGAACACTATATGCTCCGTTGTCTGGAACTTGCCAGAATGGGTGTGGGTTCGGTTAGTCCGAATCCCCTTGTAGGTTGCGTAATTGTAAAAGACGGAAAAATTATTGGTGAAGGCTGGCATCAGCAATACGGAAGTGCACATGCAGAAGTAAATGCTGTGAATAGCGTTGCGGATAAAGATCAATTGATCGGAAGTACAGTTTATGTAAATCTTGAACCGTGTTCGCATTTTGGTAAAACTCCGCCCTGCTCTGATTTATTAATAGCGCATAAAGTTGGCAAAATTGTAATTTCTAATACCGACACCAACACCTTGGTAGCAGGAAAAGGAATTTCAAAACTAAAAACTACGGGCATAGAAGTAACGCAAGGTGTGCTTGAGCAGCAAGGTCGTGAGTTGAATAAACGATTCTTTACATTCCACGAAAAACAACGGCCTTACATTATTCTTAAGTGGGCACAAACACTTGATGGTTTTATTGCACGATCCAATTACGAATCGAAATGGATCAGCAATGAGTTGTCGCGGCAAGTGGTACACAAGTGGCGTAGCGAAGAAGATGCTGTTTTGGTAGGTACTAAAACAGCCGCGCACGATAATCCTGTGTTAACCGTTCGCAATTGGTCGGGTAGAAATCCCGTAAGGATAGTGATTGATCGGTTTTTACGTTTGCCGGATAAGCTATCGTTGTTTGATGGTTCGGTAAAAACCATTTGTTACAATGTGCTGAAGCATGAAGAACATACTAACCTCCTGTTGATTCGGTTACCGGAAACAAATTTTCTGGAAGCGTTGTTGGAGCATCTTGTTTCGGTTGGGATACAATCTGTAATTGTAGAAGGTGGCAGCACAACGCTATCGTTGTTTGTCAATGCGGGCTTGTGGGACGAGGCGCGTGTATTTACTTCCACCCGACAATTTTATTCGGGCATTGCTGTGCCAACATTTACAGGCACCTTGATTGCGGAAGAAAAAATTGAAAGCGATATGCTGCGAATCTACTCGCCCGAAGTTTTAAAACCGCATCACTAAACGAGCACCCGTTCCATAAAACTGAAACTCAGGTTTGATGCGGGCAGTCTTGCCATTATAGAGTTCAATGGCTTCAAACGCATGACTTCGGAATATGCTGTTGAGAGAGAAAGAACCAACTATTAATACGCCACCCGCAATGGCCATTCCCCATTCGGGTTCACCGCCACCAATGGCTGTGCCAATTGGAAATCCAACGAGTAGACCTCCGGCAAATCCCAATACCCCAGCAGCATTGTAATTAGCTTTAGCTTTCTTAAATTTTTCGTAGGCGAGTGGTTCAACTTTTAAAATTTGTAACACTTGCTTCGGACTTAGTACGAGTGTATCCAGCTCGAACCGTGCGCCACCAAAAGTTTTATACATTTTTATTTCGGTGCGGTCTTGTGCATGCAGGCCAATGGCTGCACCAAAAATCAACAGGCTTAGAATAAATTTTTTCAAGCAGTTTTTAATTCAATCGTTTAGCTACTTCATCCCAATTTACTACGTTCCACCAGTTGGCTACATATTCGTTGCGTTTGTTCTGGTACTTTAAGTAATACGCATGTTCCCAAACATCTAATGCCAACAGCGGTGTGCCTTTCAGTTCGCTTACGTCCATCATCGGATTATCCTGATTAGGTGTGCTTCCTATTTTTAAGGTATTACCATCTTTCACTAACCAAGCCCAACCCGAGCCAAAGCGCGTCATGGCGGCTTGTGTAAACTGTTCTTTAAATTTATCTACCGATCCGAATGCGCCATTAATGGCATCAGCAATTTTTCCTGTTGGCATTCCACCATTTGGTTTCATCACCTGCCAGAAGAAATTGTGATTCCAGGCACCGCCTCCGTTGTTGCGGGCTTTTGCCGAAAGTTTAGACGTATTGGCAAAAAAATCTTTCTCGGAGGTAAAGGTTATATTTTCGGCTGCTATGGCATCGTTCACATTTTTAATATAAGCTGCGTGATGTTTGCCATAATGAATTTCCATGGTGAGCGCATCGATGTTCGGCTCTAAGGCATTAGCCGCATATGGCAACGCTACCTGCGAAAACTGTAATGCTGTGGGTATTAATTCCGCGAAAGCGGATGCTGGCACAGCCAAAGCTGCGGCAGCCGTTACGGTCTGCTTTACAAATCTTCTTCTTCCTATCGATTCCATATTTCTATTGTTTAGAACTCCAACCTGACCAATATCATGCCCGACTTTGGGTATATGTGTAAATTTACCGAAAATAATTAGCTTGTATCTCAATTCATTTATTTATGGCTGATATCCTGTTTGATGAAATACCTTCGCTTGATCTGGCGGACTTTACCAGTGGCGATGCACAACGCAAAAATAATTTTGTTCAACAACTTGGCTCAGCCTATAACAACATTGGGTTTGTAGCCATCAAGAACCATTACCTTACCGATGAACTTTCTGCAAAACTGTATAGCACTATCAAGAAATTTTATGCCTTGCCCGATGCTGTTAAACAGAAATATGAAATCCCAGGTTTAGCTGGCCAACGCGGTTACATCAGTAAAGGAAAAGAACATGCCAAAGGAAGAAACACAGGCGATTTAAAAGAGTTTTATCATGTAGGACAAGAGGTGTTGGATAACGATCCGATTAAGAAAGAATATCCAGACAATGTGTGGCCTGCAGAGTTGCCGGAGTTTGAGGAAATAGCGCTTGATGTTTACAAAAGGTTAGAGAAAACCGGTGTGCAGATGCTGAGGGCAATTGCGTTGTATCTCAATCTTCCTGAAAATTATTTTGATGATAAAGTACATCATGGCAACAGCATCTTAAGACCAATCCATTATTTTCCTATTGAAGATCCGGATTCAGTTCCGGAAGATGCTGTGCGTGCTGCCGAGCATGGCGACATCAATCTGATTACCTTATTAATGGGTGCCAGTGCCGATGGTTTGCAAGTGTTGCGCAGAGATGGTAAGTGGATTCCCATTACAGCATTGCCCGAACAATTGGTTGTAAACGTTGGCGATATGCTGGAACGACTCACCAATAAAAAATTAAAGTCAACTATTCACCGGGTGGTAAATCCACCCCGGCATTTAATGAACACACCGCGCTATTCCATACCTTTCTTTATGCACCCGCGTTCCGAAATGGATCTTACGGCTCTTTCGTCTTGTGTGGATGCACAACATCCTAAGCTTTGGGACGACATCAAGGCGGGAGAGTTTTTAAATCAGCGCTTACGCGAAATCGGATTGAAAAAATAAGCAACCGTGAAGCAAGGAATACGGTATCGGGATTTTTTGAAAGACGTATTCCTGCTATCAGTTACTTGTTTTGGCGGGCCGCAAGCACACATTGCGCACTTTCAAAATGTGTTAGTGCAAAAGCGCAACTACATTACCGAAGATGAGTTGATTGAACTGAATGCGCTTTGCCAGGTGGTGCCCGGCCCAAGTTCTACGCAAACACTTTCTGCCATTGGTTATCGTTTGGGTGGTGCAAAGCTGGCCTACCTTACGTTGTTAATCTGGTTGTTGCCTTCGGTGGCTATTATGACTGTGGCCGGTATTCTCATTAGCAGTTTTGTTGATAAGCATGCATCGCTTGCATTTACGAGATTTATTCAACCGATGGCCGTTGGATTTGTTGCTTATGCAGCATACTCAATCAGTTTAAAAACTGTAACCACAAAACGCGGTGTTGCCATAATGATTCTGGCCGGAGTGGCTACTTACTTCAGCAAATCTCCGGTAGTGTTTCCGTTAATTTTATTAGTAGCCGGTTTAATTACGGCACTTAACTACAGAGCCCATCCGCGGCAGGAAAAACAAAAGTTTGATGTATCGTGGGCTAACTTCTTTTTGTGGGGTGGTGTATTGGTTTTTGCTGCGTTGCTGGGTGCGGCCACTAAATCCATTCCCGAATTTTTACCGGTACGTTTGTTTGAGAATTTTTATCGCAACGGTAGTTTGATTTTTGGTGGCGGGCAAGTACTTACCCCAATGTTGTACACTGAGTTTGTACAGTATGCACCCAAACAATATCTCACCTCAGAAGAATTTCTTTCCGGGTATGCTTTTGTGCAAGGCTTACCGGGGCCGGTGTTTTCATTTAGTTCGTACATAGGGGTATTGGCTATGCGCGATTATGGTATTGTGGGTGAAATAGGAGGTGCAGTTATGTCGGCAGCGGGAATTTTTTTGCCGGGCACGTTTCTTATCTTCTTTATGATTCGCATCTGGGAGAGTTTGAAAAAATTCAGACCGATACGCGCTTCTTTGGAAGGAATTAATGCGGCCAGTGCCGGGCTTGTTGCTGCGGCAGCTGTATTGCTACTACAACCATTGATTGTAGAGGAGCCAAGTTTAATTGTGTTGATAAACCTTTCATTCGCGTTGGCCACAGCCTTGTTAACAGCCTTTACCAAAGTGCCTTCGTGGGCAATTATTCTTGTTGGGCTTATTTGTGGATTGATTTTCTGACAAGGCCCAAAAACAAAAAACCCGAACTAAACGTTCGGGTTTTTCTATTTCTATATTTCTGGGTTATCCCAGTTTGAAGATAATCGGAATAACCATTTTCTGACGAACAGGCTTTCCTCTTTGCTTACCAGGTTTCCATGACGGAGCACTTTGTACCACGCGTACAGCTTCTTCATCGCAACCAGCGCCAATACCTTTAATTGCTTTTACATCTACAATAGAACCATCGCGGTTAACCACAAATTCTACGAACACGCGACCTTCAACGCCCATTCTTCGAGCTTGAGCAGGATATTTCATTTTCTCACCTACGAATTTGTAGAAAGCAGGCATACCACCTTTAGGTTCTGCTGTTTCTTCAACCACACTGAAGATCTGATCTACATCTTCTTTTTCTTCAACAGCGGCAACAACTACCTCTTCCACTTTCGTTTCTTCGGTTACCTCCACGTCAAACTTAAGTTGAATATCTTCTTTGATTTCTTCTTCATCGGGTACCTCTACAATCTGCGGTTGTTGAATAACCGGAGCTGGTGGTGGTGGTTGCTCCGTAGGAGGCACCTCTACAAGTTCTTCAAACACGTTCGTGCTTTTGCCCCCAAGATCTACCAGGTTGTCGTCATAACTTTTCCATTCAAATGCCATGAAGGTGATGCCAAGCGTGATCAAGAGTCCTATGCTAAAGAAGAAGGACGTCTTTTTTGTTAAATCCGCTTTATCGGTTTTTTTAGCTTCCATACGCGAAATCTTTACAGTTTAGGAATTTCAAATATAGTAATAGAATACACTTGGAGGCTGCCAGTCACGGAAATTCCAGAATTTTTTAGGGAAATTATTTACGGCTGCCGTAGAACATTGTGAAAAATACGGTTGGAAAGATGGCTTTATTCTCAGCCGTGGGCATAATTTCTACTTTTTTAAAGTAGGAATCTACCAAAATACCCACCTCAAAGCCCGTTACCTGCGATTTTAAAAACCCTAGTTCAAAATTGATTGCAGCCTTCAGGTTGGCGCCCAATTGAATTTTAGAATCGCCAATTCCTTCAAACAGATTGCCGGTGCCTAAAATATTGGAGTAGGCATGATTTGTATTTGTAGGATCGTACTGCTCGCCCCTCGAAATAGGGCTGAAGGTTCCACCACCATCTACCGGTACTTCAATATAATAAGGTGCTACTATACCCAAACTTGGGCCTGCGGCAAATACGGCTTTAATTTCTACTCCTTGCTGTGGTGCTTTTGAAAACAAGATGAAATCGCGCCCATATTGAAACCTAAAGGTGTACAGGTAATTACTCTTTCCGTAAATGAAAAAATTACCCGTTATATAAGAACTGTGTCGTACTTCCTGCGGATGCTTAACATTCATGATCTCCAGACCGTATGTCTCAAGCATGTTGTTATTCAGCTTTCTTGCCTTCTTAAATACAAAGCCACCAATAAGTCCACCGGCAGAGTTCTTGTTAATTCCCCAGGTAAACTCTGAATTATATTCGTAGCTATCCTGAGTTTGTGCGAAAGCAGAACCTACCCCGGACATCATAAAAAAAACCAGAACCAGATTTAATACTTGCTTCATACCACCTGCATTTCGTTCCTTCGAAGAATTAAAAGTAAACTAACTAACGCAGAAAAAATAGAGTTGTTATGGCAAATATGGCTACAGTTGAATACCTGGGGAACCTTCGCACGCAGGCAAAACATTTAAAATCGGGCAATTTGATTGTTACCGATGCCCCCACCGATAATAATGGCCGCGGAGAGGCTTTTAGCCCGACAGATCTGGTAAGTGCCGCTTTGAGCAGTTGTATGATTACAATTATGGGAATGGTAGCCGAACGCGAGGGCGTGGATTTGAAAGGGCTAACTTCTGATGTGGTAAAAGTGATGGCCAGCAACCCGCGCAAAATTGCCGAGATACAAATTACGTTTACGCATCCGGGGTTGGCGGCAACAGAAGTACAGAAACAAAAGTTGAAGAATGCAGCCCTTACCTGTCCGGTGGCATTAAGCCTGGCCGAAAGTGTTAAGCAAACCGTAGTGTTTAATTTTTAGAAACCACCTGCGCGTTTACCACGCGCTTGATCTCATTCAGATCAATTTCGAAATGCGACTTGGCATAGACTGGCTTGCCCTGCCAGATAACAATTGCCTGTGGCGATTCATGTTCTACAGCAAAATCAACCGCTATCTGATTGGAAATGGGCCGGTATTCCAGTAAATCCAGAAAGTAAGGTTTAACGGTTGTTAATTCCGATTGAATCCAATTGCGCTCTACACGAACAAGCACCGCGCGACTGATGGAACACCTTGTACTATGTTTAAAAATAATTACGGGTTGTTGCTGCGATTCGGCCTTGATGGCTTCGAGTTGAGCAGCCGAGGTGAGTTCAAACCAATTCATTAGTCGTACAGATCTTTCCACAATTCTTTTTCCTTCTTATCGTACCGAGGCTTGCGCACTTTGTCTTTCACCGCATCGGGTTGTGTGCTTTGGCGCTTAAAAATACCTGCCCACAATAACTTAATGTTGGTAAAAATGGTTCGCTCACCCTTCACATTGTTGTCACGATTGTGTGCAAATGTGGCATCGGGAAAATGTTTTTTATGGTTAAACTTGTTCATGCGAATGTTCCCCTGGTAATCACCAATTTTTGCATACGCCCTTCCGGGAGCCAATACTTTTAATGCATCTTTATCGGCATTGGGTGCGTGCCGGTAATTTTTGGTTAACCGAACTTTGCCTGCAAATGAGGTAGCATTTGCGAATGACTTCGAGTACTTAATGGTTTTAAGGGAAGCATCGGCACTGCTTGGGTTGTGTTTATATTCCCAATAGCGTTTCATGGTACCGCTATACTCGCCAGCTTTAACAGTGACTCGCGTGGGTGGTAATCCTAACAAAGCTCCTTTAGCCGAGAGTTTGTTTTTACCAGTTTCCCTTTGCTTAACACGCGTAGTGATGTTGTTTACCGAATACACATTTTCGTAAGGGCTATGTTTCTTTAGTGCTTCTTCTACCGCATTGGGGTTGCGCACATACTCGCGCTTAAAGCGCGATAATTTTATGCGGCCGGAATAAGCAACTTCGCTAGCTTGTTTACCGGTTGGCGTTCGGGCAGGTAATGGTTGCCCCTTGTTGTTCCACAGTTGGCCGCTAATACTTCCGCCACCTTTTTCGGGTTTGCGAGTGCGATCATAACCGGCCCAGTCATAACCTTCGCGGCTAAATGATTTTCGTGCAAACGGTAAGTTGCCCTGAAACTTAGCGGCTTTGCTTGCCGCATATTTGTTTGGTAAGGGTTGCCCTTTGTTATTCCACAATTGGCCACTAACACTACCGCCACCTTTCAAAGGCTTGCTGGCTTTAGCATAACCAGACCAATCATAACCTTCACGGCTAAACGATTTTTTGCGCATGGGAATATCGCCACTGTAACCATAACCGGCCTGGCTAAATTGTTTTTGTCCGCCCCGCAGGTTGCCTTGAAATGTTGCTACCCGTGCCGATGCCGAGCCTGGAGTTTTTACGGCAATAGGCTGCCCTTTATTATTCCACGAACCGCTGATACTACCACCACCCTTAAGCGGTCGCGATGATTTGATGTTACCCGTGTAACTTAATCCCTCCTGACTAAAATTTCGTGACGCCCGGTTCTGTGGCAAAAATCCCGTGTAGTTTCCTTGAAACCTGGCTGCCCTTTGGTCTTTAGGTTGGCGCACGGGCACCGGCATGTTGTTATTGTTTCGTTGAAAGCCGCTAATGCTGCCACCACCTTTTGGAGCTTTATAAAATGGCGTGGTACCGCGATAATTAGCTTGCATACTTGCCGCCCGCGGATTACCCGGAGTGCGAACAGCAATCGGTGAGTTTTGTCCACGCTTCATTTGGGCCGAAATACTGCCGCCACCTTTAAGCGGTTTAATGCCCCGAAGCTTGCCCAGGTCTTTGCGCATAAAGTTTGCATTTGCACCAGGCGCCTTTGCCAGCAATGGTTGGTTCGATCGGTATTTTCCGGTAACAGACCCGCCACCTTTTTCAGGTTTAATGCCTTTGATTCGGGCAAAATCACGCCTCATTAAATTACCACCTATGCCGGGTTGCCGCGCTGGTAATGGCTGATTGGATTTATACTTTCCAGAAACGCTACCACCACCTTTATCCGGTTTAATTCCTTTTAGCCGTGCAAAGTCGCGCTTCATAAAAGCGCCACCCATTCCCGGTTGTCGCGGTGGTAAAGGTTTGTTCGATCCTAACGTGCCGCTAATAGAACCTCCGCCTTTCTGTCGTTTGGTTCCGCTTACGCGGGAAAGATCTTTGCGAATCATTCTTGCACTAAAGCCAGGTAAAATTTTAGGGCCATCGCCACGCTGGCCGGCCACCTGATTATCGCGACCAGCACTTTTACGTATGGCATGGCCGGCTACATCACCCTTCCAGGCACGTTCACCTCTTCTTGAAGCGGTGGCATAACCCGAACGGAAGGTTCCTTTATAGGCACGATCGCCACGATCTTTCCGACCGTAGTATGGATTATCGGCTTTGATAAGGGCATTGGCCGGAGAACGGAAATTTTTTGTGCGCAAAGGTCTGCCTGCAAGGTCGGTTGTAATGGCGCGCTCGCCTTTAGAATACTTTCCCCAATACACATTCTTGCGGCCACGGGTAACAAATGCCTGCGAGGATGATCTTGGTGTTACTCTTCTTTTCTTACTGGGTGGATCTTGCCGGGTTTGCAATCGCGATAAGCGCGAAAGTTCTCTTCGATTATCGTATGCTCTTTCGGATGATTTGGAAGAGTGATTCACGAATGGTCCTTTTTGCGGATAGATGTTGGCGCGACCCGCATTGATAGATCGTGAGCGGATGCCTACTGGTTTTCCGCCAATGGGTTGACCTACTCGATCACTGCTTCGTCTGGCTTTGTTGAAGGAACTAAATAATGAAGACGCACGCTGAGCTGAAGACCGATTTGTATTTCGGAGTTTATAACCGGCAAGATCGCGCGTAGTAGCTTTTTCTTTTTTCTTAACCGACTTGGCCCGCGTTTGCCGGATGGTGGACTTGTTGTTGATGGGGCGTTTATCCTGTGCGAAACTCACCTCTGCCGAAAGGCAAAACAGCGCAATTAATCCTGTAAGGATTAAACCCCGTGTTGGCTTGTGCAGAAAGATGAATCGGTTCAAAATATGGGTAATAAACAGGCTAAGATAAGGAAAAAGCGGTTTACACTTTTAACCTCACCAGTTGAAACGTTTTTTGAAACCAAAACTTATAATCTCTGACTTAGCCGGTGGTTTAAAGATGGCAGTATTTGAATTGTTGGCTCAGCCATTTTTCAATTCATTTTGGGCTGAAGCCCACACAGACAAAATGCTTTTTAACCTACGACTGAAGTCGTAGGTTAGTTTGGAGTTTATCGTTCAGCATTCAAAAAACGAAGTGTATGAATATTGGCCGAATCCAGGGAACTAAATTTATTCAATCCAAAATGCCATCGAGCCAATGGATGGTGTTCAGTAAGAACTGTGCATTTTGCGATGCACTTTTTGTGTTCATACCCATTTTGTTTTTGCCCTGTAATTGTGCGGTAAACATGGCTGCTTCACCGAAAACAACAACCCTGCCTTTTCCGAATTTCATGTAGGCACCTTGCACCAGCTTATCTCCAGCAATGGCAGGTGTATCTTTTTTGAACTCCCATGCTGTTTGCGGCATTTTTACCTGATACGATGAATGGAGGACTACTACTGGCTGAGCTCCTTCAGGAATTTCAAATGCCTGACCGGTGAATGTTTGTAGTGAAGTTATTTTTTCTTTTTCGTTACGGCCTTGTGTGATCGTGTTCTCCATCAAGCCCTTGCCTGGGGAAAAGATGTCTTTACCACTTTTTTTCATAGCGAAGCCATTATAAAATTTAAACCCAAAAGAGGCTGCCAGTTTTTCTGCGGCACCAGGAAAGGGCATGTGATCTGCTATCAGGAAAAGTGAGCCTCCGTTACTTACCCATTTATTAACCACTTCAATTTCTGCATCGGTAAATGCTGAGGGAGTGGGTAAGGTCCACTTTTGTGTGTTCGAAGAATGAAGCGCATTGGCGATGACTAAAATTTTAGCTTTCTCCAACTGCTTATTCGAGAATTCATCGGTTGAACCATTGACTACATACCCATCTTTTCGTAACACATTGGCAAAGGCTTTGAATCTTCCGCTCGCTGTATGAAAATTATGATGAACTTCATCTAAAAGAATAACTGATCCGCCCGCTTGGGTGTAGGCTGGGTTGCTAATTGCAGGACTATATAATGTGTCGGCCACCTGCTGCGCCATTGAACTGAAAGACAAAAAGCAAAGAATAAAACGGAGACTCTTCATGGATATTAACTTATTGAAACGGTTCTCAATTGTATCCTTTACTAATATTTTATCAGGCTTTCTATCGCAACTTTAATTCTTCCCTTCGGCAAAAAATTTTGTTCGAGTGTAGCGGCAAACGGTATCGCTGTATCTAAACTGGCCACTCGCATAACGGGCGCATCCAGATATTGGAATGCATGTTCACCAATCCATGCGGCTATCTCGGCACCAATGCCTCCTGTAAGCGTATCTTCATGTAACACCAATATGCGATGAGTTTTTTTCACCGTCTCCAATACAGCTTCTTTATCCCACGGCAATAAAGTGCGCAAGTCAAGAATATCAGCGCTTATATCAGGCAATTGCTTGAGTATTTCTTGGGCCCAGTGCACACCCATACCATAAGTAATAATGGAAAGATCGCTGCCTTCGCTTACTAATTTTGCTTTGCCAATTTCGATGGTATAGTAGTCATCGGGAATCTGATCTTTTATAGATCGGTAAAGCACTTTGTGCTCGAAATATAAATAAGGGTTGGGATCTTCAAGCGCGGCACATAAAAGTCCTTTGGCATCATACGGGTTTGATGGGTAAACAATTTTTAAACCGGGCGTATGAAAGAACCATGCTTCGTTACTTTGCGAGTGAAACGGCCCGGCTGCCGTACCCGCACCGGTTGGCATGCGCACTACCACATCGGCTGGTTGGCCCCAGCGCCAGTGGGCTTTGGCTAAGTTGTTTACAATTTGGGTCATGCCTTCTGAAACAAAATCGGCAAACTGCATTTCAACCATTGCCTTCATGCCTTTTATAGAAAGGCCAAGGCCCGCTCCGATAATAGCCGATTCGCATAAAGGTGTATTGCGCACGCGACCCTTACCAAATTTCTCTACAAAGCCTTCGGTGATTTTAAATACGCCTCCATAATCGGCAATGTCTTGCCCCATTAACACCAGATTGCTGTGGCGTTCCATGCTTTGGCGCAGGCCATCGCTTATGGCATCGATAAATCTTTTTTCGGATAACCTCACCCCTGCCTGTCCGGCAGGCAGGCCCGGCCCCTCTCCAAAGGAGAGGGGAGAGATTACGGTTTGACTAAAGGGAGCATACACATCATTCAGTTCCAGTTCTGTATCGGGTACAGGCAATGTTTCCTGAAAAGCATCAGCAAGTCCGGTTTCAATCTCTTTCTTTAATTTTTTACGAATGCTCTCAACCTGTTTTTGATCGATCAGATTTTCGCTCAGCAAAAAGTCTTCATAGTTCTGTAGCGGATCTTTCTTGGCCCACTCGTCCATCAGTTTTTTAGGAACGTATTTGGTGCCCGATGCTTCTTCGTGGCCACGCATTCTAAACGTGAGACACTCTAACAAAGCGGGCTGCGGGTTATCGCGCAACTTTTCGGCAAGCGATTTTACTGTGGTGTAAACTTCCAACACATTGTTACCATCTACTTGTACACCTTCTATTCCATAGCCAATGGCTTTATCAATAAACTGTTTGCACTTAAACTGTTCGTTACTGGGAGTAGAAAGTCCGTAGCCGTTATTTTCAATTACAAAAATTACAGGCAGGTTCCACACCGCGGCTACGTTTATGGCTTCATGAAAATCGCCTTCGCTGGTTCCGCCATCGCCATTAAAAACTACGGTAACGCTTTTTTCTTTTTTAAGCGTGGAGGCAAGGGCAATACCATCGGCTACACCGTTTTGCGGGCCGAGGTGCGAGATCATACCTACTATGTGATGGTCGTTTGTGCCAAAGTGAAAAGACCTGTCGCGACCTTTAGTAAAACCCGAACCAGTGCCTTGCCATTGCGTAAATAGTTTAGCGAAAGGAATGTTGCGCCCGGTAAATACACCGAGGTTGCGGTGCATGGGCAAAATGTATTCGTCTTTTTCTAATGCTTGTGTTATGCCCACCGAGATGGCTTCTTGCCCAATGCCACTAAACCATTTGCTTATTTTATTCTGCCGCAGAAGCACCAGCATTTTTTCTTCGATGAGACGAGGAAAGAGCAGGGCTTCGTAAAGTTGAAGCAACGTGGCATCGGTAAGTTTTTTGCGCTGAAATTTCATATCAGAAATTTTTATTAGGCTTTGGCTGAATATGTGTTGGGGTTTGAATTTGGCACCTGTTTTTCCTTGACAGAAACCAGCCCGAAGGTCATAATTAAACTAGTTGCCAGAATAACAAAAAACAAAAGGCTGTTTTCAATGCCAGCAAGTTTTTTACTTTCCGGAATACTAAAGAATAACAAAATGCTAATGAGCCCACGTGGGGAAAGAAAGAACTCGGCCAATGAGGCCGTTCGCACAAATAATTTTTGATAAATAATGCGGATAGTGTAGATGATAACTACCACACCCGATCCGTAAAGGAGTACATCTAAATTTAAAAGCGATTGAACATTGAGCGTAAATCCAAAAATCAAGAAAAAGAATGTTCTTACAATAAAAGCACTTTCGCCACTAAGCTGTACCAGTTGATGCAGGTCTTTATAAAAGTTATCGTATTTAAAGGTGCGCATAAACCAGGCGTTTCTAATCCAATGCAGGTTGTTAAGGAACAAACCAAACGCCAATACAATAACCAATGTTGGTAAATGATAATACTTGCCAATAGCGTACACGAGTATGAGCACGGCAATAATCAGGAAAAACTTGAGGTGGTGAGTGATCCGCTTAAGTAAATAAAGCAGGATGAGACAAAACGCTGCCGACAATACCAAAATCAAGATGGTTTGCCAACCTAATTTTAAGAAAGAGTTAAAACCAATTGTTTCGTTGGCCAACATAAAATTGAAAAGAATAATACCAAAGATATCCGACAAGGAAGATTCGTATACGATAAAATCTTTGCGCCCAACGGGCAATGTGGCTGCCGATGGAATGGCTATGGCTGAACTGATTATACCAAGAGGCACGGCATTGAGGAAGCAGGTTTTAAAATCAGCATCCAACACGTAAAAATAGAAAAGGGCAATTCCGGTAGTGGTGAGTATAAGAATAAAAAACGCAGATGAAAGCGAGCTTTTGATAAGGTTAGATTTTTCTCGCTCCAGTTTTAACTCTAAAGCTCCCTCCAGCACAATAAGTATTAAACCGATTGTGCCTACCAGCGGTAGAATAGGTTCAAAATTAGGGATGGGAATTTCCAGCCAGCCAGCCAGATACCGAAGCCCCATACCACTTAATAGTAGAAGAATTACGGATGGAATTTTAAACTGCTTTGCAATGAGGTCGAACAGGTAACTGAAAATGACCAGTGCACTTAAGATAATCAGGGTTACTTCAACCGACATAGAGGTAGCGATGTGTGCGCTAAAATATAGAAAAAACCATCGGCCAACCTATCTTGCACCAAATTCAGGTAATGATTCCCTACTCTACGTTTACGCTTGACAATGGCCTGCAGGTAATTGTGCATGAAGACCCCACCGTGCAAATAGCCGTAATGAATATTTTGTACGATGTAGGCTCGCGCGATGAACGACCGGACAAAACCGGGTTCGCACATTTGTTCGAACACTTAATGTTTGGAGGTTCGGCCAATATTCCATCGTACGATGAACCCTTGCAGGTTGTAGGTGGCGAAAACAATGCGTTTACCAACACCGACATTACCAATTATTATCTCACGCTGCCAGCCTCCAATCTTGAAACTGGTTTTTGGTTAGAGAGCGACAGGATGTTGAGCCTATCGTTCGATCCACAGGTATTGGAAGTACAGCGCAAGGTTGTGATAGAAGAATTTAAACAGCGCTACCTCAATCAACCTTACGGTGATGTGTGGTTAAAACTTCGCCCGTTGGCCTATAAAAATCATCCGTATCAATGGGCAACCATCGGTAAAGAAATAAGCCACATTGAAAATGCTACCCTGCAGGATGTAAAAGATTTTTTCTTTACGCACTATGTTCCCAGCAATGCCATATTGGTAGTGGCGGGCAATGTAACGGTGCCGCAGGTAAAAGCATTGTCGAAAAAATGGTTTGGCCCGATACCGGCAGGAAAAAAACCAGTGCGAAGCTTAACAACAGAGCCAAAGCAATCGCAAAAGCGACAAGAGAAAGTTGTGGCAAAAGTACCTGCACATGCATTGTATAAAGCGTACCACATGCCGGGTAGGTTTGAAACTGGTTTTCATGCAGCCGATTTATTATGTGATATTTTAGGTCGTGGGCATTCCAGCAGGTTATACAATCAATTAGTGAAAGAGCAAGAGATTTTTACATCGGTTTCGTCTTTTACTATGGGCACTATAGATCCGGGTTTGATTGTGGTAAACGGAAGAATAAAACCCGGTGTTGAAATTGAACAGGCGGAAGCTGCTGTAGATGCGATTATTGATGAACTGATTACCAACGGAGCAACGGAAGAAGAACTGAAAAAAATCAAAAACCAGGCACTTACCACACAGGAGTTTGAAAAGGTGGAGGTAATGAATCGCGCTATGAATCTGGCTTTTGCGGCACTATCGGGCGATGTAGAATCTGTAAATAGTGAACACGATAAAATTGCGCGTGTTACTTTGGCTGACATTCAACAAGCAGCAGCAAAAATTTTACGGCAAGAAAATTCCAGTGTGTTGTATTACTGTGCGGAAGGCAAGTAATTACAAAATCAGCGGAAGCGTTACCGTAAATTCAGAGCCTTTGCCTTCGGCAGATTGCACACTAATGCTTCCTTCCAGTTTATCAAGGGTTTCTTTTACGATGTATAATCCCAGCCCAGAGCCTTCGCTGGATTCGGCTGCCCGATAGAACATATCAAAAATGCGCGCATGATGTTCTGCGGCAATACCCTGACCATTATCCTTTACGCTCATCAACACATGATCTCCTTTTTTTAAGGCATCGATTATAATAAACGGATCGGGCTGATCGAACCGATGATACTTATAGGCATTCGACACCAGGTTGTTGATAATAACTTTTAACCGGTTAGGATCGGTTGAGATTTCAAGTGTAGGATCGATCTGTACTTCAATCCGCACTTTTTTATTAACTACCGAGTAAGCCAGATTTTGAACTACTTCACGCGCCAGCGTTTCCAATTTAACTGAGGTGGGCAAAAGATCGAGACGCGTATTACGCGAGTAGTCGGTTACTTCTTTAATAAAACCTTCCATGGTTTTAATCCGGTCTTTCATCATCTGTAAAAACAAACCCACTTCTTCGGGGCGATCAGTTTTTTCAGATAAATGAATAAGGCCGAGAAGTGAACTTAAAGGCGCGCGCATATCGTGGCTGGCACTGTATACAAACCGATCTAACTCTTCGTTGGTTTTGGCAAGTTGTTCATTTTTAAGTGCAAGTTCTTCCTCTGCTTTTTTCCTTTCGTTAATGTCAATCAATGTGCCTACCAGCACAGACTTTCCGGTTTCGTCTTGTTTAAACACGCCACTATCCTGAAACCATTTATACACACCACTTTTGGTTAAAAGCCTGAATTCGTTTTGATACGGTTTTTGTAAAGCCATGTGTTCGGCAATCATGGTGCGGGTACGGGCCCGATCTTCCGGAAAAACCAAAGGCGTAAAATCTTCCTGCTTCAGGTTGTTTAATTCGTGGTCTTCATACCCAAGCAATCGCTTCCAATCCAGGCTTACATAAATCGAATTTTCAGCAAGTTTCCATTCGTAAACACCAGCCTTGGTTCCATGTAAAGCCATTAAAAATCGCTCTTCACTTTTTTTCAGATTTAAAGAAGTTTCTATCAGATTTTGTTCTGTTTCCCGGTTGCGGTTAATTAGAAAGTACACCACAAAAGCATTGGAAAGAATTCCAATAATCATGTTAGAAATAAAATTGATTTCTACCATGTGCGGCTCGTAACTGGGAGCTGGTATAAGATTGAAATCAATTTTATGAGCTAAAAGGCCCAGTAGAATAGGAAGTGCTGCAAATACAAAACTGAGTGCGGGATTATAATGGTTAAGCAAGATCAGGCCTACCACCGAGCAAGTCAGAAAATAAAAGTAAACCCCACCATAGGGATGATCCACATCGGCAAAAATGAATATGAGTACATTAAGGAGTATAAGTTGTGCCAATGTAGCAGCAGTATATTTTCGCTGGCGATTCAGCACAAACGAAAGCAGGCCACCCACAATCATCATCAAATAAAAGGGAACAAAAACAGTTACACCGTTATAGCTATCTAATAGGATATAAAAAATAGCTACAGTTACAATTATGCCCGCAAACTGACTGCGCAGCATGGCATACTTAAAATCACTACGTGATGGAATAATCGATTTGCCTACCAGGAAGTCGCGGTAACTCATAAGGGTTTAACAACGATAAATATAAACTGTAATAATGACGCTGCAACCATTATTTTTGAAGAAAAGTAACAGGTTATGAAGCTAAGGGTAGGTTTGGGTTTTGACGTGCATCAATTAGAGGAAGGCCGGGATTTTTATCTTGGCGGGATAAAATTGCCAGCTTCTAAAGGAGCAGTTGGCCACAGCGATGCCGATGTGTTGATTCATGCCATTTGCGATGCGCTTTTGGGTGCGGCCAACCTAAGAGACATTGGTTTTCATTACTCCAATAAAGATCCTCAGTGGGCTGGTAAAGACAGCAAGTATTTTTTGAAAGATGTTACGCGGATGCTTCACGAAAAAGGATGGAAAATAGAAAACGTTGACTGTACATTAACGCTGGAGAATCCAAAAGTAAATCCGCACATTCCTGAAATGAAAAAAGTGCTGGCACCGCTTATGAATATTACTGAAGAGGATGTCTCCATCAAAGCAACCACCAACGAAAAATTAGGTTATGTGGGACGCGAAGAAGGAGTGAATGCAATGGCGGTGGCTTTAATCCGAAAAGATTAGTTTAACTATGTCGGAGATCCGAGTAATCATAACCGGAGATGGATCGCATTCGTTGTTAAATGCTGAACTGGACGAAACCTATCATTCGCGACATGGCGCAGTACAAGAATCGGAATATGTTTTTATTGAACAAGGGTTGCGGTATTGGCTTGAACGCAATAAACAATCACACCTGAATATTCTGGAAGTAGGACTTGGCACAGCACTTAATGCGTGGTTAACATTTCGGCTACCCGAAATACAAGCTTTAAAACTTCAATACTTTGCGATTGAAAAATTTCCGTTGCCGCAAGAAGTATGGCAGCAACTCAATTATGCAAAAACTGACCGTGAATTATTTGAAAAAATACACACTGTTTCATGGAATGATTGGCAGCCAATAACTACTGCCGCATCGATATTTAAGTGCGAGGCTACACTACAAGACATTCAACTGCCCGATCTGAAATTTGATCTGATCTATTACGATGCCTTTGCGCCAAACAAGCAACCCGACATGTGGACGTTTGCCATGCTCGAAAAGGCAGTTAAAAATTTGCAACAAGGTGGTGTGTTTGTAACCTATTGCGCCAAAGGCCAGCTTAAGCGCGATCTTAAAACGTTGGGTCTGGAAGTTCAATCTATACCCGGTCCGCCCGGTAAACGCGAAATGGTGCGAGCAATTAAAAAATAGCTTAAGCCTTTGGTAACTGAACGGTAAAGGAGCTTCCCTTTCCAGATGTTGAGTTAACATTAATAGTACCACCGAGTTTTTGTACCGTTTCGCGCACAATATATAAACCAAGCCCCGAGCCTTCGCCACGCGTGGTAGCGCGATAAAACATTTCGAATATGCGCACCTGATGTTCCGGACTGATACCGGCACCATTATCTTCAACCGTAAGTTGAAATTGCTCTTTGTGAATACCTGCACTTATTTTTATGTAAGGATCGCTTTTCTGCGAATCGTAATACTTAATGGCATTACCAATAAGGTTATTAAGTACCACAGCAAACCGGGGTTCGTCTGTATGTAGAATCAAGTCAGGTTCAACTTGTGTAGAGATATTGATTCTTTCGCGTTCAGATAAAAACCCAAGGCTACTAAGCGATGCTTGAATACAATCTAAAACCCTCAATGGCTTTTTGTCAACTTCGGTGCGCACATTGCGCGAGTAGTCTGTAATCTCTTTTAAAAAACCCTCCATTACGCCAATCCGTTCGCGCATCATTTTAAGGCACATGGCAGTTTCCTGTGGAGTATGGGTTTTTTCGGCAATAGTAATCAATCCTAACAGAGAAGATAAGGGTGCACGCATATCATGACTTGCGCTATATACAAAGCGATCTAACTCTTCGTTTGTTTTGGTTACCTCTTTGTGTTGCGAAATCAGTTTACTTTCTACGGTATGGTTGGCTCTGATTAAAGATACTAATACATACGAGCCAAATAACAGACTAACCACCAGGTTGATTAAAAAAATGGCTCTTTCAACTTGTGGCGTAATATTTTTTGGTACGGGAGCTATCATAGTCGGTACCAGGTAGGCAAATACCGCAAGGAACAACGTGAGCAGAACAAGAATAAGAATCAACCATTGATATCGGTAACCCAGTAACACTATCGACAAGGTGTTGGTAATAAAGAAAAAGAAGAACATACCATCTTGTGGCCTCCCTACAGAACAAAACAAATAAACAAACGCATTGCATAGTGTAAAAATCAGGAGAGTTGATGCCAGATGTTTACCGATTCGGTTCAGGTAAAAAGACAAGCCGCTGCCTCCGATTAATAATATATGCCAGGGAATAAAGTTAAACTCCCCTTGCAGCATAACGATAATAGCATAAGTAAGTCCTACTGCCATAGCCACAAGTGCAAACTGGCCACGTAGCATGGTCATTTTGGAATCAGAAAACTCGTTGACATCCTGCTGGTTGCCAAAAATTAACTTTCTAAAAAAGTGCGAAAGTGTATTCACTTTTTCAAGCGGGTAGGAAGTGCGGGTGCTGGCCATTTCAAGTAAACTTTTTCAATAATAACCTGCTTTATTGAATTTATCATGGTGTTTTTCATCGTCCCAAAGTTTTTACCTTTGCATCTCCAAAAAACATTGAACATTGAGCAAGAAAGTTAAGATCGGTATTGTGCAGATGAGCTGCACGAAAGAGCCAAAAGAAAATCTGGCGAAAGCCATTGAAAAGGTGCGTGAGGCGGCAGCCAAAGGCGCCCAAATAGTTTGTTTACAAGAATTGTTCACTTCGCTGTACTTCTGCGATGTGGAAGATTACGAAAATTTTAAGCTAGCCGAAGCCATTCCCGGACCATCAACCGATGCACTTACTAAAGTAGCGAAAGAACTGGGCGTGGTAATTATTGCTTCGTTGTTTGAAAAACGCACCGAAGGTCTTTACCATAATACTACCGCTGTGATTGATGCAGATGGTCAGTACCTGGGTAAGTATCGCAAGATGCATATTCCCGATGATCCGGCTTATTACGAAAAATTTTATTTCACTCCGGGTGATTTAGGGTATAAAGTTTTCAGAACAAAGTTTGCAAACATTGGTATTCTCATTTGCTGGGATCAGTGGTATCCGGAAGCATCACGCATTACTGCGTTGATGGGGGCTGAAGTTTTATTTTATCCAACCGCTATTGGCTGGGCAACATCACAAGACGAAGCTACCAACACAGAACAATACGGTGCGTGGCAAACTATTCAACGCAGTCATGCCGTAGCCAACGGCTTGCACGTAGTGAGCGTGAACCGTGTGGGTTTTGAACAAAATGGTGCCATGAAGTTCTGGGGCGGATCGTTTATTGCCAATCCACTGGGTAGTATTTTGTATCAAGGCTCGCACGAGAAAGAAGAAGTGAATGTATTGGAGATTGATTTGAAGAAAACGGATAGCGTGCGCACTCACTGGCCTTTTCTTCGCGACAGACGGATTGATTCATACCAGCCGATTACAAAAAGATTTATTGATGAAGATTAGTCGATAGTCCATGGTCGATAGCAGACTATGGACCATGGACTATTTGACTATTGACTACACAATGAAGACACCTAAAGAACTTGGCTTTCACTTCCCTGCCGAATTTGCTAAACATACTGCAACGTGGTTAAGCTGGCCGCACAAAGAAGCATCGTGGCCTGGAAAAATTGAAACAATTTATCCGCGTTACGCAGAATTTATTAAACGTGTTGCTGAGGGCGAGCGTGTCAATATTAATGTAGCGAACGAGGCAATGATCAAAAAAGCTACACGCTATCTAAACGAAGCGGGAGCTGATCTCACCAACATTCAGTTTTTCGAACATCCTACTAACGATGCGTGGTGTCGCGATCACGGGCCGGCATTTTTAATCAATCCAACAACCAAAACAAAAATGATTGTGGATTGGGGTTATAACGCTTGGGGTGGAAAGTATCCGCCATTTGATCTAGATGATGTAATTCCTACGTTGATTGCCAAACACTATAATATTCCGGTAGTAGAACCGGGTATAGTGATGGAAGGAGGCTCGGTTGAGTTTAACGGAAAGGGAACATTGCTTACTACGCGTGCGTGTTTGTTAAACGAGAATCGTAATCCGCACCTGAGTCAGGCACAGATTGAAAAATATTTGATTGACTATTACGGTGTCGATCATATTCTTTGGTTAGGCGATGGTATTATTGGTGATGACACCGATGGTCACATCGATGACCTCACGCGCTTTGTGAATGAAGACACAGTTGTTACGATTGTGGAGGAGAATAAGAACGATGAGAACTACGAAATCCTTCAGGACAACCTCAAGGAGTTAAAAACACTTCGTTTAGAGAATGGCAAGCAGATGAACATCGTAGAATTGCCGATGCCTTCGCCTATCGTTTATGACGACCAGCGTTTACCAGCTTCGTATGCTAACTTCTACATTGCCAATAAGTATGTAATAGTGCCCACCTTCCGCGATAAAAATGATGACCGGGCCGTTGACATTTTACAATCCTGTTTCAACGATCGCAAAGTAATCGGCATCGATTCTACAGATATTATCTGGGGATTAGGATCATTCCATTGTTTAAGTCAGCAGGAGCCGGAGGTTTAGTGTTCACCGAAATCGTGTGAATAGATTTTTGTTAACCAGTTTGTTTTTGCCGATTCGGCTTTCTCTATATTCGCGGCCGTTATGGATACTCGTAAGCATTATGCGGCAGCGGTTTCGGCTTTTGTGGTGTGGGGATTTTTCTCGCTGCCGCT
>Ga0075163_10001459_pt1 | contig 31894 bp, 28 predicted proteins | sample JI1023141ADNA_FD_71478 | JGI IMG/M metagenome (GOLD analysis project Ga0075163, IMG submission 71478) | Wastewater effluent complex algal communities from Wisconsin, to seasonally profile nutrient transformation and Carbon sequestration -... | ecosystem: Engineered > WWTP > Effluent > Algae...
GGAGCACTAGCGGCTACGTGGATCGTGTAGGGGCCAACGGCTCCGTTCGCTTCGTCCAAGATCACGGCGTAGTAGTAGGTACCTGCTGGCAAAGCTTCGAAGAAAATGGAAGCATTACCCTCGGCACAGGTCGTCTGGTCGAAAACATCGGTCCCTACAACGCTCGTGGAAGGGCAGCCAACGAACAAGCTCGTCAACCCATTCCCGAACACGGGGTCCGTGCCGCAATAATCCACTACCACATTGGCACATTCCGAGATGGTAAACGCATGCCAAACCGATCCGAAACCGATGCCTTCCGTATCCAAGGCTCCGGTGTTGTCACCGGTGAAGGTCACTGAGGAACCCGTTGCCAAAGCAACTGGCGAAACACTGGAACACAGGTCGTTGGCAGGGGCACCGCTAGGCGAATAAATGCACAGGGTGAAGGTGAATTCCGTAGGGACCGGGCTCCAGTATCCGTAAACGCGCGCATAGTATGTCGTACCCGACGTGGTCCCCATGGTAAGGGTCTCGCTCGTATTCTCTGGGGGATCTTCTTGTGGGAAGGTGGCATCGGCACAACCTGCCGAGACCAAATTGTCGCAAGGACCGGTGAACCATTCGAGGACCGGATCGAAGGAACCTGTTCCCTCAACGGTCATGATGGTCACGGCAGAAGTGGCAACAAAGCTGAACCAAAGGTCATTCGCCTCGGGGGAGGTGAACGGCGGGTTGCCGCACGTTACAGCAGGTATCGACTCCGTAGCGTCGGTGGCATCATATGTTGCGGGAGTGCACTCCGTACCCACGGTAATTGCCGTGGCCGTTCCGCAATCGTCATTGGCTCCGCCACGGTTCTCGGTAACAGGACCTTGGTGGGGCTGTGCGGCAGGTCCCCAAGTGTGGACCGCCGTGGAAGCTTTCCCGGAGCGCGGCTTGGCCGTCTGGGCGAACGTTGATGTCCCGGCCGCCAGGGTAGCAGCCAGGAGCGTGAATGAAAGGTATAGGTTCTTCATGCGTTGGGTTTGGGTTTGGTCCTTGTAGATGCGTAGGGGCGGCAAACTTAACCATCCTTGGGATCCGCGCATGGTTTGGAGTGATGGACCGCCGCCCAGCCCCCTGCTACATTTGAACACCCATATGGAGCACCAATTGATCGGTAAACACGCCTTGGTCTGCGGCAGCACCCAAGGCATTGGAAAAGCAACCGCGCTGGAACTGGCGCGCCTAGGTGCCCACGTTACCCTGCTGGCGCGCAACGGTGAGGCGCTGCGCGCGGTGCAGGCGCAATTGAGCACCGAGCATGGAGCCAGCCATGGCATTGTGGTGGCCGACATGGCAAACACGACCGCCCTTGCCGCTGCGATCGCACAGCATGTTGCCGATACCCCGGTGGATATCCTCGTCAACAACACCGGGGGGCCTGCTCCCGGACCGGCCCACTTGGCCGAGGTGGATGCCTTCGAGGCCGCTTTCCGCCAACACCTGCTGGGCTTCCAGACCTTGGTGCGTGCCTGCGTTCCAGGAATGCAGCAGCGGGGTCACGGCCGCATCATCAACGTGATCAGCACCAGCGTTAAGCAGCCCCTACCCAACCTTGGTGTGAGCAATACCATCCGCGGCGCGGTGGCCAACTGGGGCAAGACCCTGGCCACGGAACTCGGGCCCTTCGGCATTACGGTGAACAATGTGCTGCCCGGAGCTACAGAGACGGAACGCCTAGCGGCCATCATCACCAACAAGGCGACGAAGACGTCCATGAGCGAGGAGCATGTCAGGGATGAAATGCTCCACGAGATCCCGCTCCGCCGTTTCGCACGGCCCGAGGAGATAGCGGCTGCCGTGGCCTTCCTTGCTGGGCCTAGCGGTGCCTACATCAACGGCATCAACCTGCCGGTTGATGGTGGGCGAACGGCTTGCTTGTAGAAGCGCTCCGCATCGACCGCTGCGAGCAACTCATCAGCATTACTGAGGTACTGAACGCAGAAGGGGCCGCCCCTTTCGAGACGGCCCCTATCCTTTGTTGATCCGCTAGATCTTAGCGTACCATCAGGCGTTGATCGTAGCGGTTGTCACCGCTGGTGATGCGCAAGGCATACGTACCAGGAGCCAGACGACCAGCTTGTTCGAAGGTGTGCATACCACCTTGCGGCATGTTCACGCGCTCGTTCAATACCACGCGGCCTGTTGCGTCGAAGAGTTCGACGTAAGCGTTCATGGCAGAGCCACTGTTCACCACTTGGAAACGACCATCGTTCGGGTTCGGGAAAACGCTCCATGGCGAAACCGTTGCACTTGCCACACCCGTGGAAATGACACCGCTCACGCACAGGGCGAATTCACCACCCGAACCGAATTGCAAGTTGCTGTACACTCGCACGAGGTAATCGGTGTTCGGCTCCACATCCACATCGAAGGGAGCGGTAGGAGCGATCTCGCACGCCACGTCGACACCAGCGGTGCAGGACTCCGTGACCACCACGCCCCAATCGGATTGTGAGAAGCTCTCGTAGTTCACCGTTACGACGCTATTGCCGAGGGAGTTGAAGGTGTACCACACATCGCTGTACCCATCGGTGCTTTCATCGCAGGATGGATCGCCTGTGCTCACTGCCGCAAATGCATTGTTACCGATAACAGAAGCTGCAGGACACTCAACAGGTTCGTTCACCTCGATGGTCTCCGCGTCCGCGCACTCGTCGTTCGCAGGGCTGGCCACACCGAAGACACAGATGGAGTAAGTGGGTTCGGTGGGTTCCACATCGGTATAGGAATAGAGGCGGATGTAGTAGGTGTTGCCCACGGTAAGGCCACCGAAAACGGCCTGCTCTACTTCTCCATCCAAGGTGGCGTCGGCACATGCGAGGATCGTCGACGTGCCACAGGTGCCGGAGCGAAGCTCAAGGACCATGTCGAAATCGGCACCGCCTTGGGCAGCGACAACCACATTGGTGGCCGTTGCCACGAACGAATGCCACACATCGTCATCCGCAACACCGGTGTTACCCGCGCAAGCAGCGGCAGGGATCGATTGGGTGGCACCAGCCACCGTACCGAAGGAGCTGACGCACGTTTCGCCCATGACCAGCGATGTGCCGGGGCAATCATTGTTCGGCGTTACGTCGGGTATTTCCACCACACAAACATCGATCTCCGTGGTGGCCGGCATGCCGATGTAATAGTCGTAAACACGGAAGTAATAGGTGTTGCCTACCGTAAGCCCGGACACTTGTCCGCCTTCCAGCTCACCGTCAAGGCCGGCATCCAGGCAACCCAAGCTGGTCAATCCGTTGCAGTCGCCCTCGAACACCTCCAACGCCGCATCGAAACCTGCGCTCGGCTGCACATTGATCACCGTGATCGTCGAGTTTGCAACGAAGCTGAACCACACATCCTCATCGGCCGTGCCGGTGAAGCCGCTGCACACCGCCGCGGGGATGGATTCAGTAGCACCGGCCACGTCCACCGTTGTAGCTACACAACCCGTGCCCACAGTGAGCAGGTCATTGCCATCGCATTCGTCGCTGGCCACCGCAGGATCGGTACAAGCCGCTCCGATCACTGTGACCGTGTACTCACCAGGCGTTCCATCCGGATCGGCGGCGATGGGGATCAAGTAGTTCCCTGCTGGAACGCGGCGGAAGGTGAACGTGAAGCGCTCATCAGGACAAAGCGTGTTATCGCCATCCACTGCACGAACGATACCCGCGAGGTCGCAATCTGCGAACAGCGAGGAGAATTCAACGCCCACGAAAAGCGATCCGCAGAAGGACACGGTAATGTCCATGCATGTTGTGGTGCTGAAGGACTCCCACACAGCAGGATATTCCACTTGGTTCGGATCCGTCAGAGCGGGATCGTCCAACGTCGCACCGGTGTTGTCGCCGGTAAAGATCAATGGCACTCCCGGTGCAAGGGCTTCGGGGACCACGGATGCACAATCGTCATTGGCCGGACCACCTCCCCGGTTGGTGGAGGAAGGAACGACGGCCGTGTTTGTTCTTGCCGGACGCTTGATCGCGCTTACCTGCGCGATGGCGGTCGTTGTTGTCGCTGCCAGAAGCAAGGCAACGCATGCGGAATGTAGTTTCATGTACGGAGCTTTTGAATTAGGGAGTGCCAAGGTAGTTGTTGGTCCGGAGTCGTTCGCAAGGGTCCAACGAGGGAAGGAACGGCCTCACTGCTGCACGAACCGTCGGGCATGCCAGGAAGACCCGGCGACCACCCGCAAGACATACGCACCACGCACCAGTTCTTCCTGCACGGCGAAGGGTATAGGCGAACCGGCCGGGAGTGCCTTGGACCGCTGGTACACCACGCGGCCCGTCATATCCAGCACCTGGACCGTGGCCCGCGCCGCACCTGTGCGATGCACGATCAACAGATCACCGGTGCCGGGATCGGTATAGAGGCGCCACGGTGCGTCCGCATGCTCTTGCACGCTTCCGGGATCGGTAACATGCAGTGTGTAGTCTTCCACCTGTCCATAGAAGGTGTTGTAACAAGGGGCGGCAACGGCATCGTAGTCCGAATCCTGCACACGTATGCGCAAGCGAACATCTCCCGGACCTATCGCGTCCGGGACGGGAACATCTGCCGCATGCGGGCTCTCCCCTTCCGAGTTCATGATGTGCTCGCTTTCCTCGAACTGGTCGTTGCGGTCGAAGTCCGCCCACGCGTTCACGATATCGGATGCGTATTCGTTCCCCACGGCGACCACGAGGACAAAGGAGCCACCGGGTGTGATCTCCGCCACGACATCAGTGAAGTCCTCATAGCCGATGGTGTCGGTGGACGCGTTCACCACATCATCGATGGAAACGTTATCTATCACTTCGTAGCCGGTGTTCGCCGAACTGGCCAGGCAATACCCCGGTGGTGGCGGGAACACGCACACCGTGAAGGTGGGGTCCTCCACCTCGTTCATATCCAGTGCGTAGACGCGAACGTAGTAGGTGGATCCCGTGCTAAGTCCTTCCAGGAAGATCTGTTCCATGCCATCACCCGCCTGGTCATGGCACTGCACCAGACCAAGGTCCGCGCAGCTGCCTTCATACACACCCAGGATGCCATCGAAGGCGGGATCCAGGGTCACGATCAGGTCCGCACTGGTCGCAACAAAAGAGTACCACACGTCCATCGCTGCCACGGCGGTCTCTCCATCACATTCCGATGGCGCGAAGGATTGGGTTGCACCTGTGACCGACCCGGACACCGGCACGCATTCGGAAGCTACCGTGAGCGCGATGGCACCAGCACACTCATCGTTCGCAGGCGCTGCGCCGCGCGATGGATCGTCGGCCGGCCGCAAATGGGCCGATGAGGTCGTGCGCGGCTTGGCGGGCAACAGGCCCGAGCGATCCTGATCTTGGGACAGCACAGATGATGAGATCCCGATAGCAAGTAGAAGCAAGACGTTGTAACGATAGGTCATGGCACAGCGGGTTGGTGAACGGATACACCAAGGTCCACATTCCTGCGGTCATATCAAAGGCAGGCGCAAGGGCACAGGTGAGGGCGCCTCCTCGCCTCAGCCCTCTTTGGCGATCAACCGGAATCCCTTGCCATGCACGTTGATGATCTCCACGGCGGGGTCATCGCGCAGGTACTTACGCAGCTTGGCGATGTAGACATCCATACTGCGGCCATTGAAGTAACTGTCGTTGCCCCACACCTCGATCAAGGCCGCGCTGCGCTCGAGCACATCGTTGCGGTTGGTGCATAACAGCCGTAACAGTTCCGATTCCTTGGTCGTGAGCTTGCGCTCGCCCGCCGGTGTGCGCAGCACTTGCTTGCGCGGCTCGAAGGAAGATGCCCCGATCCGGTACTGATCGGGTTCCGGCGCCTTGGGTTCCGCACCGTTCGCCCGTCGCAACACCGCCGAAATGCGCAGCAGCAGTTCCTCCATGACGAAGGGCTTGGTGATGTAATCATCGGCACCGTTCTGGAAACCCTGGATGGTATCCTGCTTCATGCTCTTCGCTGTAACGAAGATGATCGGTGTAGTGGTGTCCTTCTGGCGGATCTCCTTGGCCAATGTGAACCCGTCCTTCAACGGCATCATCACGTCCAGGATCAGCAGGTCGTAACCGCCTTGGGTATAGGCCTCCTTGCCCTGCTGGCCATCGGTGCGCAGGTCGGCCGCATAACCTTTGGCCCGCAGGTATTCCGTGAGCAGGTTGCCCAGGTTGGGATCATCCTCGACGACCAGCAGCTTGAGCGGTTGTGACATGTTCGAATGGAATGAAGATGTGGAAGGTACTGCCGCGCCCCGGAGCACTGTCTACCTTGATACGGCCGTTGTGCCGCTCCACCACAGTGCGCACATAACTAAGGCCGAGGCCGAAGCCTTTCGCGTTGTGCAGGTTGCCGGTGGGCACACGGTACAGGCGGTCGAAGATCTTGCGTTGTTCCGAGGTGGCGATGCCGATGCCGTTGTCCGTGACACTGATGGTGATGCCCTCGTCATCACTCGCCGTGGCAATGCGGATGCGCGGCTCCTGCTCGGCATACTTGACCGCGTTGTCGATCAAGTTGTACAGCAGATTGGTGAGGTGGATGCGATCGCCGCTGACGTGGTGGATCTCCGCACGCAGGTCCAGATCGATACGGCCGTTGCGGCGCGACACCTGTATGTTGCTGCTGCGCACCACCTCATGCAACACGGCATGTACGTCCAGGTCCACGCGCTTCAACACCATGTGGCCGCTTTCCAGGACGGCGCTCTGCAAGACGTTCTCCACCAGGGAACCCAGCCGCTTGTTCTCGTCGCGGATCATGTTCACGAAGGTGCGCACCTGTTGCTCGGTCTTCGGCATGGACGGGTCGGTGAGCGCCTCGCAGGCCAGGCCGATGGTGCTGATCGGCGTCTTCAGTTCGTGTGTGAGGTTGTTCACCAGATCGTTGCGGATCTCACCGATGCGCTTCTGGCGATAGATCGTCCGTATGGTATGGATGAAGGCCAGTACGATAATGGCCATGAACAACGCACTGATCAGCAGCGCTGGCAACATGCCTTGCAACAACAGATTGCGCCGGTCGGGAATATCCACATGCAGGTAGTAGGTGGGACCACCGAGGTCGTGCCGGAACAGCTTCTCGCGGAACGGTGAGTTCGCTGTGATCAGGCTGTCGCGCAGTTCGCCGGAACCAAGGTCCACAGGTTTGCCGTCCTCGTCGAAAACGCCGTAGTGCAACCCACCACCGAAACCGTTGGTCGTGAATTCCTCAGTGAGCAGCGAATCCAAGGTGCGCCCATTGATGCGGTCGCGGATGTCACGGGCCAGTTCGTTCGAGAGGATCCCGCGCACCATGTCGGTGATCAACGCCTCGTGTTCCTCATGATCCGCCGGGGCCATTTCATGCAGCAAAGCATCCTGTTCCGGCAAGCCCTGTTCCGGCGGCACGGGTGCTTCCGGTGGCGCAGGTGCCACCCAATGATCCTCGCTGTCGGGGACAAGCACCTCTTCATCTTCCAACACCACCTGTTCGGCACTGGTGTGGCGCATGGCATCCAACTTCTTCAACAACCGGCGACCTGCGCGGTGGCGCTTCAGGTCCTTCATCCGCTCCAACTGCTCCAGTCGATCGCACACGGCGAAAAGCGCGTTGTCAACGGTACGTTCGAACTGGGCCTCGCGCAACGCCATGGTGTCGCGCATCCATTTCACCTGGATCCCCACCAGCCCCAACAACGCGATGGTGATGGCCACCAACAGCCCGGAGATCCAACGCTTGTCCACACGACGAAACTATCGCAAGGCTTGCAACGGCGCGCACCTTAACGCTCTTTAACGTTCGTTCGCAACACCTTAACACACCGCGCTATGAAGCGGCGATACGTTTGTAACACGAACATCCACTGCCCATTCCAAGCAATGCGGCGGACATATTGAAGAGGCTAGTACACGGTTGGTTTTGGTTCCGTGACACTGCAACAAGGGCGACGGAAGGCTTTCACTTGGTGAGGGCCTTTCGGCGTTTCCGGGGGGCAGTGACCTGCTCTACCTTCGCCTACGCAAGCCATGGAACAGTTACTGAACCTGATCGACGGAGAACAGCGGCCCGCTATCGGCGGCGGTTGGTTGGATGTGTACGAACCCGCCAAAGGGCAGGTGTACGCGCAACTGCCGGATAGTGACGAACGTGATGTGGAGGCTGCCGTGGATGCCGCGCACCGTGCCTTTCCGGCGTGGAACGCCTTGGGGCGCGAAGGACGTAGCGCGGCGATCCTGCGTTTGGCACAAGCCATCGAGGACGACATGGAGGGTTTCGTGCGCGATGAATCACGCGACAACGGCAAGCCACTTTCACTGGCCCGTCGTGTGGACATTCCGCGTGCCGTTTCCAATTTCCGGTTCTTCGCCACGGCGATCCTGCACTTCCCCAGTGAAGCGCATTTGATGGACGATGTAGCAGTGAACTATACGGATCGCCAACCCATCGGGGTGGTTGGTGCGATCAGCCCGTGGAACCTGCCGCTCTACCTGTTCACCTGGAAGATCGCACCGGCACTGGCCGCCGGGAACTGCGTGGTGGCGAAACCCAGCGAGGTGACGCCGCTGACAGCCTACCGCATGGGCACGTTGTGCAAAGCAGCGGGCATACCTCCGGGCGTGCTCAACATCGTGCATGGACTTGGGCCGAAGGTGGGTGCGGCCATTACGGCGCATCCGCGCATACCGGCGATCTCCTTCACCGGCGGCACCCGCACCGGTGCCGAGATCGCCCGCGTGGCGGCACCGCTATTCAAGAAACTGAGCCTCGAGCTGGGTGGCAAGAACCCCGTGCTCGTCTTCGCCGACTGCGACTTCGAGGACATGCTAAAGACCACGGTGCGCAGCAGCTTCACCAACCAAGGGCAGATCTGTCTCTGCGGTTCGCGCATCCTTGTCGAGCGTTCGATCTACACGCGTTTTCGCGATGCCTTCGTGGAGCGCGTGAAGGCTTTAACGGTGGGTGATCCGGAGCGTGGAACGAGCGATCTCGGTGCTGTTGTCTCCAAGGACCACATGGAGAAAGTGCTCGCGTACATCGACCTTGCCCGCACCGAAGGAGGCACGGTCCTTACCGGTGGAACACGGGTGTTGTTGGACGGTGCATTGAAGGATGGTTGGTACATCGCCCCTACCGTGATCGAAGGGCTTGGTCCGCAGTGCCGCACCAACCAGGAAGAGATCTTCGGGCCGGTGGTGACGCTGCAACCGTTCGATGATGAGGCCGAAGCCCTGGCCCTTGCGAACGCAACGCCCTATGGCCTGGCCAGTGTGGTATGGACCACCGACCTGAAACGAACACACCGCGTTGCACGCGCGTTGCAGGCGGGTATCGTGTGGGTGAACTGTTGGATGGTGCGCGATCTGCGGACGCCGTTCGGCGGGATGAAACAAAGCGGCGTAGGACGCGAAGGCGGCGTGGAGGCACTTCGGTTCTTCACCGAGGCGAAGAACATCTGCATCAAGCTCTGAACGCCCGCTGCTCCGGCTGTCGACGCTCTTTCATGCCGTTGGTGAAGAACCAACCGAAGCGTTGATCGAACCACGACTGGAACCGGCTGAAGCGGTCCATGAGGAAGAGCAGGAGATCGAACATGCGTTGCGTTTGTATGTAGAGAACAGTGCAACTGCGGCCCGAAGTATGTGCGTTGAATAATTGTTGAACGCACCATTCTTGGGATGCTGGCCGATCAGATGATCGCCTCCAGCACGAGGAACGGCGTGTTTCGCCATGTGAACTGCTCCAATCGTAATGCTGCGGAGCTGCGCCGCGCCAATTCGATGAGCCCGAGTTGCAACGTACCGGCGGCTTCGCCACGGCCGAGGAGGATATCACGGTACCGGCGCTGGAGCCCTTGCGCGTCCAAGGTGTTCACTTCGGCAACTGCCGCCGTCAATCGCTTGGCGGCTTCAATGCCCAACGGAACACCCACCAGCAACGCGACCTGCCCGCTGTGCGATGCCGCACCCGACCGGCACAGCATGATCATGGGGCCTTCGTCAGCAGCACCCAGGTTCTCCAACAATTCCGCCGTGGCCAGGAACGCACGCGTGCGTGCTTCGGATCCCGACCGGTCATCGTCCAGGTCGCGTTCGATGATGCGCAACAACACCTCCTGTTCACCCGCGGCCATGCGGCCCCGGCACAACACGGAGATACCTTCTGCGACCACCAGCTGGTGGAGGTCGAGGATGACCGTTGCATCGCTCCTCCATTCCGCTGCTCGTCCGATCAAAGCCTGCAACGCGAAGATCCGGTGCTCTTCGTCGAGCGGACCGAAGGCATGTTGCAACGCGTGACCGGACCGCCGCGCCATCTCGATCAAGCCCAGGCCCGCTCCCCCGCGTTCGGTGCGCGTGTCGCTTTGCAGACCGCGCAGGAAAACCTGTTTCATCTGTTGGAGGTCCAACGTCCGCAGGCGTTCCAGTTCGGCGGTGAGGCTGGCGGCATCCGCTGTGGTGACCGGGTTGACCGCCGACACCTCGTGCTGGTTGGTCAGGCTGCGCAAGAGGAACATGCTGCGCCCTGCTCCCTGTTCCAGCTCTGCCGAGATCGGTGCGCGGTGCCGGATGATGTTCTGGTACGCCTCCACCATGATGAACGCCAGCTTGCCGCGAACGCTCTTCTCCGCTCCCTCGTGCTCCAGGAACTCTTCGCCCAAGGTGATCAGGCGCGCTGTATGGTCATCGTGGAAAAGGCCGCTGTAGAGGAAGGTGAGCCGGTCGCCCGCAAGGGTATCATAAAGGGCGCGAACGGCGGATAGCTCCATACCGGTTGGGGGTCGGCCAAAGATAGCCGCCACCCAATGCGCCCACCCCCGGGTGCCGTGCCCCGCTAACTTCGCCGCCCGATGATCTCCGAAGCGGTGTTGGAGCGCACACGCCTGCATGTGCTGCGTTGGTTCGCCCGGCGGATCCCCAAGAGCATGTGCTTCCATGACCTGGAGCACACGTTGACCGTAACGCGCACGGCCAAGGCGATCGGCCAGGCCATGAAGTTGAAGCCCCAGGAACTGGCCCTGCTGGAGGTGGCCGCCCTGTTCCATGATACGGGTTACGCGCTGGCCTATGTGGGCCACGAGGAACAGAGTTCCCGGCTTGCCTCCGACTTCCTGGCGCGCTCCGGTGCCACCGCTGCGGACATCGCCCGGGTCGTGGGCATGATCCAGGCCACGCGCCTCGCGGCCACTCCGCGCACGACGCTGCAGAAGGTACTACGCGACGCGGATTCCGCCAAGGCAGGCCAGGCGGACTTCATCGAGAAGAGCGAACTACTCCGCAAGGAACTGGAGACCGTGCAGGGAAAGAAGATCGCCGCACATACCTGGCTCGCTGAGAACCTCGCGTACCTCCACGGACATTTGTTCTTCACCAAATACGCACGCGATCGCTACGCCAAGCAGAAGGGGATCAACCTCCGCGTGTTGCAACACCGTTCGGCCACGCCAAAGGCAAAACGCCCGCCGCTTCCGCAACCCAACGAACGCTTCTTCGACCGCGACCTCAGCTGGCTCTCTTTCAATGACCGCGTGCTGCAAGAGGCAAAGGACCCCACTGTTCCGCTGTTGGAACGGATCAAGTTCCTGGCCATCTACTCCAGTAATCTGGACGAGTTCTACCGGGTGCGCGTAGCCTCCTTGCGCAGCCTCACGAAGTTGAAGCGGGTGGACCGCACAGCGCTGGAGGTGACCCCGGAGAAACGGGTGGAACGGATCAACCGGAAGGCGCTCGGGCAACAGAAGGAATTCGGGGCCTTGTACCGCGACGGCTTGCTGCCGGCGTTGACGAGGAAAGGGATCCGGATCCTGAGCGAGGGCCAATTGACCATTGCGCAGCGGGCCCATGTCCGCAAACACTTCACCGAGCGTGTGGCGCCGTTGGTCCATACAGCGGCCGTGCGGGCAGGCAACGCCCCCTTCATCGAGGACCGCAAGCTCTATTTCGTCTGTCGCCTGCGGCCCAAGGGCAGCAACAAGGAACGGGTGGTGCTGGTGAACATCCCGAGCGATGAAGCAGGACGTTTCGTCCTGCTCCCCTCCGCACGCGGCCGCACCGACCTGATCTTCCTGGACGATGCCATGCGCCTCTGCCTCGGCAGCCTCTTTACCGGGCACAAGGTGATGGGTTGCCACGCCATCAAGCTCTCACGCGATGCCGACCTGTATTTGGACGAGGAGTTCGTGGGCAATGTGAAGGAGAAGGTGCGCAAGAGCCTGCGCAAACGCACCACCGGGGTGCCGTCCCGTTTCCTTTACGACAGCAGCATGCCGCGCGGCACCTTGCGCGCCTTGCGCAACCTGTTGGGCCTTACGAAACCGGACCTCGTGGCCGGTGGGCGCTACCACAACTTCAGCGATCTGATGAAGCTGCCGGTGACCGGCCATGCGGACCTGCGCGACAAGGCCTGGCGTCCCATACCTCACGTGCCCAGCAACAATGGGAACAGCACCTTCAAGGCCGTTGCGAAAGGCGACGTGCTCTGGCACTTCCCCTACCACGATTTCGGTAACGTGGTGCGGTGGCTGCAACACGCCGCGCGCGACCCGTTGGTGCGCCGCATCTCAATCACCTTGTACCGCGTGGCCGAAGGATCGGCCGTGTGCGCAGCGTTGATGGAGGCGATCCAACGCGGCAAGAAGGTGACCGTGTTCGTGGAGGTGCAGGCCCGCTTCGATGAACGCACCAACCTCTTCTGGGGCGAGGCCCTCGAAAAGGCCGGGGCCCATGTGCTCTACAGCTATGCCAACTTGAAAGTGCACTGCAAACTGTGCTTGATCGAGCGGCGCGAGAACAACCGCACGGTGCGGTACGCGTACCTGGGCACCGGCAACTTCAACGAGCGCACCTCGCAGATCTATGCCGACATGGCCTTGCTAACGGCACAGCCCGCGCTCACCCGGGAAGTTGCTGAGGTGTTCGCACACCTTGGCGACCGACGGCACCGGCCCGCGCTCTCACAACTCCTGATGGCGCCACTGACGTTGCGCGACCGGCTGGAAACAGCGATCGACAAGGAGATCGAGAGCGCCTTGGTGGGCAAGCCTGCGGAGATCCTGCTGAAGTTGAACAGCCTGGAGGACCGTGCCCTCATCCGCAAACTGTACGATGCCAGCAACGCCGGGGTGAAAGTGCGCCTGATCATCCGCGGCATCTGCTGCCTGGTGCCTGGTGTGGAGGGGCTGAGCGCGAACATCGAAGCTATCAGCATCGTGGACCGCTACCTGGAACACACACGTGTCTATTCCTTCCACAACAACGGCCGCCCGTTGGTGATGCTCTCCAGCGCCGATTGGATGGGCCGCAACCTGGACCGCCGCATCGAAGTGGCCTTCCCCATTACCGACCCGGCCCTGCAACGCCAGGTGCTGGAGCTGATGGAGATCCAGTGGAACGATCATGTGAAGGCCCGTGTGCTGGACCCGCTGCAGACCAATCCGTACCGTACGCCACGCCCCAAGGACCGTAGCTCACGGGCGCAGGAGCGCACGCACGACCAACTCCAACGCTCGGCGCGAAAATTCAGCAAGACCAAAAAGGTGATAAGAAAGCGCTGACAGCGCCTGTCGCTTTTGGTGAAAGGGAGGGGAGGGTGCCATACCTACCCTATCCAACGTAGTTCCAAGCAGGTCCTGAGTGTTCCGAATACCCGCCCTCCCGACTCCCTTTCATGTACGTTCCAAAGAACTGCGGACCTCCGGGCTCCTCGCCTTGCCGTTGGCCGGGCACAAAGATGGCGCGCTGGAATGCGCTCGCGTCGGCCTGCGCAATGTGCTTATCAACAGGCTTTTACAAGATGCGGAATGATCGACGGAAGCACGGTGGGTGCAGACGAAAGCACCGCTTCAACCCACTGCCGTTCCGCGTAACATTCGGGTAACGGAAGTTGTGGGATGAACGGGGAGATGCCTTGCCTTTTTCACGCCCGGTCCAAGGGCCTTCGGAGGATCTTCCGATAGAGATCGCTTCGTTGATCCACTGAAAAGTGTAATTGGCTACTTTTGCAGCCCGCTTCTTGGTAGCGGAATTGAATTCTTGAGGGATCAGCTCAGCTGGCTAGAGCGTCCCGCAGTAACTGCGGGAAGGTCACTAGCAGGTCTGGTTTTGAAATAATGGGGGATTAGCTCAGCTGGCTAGAGCGCTTGCATGGCATGCAAGAGGTCACCGGTTCGACTCCGGTATTCTCCACAGAAGGCGGTCCCCTAAGGGCCGCCTTTCTTGTTCCTATGCCGTTCGCGGTCTACATCATCTACAGCCCGCTACTTGATCGGTACTACGTGGGTCACGCAGAACACCCTGCGCTGCGTTTGGATCGCGACCACAACGGAGGCCGCAACGCGAGCACCAAGGCAGGAAGACCTTGGGAGCATCGCTGGGTGAAATGGTTCGAGAGCAGGGCTGAAGCCATGGCCATGGAACGGGCTATCAAAGCCCGGAAAAGCCGCGTCTACATTGAATACCTGATCAGCTCAGATCGATAGAGCGTCCCGCAGCGGCTGCGGGAAGGTCACCGGTTCGACTCCGGTATTCTCCACAGAAGGCGGTCCATAAAGGGCCGCCTTTCTTGTTCCAGTACCGCGCTGACTGGAGCGTCCCGCAATGGCTGCGGAAGGTCACCGGTCCACTCCGGTATTCTCGACAGAAGGCGGTCCCCAAAGGACCACCTTTCTTGTTACGGCACAGGCCAGGGTCCACGCAAAACGAATGAATGGAGCCAAGCGGTCGGAGCTCGGCTCTGAGGGCACGGCCCGTTAGTTGCGGTAGTTGTGGTATACCTGGACCGACCATGCCACACCCATCATCCCACCCAAGCATAAAGCACATGCTGTCGATCGCGACGGTCATGCTCCTCGGTTGCAGCGCCCTGGCGCAAACACCGGTGGTCACATCTTCCTCCAACGAGCTCCAAAGCTGTTTGATGAAGACCGACCCCGGCCGCTGGGGAGCGCTGCTGCTGACCACCGACCAGATGGAACGTGTGCGGCGGGTCCAGGAGGCCTGCTTGGAAGAATGCACCGCAGCTGCTGGCAAGGCCCATGCGGACAACCCCATCTCCAACGCCGATGGCTCCACGGTGATGGCGGAGTTGAAGAACATCCTGACCACGGAGCAGTATACCCAGTGGGTGGCCGGTTGTGCTGAACGGGCGCAGCAAGACACGCCGACGAAGTAGGTGTGCCGCACCCCATGATGGAGGTGTGCGTCGCTTCCCGCGCTCGGTCTGCTATTGCTCAGGTATGGGAATGTCCTTCCCCATTCCATTCGTCGGCGCAACGTGCATCCCCTGGCAGACCAGTACATTCATGCGCACATGGGCCAACACATCGTCAACATCCTGCACACGGAATACATCACCCCCGATGTGAAACGTTTCACCGTGGAACGGCCGACAGGCTATTCCTTCCAACCCGGGCAGGCCACCGACGTGTCCATCAACCAAGCCGCATGGAAGGACCAGTTGCGCCCGTTCACCTTCACCGGCCTGCCGGGCGCCAAACGGCTGGAGTTCATCATCAAGATCTACGAGCAGCACGACGGGCTGACGAAGCAATTGGCCTTGTTGCATACCGGCGATGAACTGCTGTTGCACGATGTCTTCGGCGCCATCGCGTATAAGGGGCCGGGCTTCTTCATCGCGGGTGGTGCGGGGGTGACGCCCTTCGTGGCGATCCTGCGCGATCTGCACGAGCGCAAACAATTGCGGGGCAACACCCTGCTGGTCTCCAACCGCACCGCCACGGATGTGATCCTGGACGATGAGTTCACGAAGCTCCTGGGCAAACGTTTCCTGAAAGTGTTCACACGGCAGAACGTGATCGGTTACCACGAGCGCCGCATAGACCGCGACACCTTGGTCACCCTGGTGCAGGACTTCGACCAGCATTTCTACGTGTGCGGCCCGGAGGAATTCGTCACGGACATCAACGCGCTGCTGCTCGGCCTCGGCGCAAAGTCGGAGTCGCTCGTCTTCGAGCACTAGGCACAGCACCACTGCACGGAAACAAGAAGGCCGCCCCTTGCGGAACGGCCTCCGAATTGCACCACCACAGTGCACCACCACCCACTGTATCCGGAACAAACCACGCCGGTAAGGACAATGGGCAGTACAAAGTTGCCTAGTACAACCGCGCATCCGACACTACCATGCGAAGAAGTGTCTTGCGATCCGCCGAATGACTACTACTGCCCGATGTAGGCAGCACGGACGAATATGAATGAATTACGGATGCGCCTAGAACAGATGCAGCCTCCCACAGCATACATGCCGGAAATGACTCTTCATTGGTATATCGGCATCTCAACCACCCTGATATGAAAAAAGCACTCTTCCTCGTCGCTCTTTGTTCTACAATGACCAGGTGTTACCATGCCATGCATTTTATGGGCAATGGCCTAGCTGGTTCAACTGAAGTAAAGGGTAAGAACAATTACTTCATCTTCGGATTGGCACAAGGCAAACAGGCCGATACCAAGGCCATGGCCGCTGGAGCTGCTGATTACAAGATTGAAGTCGAGCATTCGTTCGTTGATGGCTTGCTGAACACGATCACCTTCGGAATTTACAATCCAACATCGGTCGTAGTCACGAAGTAAGAACGTCTAAAGATGGAAAAGCCCGGCAGTTTGTGCCGGGGCTTTTCCATGTTGGACGGAGCGGTGATGGATCCATTGAAGAACAAGGGTCCGCACAATTGGCAAAGACCCAACGATCGCGCGTGGGGCTTGCACGAAACGTCCGGATCTTTCGCCTTTCAATCCTCCCAACCGCACAAACGCCGACCCATGGCCACTGCCTTGTCCTTGGTCACGGGGGTGATGGTATGCGTGCAGTTATTGATTCCCCGGCAAGCGCGTGTATGGTGGTACACTTCGGCCGTTGGGCTATTGCAGATATATACGTGCCCTGATGGCGCAGGCGCAAGACCCATGCACAACACTGCAACGAAGAACACTACGAGATGACGCATGGATACAGATAGTTGGATTTGACAAAGGTCCTGCACAACACTTGATCCATACGGGCACTTATCTAATGGCACACGTCAAACCTCTACAGCGTTTTTCGTTCGACCCTTCCCAAGGTCCCTTGGGGTCACGCGGACCTTGTACTGGGGCACTGTCCTGCGTAAATTCAATTGATCTAGCCGTCTGTTCATCCTATTCCAAGCTTTTGAACATGCCGCATGGGGATCATTCCAGCAAACTTCACGTTGCCTTGGCACTCCTCATACAACAAGCGGGCACCTTTGGATATAAACCATCTTACCATGGTGCGCCATTACCAGAAATACGGGAACTCGTTCATTGTCGCGAGCATCTACGGGGTCTTGCTGCTCATCGCGCTCGCGTCTTCGTTGTAGTGTAAGGATCCGCTGGTCCGGTCGCCCGGGCAAACGCCGCGATGGGGCGCGATGACCTGTCGTTGCCCTAGACGTACGACAAGAGCACGGTGCCGAGCACGGCGAGCCCGCACGTGATCCAGATGAAGGCGTCGCTGTCCACGAAGGCGTTCCATTGTTTGCGCCGGCGGCGGTTGCGGAAGAAGTAGTTGATCGTACGCACTTCCTCGGGCTTGCGCAACGATATTCCTTCTAAGGCCGTGGTATCTATCTGCTCACAGGCATCATTGAGGAGGAGTTCGGGCACCACGCGCTCACCGTCGAGCGCGCCGAGAAGCTGCCGTACAAAGCGGATCCGCGGTATGCGGCGTGAGCTATTCGCAGTTACGCCGAAGCACTCAAGCATCCGGTGCCACCAAGCCGCCTACCGCAAACTCCAGAACAGTAACTGTCCTGTTCGGGAACACACGTTCCTCAAAGCGCACGCGCCCGTCAATGCCCACCCCCACCACGGTGGAGCAGCGGGTGCCATAGCCGGTGGAACGGATGAAGATGGCGGAGGCGGTGCGTTCCACCGAAAGGGGCAGGCCCGTGTCCGGCAACTGGTCATCCGGGGCGATGGTGTCTTCGGCAAGCAGCGTGAAGAGGCCCTCCACGAGCGCATCATCCGCCCCTTTTACAAGGTCTTGCATCGCGGTGGTGGCGCGTTGCACTTTGGGCCATGGCGTGTTGAGGAAGTGGTTGCTCAAGCCATGGATGCCGGGAACGAGCGGCTCATCCATCGGCTGGATGTTGTTATGGTAGCGCAGTGCGTGCAAGGGTCCATAGATGAGGTTGAAGCCTTCGTAAGCGATGGTGCTCGTCGCATCAATGACGCCTTCCAGTGCGGCCCGCACGAGCTGTCCGCGTGAAGGTCCGCCTACGGGTGCGCGGCGCAAGTCGCGGTAGTTGGTGATGGCCGCAAAGCGTCCGTGCCGCGTGAGGCCGAGCCAGGTGCCTCCCGCGCACAGGTCGCGCCCGGCGAGGATGTGCGGTGCATCGTTCCAGAAATGCACGGGCTCCGCAGGGCGATCCATGAACTCATCGCGGTTCGCCGCGATGATGAACGGGAAACTGGGATGGACCTTATAGGCGAGGGCGATGAGACACACGTGACAAAGCTACCCGGGTGCTGCGGGCGCGGATGCATCCGACCGCGCAGGCCACCAGATCTGCCGGTGTCTGCACCACAAGCGAGGAAGTAAACCCTGTGCTATGCGATCCGCCATTCCCGCGTAACGCCTTCCCAGCTACCTTGCCTTCCATTCTTGGGAACGAAGCGATGTCCAAGCCGCTGTACCTACCAAGCCGATGACTACCGACACCGCACAACTGACCAACTGGAATGAGCTGGCCAACAGCCTTGGTCCCTTCATCGGCATTGTAGCTGTGTTGGTCGGGACCTTGCTGGCGGGTTGGTTCCAATGGAAGGTGATGTCGAAGCAGCATAGGCTCAGCCACAAAAGCCAAATGGACGCGTTGCAGCAGTCCCATATGCACAACATCGAGGTAACGGTGCGGCAGAGCGAAGTGGACCACCGGAGCCAATTGGACGCGCTGAAGGCCGCCCATGAGCAGAACCTGGAGGTCATCCGGCTCAATCAACAACGTGAGGATACCCTGCGGACCAAGCAGAACCAGGAATCCGACAGGGCGGACCGCCTGCGGATAGACGAGTACGCCGACCTGTTGCTTCCACGGCTGACCGACTTCGCTTCCATCCACTACCTGGGCTTGGACAACAAGGACCCGGAGGAGTTGAACAAGTACCTGTACCTGCAGAAGTTGATGCTCGAGGAAAACTTGCATCCTGCGCACCCCGAGCGAAGTGCCGCCATGCGCCTGACGTTCCTGATGTTCCAGTTGATCGGCGCTTTCCGGCTCGCGCTCAATGCCAGATGGACAAGGCCTTTGAGCAACGAACAGATGAACTTCCTGTCCCACTGGGAGAACTACATCGAGCCGATCCTGTGTTCGGGCAAGTATCCCGGAAAGGAGTTGCTGTACCGTGAGCAGATCGAGATCGTGTCCGAGGAGATGTTGATCCGCAGCAAGGCGACCGATATCCCCCGACCGATCAATTGGTCGGAGTTCTGCTCACTGCTCGAGACGGACCCGGTGATCAAGGAGATCGCCAATGTCATGGCAACGCGTCTGCGCTTCGTATTCCTGGATTCCTCTGCTCCTCCACCGCGCAAGGCTATGCAGTGTCGCCTGGCAATCCTTGGTCTTTACTTGATCCAGATCAGCGATGAGGCGGATAACAAGACCGGGAGTTGGCGCGCGGACCGTCTTTGGCCCCCCATCATTGGGTGGTACAAGTGGGAGCACGAGCAGTGGCTGTCACGAAAGAGCGATCGGAAACCCGATTGGTCCGTTTTCAAGCGATTCGATGTCGCCGAAAAAGCCGGGCTTGCTGGCGCTGTGACGGAGCGTTCTCGTTCCTAGGGAATTCCCCCACCGGACGTTGGGCCTACGCAGACCTGTCGCTGTCCTAGACGTAGGACAAGAGCACGGTGCCGAGCACGGCGAGCCCGCACGTGATCCAGATGAAGGCGTCGCTGTCCACGAAGGCGTTCCATTGTTTGCGCCGGCGGCGGTTGCGGAAGAAGTTCGGGTGCTGGGCGTAGCGGTGCATAGTGGTGGGTGGTGGCATGCCGAGGTTTACGTTCAGTCGTCGAACGCGGGATCATCCGCAGTGGCAGGCGTGTGATCCTGTAACGGAGCGTTGTTGGGCGCCCCAGGTGTGCCGGGTGTTCGGGTCATCCAGGCGTTGGCCCCATCCGGGTAGCGGCTTGCAGTGAGGCCACGGCCGCCACGCTGCGCCTTGTAGTGTACAGAGTCGATGATCGCCGCGCGGCCATACACCACGCGCACCACGGCCAGCCATTCGCCTTTGCTGGACAGTTTGAAGTTCGCATGGTCCGCGCCCTCCTTGCCATCGCACCAGATGCGCAGGTACCCGTGTTGGTCGAGGGTGACACCTGTAAGTTGGAATTTCAACAGCTCGTCGCGATCGTCGGTGAGGAACCATTCACCGGCAGCGAGCGGCAGGGCCGGCCCCGCGTTGTACAGTTCCAGCCAATCGCCCGTGTTGTCCTGCGCGGCATCGCCCTGTGTACTGGCGGCGAACACCTCGTTGATGCGGATGGGTACGTCGGTCAGGGCCATGGGCTCCTGGTCCATTTGCTTGGAACAGGAAATAGCGGCCAGGCAGAAGCAGAAAAGAACGGTGCGTTGCATGGTGCAAAGCTCCGCTGCGTGTGTTACCTGATCTTCAAACGCAGGCTACGTTACCGCAGCCGCCCGGCCTCAATTCCGCGCCAGCTTCTTGAGGCTGCGCTCGGTTTTGCGCAGGTCGCGCGCAGAGGCAACGAGGGTCTTGCGGCTCTTGCCGGGAAGATCCACACCGCTCTTGCGCAAGGAGTTGAAGAACTTGCGTGCATAGGTGGCAAGCATCGTGGTCTCCTTCTGGAATTGTTCCACGGCGGCCAGCACCTGCTTTTCCAGGACCGCACGATCGGCCTTCTTCTGTTTCTTCGAGACGGTCTTCTTCGGTGCGGCTTTCTTCTTCCTTTTCCCAGCGCTCTTCGCGGCGGGGGCCACCTTCTTCACATTCGCTGCTGCGGATGTGCTGCTCTTCTTGACCGGTTTGCGGCGCGCCTTCTTTGCCATGGTGGTGGAATGTGCCCCAAATATGGTGCATGTGTGCCGATGTCCGCAACTTCGTGTGCCGATCGGGCGCGATCGGTCAGGGCGGTCGACGATCCCTGAAAAGTGAACGGGGGCCGAAGCCCCCGCTCTTTACCCTACTCGTCCGGCGTAACCACAACACCGGACTGTGCAAATGAAGTGGTCGCGTATTTCCTCCATGTGACGTGACGATCAAGTGATCCAACACCGGCCTCAACGGGACCAGAACGTCACACTCCGCCAATAGCCGAAGGTGCGCTTGAGGGCGCCACGGCAGCCGCGTTGCGGTCTGCCCTCGCGCATACCGGAGGCAAGCACCCGCATGGTGCGGGACGTCGTTTTCACGCGGGCGCGTTCGGCCAGCTTCCCGATCCATCCGGTGCTACTCCACATCGCGATAGAGGTCGAGGGCGAAGGCGTTGCGGCGTTTGCGATCCATGATCCGCTTGAGGTCCTCCACACGGAGCGGTTTGTCGCGCCCGCGGTGCAACATCACATGGCAGTTGGGACAGATGGGCACCAGGTCCGTGCGCGGATCCAGTTTGAAAGGCACACCGGTGCGGCCCGGTGCCGGTTCGAAGTGAACCTGCATGGCGCCGTTGGCCACGATGCCATAGCGCTGCTCCAGGTCAACATCGCACACCTTGCACCGGGCGCCGTGTTCCTGGATGCACAGGGCGATCGCCAAGGGGTTGCGCTCGTAGGCATTGACCTGTATGTGGACCGCACCGCCCGGTAGCGCGGGCAGGAATTCCTCCGCCCGCTTTTCCACCAGGACGTTCAGTGGGGTGGCCTCACACCGTTTGCATCGACGTACCTCGATCAACGGAAGCGATCTGATCGCCGCGATGTGGGCGATGAGCGCATCGATGGAATCGGAGCAGAGCTTGATGCCGCCGCGCTGCGTGAAGCCCCCGACAGTGGCCTGGTTCCGCATGACGAGGATATGCCCGCAGGTGGCGCGGTGGATGGAGCAGGCCCCATCCGTACCGGTGCGTTTGGCATTGAGCACGAATCCTTCCGGATGTTCCGAAAGCCAGTTCAAGTAGGCCTCATCATCCCCGTCATACACGATCACGTGCCTCGCTTCCCCATGCTTCATTCGCGCCGAAAGTATCCGGTGCGCGAGCGCTGAAATACAAGGGATCAAGGAGATGATGATCTGATAAACCTGCGATGCGGTCGCGTTGACGTGCACGCAACGTTGCACAGGAAGTTCACGTGGACACCGCACATGGTAGATCACAGATAATGCAGCACTAACATGGCTGTACGCGCACCGCAGCAGCTTTGCGGCCTCGCATGAAAGCGCTGTCCCGTTGTCCACTTCTTGTCCTCCTCCTGTTCGTCTGCCATGGCGCAACGTTCGCACAAGGCACCGTGCGCGGTCGCGTGACGGACAACCTCGGCGAGACCCTGATCGGCGCCACGGTGTTGCTGAAAGGAGCGAACGGTGTAGGTGCGATCACCGATCTCGACGGGAACTACTCGCTCCAGCTTCCCGCCGGAACGAGCACCGTGGCGGTCTCCTACTTCGGTTTCGAGGCGAAGGAATTCACCGTTGCACCACAGGGCGGCGAGGTGATCGTCAAGAACATCGCGCTCGGCGAAAAGAGCTTCGAACTGGGTACGGTGGAGATCGAAGGAAAGGCGCGACGAGCGAGCGACACCTACTTGGACCGCTTGAAGGCGAACGCACCGACGAGCTTCGATTTCATTTCCAAGGACGCCATCAAGAAGACCGGTGATCCCGATGCCTCTCAGGCAATAAAGCGGGTCACCGGCGTCTCGACCGTAGGCGCATACGTTACGGTTCGTGGCCTCGCCGATCGCTACTTGGTAACGACTGTAAACGGAGGTCGTGTGCCCACCATGGACCCGCTCACGAACAACCTGCGGCTGGACCTTTTTCCAACGGGCCTCCTCGACAATATCATCATCACAAAAACACTTACACCCGATCTGCCCGCTGACTGGGCCGGGGCCTATATCTCCTTGAACACAAGCGATTTTCCCCAACGCCTCCAGGTCAACTTCACCAGCACGGCCGGTTACAACACGAACGCGACGGGCAAGGATATCATCACCTCCAAGCGAAGCTCAACGGACTGGCTGGGATATGATGACGGCCTTCGCGCGATCCCCGATGGCGTTTCGCCAGACGCGGAGCAGTTCCCGAACTTCATTGAACCGGACCTCTACCAGCAACTCGGTGTACTAGGGCTTTCCGGCTACCTCAATTCGCTCGGCATCGTCGCCAGCACGCCCGGTTTCCAGACAACGAGGATGTCCACGGACGTGACGTTGCACCATGTGGCGTTGACACGGCTGGGACTTCTGGGCGCCGCACAACTCTACGATGCCAATGCCGTGCAGAACGCGGTGAGCACGTACAACACGAACTTCGGCCTGAGCTATTTCTCGCCCATCCTGAACGGGGAGCTGGAAGACCTGAACAAGCGGTTCAACAATGCCAACTGGCGACTGATCACGGAGAAGGGGAAGCCGAATTTCAGCCAAACGCTCAGCATCGGGAACCAGCTGACCCTTGGCAAGAAGAGCAAGAACCCGCGCACATTGGGATATCTGGTCGGCTTCCGGTATGGCACCGATACCCAATACGATCCAGATGCTGTGCTGCAACGCACCGGTGAGGATTTCAACGATACGGAGCCCGGAAGTGATCTTGGTATCAGAGGGCGCCAATCGATCTCCGTGCTCGCCGACAGTTGGAGCGCTGTGGGGAATCTTGGGTTCAAGCTGGACCGCAACAACAGCTTCTCCCTGATGATCATGCCCAGCCGCATGGGCCAGAACAATGCACGCTACTTGGAGTTTGTCCAGCCCGGTTTAGGGGGCGAAACCTATGTGAGCGAGGACCAATTCTATGAGCAGCGCCGGCTCTGGGTGTACCAGTACGGATCCAAACATTTGATCCCCGCTCTGAACCTGACCGTAGAGGCGGATGCTTCCTATTCCGATGGGAAACGCGACCTGCTCGACCTGCGCATCGTCACCTATGTCAAACCACCGGAAGGTGTGCCCATTACGGAGACGGAGGGGCAGTTGACACAGCCGGGCCGCGTCTACCGGTTCATGACCGAGACCATGATGGACGCGCGCTTGGGTTTTGAATTGCCCTTGGCGGAACCGGTCCCCAACCGCGCACGCAAGTTGAAGTTCGGCGGCTCGTACAGGCGCAACGAACGGCGGAACGAGCAAGCCTACTTCCAGGTCCGTGGTGCTCCGGGGCCCGCGCAGTGGAACGAGGCCTCCCGATTCGAGATCGGTCCGGACGGAAGGATCCCATCGCTTTACACGCCGTTCGGCACGTTCAAGGACAATGATATTGGGATCCTCGATGTATGGGCGGGCTACCTGATGACGGATCATGCATTCACGACCCGACTGCGCGTGACCGGTGGCGTCCGTGCGGAACATACGGACCTGGTCTCCGACATTCTCCGCTTCCATGAAGAGGGCATTGCAGCGGATGATCCCGTCCGTGGAACGGTGGGGGATGTGGCCATCAACGGTGCCTCTGCCCCCGAGCCCAAGCCGGCCGTTCCGGGGACCATTGACCGGTGGGATATTCTGCCGAGCGCGAATTTCATCTACCGCTTGGTGGATGAGGAGACCGCTCCGACCAATTTGCGATTGGGCTACTTCCGTTCCCTGGCCAGACCCAGCTTCCGCGAATTCTCCGTGGTGCAACTCTACGACTATGGGCTCCGATCGTTCACGTTCGGGAATCCCGATCTGCGCATGGTCAGCATAGACAATTTCGATCTCCGCCTGGAGCGGTTCCTCAAGAACGGGAACACCGTGTCACTTTCCGGCTTCTACAAACGTTTCGATGGTCACATTGAATTGCTGCAGACGCAAGCCGGTGGTTTTACGTGGAGGAATGCGAAGCTCTCGGAGGTCTATGGCCTCGAACTCGAAGGCCGCGTCAGTTTGATGCGAAGCCTGGAATGGCGGGGCAACCTGTCGTGGATGTACTCGCGATCGGATATTCCAAGGGGCGTGAACGGCACAACAGGCACCTTCTCGACGCGGATGTTCGGCCAGGCACCATGGCTTGTCAACTCTACATTGAGCTACGCCCCTGATAGTAGCGGCTTCTCGGCCAGTGTCTCATACAACGTACAAGGACCGAAGCTGGCCATCACGAATTCGGAAACAGCACCGGATGCAATCCGGGCCTACGAAGTACCCCGGCATATCGTCGATCTCACCGTCGGCCAGAAGTTGGGTCGCCATTGGTCCCTGTACGGGCGCGTAAGGAACCTGTTGAACGCGCCCATGCGCCGATCCTACCTCTTCGCCAGTGGGTATGACGCGGACTTCGACTCCTACGCCTGGGGCACGGAATACTCCATCAGCCTATCGTATGTGATCCAGTGATCCACGGAACAAGCGCCATGTCCATGAGCACGCGAACACTGATCTCACTTCTTCTGGTGCTCCTGTCAGCGGTGTTGTCCGCACAGAATGAACTGGAGGATGTGCGTGTGGAAACGTACTACATCTCCGATGCGAACGACGCCACCGACGAGGATGGTGGCACTTTGCTGGCCGGCTCACGCAGCTACCGCATCTATGTGGACCTTGGCCCGGGCTGTAGTTTGCTGGCCTTGTTCGGTGATACGAACCACGTGTTCTCGGTCAGTACCAACGCCCTGTTCTTCAACAACGCGGACCGCGGCAAGACCCTCGGGCATGAGATCGCCGACAACCGGTTGGATGAAAATACGGTGGCCTTGGATTCATGGCTCTCGCTCGGTGGAGCGAGCACACTTCGTTATGGTGTCGAGAAATCCGCTGACACGGACGGCTCCCTCGTTGGTGGTGCGAACAACGATGGTGGTAGCGCCAGTGTAGCAGGGGGTCTGTTGGTGAATGGGGATCCCGATGCAGGCATACCGTTGACCTCCCAGGATGGCCTCGCTCCACTAAACGGTGGTACGTTGCCGCCACTTGGTACCTACCTGCTCGGTGATGATCCTGCTTCCGTGCTCGATGTCGGGACCGTTGGGTCGGAATTCACTTCGGGCGACTTCACACTTGGGTGCAGCAGTCCAGGTGTTGCAGGGCCCGGGGCGAGCAATTCAGTGCTTGTCGCACAACTGACCACCACGGGCGATCTGCGCTTCGAACTGAACCTGATCGTGAGCAGCGCCGACGGAACCTTGATCCGATATGTTGCGAACGACTCGATTCTGCTGCCCGGCGAACAGCTCTTCGCACGTTTGAACTATCCGCCCACGTGTGGTTGCATCGATCCGAACTTTTTGGAGTTCGACCCGAATGCGGGATGCGAAGAACCCGGTTCGTGTCTGACAGAGATCGTCCTGGGTTGCGCGGATGTGTTGGCCTGCAACTACGACCCTGCGGTGAACTTTAATGTTCCCGCGCTCTGCTGCTATGGTCCGGACGACTGCAATGGCCTCGACATCGATCTGGTCTGTATTGATAACGGTGTGTCCGAAGAGGTTGTCACGTCGCGTGTGCGCATTTTCCCGAACCCTGCACGTGATCGCATCCACCTGTTGTCCGATACGCCGTTCCGGGAAGGTGCTGTATTTCGGATCATGGATGCTGCTGGACGCTGTGTACGGACCTGGAGCGATGCATCCGTGCAGAACGGAACATGCGATATCGATATCAGCGGTTTGCAAGGAGGCACCTACGTCCTCGGCATAGCCGGATCGACCATCCGTTCCACGGAGCGGTTCGTTGTGCTCCCATGATGTCCACCGGCCGGGGGAACCAAGACATCACGATCTGATAATCCACGCTTGTCCGCAAGGCTACATCACGCTTCTAGTTTCGCCGCCCAATACACCCGCCATGCATTACAAGATCCTGCTCACGGCCACAGCAGCCGCGTTGTTCCAGCTCGTCAACGGCCAGTATGCACCGCCCGATCCAGCCGGTCTTGAAGGCATCATCGTGGAATCGTACTACGTGGCCGATGGGAATGACGCTGCGGATACGGATGGTGGGATCGACCTGGCGACCGGCGCACGCACGTACCGCGTCTTCGTGGATATGCTGGATGGTTATCGGCTGCAAACGGTCGGTGGGTTCCTCAACCATCCGTTGACCTTCAACACCACGACGAGTTTCTTCTACAACGAGGACCGTGGCGAAGCATGGGGTGCCGCTATCCCCAGCGACCGACTGGACCAGAACACGGTCGCCATCGATTCGTGGATGACGATCGGCGCAGCGTCCAACACACATTGGGGCGTACTGCGGTACGAGGATCCGGACGGCTCCGTTGTCGGCGGTGTGAACAACGATGGTGGGAGCGCGTCCATCGCTGGTGGACTGCTCGTAAGCGCTGCATCCGAAGGGTTGCCATTGACCACCGCTGATGGTCTGTACATCGATACTGAACCGGCACCGGGCACACCGGCCGCATTGGGCGAAACACCCACCATCTTCAACGAGCCCGACGGGAGCACCTACAGCTCACAGGATTTCGGATTAGGCGTGTTGAACGCGTTCGGTGGTGTCAGTTCACCATTGCCCGGCAACAAGGTGTTGATCGGCCAATTCACGACGGATGGTGAGTTCAGCTTCTGCCTCAACCTCTACGTCAAGATACCGACCGACCTCGTTTGCCCGGGTCTGGATTGCCATACGGAGCTCGTTTTCTACGGCAACCTGTTGGAAGCGGACACAGCTGGTCCGGCGACCAGTGGCGACAACAAGTTCACGCATCCAACACTGTGCTTCAATTCCGCTGCGGCCGTATTCGATTGCCAAGGCATTGCGAGCGGCAATGCCCTGCCCGGGCAACCCTGCGATGATGGCAACGCGGAGACCACCGACGATGTATGGACCGCACAATGCGCGTGCTTGGGTAGCTCGACCACGGGCATCGGAACGCCCGACCCGCTGGCAGCCCTCATCGGCATCACACCGAACCCGACCACGGATCAGCTCCGCATCACGCTTCACAAGCTCACGGGTGAGCATGTGTCGTATAGCCTTATCGATGCGATGGGACGTACCATCCTGCAGAGCGATCTCGGCGTGCAGAGCGGACAATGGAAGGGCCTGCTCGACCTCAGCGGAGAAGCCCAAGGAGTGTATCTCATGCAGGTCCGCATCGGTGATCGGATGCACACGGAACGGATCATCAAACAATAAGTACAACGGCCGATGCGCTCATTGTGCTGGTTCCCGGCCATTCCGTTCTGTATCGCGCTGTACTTCGGCACGATGCGTTCCGGTTCGGCACAGCCGATCGAGAAGGTGATCGTGGAGACCTATCAAGTGGGGCCATCAACGGGTGGTGGTGCCCCGCTCATCACCTATCGCATCTTCCTGGACCTGGCGCCGGACCATTCACTGCAGATGGTGTACGGTGACGAACATCACTCCCTGCGCATTGAGACGTCGACCTCTTTCCACAATACGGTCGATGGAAGCGTCATATACGCCGACCAGCTTGTTGTGGATCCGAAGCGCCCTGCGCCGCTGACCTCCGATTCGTGGCTGACGATCGGCAAGGTCGGCGCTGACCACGTTGGCATTCCTTTGGACCTGGATACGGATGGATCCCTGCTCGGAGACCTCGACCCGCTGATCAAAGCCGATGGGTTGCTGCCATGTGATCGATCGCGCGAGGTGATGGATTTCGAGTTCGAACCCGGCTATCTCGCGGGCATGAAAGGCTCCACCATCGAGACCACCAACGGTGCATGGGCATTATTGGGAGGAATGAAAGGACCAACGAAGGAGAACATCGTGCTCATCGCACAACTGACCACCACGGGCCGTTTGCATTTCGTGTTGAACGCGCAGATCGGAACTCCCGATGGCAACTTCGTCAAGGTGGTGGCCAAGGCCCCTTTGGAGGGTGAGGTCCTGTTCGATCAGTTGACCTACGGCCAACGGCCGGTGACCTACGGGGAATAGTCCTGTTAACGATCCGCGGCCGCAGGATCCGACCATCCGGTAATCCTGATGAACGCGTGCTGAACGGCTTCAGCGCTCACGCTGCACATCATGGATCATGTTTCGCTCGTGTGCGGTGGGTGGAGATCATCGTGTTAATGCAGTGCTGCGTCCGTATGTGCAGGGCTTTAACGGGAACGCCCACCAGTAGCGGAACAGCGGTCGAATGGTAACCAAAGCATAATCCCTTCGATAACGCTTCGGGGGGCATGTCCGGGGACTTTTGCAGCGCTTACCAAAAGGTAGCAGAACCCAAATCCCTAACTGTTCCGGAACATGAAGACCCTTTCCAAAATAAGCATGGCGGCCAGCCTCGCTGCATTGGCAGCGACCAGTGGCTCAGCCCAGAACTTCGGCGAGTCCTGCGGTTGTCCTCCCTTGAACAGCCGAACAGCGGTAACGCTGAACAACGCATCAAGCCCATTGCTGGTGAACGCCAACAACGAGTTCATCGGCACGGTGACGCTGACCTGCAACAATACCTACACGGCCAACACCAAGTTGTACGTTACGAACGGCAATGACCTGAACATCCAACCGGGCACGGTGATCAAATGGGTGGACAACTCCGGCATCAACTCCAACGCGCTGATCGTGACCCGTGGCGCGAAGATCATTGCGGACGGTACCGAGAGCTGCCCGATCATCATGACCTCGGTCTCCGATCCGTTGGACGGCAGCTACGCCGTGACCAACCGCGGCAAGTGGGGTGGCCTGATCATTCTTGGCAAGGCCTTCAACAACGTGGCCAGCACGGATCAGAAGGATGCGAACGGTACCGTGGGTTCCTCCACCTCCATCACGGGCACGAACCAGATCGGTCTTATCGAAGGGCTCGCTGCCGGTGACTCCCGCCACTACTACGGCCAGGGTGTCGGTAACGAGGTCAACAACGACAACAGCGGCATCCTGCGCCACGTGAGCCTGCGCCACGGCGGCGAACTGCTGGGCACGGCCAACGAGATCAACGGCCTCACCTTGGGTGGTGTCGGGAGCGGCACCATCATCGACCACGTAGAGGCGACCAGCAACCTGGATGATGCGTTCGAATTCTTCGGTGGCACGGTGAACGCGAAATACCTCGTTGCGATGCACTGCGACGATGATTACATCGACTACGACCAGGGTTACACCGGCAAGATCCAGTTCTTCTATGGTCTCCAAGGTCCGGACAACAGTGGCGGTGCGGCCAACGAGGGAGACAACGGGATCGAAGGGGACGGCGATGATGGACCGGGCAATCCCTACGCGAAGAGCAATCCATCCATCTACAACGCTACGATCATCTCCCGCGTTCCCAGCGGGGACGAGAGCCTCGAGTTGCGTCGCGAAGCATCCGGCAAGATCCACAACAGCATCTTCGCCAGCGCCCGCAGTGGCCTCAGCCTGGCTGACGCTGCATACACCAGTTGGAGCGCGAACACCGGCATGGACATCCAGAACTGCACCTTCCAATTCCGTGCGGACCAGACCGATGTGGACCCCACCAGCAGCTTCAAACGCGTGCGGGTGAGCACAGTGCTCGGCACCTTCACGAACGCTTCGGCTGCTGATTACACCAAGTTCACGACCGACGGCAACCTCACCACCGCTGCCGGCTCGTTGATGGATGCCACCTTCGCCATTCTCCCGCTGACCAGCAACACCGTGACGGACCGTGTGAACCCGATCCCCGCCTACGGTGCCGTTGCTGCACAGACCACCCTCCTTCCTCCTGCGGATGGCTTCTTCACCGCAGCGAAGTACCGCGGTGCCTTCGAACCCGGCGCAGCATCCTGGTTGCCCCGTTACTCGGTCGCACGCAAGATCGGTTCCGATAAGGCCGTGTATACCTGCGTGGGCGACCTCAACGGTGATGGCCTCGTGAACTCCGCCGACTTCTCCACGTTCGTTGGCCGCTTCGGAGGCAATTGCAACTGATCCGAACGGCTATGGCCGGAACATGGCTGTGCGTATCCATGCCACTTGCGAAGGCCTGCCAAAAGCAAAAACCAAACAACCCATGAAACCTATTTTTAGAAAGGCACTCCTTCTCTGTACACTGGCGCTCGGCGGCCTTACCGCCAGCGCTCAGGGTCTGGAGAACGTCATCGTGGAGGAATACCACACGATTACGCAAGCCGATGTGGACTATATCTCCAACAGCGGCGTCACCACACCCGTGGTCGGTTCAAAAGTGTACCGCGTTTACGTGGACATGGCGCCGAACTACAAATTCCTGACGGTGACCGGTGGTCCGACCGCACAAGGGAACCCACTTGACTTCACGACTACCACCACATTCTGGAACAACGAGAACATCACCACGCCGCATTTCCAAGCGTCGCGGTTCCTGTTCAACAACGCAGGCAACGCGTTCGATAGCTACTTGACGATCCATACGACCGGATCGGCGAACGGCTCCAGCGCCGCTTGTGGTACAGGTGGTGGGACAGGTTCATTCGTACAGGAGGTCGGCGTTGAACGCAGCCTGGACCCCAATGCGAACCTGACGCTGTGCAACAAGTTCCTGGACTTCCCCATCGGAGGAACGGACGGTCACATTCCAGCATCCACTGCCGGCGCTGGAACGATCGGATCCTCGTTCAGCGGTTTCTTCACGACAACGGACTTCGATGCATTGACGCTCACAACGAGCTCGACCTTCCAGATGATCGATGATGGTTACGCCATCACCCCAGCAGTGACCGGTGTTAACCCTGCAACGACCAACCGCGTGTTGATCGGTCAGTTCACGACGGATGGTGACTTCTCCTTCCACATCAACGTGGCGATCCAAAGCCCCCTCGGCGTGGATGAGCAGTACACCTGGACGAATCCGAACACGGCCCTTGGCCAGCAGCTCTCCGCATTGCTCACCTATCCTTCGGCAGC